>RCUJ01000384.1_pt1 | contig 25563 bp, 7 predicted proteins | sample 2166321 | NCBI WGS metagenome assembly RCUJ01 (sample SAMN09932808, study PRJNA488358) | compost metagenome | feature: garden; material: soil; isolation source: compost soil in an enriched community after 118 h of incubation | place: Germany: Experimental Botanical Garden Goettingen | collected... | reverse complement strand
TTTTTTTAATGTTTTTTTTTGAAAAAAAAAGGAGTTGGAGTTGTAATTTAAGTTAATTTATATATTTTTGTTTTTATCAACAACCAATTATAAAATAAGAATCTATGAAAGGGAAAATTATTCTATTTAGTGCTTTTTTTATCTTAACTACTGCGGCTGTTTCAGCACAAGCTAAAAACGCACCGAGAAGTATTATTAGTACAACTGCTCTTATCCGAAAATACCATGATCAAAAAGAATTAAGTGGTATGCAAAAGGGTGAACTTTTGGAATTATACATCGAGCGTATCAAAGTATTAGTTAAAACTCTCCCTTACATTGCTTTGGTTACAAAACCTGGAGTTACTATGGCAGACCTTGGTATTCCAGACGATAGTGAACACAAAAAAGTTTTGGATGCTCAAGCAGTTGGTACAACAACATTCTTAGATACAACAGTAGAATTCCAAAGAAAAATGATGCCTTACTCTGATAAAGGAAATCTAATCGCGGCAATTTTATTCTACGAAAGTACATTGAAATCATTACACGAGTTCAACGATTTGAACGAAATGTAATAAAGTAATTTTTTAAAATCTTTTGGGAAAGTCTAAGTGAATACCAGCTTTGACGTTCTCGAAAAACAAAATAAAAAACAACTCACTCTCGAGGGTTCTGAAAAAATTTCAGAAAACCCGAGAGGAGTTTTTACATTTACGCATACCCAAATTTATTATTAACCGTAATACCCCCCTTATCATGAAAAAAATTACTCAATTGATCTGCGTTCTTTTGACAGTTGCGAGTATGAATGCTCAACAAGAGAAAGGAATTATGGGCTACACCAATTGGTTAAACAACTGGACAGAGTTTAAGCCTAATAAAGTTGACTATGGAGAAGCAAACCAAATTTTGGCAGGAAATATTTCTGTTAATACTAAGTTGCTGAAAAGAAATATATACGTTCTGCAAGGAAACGTTTATGTTACAAACAATGCTGTTTTAACTATTGAACCTGGAACTGTAATTATCGGTGATTTCGAAACAAAAGGAACATTGGTAATCACAAAAGGAGCACAATTAGTGGCTGATGGTTTAGAAACAGATCCAATCGTATTTACTTCAAACCGCAGCATGAAAAAAGCGGGAGATTGGGGTGGAATTGTAATCCTTGGAGATGCACCAATTAACAAATTCGGAAATGTAGGTTCTTATAACCTAGATCTTGATCCTACAATGACTACTTATGGTGGAGACAATGTAGCTTCAAACTCTGGTGTTTTAAGATTCGTTAGAATTGAATTTGCTGGTAAAAAAGTAAAAGGAGCTGATACTTTCAATGCTCTAACTTTAGCAGCTGTTGGTAACAAAACAGTTTTAGAAAACATCATGGTAAGTTATGCTGGAGGAGATTCTTTCGGAATCTTAGGTGGTGACTTAAATGCTACAAAATTCGTATCTTATAAATCAGTTAACGACGACTTTAAATTTTCTCAAGGAGTTCAATGTCGTTTCTTCAATTCTCTAGCAGTTAGATCTTCTTACTTCTCAAGCACTAAAGACGGATCTCGTTGTATGGAGGTTAGATCTTATGAGAAGAAAAGTGAAACAGATTTCACTAAAAAACAAACTTTAGTTGTTGCTAGCAATATTACAATGGTTAATGACAGTGAAAACATTAACGCTGACATTCAAGCAGGTTTAGTAAAAGAGGCTGTATATGTAGCTGAAAACGCTTCTCTTGAAATGAAAAGAAGTGTAATCTCTGGATTTAACCCTGCAGTATTATTAGATAGCAAAACTGAAATCAATGATGCCAACCTTAAAAAAATCAAATTTGAGGAAATGTATTTCAATTTATGTAAAGGAAACATCTTTACTGAATACAATTCAAACAATGAAGATTTAGAGAGCTGGTATGGAAACAGTGTATTCTTTAACGTTTATTCTCAAAGCGACAACAAAGAAACATTCATTGATATCTTCAATCCTAAAAAACCAGATTTCAGATTACAATTAGGAAAAATCACGGCTTCTAGCGGTAATAGATAAATAGTTTCGATTTTTATTTCCCACGCGTAAATTTTATTAATTAAGTCCCCAGACACAATTTATGTATCGTCTTAAGGGCCAAAATAAAGATCAAGACATAATGGTATCTACGAAAAAATATTTTATATATATAATATTTTTGGTTTCGCCTATTTCGTTAACTCTATATGCACAGAATACAGCAGAAAAACCTACAAAGGCTGCTGTTTCTGAGTATGGTTTAACTTTGGCTAATAACAACCAAAACAACAATACAAATGCTGTTATAGAGAACGGCAAATCAAGTAATTTAAATCAGTCTATAGTAGGGATGTCCACCCCCAAGGATGGCCTTACTATAGCGGCTGAGCCAAATACTGTGTCTAGTGATTGTGAAGAGAATTCAACACTTGCAGCAACTTCAATTCTTGCAAAAGAAGTAATTGAAAACTATAAGTATGATTTCTCTGAAACATTCATAGATATCCTGTTTTTTGAGCGTATAGATCTAGCAAGAACACGCACTATATGATTCAAAAAATTACTTTATCTTTTTTTAAAGTTATTCTATTATTTAGCATTCTACTGTTTGCTAGATCGAATTCCTATGCCCAAACTATAGTGCCTCTACAGTTAGATGGTCTAGAAAAGCTTTGTGCTGGGAATTCGTTCAATGAATTCTATGCAACATTCAGTTATGTTAATTTTCCTGAAGGAACAACATTTGTTGTTGAACTTTTAGATGCTTCAAACAATCCAATTGCTACTACATTATTGCAGACCGTAGATGTTTCTACTACGCAAAAAACAATAAAGTTTGCTGTACCAACAAATTTAGTAGGTTCTGAAACATACGGATTAAGAGTTAAAAGTTCTACTGCAACAACGAGTCCAAGATTTAGGAATTCTCAAGGGGTTACATCTTTTCCCGCATATTACAAAGAATTTGAATCAACATTTTCAATAAATAATAAAGAAACCAACGCAACAATTTGCTCAGGCGGAAGCATTACTCTTTCAGTAGATGCGGGAGCATCTTCCCCTTTAAATCTTCCAAATTTAAAATACATTTGGTATAAAGATAACGTAGTTATTGCAGGTCAAAGTTCTAAAACGTTAACGGTTACCGCTCCAGGTGATTATTATGCCACTATTGATTATGGTTCTTGTACAGATGCTAATTTTAGTTCAAATCACTTAAATGTTGGAAGCTCATCTTCTGGTAATGCTGTAACAATTAACTCTAGTTTAGGAAACCCTTTTTGTGCTAGTGGTACAGGAACTGTTTTAACGGCAACTTCAGGAAATAGCTATCAATGGAAAAAAGATGGTAATGTGATTGCAGGAGCTACAAATAGAACCTATTCAACAAACGAATCTGGTGTTTATTCTGTAGATGTTGATTTTGGTGGTTGCAAAGCCACAGGAAGTATTAATCTTCAAAGCAATGGTTTTAACGCTAGCATTGATGCTCAAGACGGATACAAACTAAGTGAAGGAGAAACTATAACGGTAACGATAACAACAGATGCTGTTGATCCAACTTACGAATGGTATTTAAACGGCAACTTAATTGCTGGCGAAACATCAAACTCTTATTTAGTTGCTGTTAAAGGTAATTATACAGCAAAAGTTTCTCAATCATCTGGTTGTATTGCTACTAGAGAGTTTTCATTTAAAATAAATGGAGAATCTGGTCCATCGAGCGTTATTCCAAACATTATTAAATTAAGCGGAATGAATCCTTATTGGAATATTCCAGACGAATATAAAAATGCAAATACTAAGGTAATGATCATCAGTTCAAACGGAGATATGGTTTTGGATGTAGTGAATTACCAAGGCGATTGGCCTCAAAGCAATATAGATTTTAAAAATGTAAATCCCGTTTATTACTATGTCATTCAGTCCGACACAGGTGAAAAAAAAGGATCAATAACTGTTATAAAATAATATGAAGAAACTTTTACTATTCATCACGTTATTTTACGGTTTATCTAATGTACTCTATTCTCAAAACGCTACTGAGGATGGAGTTGTTTCGTTTTCATTACCCATAAGAAATTCTTTAAAGTTTAATAGATATTTAATTAACCCAACATTTAGTTTTGTTAGAGAATCAAACCCATATGTAAGTTTCTATAACAAAAGACAATGGGTTCAGTTTGATAATGCTCCACAGACTTATTTGGCCAATTATTCTGGACGTTTTAGAGAGAATGAAGCATTTGCAGTTGGATTATTTCAACAAAATTACGGACTTATGACTGTTTTTGGCGGAGTTGCCAATTTCGCTCATAATATCGTTCTTGAAGAAGATAGCAACTTGACTTTTGGTTTAAATGCAGGAATTTATCAAAGTGGTATCAATACAGGAAAAATTATATCTGACGATTCAACAATTTTAACTGGAGATTTTCCAAAAAGTACTCTTTTAACGATAAATCCAGGGATTAATTACGGTACTACTTTTTTTGATTTCGGATTGGCTATTAACAATTTAGTGCTTTATAATTTCGGATCAGGAATGGTAAAGGAAGATCCAGAAAGAGCTATTCAATTGCATGCTATGTATACAGGATACATTGATAGTTATGGTTTTTTTGATAGAAGTAAATTTTCCGGAATTGTTAGAACAGAAATTAAAAAGGATAAAACAGTTATTTCTGGTCTAGGAATGCTTGCACTCCAACAAGGAGTTTGGGCACAGTTAGGCTATAATACATTATATGGAGTTTCAGCTGGACTTGGAATTAATATTTCTCCAAGTATTGCCATTGAATATAATTACGAAAGAGGAATGGGCAATTTCTCTAATTTGGGTGGTTCTCATGAATTTGCTATTGCTTACAAATTCAAAAATAGAAATTACTATTACGGAGATGATGATGAAGGTTCATTAATTGATCCTTCAAAACCGAAATCAGTACCAGCAAAACCGAAATCAGAAGCGACTCAGGTTAACAGAACCGAAATTGCTGAAAAGAATAGATTAGCTGCTGAAGAAAAAGCAAAAGCAGACGCAGAAGCAAAACAAGCAAGATTAGCGGCAGCAGAAAAAGTTAGAGCCGACGCTGAAGCAGCGGCAAAAGCAAAATTAGAAGCAGATAATAAAGCTAAAGCAGATGCTGAAGCTGTTAAAATAAGGTTGGCTGCAGAGGCAAAAGCAAAAGCCGATGCCGCAGCGGCTGCAAGAGCACAAACTGCAACTGCAAATAGAGCGGTTGCTGCAACACAAAAAACACAAGCTCAATTGGCTGCTGACAAAGCAAGAGCAGATGCAGAAGAGCGTAGAATAAAATTAGCTGCAGATAATAAAGCTAGAGTAGATGCTGCGGCAGCTGCTAGAGCACAGGCTGTTGCAAATAAACCAACCGCTACAGCTGCTCAAAAAACACAAGCTCAATTGGCTGCTGATAAAGCAAAAGCTGATGCAGAGGCAATGAAGTTGAAATTGGCAGCAGATGCAAAAGCGAAAGCAGATGCAGAAGCAGCGGCTAAAGCAAAAGCAGAAGCAGCGAAAACAACTGCAGCGCCACAAAAAACGGCAGCACAATTAGCAGCCGATAAAGCACAGGCAGATGCTGAAGCAATGAAATTGAAATTAGCGGCTGAAGCAAAAGCGAAAGCTGACGCAGAAGCAGCAGCTAAGGCAAAAGCAGAAGCTGCAAAAACAGCTCCAGCACCACAGAAAACACAAGCTCAATTAGCTGCTGAGAAAACAAAAGCCGATGCAGAAGCGGCAAGACAAGCAAGATTGGCCGCAGCTGAAAAAGCGAAAGCTGATGCAGAAGCAGCAAGATTAAAATTAATTGCAGACAATAAAGCAAAAGCAGATGCTGCTGAAGCGAAACGTAAAGCAGATGCCAAAGCAAAAGCTGAAGCGGCAGATATGCAATCAATATTAGCTGCAGATGCAAAAGCAAAAGCAGACTCAGATGCATTGCAAGCACGTTTAGCTGCAGAAGCAAAAGCAAAAGCGGCTGCAGAGGCTAAGACTAAAGCTTCTATAGACGCTGCTAACAGAGCAAAAGCTGCTGCGGATTTAAAAGCAAAAGCTGCTGAAGAAGCTGCACTTAAAGAAAAAGCAGCTGCAAATGCAAAAGCAAAAGCAGACGAAGAAGCAAGGCAAGCGCTTATAGCTGCAGAAGCAAAAGCAAAAGCAGATGCAGAAGCACTGAAAATAAAACAAGCTGAAGAGGCACGTCAGGCACAATTAGCGGCAGAAGCAAAAGCAAAAGCGGATGCAGAGGCACTTCAAGCTAAACTTGTAGCAGATGCTAAAGCTAAAGCGGATGCCGAAGCTGCAGCAAAAGCGAAGTTAGAAGCTGAAGCAAAGGCAAAAGCCGATGCTGAAGCTGAAAAAGTAAGATTGGCCGCTGAAGCAAAAGCACAGGCTGATGCTGAAGCTGAAAAAGCAAGATTGGCAGCTGAAGCAAAAGCAAAAGCAGATATGGAGGCTTTGCAAGCTAAACTAATTGCTGATGCAAGAGTGAAAGCAGATGCAGAAGCTACAGCAAAAGCAAAAGCCGAAGCTGAAGCTAAAAAAATACAAGAAGAAGAAAATGCTCGTCAAGCGAAATTAGCTGCAGAAGCAAAAGCAAAAGCAGATGCTGAAGCAGAAAAAGCAAGATTAGCAGCTGAAGCAAAAGCAAAAGCAGACGCTGAAGCAGAAAAAGCAAGATTAGCAGCGGAAGCAAAAGCAAAAGCGGATGCAGAAGCTCTTCAAGCTAAACAAGCAGCTGAAGAAAAAGCTAGAGTTGAAGAAGAAGCTCGCCAAGCAAAATTGGCGGCCGATGCAAAAGCAAAAGCAGATGCAGAAGCGTTACAAGCTAAACTAGTAGCAGATGCAAAAGCAAAAGCAGATATGGAAGCTCTTCAAGCTAAACTTTTAGCAGACGCAAAAGCAAAAGCCGATGCAGAAGCTACTGAAAAATTGAAAGCTGAAGAAGAAACAAGATTGTTAAGAGAGGAAGAGGAGCGTCAGGCTAGGTTAGCAGCAGAAAAAGCGAAGGCAGATGCAGCAGCAGCAGCCCTAGCAGCAAAAGCTAAAGATGATACAGGAAAAGCTATTGAAAACTTAACAAAATCGGTTGAGAGTACAAGTAAAGTACAAACGGATTTATTAGATCAGTTTAAAGCTACTGTTGCAAATAAGCAAAAAGACTTGAACGATCTTAAAGAGGAGAATGACTTAAGTGAAAAAGGTATTTATAAAGAGCCAAAACCATTCAAGAGTGTAGCAGCAGAAAACAGTCAGATTGAAGCATTAAAAGTTCAGATTGCTGATGCAAACAACAGCATGAAAAATGAGATTGCAAAGCTGACAAATCTTTATAACGAAAGAAGTAAAAAGTTCCCTAAAGATGATCCTTTGAATAAAGCTTATCTTGAAAAGATAAACGAATTGAAAGCGGCTCAGTTGAAAATGGAAAGAGAAGGCGCTGCTTTAATTGCCGATTTGGAGCGTATTAAAACAGAGACTGAAATCGAGCGTAAACGTAGAATTAAACGTGCGGCTTATGAGAATGATGAAGGAAGATATGCGCAGGATGTTGCCGCTCTTAAACGAATTAAAGAGACAACGAAACTAAGCAGCACACCGCTGAAAGCAAATGATTTTGATTTTGGTGAAGAGCAGTCGAATATGCAGATTATTAAGAATATTAAAAATTCTGATAACGGGTATTATATGATTATTGCAGTTCACAACAGTGTAGAGAAACGCGATGAGTTCTTAGCAAAAGCAGTTGCTGCAGGACGTTCGGATATTAATTTCTTTTACAATGTGACAACAAGTAAATATTATATCTATTACGAGAAGTTTGATGGTTTACAAGAGGCAACAAAAGCTTTAGAAGCAAAAGGTAATAAACCATACAACGGAAGAATGGCCATTGTAAAAGTGGAGAATTAGTAAAAACAGTAGTCTCTCTTAAAAGCTAAGAGAGACATTGAAATAAATGTTATCAAAAACAAATTTTTTTATTCACTAATGCCCCTTAGAGGATAAACAGAAGTAACAAAAAATGATTATGAAAAAACCTACTACTTTAAGAACGCTGATTTTTGTTTTAGCTCTGCTATTCAATTTTGCTTCCTACTCGCAAAATTTGGTCGCATTCAATTCAAAGCTTAATTCAAGCTCGAATGAGAATTTATTCTTAAAAGCAAATAATCAGTTTAACGGTCAATTTGGTCTTGGGACTAATTCAGTGAGTGAACCTGGAAAACCTGCTTTTGCGATGGTCAATCCAGCAATTAAGTATGCACAGTCTCCTTACTTGGGTACAGTTTCTATCTGTCCAAATGATGGTAAAGAGTTGCCAAAATTATTTCTTTGTGGAAGTAATGAAACTAGGGAAATTAAAACAGGACTCGTAAATCCGATCTCAATTGTTTGGGAAAAATTTAAAGCAGGGGGTTCTTGTTTAAATGTTTTGAACACCAATTGTGCAAATGAAACGGCAGCCGCTTCATGTTGGACATCTGTTGGAACTGCAGTTGATTATGTGGCAAATGAAGCAGGACAATTTAGAGTTCGAATCGTAGACAGTGCAGGAGTACCATATACTTTTTATTTTAATGTATATCAGAATACACTTGATCCAGGTGCGATTGCTAAAAATGATATTATTAAATATGGTACAACTTGTACGATTAACGGAAAAATTACAGTTAACGGTTTTGGAGGTGGTTATGAATATGGATTAACTACAAGCACTTCTCCACCATCAACATGGCAGGATAGTAATATTTTTAATGTTACGGCAGCAGGAAGTTATAACGTATTTATTCGATTAAAAGGAGTATCAGGATCTTGTGATTTTAAAGTTCCTAATATTGTAATCAAGAATACTGATTTTAGTGTTTCAACTCAGATAAATTCGCCTAGATGTAGTGGCGAATTAGGAAGTATTAGAGTATTTAATACAGATGTAAATTTACAATACATATACAAACTTAGCGGACCTACTAATATTACAACTCCAGCTATTTCTGATCCAGAATATACTTTTAAGGATCTAGCTTCTGGAACCTATACAGTAGAAACTACAATTGTGGGTGCTCCAAACTGTATGAAGGATACAAAAACAAATCAAATTATTGTAGCCAGCCCTTCAACTTTAAGAAACACATCTACTCAAACGAAAGATTTAAGTCCATGTGCAACAGGAATAATTACTGGTTCTGCAACTGGAGGAAAAACGCCATATCGTTATTCTGTAAATATTAATAATGCAGGATTTGTGAATGTTGCAAATGTTGATGGAGAAGTTACGGTAGCCCAATCAGGAACTTATGTAGTGCGTGTAGAAGACGCAAACGGATGTACAGCAGATAAGACATTTACTATTGGTGCTGTTGAGAAACCTACGTATATAGTTCAGAAAGTAGATGGAAATTGTACAGGAGGTACAGGAAGCATTACCATAAATATAACGGAAGCAAAAGGTTTTACTGATATACTATATAGTATTAATAATGGTGCTCGTTATCAGACAGGAAATACATTTACAAATCTAGACTCTGGAATTTACTATGTAATTGTGCAGTATAGAAAAAATGGTGTGACTGGAAGTAGAGGTTCTTATTGTACAGATGCACCTATAATGACTACAGTTGGAGCAGCAAACCCATTATCTGCTTCTGCTGGTATTGCGGCTTTATCAGGTTGTGGTCCTGCTGGAGAAGAAGAGAAAGGTCTTGCTCGTATTGTGAACCCACAAGGTGGTATTCCTTTCGCGGGTGCATATCCGTATCAATATAAATTTATGGATTCTCCTTGGCAGAATTCAAATGAGATGTATATTAAGCCAGGTGGTCCATATACATTTAGTATAAAGGATGCGGCAGGATGTACTTTCGATATGACAGGTATTTATTTAGATCCAAAGCCTGCAGCTCCAGAAATTAAAATTTTAGATCCTGTATTCAATTGTGATGGTTCGGCTACTAGTACCGTTCAGGTAAATGGTGGAGTGCCAGATTCAAAATACAGTTACAAATATTACATTGATGGTTTCCTTAACCCGAATACACCATCAAATGTATTCTTAAATGTTCCTCAAGGTCCTCACACGATTACGGTAGAATATACTGTAACGAGTGTAAAAACGTATAGCAATTTATTGATTGAAGGATTTGGTAGTGGAGGAACAACTACTACTCCAGGTATTGCAGGTACATATTGCTTCAATGACCAACGAGTTGACCCACCATATACTTGTTCTTTAAATGGTACGCCTACACGTTCAGTAGAGGATAACCAGTATTCTGTAGCAAATGATTTTTGGAGAAGTGATGATTACAGAAATGGTGTATGGACAGGAAATGGAGCGTGGTATCATTTTACAGATCATACTACTAATGGTGTAGATAAGAAAGGACGATTTTTATTGATCAATATCGGAAAAGCAGCAGGAGATTATGGTGTTTTGTATAGTAAGCCAATTGTTGACGTAATTCCTAATCAGCCAGTTTTAATTGACCTTTATGTAGGTAACTTACTTAAACTAGGTAAAGATGGAGACTCGCCAAGTCTTATTTTCGAATTAGTAGATGAGGCTGGTAATGTTGTTGCTACAGATAGAATTGGTAAAATTGCTGAAGATAAAAATGGTCCTGAAAGAAACAAATGGTTACTAAAATCATTAGCATTAAATCCAGGGGATAATAAAAAATTAACGTTCAAAATCCGTTCAGGAAGTGTTGAATACGGAGGAAATGACTTAGTAATGGATGATATCTGGGTTCGCCAGATTCCAAGAGCCTGTGGTACAGTACAAGATTTTGATATTACTATTGATCCTTCAAAAGTTTTCAATGCATCTGTAACAGGCGTAAAAGATGTACTTTGTTATGGAGACAAAAACGGAGAAATCACTATTAGTGCAGTAAATTTTGATCCTAACAAAGGATTCCAATATTCTATAGATAATGGACTAAACTGGACTACAATAAAACCTGTACCAGCTGCATCTTCAGGAAGTGTTACACTTAAAAATCTTGAAGGCAAAAATTATCAAATTCAAGTGCGTTATGAAGATAAAGCAGGAAGCTGTTTAGTACCACTTACCCAAGATGTTAAAGCACCGCCAGTTTTAGATGTAACCGCAACTATTACAAAACCAGCAACTTGTAATGTAGGGGCTACAATTACAGCTAAAGCAACAGGAGGAACTCCAGCTTATGAGTTTGAACTTCTGGATGCTGCTACAAATGCGGTTGTAAAACCAAGACAGCCTGTTTCAGATCTAGTTAATATGACAACTGATTTTATAGATGTCGATAAAGGAGTATATAAAGTAAAAGCATATGACAAAAACGGCTGTAAGAATAATGTTGATGTTACAATCACTGTTAATACGCCAGATCCTATTGAGGCAGTTTTAGCAACAAGTTCTAATCTTTGTTATACTGCTACTAATAAAGCTAGCATAACGGTTACTGTGAAAGGGGGTACAGCTCCTTTTACTTATAGTTTAAATGGTGCACCAGCTGTAGACTCTAATACTTTTAATGATTTAGTGCCAGGTTCTTATGTAATTACAGTAACAGATGGTAATGGTTGTACAGATGATACAGAGGCAATTGTAATTGAACCAGAACTTGCTGTTTTTGCTTCGGTAACACAAACACTTAAATGTGTGGCACCGCCAGCAACAGCTTCTGCAGTTATAACTGGTGAAATTAAAGGAGGAAAATCTCCATTTGGAGTAACACTTGTTTCAGGTCCTGGAACAGGAACATTCAATTATCCAACTGCTGATACTTTTACCTTTACAGCGACTGTACCAGGTACTTATACTTTTGAAATTTCAGATTCACAAAAGTTTGTTTGTAAAACTACTGCGGAGGCAGAAATTAAAGCACCTACTAAACCAGTAGCTTCAGCTGTACCTGAAAACCCTAAATGTTACGATGCTGCAACTGGATCAGTATTATTGTCTGGTTCTTTAGGATCAGGAAGCGGTTATGAATATAATTTTAATAATGGAGGGTTTAAAACAAATGCAACTTATACGGGATTAAGAGCTAATGTTACTTATAGCTACCAAGTTAGAGATGATAATGGATGTGTGTCTGATGTTAAAACATTTACATTAACTCAACCAACCGAATTAAAAGGAGAGATTAAAGCAACTGAGCTAGGATGTAATGGTACAGCTACTGCTGAAGCAGTTGTTACTGTTACAGTAACCCCTGGTACAGGTACGGGGCCAAAATATTTCTACAGTTTTAATAACAATACTAGCTACTCAGAAAAAAACACTTATAGCACATCTGTTGCAGGAGATGTAACAGCTTATATAAAAGACACAAATGGTTGTGAAATAGGGCCATTAAAAGTTACAATTGAAGCATTAGATAGAATTACAGGTATCACAATTACGGATAGTGGATATGATTGTTCTACTACGCCTCCGGGAGGTCATGTGAATATTGCTGCTATAAAAACAGACATTTCGACACCAATTCGTTATCAGATTATCTCTGGTCCTCCAGGATATAATACGGCAGAAAATTCTGATGGTGAATTTAAATCATTGGCACCTGGTGACTATATATTCCAAGCACTTGATATTAAAACAGGTTGTTCTGTTACTAAAGAATATACAGTAAATGGAGCACCAGATATTAAAGCTGGCGGATCTGTTGTTACCTCAATCAATTGCTTTGGAGGTACAGGAACTATTGAATTTACTGTAACAGGAGTAAAAGACAGAGGTTATGACTATGTAATTACAAATGGTTCAGGAACGATTATTCAACAACGTAATAATGTTTCAGAAACAATAACAACGATAACTGTTCCTACTGCATTACCAGTTGGAGTTTATACAATTAAAGCAACTGACAGAAAAACGAAGTGTGAAGCTACTTATGCAGTTACCATTACTGGACCGGCAGCAGCATTGGCTGTAACGGCAACAGCAACTAAGATTACTTGTATTAACGGTAAATCTGATATTACAGCAGTGGTTACTGGAGGAACTAAAAATTATACTTATGCTGTAGCTAGAAGTACAGATCCTAAGCCAACAGCATTCGGTACAAATGAAGTTCTTACGGTTGATACTAATTTAGGAGCAAATGTAAAATGGACTGTTTATGTAAAAGACGCTAATGGATGTGAAGGAAACTTTACAGTTGATATTGAGAGTGAACAAAAGCCAAGCGTTATGGCTGTTTTAGATAGTCAATGTACTCCAACAGGTACAGGTAATATTTTTACTATCACAGCTACAGGTAACGGATTAGCTCCGTTGGAATATAGTATTGATGGAAAAACTTTTAAAACTGGAAATACATTTAATGTTCCAGCCGGAAATTATACAGTAACTGTAAAAGACAAAAATGGCTGTACAGCAACTACTCCCACAAGTATAGAGGTGAGCCAGCCATTAACAGCTTTAGCATCTGTTACTAAAGGATTAGATTGTACTCTTACACCAGATGCACAAATTACAGTTGATATTACAGGTGGTAAAGGACCTTACAATTATACTATTAAAAAAGGAACAGCAGCAGCTGGAGGTGTAAACACAATTACAGCTGGGCCAATTGTACTTCCTGTAACAGCAGCTAATGCAGATACTTACGAATTTGATATTACAGATGCTAACGAATGTAATATAATAGTAAGGGCTACAGTTTTACCAATAACAAACCCTGTAGTTTCTATAAAATCTTTTGCTAATCCTACATGCGATGGTTCTAGCGATGGTGCTGTAGAATTACAGGCAACAGGTGGATCTGGAAGCGGCTATAAATTTAATTTTAATAATTTAGGATTTAGTGATGACACATATTACTCTAATTTACCAGAAGGAGTTTATCCTTATGAAGTAATGGATGGTAAAGGATGTAAGAACAGTGGATCTATCACTTTAACAGCACCTGAAAAACTAATCGTTTCAGTTGATGTAGTGCCATTTTCTTGTGACGTAAACAGTGCTAAAGTACCGGGAACAGTTACATTAAATGTTACTTCTGGAGGAACTGCACCATATAAATATAGTTTTAATGGAGGAGGTTTAAGCTCATCTCCTGGTGCTAACGTATTAACTTTAAATGATAATACAGCAGGAACAGATCAGTCTTATAGTTATACAATAACCGATGCAAACGGATGTTCTGTATCTGGTAACGGAGTTTTAAAAGCATTAAACGCACCTAAAATTCTTGAAATTAAAGGAACACCAATTTTCTGTGAGCCTGCGACAAGACAAGTAAGTACAGTTACAGTAACAAAAGTTGCTTCAACAGGTGTAGATCCTGTAACTTATGCTATTATAGAACCAGCTTCTCAAACAGGAAATGTTACTGGGGCAACTTCTGGAGTGTTTACAGACTTACCAGTAGGAACTTATAAATTTAAAGTAACTGATGATAACGAATGTTTTGCTATTGGCACTTACGAAGTTAAACCAGTTGTAAATATTGATCTTAATGCTTCTATCTCTAAACAAGTATATTGTAAAGATGATAATAGCGGCGTAATTTTATTAAATGTTGCAGGCTTTAATACCACTTATAAATATAGCGTTAATGGTGTAGAGACTACAGGTGTATCTGCTTCAACAGTTACTATAACTGATTTAGTTGATGGAGATTATGACATTATTGTTACAGACGAAGAAACCGGATGTACAGATAATGCAACATTAACAATTACAGAACCAGTAAAAGAATTGACGGCTAAAATAGATCAGAAAAATGCGAACTGTAAATCTACAACGTCTAAAATTACAGTAACTGGCGATGGTGGAACTGGAACTTATACTTATGCATTTGTACAAGATGAAGCTGATCCTTCGACAAAATATCAATCTAGTAATGTGGCTGATCTTGGTGTAACTCCAACTCCAGATTGGGATGTTTGGGTAAAAGATGCAAACGGATGTACATTTAAAATAGATGTTAATGTTAAGGTAGATGCAGCGCCTACAGTTACTGCTTCGGCTGTTGGACAATGTTTAGGCGACGGCGATTACACCATAACAGCAACTGGCTCTGGAGTTGGACCTTTAGAGTATAGCATTGATGGTACAAATTTTAAAACAGATAATACATTTATCGTAACAGTTGCTAAAGACTATACTATAACAGTTAGAGACGCAAATGGTTGTACGGCAACTGCGACTGCTCTACATGTTTATGATAAAGTAACTTTAAGCGCTAAAATAGACAAGAACATTACTTGTACTGTTGGAAGCGAAGCGGCTATTATCACATTAATCCCTGGTGGAGGAAACCCTGGATATATATATACAAGCAATCTTACTACTGGAACTTTTACAAGCCCAGGAGTATTTGAAACTACTACACCAGGAAATTATACATTTACAGTAACTGATGCAAATGGTTGTTCTGCAACGATACCAACTGCTGTAATTATTAAAACACCAACAACTCCAGTAATTACATCTGTAACTCCAGTAAATATTTTATGTAACGGAGCCACTACAGGTGCGCTTACAATAGTTTATAACAACACTCAAGGAGTAGGTCCATTTGAGATTAATGTAAAACAATATGATGATGCAGCACATACTAACTTAATTAACGATTTTGGTACACAAACAACAGGATTGCCAGCAGGTTATTATGTTGTAACTTTAAAAGATTCTAATGATTGTACTGTTACAGCATCTGCGCAAATAACAGAACCAGATCCAATCAAGATTGAGTATAGCTTTAAACCTCTTAAATGTACAGGTAAAGGAATTACCGAAGGTAGTATCACGATTGAGAAGGTAACAGGTGGAACCGCAGATTATAGTTATATCGTAACTGGTATTGGTGGTTATTACAAAAGATTTGACAATCAAACAGGTGGTGTTGCTCACTTTGAAATTGTAAATTTCGGATTATATCAAATTAGAGTTGAGGATAAAAATGGTTGTGCGCCTGGTATCGTAGAGGATATTTTAATTGCGGCACCAGTAACTGAATTAGGTATTGAAGTTTCTACGTCAGCAGATTGTACAAACGGAGGTAGTGCAGAAGTTAAAATTTTAGGAGCCTTTGCAGGAAGCGGTGCTTTCCATTTTAATATTTACAATGGTACACCTCAAACATGGATTAAACCAGTTAATCCTGCAGATCCAACAGATCCAGCTGTTATTGCAAATATTGCAAATGGATGGATTGATGAAACTTTCCCAGGAAGTAAAGTAGCAGAATTTACAGGTCTTACACCAGGTAAAGTATATACTTTCATCATTTACGATGAAAGTACAGAATGTTATTATTTCCAAACATCAGAAGACCCTATTCCTAGTACTTCAACATTAAAAATTGAAAGTTTTACGCCAGAAAACATTACATGTAAGGGAGCGAATAACGGAAATGTTAGTTTTGAGATTACAAATCCTTATGCTACTTCTGTAAATATTAAGTATGAAGTATTCACTGCATTTACCAATAATTTAATTAGTACTGGAAATCAAGCAATTCCAGCTGGAGGTACACTAACGGTAAACCAAGCTTCTACAGTACCATTGCCAGTAGGAACGTATTATATTTTAGTTTCTGAGACTTCTGGAGCAAATGCAGGTTGTGGTGTTTCTACTGCTAATTTCAATATTAAAGAATCAACTGTATTATTGACAGTTACGGCTTCTGTTTCTAAAGATGCAAATTGTAAAAATTTATCAGGAATAATCACGGCTAGTGCAGTTGGTGGAACCCCTTTTGTTCCAGTTCTCCCAGCTACAGGACCAGCATATTTCAAATACATGCTGTTATTACAAACAGATGCAGCACCGACAGATCCAAAAGATACGCGTTGGGTGACTAACAGTACTTTCTTTGCAAACGCAGGAAACTATACTGTTTATGCATTAGATTCTTACGGATGTATTGCAGAATATGATATCGTTTTAACGAAAGATGCAGATCCTGTTGTTGATATGCCAGCACCATTCTGTTATGATGGAGCTACGCCATTTACAATAACAGTTACAGGTACTGTAGATCCATCAATTGCAGATGGACCAACATATAGTGTTAACGGAAGTGGTTTCCGTACAAATCCAGATTTCGAGTTCAATGCAGCTGGAAATTACGATGTAACAATTAAAGACGGTAACGGTTGTACAGATACTAAACGTTTTGTGGTGTATCCGCAATTGAAACTAAAAGTGGAGAAGAAAAAAGGTTTAGATTGTAGTCCAACACCAAATGCACAGATAGAACTTATCGCTTCAGGCGGAGAAGGATCTTCTTACGTTCTTGAATATTCATTAAATGGAACTGGATATTTACCAGTAACATTAACAGCAGGAAATATTTTCGAGGCTACTACAGCAGGCGATTATATTTTTAGATTGACAGATACAGGAAACCCTGCAACTCCGTCTTGTTTTGTAACTGAGACGTTGAAAATAGATGCGATTCCTGCAATCACATTCGATACAATCGAAACTAACTTAACTTGTAACGGAAGCGGTAACGGTTCAATTAAAGTTAATGTTACTGGCGGAGTGGGACCTTTCAAATTCACATTGACAGATGGTACAACTACATGGGGTCCTCAAGATGATAGTGAATTTAGAGATTTAGCAGCAGGAACAAACTATACAGTTACAGTGCAAGATGGCACTTCATGTCAATTACAAGAAAACAATATTGTAATTACAGAACCTCTAGCTTTACTTGCATCTGCTTCAGTTGCACCTTTCAACTGTGATCCAGTAAATAATGCTGTTCGTAAGGCAATTGTAACAGTTAATGTTACAGCTGGTACAGGTACAGGACCATACAAATATAAGTTTGGTACAGCTACGACTTATGATGATAATAATACATTAAGTGTTGATAGTAATTTTACAGGTGTAAAAACAATTAATTACTCTGTTCAAGATGCTAACCTATGTGTATTCAACGGTACAGTAGATGTTGATGCATACAAAATGCTAACTGGATTAACAATTTCAGGAACTGATGTTACTTGTATAGCTACACAATCAGATGTAACAGTTGCTGCAAATGGTGGTTATCCAGGCTATACTTATGAGATCGTTTCTCCTGCATCAGCAACTGGAAATACAACTGGTGTAACATCAGGTATTTTCACAGGTCTTGATCCAGATACTTATAGATTCAAAGCAACAGACAGCAATGGATGTTCAATTGAAGGGGAGCATACAGTTGAGCGTGTAGTAAATATTACAGCTTCTGGTGCAAACGTGAAAAATGTAGATTGTAATGAAACGCCAGCACAATCTAATGGTTCGGTTGCATTTACGATTGCAAACTTTACAGGTGCATATACATACACTGTAAGCGGACCTGCAACAGGTACAGATACAAAAGTGAGTTACGCAGGTTACGATGTAATTACTGTAACAGGACTTCCGATAGGAAAATATAAAATAGATATTTTAGATTCAGTAACAGGTTGTACGGCTTCAGCAGAAGCAGATGTGGCTCAGCCAGCAAACCCAGTTGCAATTTCAATAGTGAGCAATACACATGCGAACTGTAAGTTTGGTGCAAAAGTTACTGTAAAAGGTGAAGGTGGTACTATTGGCACAGGATACAAATATGCATTTGCAGCTGATGGAGCGACTCCAGTGTTTGGTGCTAGCGCAAGCAGCGTTTTAGATCCATCAAAAACTTGGATAGCATACGTTCAAGATGCTAATAATTGTACAGCAGAAATTCCAATCCCAATTGTAGTAGATCCAAACCCTACTATAGATAGTGTTAGCAATGTATGTTATACAGGTGGTCCAATAACAGTTACTCTTTCAGGTACTGTAGCAGTTGGAACAGGTGCACCTAGGTATAATATAGGTAACGGATGGACATATGATAATACTTTCAAATTAGATGCTCCAGGAGATTATGAATTCTCAATAATGGATGGTAATGGTTGTACTTCGGTAACGAAGTTTAAATACACATTAAACCAAGAATTATTGTTAGCAGCAACTTTACAAAATGATATTACTTGTAAACCAGGTGCTGCAGGAGACGCTGTTATCGATTTAGTAGCAACTCAAGGTGCATATAAATTACCGTATAATACTATTCAGTATTCTACAGACGGTATTACATTTAATGATGTTCCTTCTGTACCGTTTACAACAAGCGCATCAGGAACTTATACTTTTAGAGTAGAAGATGCAGCAGGTTGTGTGGCAGTTTCTAAAGAAGTAATTGTTTCTCCTAAAACAACTCCTGAGTTTATATATACGAAGAAGGATATTAGCTGTTTTGGAGATAACAACGGAAGCTTTGCAATTACGCCAAGCGGCGGTCTTGAGCCATATCAATATAGTATTGATGGTGGAGTAACTTATGATCCTCTAACAAGCGAATATATTGGTTTAGCTAAAGGAATATATCATGTTTATGTTAAAGACGCTAAAGAATGTTTTGTAACACATGATATTGAAATTATTGAGCCTGCTCAATTGGTTGTAACTCCTGTGGTAACTCCATTTGGATGTAGTACAACTAATAACATTGTAGATGCTGTAGTAACACTTAACGCAACATTTGGTACAGGTTCATACAGTTATAGTTTTGATAACGGAGTGAATTTCTCAGATATTATTAATAGTATCTCGGTTAATACTGCGAAAACAATTAAGTATGTTGTAGTAGATAAAAACGGATGTAGAGTTTCTGGTACTGTGGATGTTAATCCATACAACCCACCAAAAGGAATTACTCTAGAGGCAACACCTATCTATTGTAATACACCTCTAGGTGTAACAACGGTAACGGTTACAAGTGTTACTGGACCACCAGCAGGAACAGCATATACTTATGAGATTACGAGCCCAGCTGCTTATGTAGCTTCTAATAATACAGGAGTATTCCCTAATTTAGTAGCAGGTAACGTATATCAATTTAAAGTAACAGACGATGCTTCTCATTGTTACACGACAGGTTCTATTGAAGTTAAGAAAGCGTCAGAAATCACTGTAACAGAACAATCATCAAATGATGTTTTCTGTAACGGAGACAGTACAGGAGCTATTACATTTGAAATTGGCAACTATATAACACCAGCAAATTACAGTTTTAACCTAACTCCTAATCCGTTAGCGATAGTGCCAGTTCAAACAGGTGACGTAGTTACATATTCAGGGTTAGGTACAGGAACTTATACGTTCACGGTAACAGATAATACATCAGGATGTACAGCTCAGGTGGCTAATTTCTTAATTGATCAGCCAGCTAATCCTCTTGATTTCATATCAGTTGCTACAGATATTAACTGTATCAAGAAAACGTCATTAATAACAGTAACAGTTGCGAACGGTACAGGAACGCCAGGTTACAAATATGCAGTATTAGAGTCAGGTGATACATCTGCTCCAGTTTATGGAGACAGTAACATACTTGAAGTAGATACTGATAACGGAACAAAACTAGCATGGGATGTTTATGTGAAAGATTTTAACGATTGTTCTCTTACAAAAGTTCAAAATATTTCTACAGCACCACTGCCAGGAGGTATTACAATTGACCCTTACAGCCAATGTAGAGATGAAATTACAGGCAAGTATACTTTTACGGTAAGAGTAGCTTCAGGTGTCGGACCATTTACATACAGCTTAAACGGTGTAGATTTCCAAGACAGCGAAACATTTGCAGTAAATAATGCAGGTACATATACAATTACTGTAAAAGACGCCAATGGTTGTACGATTACAGCGCCAACACAGGTAATTATTGGAGAGCCATTAGTATTAAATTATAAATACGATGTATTGCCAAGCTGTGACGAAAATGATGGAGAGATTACAGTTTGGGCAACAGGAGGTTCGTCTAGTGCAAACTATGTTTATACATTAGACAACAACGGTTTCCCACAAACAGGTGCTACTTATACATTTGAAAATATTTCGTCTGGATATCACTTTATCGAAGTATTAGATACAGCGACAGGATGTAAAGACAAAGTAGAATTTACAATTAAGGCAGCAACACCAATTTCAGGATTTGCTGTTAAAGGAACGGGTGTAACTTGTTTTGGCAGCACAAACGGTACTATTACAGCTTCTATTACTGAAGGAACAGTAAATGATGACCCTATTTACAAGTATGAGTTATTTGGTACAACAAAAGGAAGCCCTGTACAAGATGTAAATTTACCAGGACAAGAAAGTGGTACTTTCACAAACCTTAAACCAGGAGATTATACAGTAACTGTTGTTTCTGGAAGAGGTTGTAGAACATCGTTACCGTTTAGAGTAACTGAACCAGATATTATTACAGTTGAACCGCCAGTGGTGAGCCAATATAAATGTACAGCTGATAATACATCTAACTACGCTACAGTTACTGTAGATATGAGTAAGATTCTAGGTGGTTCAGGTAAATATACATATTTCCAGTTCATTAAAAACGGTACAGATATCGTTTATGAAGGTCCTTCTAACGTATTCACAGAAACGGACTTCGCAGGCGGAAATTATAGTGTAAATGTATTTGACAATAAAGGATGTATGGGTACATCTCTAGAAAGTGAAGTATTCCCATTCGTTGCAATGGATAGAATAGATGTAGCAATTACGCCAATAACTTGTGCAGTAAACGAAAGCATAGTAGTTAGTGTTAAAGCTTTTGATGGTAGTACAATAACTCCTTTAGAGTATAAACTTACAGGAGTAAATGGTACTGTATATAATCAAACATATACACATGGTTCATTTACAGGTTTAGCAATCGGACAATATGTAATCTCGGTAAGAAATCCATTAACAGGATGTATTATTAAGAAAGATCATTTTGTTAATGATCCAAATACATTCGATTTAACTGTAGAAAGCTATAGCAACATTAAATGTTATGGAGCTGCAGACGGAAGCGTAGATTTAGTTCTAGTAGATAACTTAAAAGTGCCAACTGATGATGCAGGTGAATTTGATTATACTATTACAGATAATTTAGGAAACCCAATTACAGGAGGAAGAAGTGATGCAGCAGGAAAAGTGACTGTAAGCGGATTATTAGCTGGAAATTATAATGTAAAAGCGGTTCTTGTTGGATCACCATATTGTGAGGTTGAAACAAGCTTTACAATTCAACAGCCAGTAAAAGCACTTGAGATTTCTGAGATACACAATCCAATTTCTTGTTCGCCAGGAAACGATGGAAGAATCGTTATCTCTGCTGACGGAGGATGGCCAGGAGTTTACCAATATGAATTGACTGGACCAGTAACTTCATTATACTCTGATAAATTTGAATTTACAGATTTACCAGCAGGAACTTATACATTAAAAGTAAAAGATCTTGGAGGATGTGAAGCAACAACAACAGTACAATTAGATAATCCGTTGCCTATAACCGCAACTGCTACAGCAACAACAACAATGTTGTCTTGCTATGGAGCTACTGATGGAATAATTACAGTTTCTGGTGTAACAGGAGGTCAAGGAAGTAACTATGCTTACATCTTAAACATGTTATCAGTTACTCCAGTTATCTCTACTGTGTCTCAGGACTCACCAATCTTTACAGGATTAGGAGCAGGAAGATACTCAGTAACTATTGTAGATCAGCTTAATTGCTCAGGAACGACAGTAGAAGTTACCATAAATGAGCCAACTGAGATTGTTCCAACGTTAGAATTGGCTACTGGTATTACTTGTAAAACTGATGCAACGTTAACATTAACAGCAGTTGGAGGAACAGGAACATACGAGTATAGTGCTGATAAAAACTTTACAACAGTATTAGGTACATTGCCTGCAACGTTCCCAGTATCAGTTGGAGATCACCAGTACTTTGTAAGAGATACTAACGGATGTATTTCGTCTATTTCTAATAACGTAACTATAGATCAGTTAGAACCTTTAACATTAGACATAGATTTAAGCAATGCTATTGTTTACTGTAAAGGAGATGCAACTGCGGCAATTGATGCTGTTGCAAAAGGAGGTTTAACAAATTATCAATATACTTTATTTGATGGTAATGGTAATCAATTAAGACCAGCGCAATCTGAAGGATATTTTGATCTGCTTCCTACAGGAACTTACGTTGTACGCGTAGATAGTGGAGATTGTCAATATGATTCTGCTGCAATAGTAATCAATGAACCAAATGAAGGTCTTACAGTTACTTCTTCAGCAACCGATGCGACATGTTTTGCTGCAAACGACGGAAAAATTATAGTTACTGCATCTGGCGGAACAGGCGTAATTAAATATGCAATTTCACCTAACTTAGGCTTATTTGATGACAAATCAGTATTTGATCGTTTAGCGCCAGGTAAGTATACGATTTTAGTACAAGACGAAAATTCTTGTTTCAGAATCCTTGAGCACGAGATCAAAGAACCAAACTTATTAGTAGCAAAAGTTCTTGGTCCAATTGTACAGGAGATTTGTGATGGTGATAAAGATGGAGAATTCAGTATCGAAATTTCTGGAGGAACACCTCCATATACAGTAAGTCTAGATAATGAAAACGGAACTTATGTAGCGGTTAATGGCGCAGGTGGTACACAACATACTTTTAGTGCTCTTAAAGGAGGAATCCATAATGTGTACATTAAAGATGCAAGCTGTATTACTATGTTAGAAGTAGCAATGGATAAAGCTGTTATTCTTAAGCCAGTTGCAGAAGTAACATACGACTGTGTTAACAATGCACAAGCAAATATGGTAATTGTGACAATTGATGCTTCTAATAATAATCCTACAGATGTGGATTACTCTTTAGACAACAGTGGAACATACCAGCCAAGTAACATTTTTACAAATGTTCCTGCTGGTGAGCACTTCATCGTTGCAAGACATACTAACGGATGTGAAGTGCCAACTCCAATCTTTACTGTTAATGCAGTTGCAGAACTTGGTTTAATAGACATCACAAACCAAAGCAAAGACATCAATACAATTGTTGTACAAGCTTCTGGCGGAGTTGCTCCTTACGAGTACAGCTTCAATGGTGAATCATTCTCATCATCTAATAGTTATAGAATCTATAAAACAGGTGATTATGTGGTTATCGTTAGAGACAAAAATGGTTGTGAGGCAACAATAACAGTTCATGGCACATTCTATGACTTCTGTATGCCAAACTACTTCACACCTAACGGTGACGGACAAAATGATACTATTGGTCCAGATTGTGGTGCATTAGCATACAAAGAGTTAACGTTTGACATTTATGACAGATATGGTAGAGTAGTAGCGAAATACCATGTAAACGGAAAATGGGACGGTAGATATCATGGAAATGAATTGCCAACAGGTGATTACTGGTACGTTCTTAAACTAAATGATCCAAAAGATCCAAGAGAGTTTGTTGGACATTTCACATTATACAGATAACAAAATTATAGCCCCAATGATGTTATCTAAAAAAATTATTACAATGAAAAAGTTTATTTTATCCTTAGTACTCATGGCTGTAACAACAAGTTACAGCCAAGAGTTAAACCTACCAGTGTTTACGCAGTATTTAGCTGATAACCCTTTTATTCTTTCTCCTGCGTATGCCGGTATTGGAGATAATCTCCGTATTAGAGCCAACGGCTTAACACAGTGGGTCGGAATTAAAGATGCACCAGATAACCAATCATTGTATGCAGATTTCCGTATTTTGGATCGTTCGGGAGTTGGTATATCATTGTATAATGATAGCAATGGTAATACGAGACAAACAGGAGCAAAAGTTTCATTTGCGCACCATTTGATTTTAGATTATCGTACAGAACAGTATCTTTCATTTGGTATATCGTATAACTTTAATAGTTTCCGAATCGAAACTGGAAACTTTACTGGCGATGTAAATGGTGTTCCAGTAGCATTAGACCCATCAATTACAGACAATCGTTACAACTCAAATAATAACTTTGATGTGAGTGCCTTGTACCGTAACAGAGGATTTTATTTTAGTTTTAACGCCAATAACGTTTTAAAGAAAAACACTGATAAGTATAGAGGAGTAGAACCAGATCTACTCTCTAACTTTCAGGTATATTCAGGATTCACTTTTAGGGACGCAGAAAACAGACGTATCGAATACGAACCATCGGTTTTCTTGCAGTACTTTGCTAGTGACCAGCGTTCTACAACCGATTTTAACTTCAAATACAGACGTTATAATCGATATGAAGATTACTATTGGATTGGAGTTTCTTACCGTTTCTTAAACGACCAGTTCCCTAAACCTTTGGCAATGGGACCAATGGCTGGTTTTATGAAGTCTAAATTCTATTTTGCATACTCTTACCAGCTTATGTTTAATGGTCTTGGATCTTATAACTCAGGAACACACTCCATCACAATCGGATTCGACTTCTTGCAATCAATCAGTAACTGTCCTTGTACACAAAGTCCGGTTCACGATTAGACAAATAATTTTTATCATCTTTAAGAATTATTTTGTTGGTTTTCATAATTTACAACGTTTTCGTTTTTATTAATGGATTATTTTTGCTTTTTTGAAATTTAGACTTCACTAAAAGTCCTATATTTGTTATTCTTTCAAAAAATTAAAAAAATTAGCAGATGAAAACTTTAAACGATTTCGATTTTAAAAATAAAAAAGCAATTATCCGTGTTG
>RCUJ01000383.1_pt1 | contig 25712 bp, 25 predicted proteins | sample 2166321 | NCBI WGS metagenome assembly RCUJ01 (sample SAMN09932808, study PRJNA488358) | compost metagenome | feature: garden; material: soil; isolation source: compost soil in an enriched community after 118 h of incubation | place: Germany: Experimental Botanical Garden Goettingen | collected... | reverse complement strand
CCTGGGTTGCCTCCAGATAAAGCTTACATGGAACGCAAGGCCAAGGAGTTTGCCGAGGCTGGTATCGAAATCCCTGACATCAAGGGTGTTGTCTTGAAGGACAGTAAGGTCAATCCGATCTTGACCATTCGGGAAAACCTCGAGTTGGACAAGATAGGTCAACGAGTTGATCCTGAGATTCCAATCTACTCGGAAGTGGTAAGTCGTTTCCGACAACAAGGACTGTTCGACCCTGGGCGCCACACGCTGTGTCCTGAGCTGGAGCTTGTTACCACGTACCTGTTCCAGCACGCCGGTCACATCTGGAAGCACACTCACTCTAACTTCCACAGTATTGGGATTACTGGGGTGGTTGAGTTGTATGTTCCTGGGGAGAACGCCGAGCTTGAGTACCTGGTTCAGGGAAAAACCCACCAGTACGAAGTCGCTCCACCGGGACGCGGCTCACGCATCGCTGAGTTCGTAGACCTGACCTACGCAACCTCCCAAGGGATGGGTCGTAACGAGACCATGGCGTACATGATTGTTGATCGACCAGATCACGTATTCGACCAACTGTTGATGCAGAGCCAGTGCGAGAGTGAACCTGAAGTACTGACCCCTGAAGACATTGCTGATCGTGAACAAGCAATGCAGGAAGCCTCTGAAGGCAAACTCGACTATCTGCTGGAAGGTACCCAGTGGGACCCTAAGCTCCGTAATTCTTAACAGCTCCGGCTGATATAATGACCAAACAAACCTGTTCTTAAAAAAGAATAGAGATAGGGGTTCTTTATTCCCTATCTCTATCCGACTGCTCTAAGGAGAGCATCAGTGATAGTAAAGATCGAAGAAGCTGAACTGAAACAAGCCATCAACTTCCTGGAGACCATCCACCCTCGGGTACGGTTTACCAGTAAGAATGGTCGTCATTATATCGAGTTCCCACCAGGGATGTCCAAAGACGGTTCCGAAGCGTTGAATCTGGTTGGTCGTGCTGACCAGACTGTGCACCAAGAATATCTCCCCATGGAATTGAAACTCCAAGTGGAACGTGTTCGCAACAAGTACACCCACCAATCCTAAGTCCCAAAGAAGGAATGTAGTATGCCTCGTGGAATCCCGAAAGACAAAACCACAGACGCCAAGAAGCCAGGCCCAAAGCCAGGTGCTAAAGCTGCTGCTGCGAAACCCGCTGTAAAAGAAATCCCTCCGGCACCGACTGTTAATCATGACGCCATGGCTGGCGACGTAAAAGCTGCTACTAGCCGTCTGGCTGGAATCTTTGACCCACTCAATCCAGGTATCGCAAACATGACCCCAGTTTCTCCTGCTGTAGCTGAAGCCATCGCCAAGATCGAAGCGACCTTTAAGCCTAACCAAGGGATGGGTCGTCCGTTCCACGACATGCCTAATCGTCGCGACTGCTACATGTCTGTGGTCGGTCAGAAGAAAGGTCTGCGTCAAACTGCTACCCTGTACCTCAACGGCGAAGCGCTGGCGTCCACCCAAGACTACCGCTTGTCTACCGAGTACTGCGCAGAGTTCCTGATCGGTGACAAGTTCCACACTTTCACCTTCGCAGTTGAAAGTGATCTCTACTACGACTTCTCCAACTACACCGGCGTGTTGCTCTCGCCAGTGGATCGTACCGAAGTCGAGAAGATCATCAAGAACAGCGACAAGACTGCGGTGGCTCTCGCTGAAGACGAAGCGATTATCCTGTTGCAACAAGAACGCCCAGTGTTCAAGCGTGGCGACATGGTGACCCACATGATCGACAAAGGTCCACGCTACCTGGTGGTAGAAGCTCCTCAACCGGTTGATCAGTACCGTCATCGCCCACAACCGTTCGGTCGTGACGAATCTGCGGTCGAGCTGGACATGGTAGTTATGGAACTCATGGCAAACTACGACCACAACAACGAAGTCTCGGTGGTTACGGTTGCACAAGGACCGAAGAAAGTTTACTCGGGCCTGTATCTGTTGGCCGAATAAACCTGCGGTAAAGAGTGAGGAGGGCCAACCCCTCACTCTTTTTTTGCTTAATCTAATACGGAGCTTAGAAGCCGTGGATATTCCTGAACGAATTCTAGAACTTCGTGGGTTAATCAACAAGTGGAACGAAGAGTATCATGATGATGACGCTCCGACCATTGCTGATACTGATTTTGATCGCCATTACCGCGAACTGGTCTCCCTCGAACTTCAGCGTCCTGATCTGGTCACGCCAGACTCTCCGACGCAGCGGGCCGGTTACGCTCCCAAAGAGCGTGGCTTTAAGAAAGTACGACACATAGTCCCGATGCTCAGCTTGGGGAACGTGTTTGACTTCGATAACCTGATGGCTTGGTACAAACTCACGGGTTTGACTGAAACAGAAGGCGATCGACATACAGACCCTAAAGCTACCGGTGAGGTGAAGCTCGACGGGTTGGCGGTAGGGTTGCGTTACATTGATGGGGTATTTGCTCAGGGTGTAACTCGGGGTGATGGGGAAGTTGGGGAAGACGTGACCGACAACCTCATGCAGGTTGAAGGCATCCCTCTGGAACTGAAGGGCGATGACTTCCCTTCAGTGTTGGAAGTGCGTGGTGAAGTGACCATGCATAAAGCACAGTTCCTCGCTTTGAACGAGCGCTTGGTGGCTCAGGGACAAGAACCCAAGGCAAACCCTCGCAATGCTGCGGCAGGTACCTTGCGTCAGTCTGACTCCGGTGTGGTGAAGGATCGTGGTCTGACCTTCTATCTATACAGCGTGATCCAAGAGATCAAGCCCACCCATGAGAAACAATTGCAAAAGGCTGCTGAGTGGGGCTTCAATGTCAACCCGACATTCCCAATCGACAACGCCAAAGACTTTGCTTGGTTCATGGAGTTGATGGAGACTGCTCGACCAAACCTCGCTTACGAGATTGATGGACTGGTGTTCAAGGTTAACGAACTGGCACTCCAGCGTAAGTTGGGTTTCCGTAGTCGTGAACCGCGCTGGGCAGTGGCCTTGAAGTTCCAAGCACAAGAAGCTACCTCTGTACTCCAGAACGTAGTGAATCAAGTGGGACGTACCGGTCAAGTCACACCAGTGGCCAAGATCCTTCCAGTACATCTGGCGGGTGTTACGGTTTCCTCGGTGACTCTCCACAACTACGACGAAGTCACTCGACTGGGTCTGGGTTTGCTGGATGAGATTCGTGTGTGCCGTGCAGGTGACGTGATTCCCAAGATCCTGCGGGTAGTAATGAAGAACACTCCCCATGCTCAGGTAGAACCTCCTACTCACTGTCCGGTGTGTAACTCCGTACTGGTGAAGGTGGGTGCAGACCTGATGTGTCAGAACGGTTGGGAATGCTCAGCGCAGACTCAGCGTCGTTTTGAACACTTCGTTAGTCGCGGTGCTCTAAACATCGACGGTATCGGTCCATCTACTCTGGACTGTCTGATTGAAGCAGGGAAGATCCAACGTCCACAAGACCTGTTCAAGCTGGTTGCCACAGACTTCTTGGAACTCCCTGGGTTTGCAGCGACCTCGGCTCGTGATTGTCACGTAGCGATCCATACGGCTCGTAAGCAGAACCTCCACAACTTCCTGTTTGGTCTAGGTATCCCTGAAGTGGGGGAAGGTACCTCCAAACGGTTGTCTCGTCGGTTTGCGACTGCCAGTGAGATTGCTCATGCGTCTTATGATGACTTCAAGAGCATCAAAGACATCGGTGATGAAACTGCCACCAGTCTGGTATCTTGGTTTAAAGAACCTCGTAACCAAGAGACGTACACGGCGTTGCTGGAGGTGCTGGAAATCAGTAACCCCTTGTTCAATGCGTCTAACCAAGACCTGGCTGGACAGAACTGGGCGATCACTGGTTCCTTCGATCATTACTCTCGTGATCAACTGAAAGACGTACTGTCAGGCTTCGGGGCAAATGTCTCGAGTGACGTAACAAAGAAAACCGATGTATTGTTAGCAGGTGTTGGTGGTGGCGGTAAACTTGATAAAGCCAAGAAGCTCGACGTCCGTGTTATGGCTCCTGTGGATTTCGATCGCTTCGTGGATGATATAAAAGCCGGTTTGAATCCAAAGCTGGAGGATTACCCTAGTGAGAAAGCGTAAACTGTATTTCGGTGTTCGACGTCGTTGGCCTGACAGTCCGTATGCCCAACTTCAGCAACACTCCGCTAACCTAAAGACCCTTAAGTTTGAAGGGGACTGGTTGGAAAAGATGTATCAACAACTCCAATCTCAGGAGTTCGATGCTTACAAAGACCAATTCCTTGGGGGTTGGGATAAGATCCAACAGTCAGGGCTGAGTGGTGGTATGCGTCGTGGGGAGTTCTATGCGTTCTCCACCCCTAGTGCGCAAGTGGATAGGCTCCAGCGGATGTTCGATAAAGGTTTACAGGGCAAGCTAATGATCTGTCTTGAAGACTCTTATGTTCAACCTCACTACGTGCCTTACCATGACTTCGATAAACTCACGGTGGAGACACCCGATGCTGTCATACGTCCGCCAAACTGGTGAACCCCATGAAACTCGTGAGCAAGCTCTGGACACACTGGCTGGGGCTCTTGCAATCGAGAACATTCATTTTGGCTTTGTGGATAGTCTACACCGTACTGTGCTTTTCGCCGACTGCGGTGCTTACACTCAAGGACTATCTAAAGACCAAATGTTGGTGGATGGGGTATTGGGTAAAGGCTTTGATCGCACCGCTCCTTGTGAACGGGTTGTAATGGTCGAAGTTCAACGCTTTGCTGAGTTCCAGCGTATGACTACGTTGGAGATGATGTCTGAGCGCAGTCCGTGGCTGTTGTTTGGTCACGGTCACCCAACTGACACCAAGCTGTGTATCCTGTACCTGAACGCCGATCACGAGATTAGCGGTCTGAGCAATACACCGACAGACTTCGAGCTGGAACGAACCTGTCGTGAACCGAGTAAGAAAGTAAGTTGATTCCTACGGAGGATTTTTGAATGAGTGCTGATAATACCTTGGTTTTCCTTAAAGCCAGCGATGTCAATGCATTGGCAATCTGGCCAGACGGACATCCAACAAAGATTGCCTACATGGTTTCTGTGATCCATTCGACACCCTCGGGTCTCCCTGTCGGTGAAGAAGACATGGTGGTGACATTTGCTGGACGGGTGGTTAATCTGTGGGCCGATACCCCAGAACAACTGGTACCGTTGGTCGAGAAATGTTTCCCACACCTGAAGGCTGTGGGTCACCCGATTTCTATGGAGGACGGCTCCGTCTTTGACGTCTGGCATTTTTATGCAGACGCTACGGGTACGCGTGCAATCAGCGATAATCAAAAAGACCACGGCTGGCGACTACCGTATCCCGACAACGTACACCCGATCAACTGAAATACCTAGGGGTTCACTAGAGCCCCTACACTAATCAATGTACTCTGAGAAGAGTTGAAGAGAGAGTTTAGTTGTGGACGAGATTCAAGTTGACATCGTTGAAGAGAAAGAAGTCCTGTTCCACGATTTGGACGTGCTGTTGATCCTTGCGTTAACCCGTAAGAACCACGGTAAGACCAATAAGCGTGCGGTCAAGGAAAAGGTTAAAGAACTGTGGAACCGTACCCAACCGGTTGTGCAGATGGGTGTCCTGAAAGGGATGATGTACATGAAGACCGATGAACTGGATCGCAATCTGAACTGGTTTATCTCGGACTACCTGTACTACTCAGTACCCGCTACTCAATTGGGTGCGCGGGGCTACGATGGGTTTGCTATCCACGACAAAGTGGTTTACCCGGTAGAGATTCATTACGAAACCGAGGAAGACTTCCTGTGGGCTCGTAAGAACGAAACTGAGGTATGGACTGGTGTTTGTCGGGACTTGCTTTATGAATTCCGCGATGCTCCTCGTGAAGAGGGTTCGCCGCACCGTGTCACTGCTGACGTCCTGTTGTTTGGGAACCGGGGTTTCAGTGGTGTAGTCAAACATTGGGGAGTAGAAATCAAAGATGGTCTACCCTTCTACCTGAACGGCCTGGTGGCTGAAGATCGTGAACCACCAGTGTTCCGTTATCGCGCAGTAATTAATGGGGGTCAGCAATGAGTGCTGAAGATAATAAGGTCGGTTTGATCGTAGCTGTTGAGGAGAACTGGGGGATTGGTCTGAAAGGGGGAATGCCTTGGCACAACCCGGAAGAACTGCGTCACTTCCGCATGGCTACTATGGGTCGTGTGTTGATTATGGGGAGCCGCACGGTCGATTCCCTGATCAGCCACAAACCAGACCTAGCAGACAAGGTCTACACTCCGCAGGAACAAGAGGTCTTGAAGGGTCGTACGATTATTGTCGTGACCCGTAAGGAGCATGTTCGAGATTACGTGCGACTAGGACTGTATGTAGCGCGTAGTCTGGAGGAAGCCATCACCAAAGCCAGAGAGCTTGAACCAGACGAGACGAAGTGTGTTTATCTCGCAGGTGGTGGTCAGCTATATAAGGAAGCGCTGGAAAAGAACTTGGTCAGCAGTATGTTGATCTCGTTCATGGTGGATGGGTATTCGTGCGATACAGTATTCCCTGAGTTCGATAAAGCTCAGTGGGACTGTCACTTCCTGCACTCCGCCCAAACTTTTACTGTCGAACTGTACACCAAAAGGAAAGACCCAAATGAACCTGCTCTCTACTCGTCGTGAAGTTGCTGTCCCGGTGGGCATTGACACCGGTGCGTTTAACCCTGAGAAACCCCACGTAGCCGTTAAGAAGGCTTCCGGCGGGTTCGTCTACTTCAACATCCTGTTCAAGACCTTGGGGCTGCTGGATCAGGTCTTCACCTCGCGTGAAGTCAAAGACCGGAAGAAAGTCTCGTTGGACGTGATGAACGACCCAACACTGATCCAAGCACTGCAACCGTACGGCAATCCAATGCAGATCCATAAGAAACGCGAAGGCTTGCTCGATGAATCAAAGCCTGGCAATGTGATCCCGTGGAAAAAGCTGTACCTGCAAGAGTACCACATTGGTGATCAGGTGTTCTACGCACCGACCACACCAACCGTGGTTCACTAGGTAAGGGAGAAAAGATAGGGGGCTTCGGTCCCCTTCTTTTTTTTTGTCCTACTCTATGACATTATGATCTTTTGACTAGGGTGGGAAAGGGATGAACATTGCTGTGATTGCTGTGTTGTACGGATTGCTCCTGTACACGATCCTGGGTGGCTTTCTGTTGACAGTCTGTACAGACTATCCAGAACACCTCCGAGAGCACCGTAAGCTGCTCATGAAAGCTTACAGACAGAACTACATGAAGACCGTGCTGGTTGTGTTGTTCTGGTACGTGATTGGTCTGGCAATCTGGCCACACATCGTCGTGAAATACCGCAGTTAAAGCAGAAAGGGAACTTCGGTTCCCTTTTATGCCGTCACGATATGAGGGATGTCCCTCTATCCAATGGAGTACCGTGATGGCGGATATAGTAAGCTTCAAGAAGTTTGACGCCGAACTGCTCTTGGTGTATGACGCCAAGGCAAGCAAGCGGTTGGGTAAAGACTACTGGCGTGTCCAGAAAGGCTTTCGTTACTACCTTGGTACCAAGGGATCTAACCGGTGGGTGTCTATCCCTGCTGGCTATTTGACCGATGGTGCTTCTGTGCCTCAGATCTTCTGGTCGATCATCCCACGTTGGGGTGCTTACGGACAGGCTGCTGTGGTTCATGACTTCCTCTGTGAATACTTGTCGATTACAGTAGACGGTAAACCTCAACGTATCACGCGCGAGGAGGCCGATGACATCTTACTGGAGGCGATGCATGTTCTAGAGGTACCTGAGTTCACCGCACACACGATCGAGGCTGCTGTGGACTTCTATCGCCTTGTAAGCCGCACAGCAGAGCCTTCGAGCGATCCAGTGAAGCGCTCGTTGGAATCTGAGTGGGAACAGGCGCAATTGGCCCTGCAATAAGCTGCTTATTAGATGACGGGTTGTCAAAAGACACATTGCCCGGTGGAGCTTTAATTATAATCTAGCCCACAGTCCAACATTTAACACAGCAACAGATCTCCACAAGTTTTGGGTCATCACCTAAAGGAGTACTTACGATGGCTACAATTAAAGCTGTGGTGGAGTGTAGGGAAGCATTGAATTTCTTACCAGACACCAAAATCTTCCTGATCACGGATGTGAAGGACAACTTGCCGCAATCGCACATTGGGTATTTCACCTACGGTACGAAAGCTGGGTTCACAACCCAAAAGCAACGTTTCTACATGGAAGTGGGGGGAGATTCACATTCCTCGTGTCAACATAAAGAAATTGATTTCATTGCCTCGTTCGGCGCCTACCTTGAGCGTAAGTTCAAAGAATGCGGTGTCCAAGTCTTCGAAGTTAACCTTCCTAAGTCTCACGGTTACAGTGGTAACACTTACGGGTACTTCACCACCCTGCGGCTGTTCCCACACGCTGGCATTAAAAAGCAAGCGGCATAATGACTGTGACTGCTCTAGTAGCCCTCCGAAGAAGGCTACTAGAGCATTAGGGCTTTTATGCCCTTTGGCCACAGGAACAGCGGTTGTGGAGACATGTGTTATTATCTCATACTATCAATGTTCAGGTATGGGAGTGAATTTGCAGGCTTGGCAACAGACGACTCGAACCCGAAAAGAATTACCTTAAGTGCTACTCTGTGAAGGTCGCTGACTCTATCTACAAAGCTTAACAACTTAGGGGTTAGCTCACAACACCACTGTCGCACTAACTGAACGTTCGACGGTACACTAAACCGATGCAAGGCTATCGCGTTTGTAACCTGAGGAACTTCTGGTGAATGACAAACAGGTACACCCGGTTGGGTGAGTAAGTGGATTGAAGGAGTGTAACGCCTAGTACCATTACGAGACACCACACCAATACCCCCTTCCGTGGGTTTTGGCACGTTGGTTCTCGTGCGACTGCTTTCCATGTGGTACTTCCCTTTTAAGATTATTGTTGCTCTTTAAGAACGTGCATCATTGCTCGTTCATTACTTAAGTGAGTTCTGTAAGACTTTACTTCTACCGGGAGTATACCGGCGGATGTAGAATTAAACATATTACAGACCTATATTACCTAGGTGAATAGGATAGACTAGTCTAGAGCATTCAAACCAATCTATTAATGCAGGAGCATTTATGACACAAACGAAAACAGATCCAAAAACGCACTACTGGGTAACTCTTTCTGAGAGTGACCATCACACTACTTCCGCCATGTCTACTGGTTACGGGGCTGTGGTAAAGAACCAAAGCTTTGAACAGCGTAAGATTGACGGAATGAACATCACGGTACAGATCAGCGAAAGCATGGTTTACGTCCCGAATGTGAAAGTGGAACAAGTTGAAGAGCAAACTTCTGACGGTTATAGAAACGTCTGGGTTTTGACTCCCCACTTCCCGAAGTAAGTAATACCTAAAGAGCTGAGGGTTAGCCCTCACTCAACCAAATCAAACACCTTAATGGTAAGGAAAAGTAATGTCCCAGAAAGTCAGCACCAAATCCCTCGCTAACAATGTTAGCAAAATCCTCACCGACCGTTTCGAATTGAACTTGAAAGCCGGGTTCTTCAAAGACATCACCGTGGAGTTCACCCGCACCGAACTGCGCAAGTGGTGGACGAAGACCGGTCGTATCGAAAATACCAGCATCCGCAAGATGTTGGACGACCTCACCGAACTGGGCTACGCGGTCCGTGGTACTGAGAAGGGCGAGAACTTCCGGGTTACCTTCTTGGTGGAAGAGTACATGACCAAAGCCCACTCGCTCCAAGAGATGGAAGAGGGTAACGACTACCTCGAAGACATCCTCACCCCAGTACAGTCCGAGGAATAAGCCATGGCTGATCAGGACGACGAACTAACTACCCCCGTCATGCTCGCTGAGATCCAGAAGATGGCTCAGCGCAGTCTCACCATTACGATCAACGAACACCTCGATGAAGATCAAACCATTGAGGAAGCCGTAGACCGTCTGGTAGCCTCTGGGTTGATTGATGAAGACCAAGCACCCGAGTATATAGCTTCGGGTACGATCGTCCAACTGACGGCCAATGGCGAGACCGAAGAAGGCACTGTCGACATCCTCGGCCCAACACTCGAAGATGCGATTGGTTACATGTACTTTTATCTGAAGGCAGAAGAATGAACAACATGTCAGAAGCAATGATCGCACTGGAAGACCTGTCGACGCGTGGGTTCAACATCTCCCATAACGTCTACAAGCGTGAAGGTCACACGTTGGAACAAGCAGTAGACGAATGTCGCAGCGCGGGTCGCCTCGGTCCTAAACAGGCTGAGGAGATCCTTGAAGCCAAAAAGCTGATCGTGGTCACGGCTTTCGTCGACGGTAAGTTGTACTATCAAGGCGTTGCCACTACTGTAGAGGATGCAGTGGATCGGGTGCTGAAACAATCCAATAGCGTTCTGGCTATTTGGTAACGGCATAAAGAGGAGAGAGCCGTATTGGCTCTCTCCTCACAAGTCCGGGCTGTGGACTCTTTTTTTTGGCTGTTATGCGGCTTTTTGGAACTCTTGGGTTTCCCACCAAACGTTAGCGCTACCGCCTTCGTTCTCAGGACGACCACCCACTTTACGCACAGAGCGGTCTGCTCCATGGATGTCATCTCGAATGTTACCTACCTTAGAGAACGGTAGTACACAGTAGAGATCTTTCTCCGGGGTGATGGAGATCTTACGGTGTTTGCCACGCTGACAGGTCAACCACGATTCACCATTCATTTTCTCAATGTGAATCGAAATCTCCATGTCAACTTCTTGGTCTACTGTACGGCACGAGTCGTAGTAACCTTTGTTTGCAATCTCTTGCACGAAGTTTTCAATCTGCGAACGAACCAGTTCTTTAGCCTGAGTCGAAAGCTGGTGTGGTGTAAGGAACGTAATACCGCGTGGGGCAGTAAAGTTACGTACACGACGGAACAAGTCACGAGTCTCGAAACCGTGAGGGCCTTGCTGACAGCCACGCTTAGAAAGCATGTTGAGGTAGTCGAGGATGCAGAAGTGAACCTCGTAACCTTCAGATTCGTATTTCTGAATCAGGTCGAACAAGTCACGATAACCGAACAGCGACGGGTCAACCCGCAGCATACGAACTTCGTAACCAGTTTCACGCAGACGCATTTTAACGTAGGCAGAAGCCTCGGCAGTGTCTACCCCACGGATTGATACCGCTTCACCCGTTTCGTTCTCCTTAAGCGACACGTAGAGCTGCATGACGTTATCAAGCAGGTTGTTCTCTGCGGAGATGTGTAGACCCAAAGGTTTCTTGAGTGGATCACGCATGTACGGCTTGTTATAGATGCACATGTGTTTAAACAGGTTCAGGGTAAAGCCTGTTTTGAATTGGTGTTGCAGTGCACCGAGCAGAATAAACTCCCCACGACGGAAGCCACCCTGATCACCACACATTCTGTTAATGCCTTGCCAACCCGTACGAAGCACACCGTCAGCCGACAGTTCATCTTGGGCCTGTTCCATCAACGCTTGGACTGCATCGTCGTCATTGATGTCTACAGAGTCCACGATGGCCGGGTTGGACTCGATGGTCTGTACCGTAGCCAAAGGTTCCAAGTCACCGATGACATCTTTAACGAAGTTCTTCCAGTCGATGGTGTGTGGATTGAACAGAGCTTTCTGAGATGCTTGCTTGAAGATCTCAGTGATCTGGTTCTGGTTGAGGTACGCTTGAAGCTCAGAACGATACTCCAACACCATACGCTTAACGAGGTTCAGGTCTTCACAAGGCTCTGTGGCCCCTTCGAAAGCCTGATACAAGGCATCCTCGTCCGCTACGTTTACACGTATTCTTTGAAGTAGGATAGTCCTATCGTAATCCTGGGTAGGTGGATTACCTGCCATCCACATCGCAGTAGCCCGTAAACCTACCAGAGTCTCACGACCACGGTCTGTTTCCATTGAGGTTTCTGGGATACGAATGCTGGCTACAATCTGCCCGACCAGTTCTGCTGAGTTAGCGGTCCGGTTGTCCAGTTGACTTTCCCGGTACAGTAGTGTGATCACCTGTACCAATAGTAGTTTATAATCCATTTCTCTGATACCCAGCCCGGAGTTTTAAATGAAAGTAATCTTGGTACCCCAGTGGCTGAAACGTTCACTGGAATACGCTAATCTGAATTTGGCAACGGTCGTGGATCTCAAGACGTTGACGACTATACTATCGACCGAGGATGTAGCGAAATATCTTCATCTCAATGAAGAGCGCTCTACCTACATGTCTCAGGGTATCGCCAATTCGTTCGGCGGTATCCATTTGTCTGATCTCGTTATCGCTGACGTTGCATCAGATAAGCATGACAAAATCTCCAATCAACTTCAGTACCTGAGAATCAAGGACAAGCCCACTTTGGAGCAGGCTTGGTTGGGTCGTGATGTTGCTGAAGCCACGGGCTACAGCCTCAGCGCACAACTGGTAGGTAACGATACGTTAATTATTACACCTATCTTAGGACAAGCTGCCGCAGACGCTAAGAACGACGCTATCCGCTTTATGGATCAGTTGATTGGCCTCTGGGTTTCAGTCTCGTCGCTTGAGGTAGTTGCTACCACTCCGATTTTCAAAGAGTATTTGAGCCTCGTTAAGAGTGTTTAAATATATTCTATGTTTCAATGACCTTTTCAATAGTTTTGTGAAATCTGTTTAATTATATAGCAGCTATAACAAAATACGTTGTGGTCGCAATTGGTAAAGGCAGAATGCCGATTCCACCCCACTTATACTTATCCGATAAGTAAGGACTCAAACATGTCACTTCTGAAATACAAAGGCTCCGCTGGCAGCGCTCTGGCTAACGTGGTTTCCGCCCTTCGCCAAACCGTTGCTACCCAAGGTAGCGAGTTCGCTTCCAAAGGCACTACCGCCAACCTGATCTCCATGGAATCCCTGGACGAAGGCGGTCACGCTGAACTGTCGCGCGTCTGTAAAGACCTGTCTTCGGAAATCAAGGACGCGTTCAAAGCACTGCGCCCTTCGATGGAAGACGGTGAAGAAGGCGGCGAAGAGCTGACCGACGTACAACTGGAAGCCGGTGCAATCGCAGCCATGGCCGCAGGCGACCCTGCTGGTTACGCTGACGTAGCTATGCGCTCCCAGGCTGAACAAGGCGCTGGCATCGACGGCGTTGTTGACATCGGTGCTTCGGGCGCTGCTGGTTCGGTTGACACTCGCGAAACTCCTTCCCTGGAATCCTTCGACGAACGTGAACTGGCCAAGTTCCTGCCTTACTCCATCGCGTTCAACGTGAAGGCGTCGGTTCAGGACAGCTTCAGCGAAATGTTCTACCCTACCACCGTTGTTCCGCCAGAACAAGGCGGCCTGGACATCACCGTTCGTCGTACCCTGGTACACAACGCCATCCAGCACAGCAACACCGGTAAGGCCACCAACTGGAATCGTAAGAACCTGGTTGACGCCGCAATGGACCACACCATCCTGGCTGACGAGAGCACTGCTCTGGTTCCAGTGGTTCTGGCCAACGGTTCGAACGCCGACATGTTCATCGACGAAGCTCTGCTGGCTCGTGAAGTGCGCCGCATCTCCAACGTTGACGTGACCACCGCCCCTCTGGCAATCAACCAGGAACTGAACCTGTTGGGTCTGTCCCAGCATCCAGGCCTGATCGGTGCCGGTGTGATCGACCACACTGACGCAATCGACAACAGCATCGGCCTGGACAAGATCTACGTTCAGATCGGCGCTGACGACGTTATCGAATTCCCAACTCGTCGTCTGGCTCGTAGCCACTTCGTCAAGTCGGTAGAAGGCGCTAACCGTGAAATGAACCTGAGCTTCCGCACTGCGGACCTGGTTCTGGACAAGCTGACCAAGAACGTTGCCGGTGCTGTACCTGCCGCTCTGGTTGCTGTTGCTTCCGGTGAGCTGACCGTGCGTCTGGCCGTTAACGTCAACGGCGACTTCGATACCCAACTGGGTAACGGTCGCGTCTACAGCTCGCCTGTAGTCGTTGATTCGATCGTCAACAAAGACGGCGTTGAACAGTCCCTGACTGCTGGCGCTGGTGCTGCTATTGTTACCGCGCTGAAAGATTCGAAGGTTATCGCCTACGAACTGAAAGCTGCTCGTACCAACAGCAACCGTCGTACTCGTGGTCTCCTGCTGGACACCAACGATCGCACCTTCCGTTTCCACATCCCACTGGGCGCTCCGATCTCGGCTCCTTCGCCAGCCGGTAGCAACCGTGATGCTCGTGACCTGGAAGCTCTGATCAGCGCTGCTCGCGTTCGTAACACCAACAACGCTGTGACCCGCCTGCTGAACTACGCAGAAACCCTGCGTGCTTACGCTGTCAGCGTCAAGCGTAACGACACCATTCCAGAAGTGGAAGGCGTCGGTCGTTTCCTGGTTCGTCCTTTCTTCGAAGAGAAGGAAATCGACCTGGAAGCACAGGTATCCTCGATCCGTGACATGGACCGTGCCGAAGACATCAACGCGATCCTGGTTAACGCCATTCGTGACGTGTCGTACCGCATGTACCGTGACTCGGGCTACCAGCCAGCGCTGAACGCCGCCGTTGGTGGTTCTCAGCAGCCGAAACTGCTGATCGGTACCGACGTAGTTCTGCAACGTCACCTGATGGTCGTTGGCGACAGCCGCACCTTCGGTATCGCGTTCCCTGAATACCAAATCGAATCTTCGTTCGATGGCCGTATGAAGGACACCATCGTCATCGCCCTGACCCGTACCGGTCAAGTCGAAGGCATCGACCCGCTCACCTTCGGCGTTCACGCCTGGATTCCTGAGCTGGCTTCGAGCATGATGGTTCAGCGTGATGGCGGTACCTACCCAGAAGCCATGGTACAACCACGTAACCTTCAGATCAACCACCTCCCAATGATGGCGATTCTGAAAGTGAAGGGGTTGGATAAAGTTCTTACCAACAAAATCCCGGTGTCTACTCAAGAAGTGCAACCCTAAACAGTTGCCTCTGACCGAGATGGTAAGGATCACCCGGCTTTCGGGATTGGTTCTCGTTGCAACACCATACTGACTTAGGTTAGTAAGGTGAGTCCTTTAAGTGGGGACACTGGAACTCCCTGGGCCTTCGGGCTCAGGGGGATTCCTTTTATGCCGCCATTTTACTGAAAGCTATTTTAAGTATATATTATCAAAGTGTACCAACCTGGAGGAACATCAAGAAAGAGAATATCTTCTTGAGTCAATAACAATGAGCCAGTATATTCCTAACAACCAACTCATTAACCGTGAAGCGCCGCTAGTTGAAGTTCCAGGCATCCTGGATCTTGGACCCGGTCCCCAGCTTTCTATCGAGAAGGAGTTCTTTAACGGCTTCCGCAAAGCCGTTACAATGGTTGATCGTACAGGAATGCCCTTGGTCATACAACCAATGAACGTGCGTGGTCTGAGCAAGTTCATAGTGCGTTACACGATCAAGTACCGGTCCGGTGTAAATATTGACGTAGAACGACTATCCAATGCAACGTCTGAAGGCATGAGAGCATTACGCGATGCAGTACTCAGCGGAAGTGTCAGACAGCGTATGGGCCAGTGTTTCGCCCAAGTGGATTATGGAGTAGATGAGGACGATGTACAACGTAATGGAGGCTCCCTTTACTTAGTCAACCTAGACGTCGTGGTATCCACGATGGTCGGGGGTTATGTCCCGCATCATCCATTCAGTCAGGACGGCGTCCGTAACCGCCTAGTGGCCGACAACGAAACTATCAATACAGCAGGAGTGGTGGGCTACAGTCTACAAATCGTTGACAACGAAGACATCTTTGGACCACGTTTCATCAACATTAATAAGGAGATCTACCTAGTTCAACCTACCAAAGATCCGGGCAGGCTCAGTGGCGTGTATCGCGCTTCGACCGCACCGGTGAGTGAGAGTGGTGGTGTTGGAAAACCTCGGGCCGAATACTACGCCTTCCCAGAAGCTGAAGCGTGTCTTGGTATGTTTAAGTCATACGAAGAAGCATCTGTGATGGGTGACATCGCTGCCGAGAAGAAACGAGAACTCGATACTCTAGCGCACGAGCTTAAGGCACAGGAACATCGCAATAAGCTTGAACGCATTGCACGCGAGGAGGAGTTTGAGACATGGAGAAGAGATCTCGAGCAGAGACGTTTAGCGGAGGAAAGTGAACGCAAAGCTCAACAACATCGGTGGAGTCTTGAGGAAGCCCGTATTAACGAGGCTGGTGCAAGGCTTAAAGAGGAACAGACGCGAGTGGAGCACCTGCGGAGCATTGCAGCACTAGAGCGTAAAGACCACTATGAAGAACGAAGCCACGTACGGAAAGACGCTTCGGAGTTTCTCAAATGGGTTCCAGCCATCGCCACAGGCATTGCGGCTCTCTTTCTAGCTTTCAAGTAGTCGTTAGGTTAAGGGTCGAATCAGAGATGGATAACCACTTCTTCAACTTGGTTGAACGAGCTATCCCACGCTTTAACGCCAAGATCATGTCTGGCCTTGCGGTAGAGCAAATGCGTGGCGTTGAACGCTACGTGGATGGTTTGTTCAGGAGTATTTCAAAGAGCTTCCCAGAGGGCTTGAAATACGAGGGCTGTCGTCGTTGCACTCCTCAGGAAGAGTTCAACGAAGTAACACCTAAACGGACAGGCAAGCCAGTGTTTGACATTGCTCGCTCTGATTTGTTTCTGGTGGAGTATAACTTCAGCTATTTTAACGAACCATTGCTGAAGCGCTACATGTATCTTCCCTTCGTCCGACAGGCAGGGTTGATCACGATTCGAGGCAGTACATTTAGTATCAGTCCAGTTTTGGCTGATCGGGCTATTAGCTATGGGGTTAACACGATATTCATTCCGTTGCAGGTGACGAAACTCACCTTTGAACGGTTAGACCATACGTTCCGTATGTACGACGTTGCTGACAACGGCGCAGAGACGGCATGGAATGAAACTGCAAACGTGGCGTGGGCCACCGTTTACAATCGTAGCCCTGAGAAGGGAGCAAACTCGAAAAACCGCATTACAGCTAAGCACACGATGGCGCACTACTTGTTCAGCAAGTATGGCGTAACCCAAACCTTCAAGATGGTGTCGAATACGGACGTGTACGTGGGGTACCCGGACGAAGTTAACTACGACATCTATCCCAAGTCGGAATGGGTCATCTGTGGATCAAAACAGATGTGTCCACGAACCCTACGGGGAATACGGCGGATCGGCTATATCGCGAGTAACTTGCGGATCGCCATTCCTCGTGCTTCGTGGAATACCAAGAACGTTGGCTTGGTGGCTGGCTTCTTCTACATTGTGGATCATTTCCCACAGCGTGTAGAACCCGAGTTCATCAACAGCACACGTCTTTGGCGTATTCTGCTGGGTCACTTGATCTTTGGCTCGAACCAAAGCGAAGGTAAACTGGCGGAAGAGGTCGAGAACCATATCGAATCCTTGGACGAGTCCTTGGATGAGCGATCACGTTTGGACCTACGAAGTGAGAATATCCTGGTAAACGACGTGTACGAGCTGTTTGCGTTTATCATTGGAGCACTGTCTGAGATGGTGATCCAGTCGGACAACGTGGAATCCACGATGTACGATAAAGAGTTGATGGTCTTGCGCTATGCGCTGTTCGACATCAACAAGGCTATTTCCCACTTCAAGTTTGCTTTACAGAAAGCAGCACGCAAACCAAAGATCAAAGAGGAAATCAATCTGGCACTGCGCCGGAACCTCACTTTGGATGCGATCACCAAGATCAACCGTCAACACGGTGAAGTGGCAGGTATCTCCAGTCCTGGGGATAACATGTACTTCAAGATCACGTCTAACCTTGTACCGCAAACCAGCGCTACAGGCACAGGGCGTAACAGTGGTAAGTCCGCTGCGACTGATGCATCGAAGTTGCTTCACTCGTCTATCGTGGAGATCGGTTCGTATAACAACCTACCGAAAGCCAGCCCCGATGGTCGGACACGTATCGGTACGTGCGTGCAGTATGACTCGAACTATCGGGTTGTGCGTAGTGAGAAGTTCAGACCGTTGATCGACGAAGTTCAACGTAAAATCCAATATACCAAATAAGGAGTGCGGCCATGTGTCTCGTACTTAAGGAAGTAGAGAGCTACCCTGCGATGCCCAAATCAGCAGCGGTAGGTATTGGCAGCAACGCATCCCTTCTGGGTCACGACTAAGTAAACGGAGCAACAAGATGTTTCCCACTTTTAACCAGCCCAACAATGGCCTGCCGGTTTCGGCAACAGACGTTAACCAGCAATTCTACTGTGCCGGTGCTCCGTATCAGGTCCCGTTCAAGAACGCCTTCCCAGATATTGTGAATGGCTACGTAATCAAGATGTTGCAGGACAACGCTTTCAAGAACCCTCTGCGGATCTTCCTGTTCAACATGTCGTCGGCAAATGGCTGGCAGAACGAACTCTACCAAATGCTTGTGGCTTCGACCACTTCTTTGGCTGAGGCGTTCGCAGTCACCACCCAAGGCAACTCCCAAGAGCAACTGGTACTCAACGCAGCAAACGAAGTTGTTTCCTGTGCCACCGCAATGATGGCCAATCAATATCCTGCCCTCAAGAACATGATGGGTCAAGGTATTGACGTTGAGATCAACCGTCTGATGCAGCGTCACCAACAGATCGGTCAACTGATCGCTCAGGTGCAGCAGCAGTCGCAACAGCAGTTCCAACAACCGCAAGGTCAGTGGAGCCAACCGCAGTACGGTCACCAGCAACAGCAGCAAGGTAACTGGCCACAACAGCAAAACCCACAGTGGGCTCAACAGCGTGCACCTGCTCCAGCAGCTAACCCTAACATCAATTGGGGCCGCTTTGCTGGCGGTGCAGTCAACGCAGCGCCTGCTGCAAGTACCTTCAACCCAAATGCGGGTGGGTACCAAGGTCGTGGTGGTCTGAGTGCAGCACCGGCTCTACCAGCACCTACTCCTGCACCACAACCTGCTCCGGCGGCTGCATCGGACACCTTCGGTGGACAGTGGGGCGGTCGTAGCAGTTCTGATTGGCCTAAGCGTGCTCCAGCAACTGCACAACCTTCGGCCATTGTTGAAGAAATGTTCCAGGACATGGGGACACCAGCCATGCAGACTGAAAATGCACAGCAACGCGCTTTCGCTGAGAGCGTGCGTCAACAACAACTCCAGAAGCCAACCCCTGAACCGTACGTGGAGCCGGTACAGGAACCTGTTGCAACGCAAAGTCCTGGCGGTGTGCTGAACCACGACACTATTGACGAGAACCGTCCGTACGATCTGGTTCAACTGGAAAACGGTACTGAAATCCGCCCTGCTCACAACAGCCCGTGGACTCGTACCTGGACTATTGAACAGCCGTGGGATCAGGCGTTTGATCCTAACACCCACATGAAGTTCCACGTTCGTACACCGGACGGCGTGGTGAAGGAAGTTGTTAAAGCCATCAGCCCGCAGGAAATGGAACAAATGGAATATCTGCAACACGAAATCAAGTCTCGCTCTCGCTATGTACTCGATCCGTCCAAGCAAGTCATGCCAGTAGACTGGGATGAAGTGGCTACGCTGGACGCTCCTCAAGTAATCCTGGAAGAAGATGGGGGCACCACCCCTGTGGAGAACCCAGAAGTGAAGATCATTCCGAACGAGTTGGGGGCACACTCGTTTGAAGAAGCTGAGATCAAGTACCTCAATGAAGTTATTGAGATCGGATCTGAGCACTTCGACGGCAAGGTGCGTGAATACTACTACCGTGATATGAAGCCAGTCAACGTTGATGGCAACATGATCGGTGTGATGGTAGAACTGAGCAAGAAACAAACCCTCAGTGCTGCTGCCAAGTTCCTGCGTGAACACCAAGAGAATGACGAGATCACCCCTCGCCTGTACAACATCATCAACAAGGAGCTGACCAAACGTACCAACCAGGCTCTGAGCGTGAACCTGGGTTACGGTAAACAGTGCCTGATCGAAGACTTCGTGTTGGACATCGACGATCTGGGCAACGAGCTGCACAATGACGCAATGGGCCTGCTGTGGTCTCTGTTGAACACAGAGCGTGCTGCGGACATCATCAACTCTGTAACCAATATCCTCAAAGGTGAGGAATACTGGGACTACCTGGCTAAGCTGGGTAAGAACCTGAACAAGGAACACAAAGCAGACGTGATGCAAGTGCTGGCTCGTTATGAGCTGAACTCTGTCACCCACCTGCCTTGGAGTCTGGAGCTGTACGCTACAGAAGAAGCTCAGATTCTGAAAGCTGCTGAAAACCCTGCGGTACACAAGGCGATGTTGGGTCTGATGACTCGTGTCGGTAAGAAAGCTACCAAGTTCTCTCACCACTACATCGTTGACGTAAACGATCGCGTACTGGAAATCATGCCGGGCTACCTCGGTGCGAACTCCGTATTGATTCGTGCTGCCAAGGTGTAACTAATGGCAGGGGGCTTCGGCTCCCTGCTATGCCGTCTGATAACAAGCGGCATAAAGAAGGGGCTCGCACCCCTTCTTTTTTTTTTGCCTTAGTCGACGTGGTTGTCTTTACGAGCACGTTTGCTACGCTCTAAGAAGTCAGCAAGTGCACCGCCACCGCCGTTGGATTGACCAACGTCAGCTTCCTCACCTACTTCATCTTCAACGTCAGGCTCTGGCTCTTCTTCTTCCTCAGCGTCGGCTTCATCGTCTTCGCCTGCGGATTCGTCTTCACCATCACCAGCATCCATGTCATCACCTTCGGTGTCATCACCGAGGTCATCGCCACCCATGTCATCACCGCCTAGATCATCGTCTCCACCGAGATCATCATCACCGCCCATTCCGTCGTCGTCTCCACCGGAGTCGTCGTCAGAACCGTAGTCACCACCACCACCGCCACCTACTTCGATGCCTTTGTCAGCCGAGACAGCTTCAGTCAATTCATTGCGAGCTTTCTGAGCCTCTGCAACTTTGATCATGTAGCCTTGGATACTCGAGCCGATAGCATCAACGTGTTCAGTGTGGGTAGTGAGCAAGTCGATCATCGGGTGTTTGTCTTCAGTGAAGGTCACCAGATCAGCCAGCTCAGGCATGACGTTGTTGTCACGCAACCACTTACGTTTGAAGTGCGCCAAGATAGCCGCTTTCACAACGTCCACAGAATCAGACTGATCGCCCAACGAGGTGCCGTCGAGGAAGTCACTGTTGAAGTAAGCCTCAAGGCACTTCTCCAGACCTTCAACGTACTTGTCGTATGCTTCCATCTGACGTTCCAGAGTAATGCTGTCTGGACGTGGTAGGGTTACTGCGAGGGAGTTGATGAACTCTGCTACGATAGCATCAACGTCTACGTTCACTTCTTCGTCACTTTCAACTTCAGTAGGCTTCTGCCCACCTTCTGCCAATTGTGCTTTCTGTTTAGTAGGGTCAACGTCTTGTAGCATGTTCTTGTTGGCTTCCACGGTCTTGCGGAGCTTGTCCATCAAGTTACCGGAGTTCAGCACGTACTTACGGATGAATTCACCCAGCAGAGCAGTGAACAGATCTTGGTACAGCATCACACGTTTGGTCAGCAACAAGTTACTGGTCACGATCGAGGTAGCGAACTCAACGTTATAACCGTTGTCCACTGTCTCAGGGGAAAGACCCAGCGACATCAGGAACAGCTTCTTCAGGTTGTCTTCGAGGTCAGTGTTCGGTGCAGCTACTGAACGTTGACGGTCTTCAACTTCCATCCGAGTCTCAGGGTACGCAGGAGAACCTTGGACGTTCAAGTCAACCCCAGCGTTTTGCAGGAAGTTAACAATGTCCACAGGAGAAGACGCACCCAGTGGGTACGACGCCTGGCGTGTCTGAGTGTAGTTGTGCACCAGCTTCTCTACGGTACCCGATGGATCTGGGTCAGTAGGGTCGAGTGTAATGTTCAGACCCGTGTGAGGGGTAGAGTTCTTGATGGCCGACATGGTGTTCGACAACATCATCATTACACGCAGCGAAGCGAGGATCTTGTTGTCTTCGAGCAGTGACTTACCCACGCCGTAGCGGTTGTAGTCGAAAGCGAAGTACGTAACCAGTTCAGCCGGAACGAACAGCAACTGAGTGGTCATGTTTGCAAAGGTACGTGCCAGCATGATGCGGTACACTTCCAACGGACGAGAGATCTCGATGTTGTCGGCGTAGATACCGTTTCGCAGACGAGCGATCAGGTCTTCCTCTACGAGCTGAGCGTAGATCCGTGTGGCTTCTTCGGTGTCAATGTCCGAACGTTGCTGGTAGCCCTCAACCGTACGTTGACCTTGGGAGATCAACTGACTGGCCATGTCCTTGTTGATAGACATGTTCATGTTCAGGTCGTTGTAGTACTCAGACCGGTTGGCCTTCACTACGGGGTTACCCTGCGGATCGAGGATCACGAAGTAACCGATGTGTTCGTCCGGTGAACCTGGAACGTGGACTGGGATGATCGACTCAGACGGCAGACGCATGACCAAAGGGTGGCCTACGGTTGCACGCTTGATCTGACCAGCAGTCTTCAGACCGACGACAGGACGAGCGGCTTGCATACGTGGACGGTAGAACGACATTTCGATGTCATCGCGTGACACCTCATTGTTGGACTCCATACCAAAGCCTTGTCGCTTGAAGGTTGCAGCCAGATGCTTACGACGTTGTAGCTCGTGAACAAATGGAGCCTTCAACAGATCCGGGTTGTCAGAGACCGAGATCTTGGTGTCGAACCCTTTCTTCGCCAGACGTGGACGCAACATGCGGAAGTTCTGGGTGTAGTACTGGTTCATGTCTTCCATAGACACTTTGACACGGTTCTTCGGTACAGCCTTACCGTCTTCGAAGGTAGAGTCGCCCAATACGCCAATGGAGAAGTTGAACAGACTTGCGGTGTCTGCCCGTCCTTCCATACCTACGTTGTTGCGTTCACCGTTAATGATTTCATCCACAGATGACTCTGGAATGATCATTACGGGGTAGGAACCCTTCTTGAAAAGGACATCCGACAAAATGGTAGGTAGCTGGGGATCTATTTTATAGACTTTGGTGAAAAATTCTTCGATGACACTGAGGAGTACACCGGTGATCTCCCCCTTCAGGGAAGACTCGTTACAGACGTAGTTCAACTCCGTCGTAACCATGTCTTTCGGTGAAAGGATGCTACTGACCAGAATCTGTTCTGCCAGTTCGGTATCTGGGAGCATCTGGTAAAGGTTTTCTGCATCGGTCACGTTACCAGCGGTAATGTCCGAGACTTTATTCAGATAACCTGTTGTGGGGATGTCGACGCCTCGTGAGGGGCTGACCGAGTTACTGTTGCCTAGGTGCTCGTTGTTCCTTACAAGTTTGCTAACAACAGCGGAGGCCAGGGGTTTCTTCTTGAGCAGCCCGAGTTTCTCGAAACGCTGCTTTTGACTATCTAGCCCCAGCATCTGTAGCTGGTTAGAGTCATAATCAGAACCAGACATTTACTACTCCCAGTGACGTTTTAAAAGTTGATTGGAGGACCGAGACGTGTCCAACGCTTACTATAGACTCTACGTTGACTCCATCTTGACGATGGCGAAAACGATTGTCATCAAAAGTGAAGCGACTGCTAGTGCGATGAACTTAGGTTTTACCGAACGGGGCTTGGACGTCAACGAAGACGACCCGACCACCTGGAAGTACTACCTAAACTTGTCGGGACGCTATCATTCGACTGACACCCCGATGACAGTGACGTCGTTGGATACTCGTGAAGAGATCTCCTTCGATGTCCAAACGCTTTCAGTACATCGCAGAACTTTGCGGGACTACGCTTTCGGTACACGTTTCTATGATCAATTGGTTGCACGATACCCTACTCAGAGAGATCTGATTCACGGTATCTTAAATCCTGTGGACATCCAGACAGCGATTGATGCACCGGACGGTAAGATTCTCTACATCGACCAGTTCTTGATCGAGGAGAATGAAACCAATCTGGTAAGCCAGATCCAAGATCGTATCGACGCATTCATGCTTCGGTACAACGTGGCTGAGTTCGCATTGGTAGACGACCTCTATCCAGCAGCTCACCTTGCGCTACTGTTCTTAAACCTTCCACTGTTCATTGAGGACGCTCGGCTTACAAACTGTCACACGGAACAAGTTCATAGCTTCCACATCCGACAGTACTTAGCCAGTCACGGGAGACTGGATGCGTATATCTCCCACCTCGATAAAGAGCAGATGCTCTTCCTTTATAGGAACATTCTTTACATCCAGCGCAACGCTGGTAAGCAAGACACGTTCGAGTGGTTGATCGACAAAATTATGTCTCACCGCATGTTGCCGGTGGCTGAATACAATTTACATCATAACGTAAGTGAGCAGCCGGACAACTTGTATCCCACTGTAGAAGTTAAGCGGGTAGACCTGACGCGATTTGCGAGCGGCAACCCGATTGATACCTTCAGTGTGGAAGAGATCGTTAACCGAGCAGCTCAGGTTGCTCCGAGTAACTACGATCAGATCGACGCTACGGTAGCCAAAGTCACCGACCAGATGACTAACAGCACCAGCAACAAACTCAAGACCAAGATGCTTGATTCTTCTGTTGTTGACCGCAGTAACGATTACGCTCTGACGTTCTCCGACGTGTTGTTGAACCACTGGTTGTACTTCGCACAAGAAGGCTGGTATAAGACGATCATCTCGTTTGACAACCCCCTTACTGGCGATCAGTTGTGGTACAACGCTAAGGATGCGTTCATCCTGTTTATCTACGCACTTAACCGGTCGATTGGTCAGGACTTGAAATACGTCCCGAACCCTGACGCTGTGATGGTTCGTAAGCAGTTCCTACCAACGCGAGCAGAACTCCGTAAGATCACTGAGGTCTCACGAGTTCCTGATAAAGTGTTGGATGCTTTGATTACCGATCAACCCGTCTTGGGTGATCTGGTTTCGGTTGAAGCGTTTTACGACAAGTGTAAAGAGATCCATACGGCTTGGAAAGAGCACAACTGGATCTACGCCAGCCAAGAACACCATGAAGCCCGTGGTCAAGCTGAAGCTGCTGCTCTACACTTGTACCAGAACAAGAACTGTCAACTCGCCCCTCCACTGACGACCTACGACCAATGGTTGAAGGAACATCAACTGGATGTGACAAACTTCTCTAAGGCGGAGTTTGAGCTACTTGCCACCAACCTGTTGGCACTGACCACAGGTACCAGTTTACACGTCACAGTGAGCTTAGAAGAGCTTCAGGCAGCGATGATTCGCTTGCTGTCTCAACTGAGCAGTTACACCATCCAGTTCTTGACTGAACTGCGTGGTACAAACATGTTGTCACTGAACTGGTCGGCCATTCGTCAAGGTGATCATGACGCTAGTGGCGATGGTCACATGTACCTGCACACGGCTAACGTCTACGTTCAGGACATGGATGGACACAGTAAACACGTTATAGAAGAAACGTTGGAGAACGCCACGTTTGAGATCACGAACAGTGCTCACGAACACGGCGACAGTGGTAAGTGGGATCATACGGTCAACTTTGCTGCTGACGGTTACTCCAAGTTCAGTATGCGTCTGACGATTCCGACGGTGTATATTTCGGTTCCTGAGGTCAAACCTCTGGAGTTGGGAGACATCATCAATCAACAGGCGATTCCTGAATACCTGTACCTCCCGTATCCTCCGCACAACATCGGAGAATATAAGCACATCAACACTGTGCTGACTACGACTCATCTGAATGGCTTCGACTACACTCCGTCAACAGAAATTCCGTGGAC
>RCUJ01000378.1_pt1 | contig 25856 bp, 20 predicted proteins | sample 2166321 | NCBI WGS metagenome assembly RCUJ01 (sample SAMN09932808, study PRJNA488358) | compost metagenome | feature: garden; material: soil; isolation source: compost soil in an enriched community after 118 h of incubation | place: Germany: Experimental Botanical Garden Goettingen | collected... | reverse complement strand
AAAGTTACCAATTTATTATCGAATAAAATGATAAACCCTCGAAAATCTAAAAAAGTCTCCAAATTATATCTCCTATATCATTAGTTTTTTGAATGTAATTGCTTTATTTTTGGGTTTCAATCATTATCAGAAATGGAAAATCTTCACGAAATTCTCAAAAAAGAGAACTATAAAAAAATAAAGTTTAAAATAACCAAAACACAGCATTTGCAGATAAAAGCCAAAATAAATGGCATTTCTGGAAATTTCATTTTAGATACAGGCGCATCAAATACTTGTGTGGGTTTTGAGTCTATTGAACGTTTTGATCTTTCTGCAAAAAATTCTAAAACAAAAGCCTCTGGAGCTGGAGGAACTGGAATGACAACACAAATTTCATCTAAAAACAAATTGCAATTGGGAAGCTGGAAAAGCAAAGATTTTAGCATCGTAATTTTTGATCTTTCACATGTAAATGAGGCTTTAGAATCTTTTAAAGCAAAAGCTGTTCACGGCATTATTGGCGCAGATGTTTTACTGGAAGGAAAAGCAATTATTGATTATTTTAACCACTACTTGTACCTTAAATAGAAAAAATTCCAAATTCCAAATTCCAAATTCCAAATTCCAAATAAAAAAATAAGGCTGTCTCAAAAATGAGATAGCCTTATTTTTTCTTAAACTGCTCCAGGGGAGCAAAATATTTATAGAAATTCAATTACGCTAATTTAAAAAGAGCTCCAGCGGAGCGACATCCTTCTAAAATAACGACATATTTCGCTCCGCTGGAGCTTGTTATCGATAATAATACAATTTCTATAAATATTTCGCTTCTCCGAAGCTGGTTATTGTTTATCTAATACCTCTGAAGGGCTTTTTAGTTTTTATATGATTTCTTGATTATCAATTTCTATTTTCGGAACTGCATGTTTTTTCAATGAAAAATAAGCGACAACTGTACTCAGCAACATTAAAACTCCACCTAAAATAAAAGGTGCTCCAGCAAATTTAAAAGGTGCATCGTCATGAGTGAAAAAGTAAAATGTATTGGCCATCATTGGCGGACCAATAATTGAAGAAGCGCTCATTAAACTGGTCAAAGTTCCTTGAATTTCTCCTTGTTCGCTTGGTTCGACTTTACTTGCTACGACAGATTGCAATGCTGGGCCGGCAATTCCGCCAAGGCAATATGGGATTAGAAATACAAACATCATCCAGCTTTCTGTTGCAAAAGCAAACAACAACATTCCGATTGTATATAAAGCTAAACCGATGTAAATACTTTTCTCATTTCCTATTTTCGGATTGATGTAACGAACTAATCCACCTTGCACAACTCCAACCAATAAACCGATTATTCCTAACGAAATTCCAATCATTCTTTCATCCCAATTAAATTGATAAATGGTGAAGAAACTCCAATTACTTTGTACAGCATGAGAACCTACATACAACAAAAATATTGCAGCAATTAAACCAATTAAAGTTGGATATTTTCTCAAACCTAAAATAGCTCCAATTGGGTTGGCACGTCTCCAGTCGAATGGTCTGCGGTTTTCTTTTTTTAATGATTCTGGTAAAATGAAAAATCCGTACAGAAAATTTACCATACACAAAATTGCCGCGGCATAAAAAGGAACTCTTGATCCGTATTGTCCTAAAAGTCCGCCAATAACAGGTCCGATGATAAATCCTAATCCAAAAGCAGCACCGACTAACCCGAAGTTTTTAGCTCTATTTTCGGCAGTACTTACATCGGCAATATAAGCTGAAGCGGTTGTAATACTTGCGCCAGTCACTCCGGCAATAATTCTTCCTATAAAAAGCCAAATAATCGTTGGCGAAAATGCCAATAAAAGATAATCTAAAGAAAATCCGAAAAGGGAAATTAAGATAATTGGCCTTCTTCCGAATTTATCGCTTAAATTTCCAATTACAGGAGCAAAAACAAATTGAGTTATCGCATACGCGAAAGTTAACCAGCCACCAATCTTTGCGGCTTCACTGATGTCTCCGTGAATTAATTCTTCTATTAATTTTGGTATTACAGGAATAATAATTCCCCATCCTGTAATGTCTATTAACATGGTTATGAAAATAAAACCAATTGCAGCTGACTTGTCTTTTTGTAACATAGTTGTTTTTGTAAGGTGATGCAAATAAACAGATTTTTCAATTAACAATAGAAAAATCCCAAACTCCAATTTGAAGGAATCTGGGATTTTTCATTGTGAAATTCCGAATTCGGGCTCGGAATTTCACTATCAAAAATTAAAACTATTAATGAGTATGTTTCGGATTAAAACCGTCTTCGCTTAATTCAGTATGCACATAATCAGCATGCATTTCAGCTTCGTAGTCGATTTTTTCTCCTTTAGAGAACTTACGGATAATTTTCTCCATAATATCATAGATAACCGGTACCACAATTAACGTTAGGAATAATGATGAAATCAAACCTCCAATGATTACCCACGCCAATCCATTTTTCCATTCAGCTCCTGCTCCAGATGCCAATGCAATCGGGAACATACCAAACACCATCGCAATTGTCGTCATCAAAATCGGACGTAAACGTGCATGGTTTGCCTGGATTAAAGCTGTTCTGATTGATTCTCCAGCTGCTCTACGCTGATTGGTATAATCGACAAGCATAATCGCATTCTTACACACCAGACCAATCAACATGATTACCCCTAAAATGGTGAAGATATTTAAGGTATTGTTTGTTAATGCTAGTGCAAATAAAACCCCAATGAACGAAAGCGGAATAGCAAATAATACGACAAACGGGTGAACGAAACTATCATATAATCCAACCATTACAAGGTAAACCAAAATAATAGCGGCTAATAATGCGATTCCTAAAGTACCAAAACCTTCTGATTGGTTTTCTTGGTCACCACCCCAGATGTAGTTAACTCCTGTTGGTTTTTGCAATTTATCTAATTTTGCCTGCCATTGCTGAACAATTGTTCCTGCCGGTACCCCAACGTTCTGACCTTGTACAGTTACAGAAGCTGTTTTATCTCTACGCTCTAATTTACTTGGTCCAGAACCTTCAGTAATTGTTGCAAATTGGTTTAATTTAATCTGTTGACCAGCATTGTTGATGAAAATCAAGTTACTAACGTCTGTGATATTTTTTCTATCAAATTCGTTGTATTTAATGTTGATGTCGTACTCGTACTCACCAGCTCTAAATTTACCGTCTGTGTTTCCACTATAAGCAGTTTGCATGGTTAAACCAACTGTTTGAAGTGTTAATCCTAACGCAGCCATTTTATCTCTATCAACTTGAACATTGATCTCTGGATTTCCGTCTTCAACTGTTAATTTAATCTCAGTTGTTCCAGGAATTGTACGTAATTCTGCTTCAGCAAGTTTAGCAAATTTCATGGCACTTTCTACGTTCGGACCTGTTACGATCAAACCTAAAGTTGCATCCTCAGCCGTACCTAAGATACCTACTGGAACTGTTTTTACTTTTGCACCAACTAAAACTTTTTCTAGTTTACGTTTTACTTTTGCAGCGTACACGTTGGCGTCGTCTGTACGATCTTTTTGCTCGATCATTTTAACGTCAATCTCAGCTTTGTATGCTGTTGCTTGAGCAGCTCCTAAACCTTCACTGGTTTGACCGACTGTAGTAATTTGGCTGAAAACATATTTCTCTCCTTTTAAGAAAGCTTCTGCTTTTTGCGTCATAAAGTTAGTCTGCTCTAACGAAGCATCTTTTGGCATCTCGATTTGTACTAAGAATTCACCACTATCAGATGATGCGAAGAACTCTCCTCCAATATATCCACCTCCCATTAACCAGAAGATTGTACCAAAAAACATTACAAGGATAACTCCCATTGTTTTAATGTAGTGATCTAAACACCAGTTAAGCAAGTTTGATACCCAGTTAGTAAAACGAGTCAAATAGCTTTCAAAACCAAGAATAATTTTTCCGAAAAGGTTTTTACCTTCAATGTGCTCTAATTTTCCAAAACGAGAAGATAACCATGGAATAATCGTAAACGAAGCCAATAACGAGAACATTGTAGAAATAATTACTGTAACACAGAACTGAGTAATAATGTTCGATACTAATCCAGTACTCATCGCAATTGGTAAGAACACCACCACAATTACTAATGTAATCGAAGTTACGGTTGCCCCAATTTCGGCAGTTCCGTCATAAGCGGCACGAATTCGGCTTTTACCCATCTCCATGTGTCGATAGATATTCTCCAATACCACAATCGCGTCATCCACAAGAATACCAACTACAAGAGATAAACCAAGTAAAGACATTAAGTTAAGTGTATAACCTAATAAATAGATTCCGATAAATGTTGCAATCAAAGATGCTGGAATAGACACCATTACAATCAATGAGTTTCTAATACTGTGTAAGAAGAACAACATTACGAATGCTACCAGAATAACGGCAATCAATAAATCGTGCACAACAGAATCTGCTGCTTCAAGAGTAAAGACTGTACTATCTTTTGCTACTTCTAATTTCAATTGAGCCGATTTATAATCGCTCTCTAAAGTTTTAATAGTCTTAATCAACTGCTCACTTACCGCTACGGCATTGGCATCTGATTGCTTAACAATTTGAAGTACAATCGCACTTTTTTGATCTACACGCGCAATTTTCTCTGCGATTTTTTGTGTATCCTGAACATCTGCAATTTCTCCTAAACGAATTTGAATTCCGTTTTGAGAAGAAACTACTAGGTTTCTTAATTCGTCAACATTTTTATATTTACCCGCTAAACGGATTAAGATTTTTTGATTACGAGTCTGGATGTTACCTGTAGGGAAATCCAAGTTTGAACTCAAGATTGTCTGCTGTACTTGTGGAACAGATAATCCGTAACCTTGCATTTTTACTGCGTCAAGGTTTACCTGAATCTCACGCTCTTGACCACCAATAATGTTTACCTGAGCAACCCCTTGTACACGAGATAAAACTGGAGCAATTTTTTTATCGATCAAATCGTAAAACGCTGCTTCGTCCATTTTACCATTTGCACCAAGCGTCATAATTGGTAAATCACTCAAAGAGAATTTAGTCAATGACGGTGGATCTGCATCGTCTGGCAAGTCACTCAAAATCGCATTGATTTTACGCTGTGCATCGTTCATCGAAATATCAACATTCGCATTTGAAGTCAATGTAATCGATACAATCGAAAGAGATTCATAAGATTTCGAATCAATTTTCTTGATATTTTCCAGAGACGCAATCGCATCTTCAATTTTCTTTGTCACTGTATTTTCAACCTCACTTGGAGAAGCTCCAGGATATACAGTTGAAACTGTAATAACGTTGGTTTCGAATTTTGGGATCAGCTCGTAGCCTAATTGGCTGTAACTGAATAATCCACCTAGTGTCAGAATTGTAAACAATACAATTACCAACGACGGACGTTTTATGGATATTTCGGCTAATTTCATATATTTTGTTTTAGGCTTTAGGCTATACGCTGTAGGCTTTAGGCTTTTTTGAAAGGCTTAAAGCTTATTGCTTACGGCTTAAAGCGGTACAATTATTTAATAATTTCTACTGTATTTCCGTCTTGTAGGTTGATTTGACCAGTAACAATTACAGTTTCTCCGTCATTTAAACCATTGATAATTTCAACTTTATCTCCTAAAATTCTTCCTGCTACTACTTTTCTTAATTTAGCAACACCATTTTCTACAACAAAAATTTCGTTACTGCTCACACTTCCAACAAAAGCATTTCTAGGAACCACTTTTAAGTTTTGTTCTTGGTTTTTAGCACCAAAGTTTGCAGTTCCGTACATACCCGCTTTTAGGTCATTGTTCGCATTGTTTGTAATTTCAATTTCTACAGGGAAATTTAAAGAAGCATCCGCTTTTGCTGCGATGAAAGTAATTTTTCCGCTAAATGATTTATCAGGATAAACACTTGCTGTAATATCTACAGTTTGTCCTAATTTTAAACTAGCAACTTGCGTTTCATTTACTGTAACAGTTAATTTTAGTTTAGAAACATTTACAATATCAAATAAAGCAGTTGCAGGCATTCCAGCTAAAATAGATCCTGGTTCGATATATTTTTTATTGATGTATCCGTTAATTGGAGCTTTTACTCTTGTATCTCCAACATTAATTTTAGCTTGAGTATAGTTAGATTGAGCATTAGTTAAAGCCAATTTTGCTTGATCTAATTGCTGTTTTGTAACACCACCCGTTTTAAAAGCATTTTCATATCTCGCATAATCAGATTTTGCATTTTGATACGCTGCTTCAGCTGCTTGAGCATTTACATTGATAACATCACCTCTTACTGTTAAAAGAGTTTGACCTACTCTTACATAGTCACCTTCTTTAACTAAAACACTAATTACTTTTCCAGATTTTTCAGCAGAGAAAGTCAATTCCTGAATTGGTGCGAAGTTTCCGTTTGCAGTAAAACCTAAGTTAACATCTTCTGTTTTTACTGTAGCCACTTTTACAGAAACTGCTGCGTTTTTTTCTGCTACAATTGCAGTTTTCGCTTCGTTTTCTGCTTTGTTCTTATTTAAAATGTAGCTAACTCCAAAAAAAGCTACAATTATGATTACGACTGTTATAATTATTTTCTTCATTGTAATAATTTGTTATTTAGTAAGAGATTTAAGTTCGCCTTTTGATTTGATTAGAGATATTTCGGCAATTTTATAATTTAAAACTGCTCTTGTAAAGTTATTTTGAGCTTCAAGTGATGCATTTTCTGCATCTAACAAATCGGTTAAAGATGCTAAACCTTGAAGGTAATTGTTTTTGGTATTTCCTAAAATTTCTAACGCTAAACGCATATTTTCTCTCTGATTTTCAATAGTCACAAGATTATTATTAATCTGTGCCATTGCATTTCTATAATCTAAATCAAGAGATAATTTAGTGTCTTTGATGTCTTCCTGAAGCTCTCTGATTTGCACATCAGCCTGTCTTACTTTTGCACGAGTTCCAAAACCTGTAAAAATTGGCACGTGTAAGTTTAAAGCAATTGCTGAGAAATCTGACCAATACACTCCTTTTTCTGGTTTTGCAAACCAAGGCATTTCAGGTCCTTGCCCAATATAATTGTAACCTGCAGATAATGAAAGAGTAGGATAATAACCTGCTTCAACCGCTTTTTTATTGAATACTAAAAGCTCTTCTTGTTTTTTCAAAAGCAAATATTCTGTTCTGTTTTCAATATTTGGCTCTTGTGTTAAGGCTGCTGGTACAACTTCAAATTCTTCTTTTGGCATAACGATTTGAGTTTCGATAGGCATACCCATATAAAACTTTAATGCATTTTCCTGTAATTCGATCTGATTTTTAACTTGCTGACGATCTGTATCAATGTTAGACATTTTTACGATAATACGGTCTAAATCAATTTTTTTAGCTAAACCATTATTAAACTGTCCTTGAACAATATCACGAACTTTTTGCGTATTTACGTAGTTACTGTCTAATAAAATAAGTCTTTCTCTTTGTACATAAACTGAATAATAGTTATTTGCAACTCTTTCAATAACTTGTTCTTCTGTCAATTGATCATTTATTTGATAAAACTCACGAGTTGTTTTTGCTGCTCTTAATCCTGTAAAAACAGATTGATCAAATAATGCCTGAGTTAAAGAAATCCCACCAGTTGAAGTCCATTTCTGTCCAAATGCTGCCTGAATTGTAGTTCCTGGCTGTCCAAAACCTGCACCGTCGATAACTGTAGTCTGAATTACCGGATTATACGTTAAACTTCCGTTTGCACTAATTTGCGGCAAAGCTCTCGAACGTATTTCCTGAATCTGATACTCACTATTCTCTACCTGAAGCTTTGCTTTTTTAGCATCGGCTTTATTTTGAAGCGCATAATTGACTGCGTCTTTCAGGGTTAAAGTGGTTTGTGCGTTGGCAGACAAGCCAATGGTGCACAAAAATATAAGAAGGATTCTTTTCATAAGTAGTTAAATATTTATTTTTTAAATTTTGAGATAGTATCGCCATCTTCCATCCTCACTCAGAATAATGACGATTAAATATATTTGGATGAATTAATTATTTATTCTTTTTAGCTGCTTTTCTAATTCCTCTACTCCTTTTACAGTAGCCATTGCACGAGTATGATATTCTAATGCTTCCAGCTCAATTCTTTGTGCTTCGCTTTCAGAAACGGTATTTTCATTAATATGAAAAACCAGTGTGTAGTAAAATTTCACATAAACCTCTACATTCAAATCACTTCTGTATAATCCTTCACGAATTCCTTTTTCGATATTCTCCCTAAAAAGTTGTGTACACTGATCAATTTCATGGGACAAGATGTTTTGGTAGATCTCTGGATAGTGCTTTTTTAACTGATAGATTGGCGAAGTATCAATGTTGTTTTTAAACATATCTCGAAACATTTCTCTAATTTCAAAATTCTCATGAATAGCATTAAAATTCTTTGCTATAATGGTATCCATGATTTCGTGTACTTGGCCATGAACCAGCGAAGTGCTTTCTTCAATCAAAACTTCTTTATTGCAGAAGTACTTGTAGATCGTTTTTTTTGAAATACACATTTCACCTGCAATATCATCCATTGTAACACTCTTAAAACCAAGCTTTAAAAACAACTCGCTTGCTTTTGCTATAATCTTCTCTTTCATTTTAAACTCTCGAATTGCCTTACAAATATACTTTGGAAACTAAAATCAAAAAAATAGTTTCCGATGTTTTTGTAATAATTTTACATTAATTTATTCTTTTAGTAAGATTTATATGCTAAATTCTAAATTTGCTATAAGTTTAATGTCTTTACCTAAAGCAGCACCCGAAGTATGATTAAAAGAGCTGTAATCTAAACCAAAGTCCTCACGTTTGATATTTCCTTTGATTTCAAAAGCTACTTTCTTTTCTCCGTTATAAATATTTTCTCCTAGAAATTCAGCATCCAATTCAACTACTCTAGTTATATCTTTTATAGTTAAATCTCCTTTGAAAAAATTGATGTTCTGATTTACTTTTTGAAACGATGTCGATTTGAAACTGATAATTGGATGCTCATCTTCTTCAAAAAAATCTTGAAGCTGTAAATAAGCATCTATAGATTGAAAGCTTTCATTTTTGTTATTGATATCTAATGAGAATTCTACCGAAGCATCTTCAATCTCATTATCTTCAATATTCACATACCCATCAAATTTATTTGAGTTTCCTCCCAAATAAGCAGTTCTTGATCGTCTCATTTCTAATAAAACATCTGATTGGCTTGAATCTAAGGTCCATTTTGTTTTCATAAATACTTGATTTAAGTGATTTTACAAATCATTAAAACTCTTCATGGAAACTTTTACAGTGTTCTTAGTTTCCATTTTGTTGCTGCAAATATAGACAGGAAACTCTAAATACCAAAAAAGTTTCCAAGTTTTTTGGTAAAATTTTTAACTTATTAAAAATGAGATGGCTTAAAAGTCCTTTTCAAATGATTATTATGCTTTTAGCATTTCATCCTTAAAAATTCATATTTGAATTGTATCTTTGAGCCTCGAAATCAGAATTTATTATGCACGATATAAGTCAGTACCAAGATTTTTTTATCAATTATCTACAAAACCAAAACATCCATAAAGAACCTGCAAATCTTTACGAACCTATAGAATACATTTTAGGACTTGGCGGAAAACGCATCCGTCCTGTTTTAACTTTAATGGCCGCAGAGGTTTTTGATACTGATTATTCGATTGCGCTTCCGGCTGCAATGGCGGTTGAAGTTTTTCATAACTTTTCGTTAGTTCATGACGATATTATGGATGATGCTCCTTTGAGAAGAGGGCAAATTACGGTGCATGAAAAATGGGATTTGAACACTGGAATTCTTTCTGGAGATGCCATGCTTATATTGGCTTACCAGTATTTTGAGCAATATGAGCCTGTTGTTTTTAGAAACCTTGCCAAATTATTCAGCAAAACAGCACTTGAAGTTTGCGAAGGACAGCAATGGGATGTAGATTTTGAGGATCGTAAAGATGTTACCATTCCTCAATATCTTAAAATGATTGAATATAAAACAGCTGTTTTGGTTGCCGCTGCCATGAAAATGGGTGCAATTGTAGCTAAAACTTCTGAAAAAGAAGCAGATTTAATTTATGATTTCGGATTAAATTTAGGATTGGCTTTCCAACTTCAAGACGATTATCTAGATGCTTTTGGCGACCCAGAAACTTTTGGAAAACAAGTTGGAGGAGATATTATAGAAAACAAAAAAACGTATTTATATCTAAAAGCGTTAGAATTTTCTTCGGATGAAAAAGCTTCAGCATTAGAAAAATTATTCACGTTGCAATTAGAAGATAATTCAGAAAAAATAGAAACAGCTAAATCTATTTTCAATGAATCTGGAGCATCAAAAGCAACACAAGAAGCTATCGAAATGTACACTTTTAAAGCTTTCGAAACGTTAGAAAAAATGGAAATCAACGATGAAAAGAAATCCGTTTTGAGAACTTTCGGAGAGAATTTAATGGGGCGTAAAGTTTAGTATTCAGGAAAAATCTACAATCATAAATCAGCAATCTAAAATCTAAAATCACATGTTTGTAGCACCAGTAAATACCGAATCATTATTAGCGCAAGCGCAAGCAGAGACTTTATATCTGAATCTTATAGAACAGCTTAATAAAGATTTTAATTTAGCAAATGAAGGAATCGATTTTCCGTTGAGCATTTCGCCAGATGAATTAAAAATTCAGCTTCACGAAAAAGTCTACAGAATGATTCAGTACAAATTTGCTGAATATCTCAACCTTTTATATATAATTGATGTTCCCGAAAATGAAATCAAACAACTAGATGGTTCTGATTTGGTTATTTTGGCTGAACAAGTTGCTTTTTTGATTTTAAAAAGAGAATGGCAGAAGGTTTGGTTTAGGAATTATTATAAATAAGGTTCTAAGGTTCTGAGAAGCTAAGGTTCTAAGGTTTTTTCTCATTGGGACGAACGATATTATGAAGCTTATCTAATTCACTCCAAAGTCCAAAATATTGGGTATCGACTTCACTGCCAATAATTTGGAAACGACCACATTTAAAGCAAATCTTTGCTATTCCGATTGTCTTTTTTTTGTTTTTAAAAATAAAAATATCGCGATATTCAGGGATACAAGCATATTCATTAGTCTGAATAGAATCTTTTTCACTGAATACGTCTTGAATTTGTCTTTGTTGTTTACTTGATAAATTCGATTTTTTATAATCATATTTCAACAACAGATTCTCGAAATCTTTTTCAACAGTATCTGGATAATACCAATAAAAAAAGCTTGAGAATTCTTTTTTCTTTTCTATCTGTATATCATTATCCTTGGATAAATGTTCGAAATCACTTTTGAAATCAATATAATAATGGTTGATTTCATCACAATCAAAAAAAGGTCGTAATTCTTTTTTTACTACCTTTTCTCCAATGATATCTGGTTTCTTGGAATTACAACCTAAAAGTATAATTACCGTAATTACAAAAATAAATTTCTTCAAATTTCTGTATTTAAAACTTAGAAGCTTAGCAACTTAGAAATATACCCTTACAAAAGGCATAAATCCAGAGCCATAAAGACTTTTATTCGGATCATACAAAACATCGTAACGTGCTCCAATGGTTACACTTCCTGTCCTGTACCCTGCTCCTAAATATAGGGCTGTGTTCCAATAAGAATCTGAAAAACCTGGGTGATAATAATTTTCTTCGTAGTCGGTATCGACCTTAACTTGCTCCAATTCTGCAGATAATTGCAGTTGTGGAATCGGGTTTACAAGTGTGATAAAACTTCCGCCATAAACAAACGATTCATAATAATCTCTTTGATATAAATAACCAAACTGCAATCCGACACCAACGGCAACAATTTCGTTGACATTATAAATCGCACTCGGCATTACCGAGATATTGGTGTAACCAGATCCAAAACCCAATCCGAGTCCTCCACCAAATTGAACTTTCTCCCAAAAATGATTACTGTTGTCAATAACATATTTTTGCTGAGCAATACTATAACTTGAAAATAAGACGGCCAAAATCACAAAAAAATATCTGCAATCGATTGAAAATTGAATTTTATTCATAGTTAACGTTTATTTTAACAAATTTTTACGTAAAAGTACGTAAAAAAAAGATTTAAATAAATGCGATTGTTGTACTTTTGCCTTTCTATATAACAAAAAAGTATATTCACTCATATTATGGATAGGTTTTCATTTTTAAACGCAGCGCATACTGAGTTTTTTGCACAATTATACGATCAATATTTAGTTAACCCAGACAGCGTTGAGCCTAGCTGGAGAAGTTTCTTTCAAGGTTTTGACTTTGGACAAACGACTTATAATGACGAAAACCCTGTGCAAACGATCGTTGAGTACGTGACTAGCGATAACACAGATTACAGTCAGATTTCTGAAAAACTAAAGAAAGAATTTAACGTTCTTAAATTAATTGACGGATACCGTACGCGCGGGCATTTATTCACGAAAACAAATCCTGTTCGTGACCGTAGAACTTCATCTCCAACTTTGGATATCGAGAACTTCGGATTATCTACAGCAGATCTTTCAACTGTTTTTGATGCTGCTCAAACAATCGGAATGGCACCTTCTTCATTGCAAGATATCGTAAATCGCCTAAAAGCTATTTACTGCCAGCATATCGGTATTGAGTACATGTACATTAGAAATCCTAGTGTAGTAAAATGGATTCAAGACAAATTAGCTGTAAATACAAATCAGCCTAATTTCTCTTCTGACGAAAAGAAAACAATTTTAAATAAATTAAACGAAGCTGTTTCTTTTGAGAACTTCCTTCACACTAAATATGTTGGACAAAAACGTTTCTCATTAGAAGGTGGAGAATCTATCATCCCAGCTTTAGATGCTTTGATCGAGCAAGCTGCAGAAAAAGGTGTTGAACAATTCGTAATGGGAATGGCTCACCGTGGTCGTTTGAACGTTTTGGCAAACATCTTCGGAAAATCTACTCAAGATATTTTTGGTGAGTTTGACGGTAAAGATTACGATCAAGAATATTTTGACGGTGACGTAAAATATCACTTAGGTCTTACTGCTGACAGAAAAACAAGATCTGGAAAAAGCATCAACATCAATTTAGCACCAAACCCTTCTCACTTAGAAACTGTTGGAGCTGTAATTGAAGGTATTACAAGAGCAAAACAAGAAAGACATTTCCCAGAAAATATTTCAAAAGTATTGCCAATCGCTGTTCACGGTGATGCGGCTATCGCTGGTCAAGGTATTTTGTATGAAATCATTCAGATGTCTTTATTGGACGGATACAAAACTGGAGGTACAATTCATATCGTAATTAACAACCAAGTTGGATTTACAACAAACTACTTAGACGCTCGTTCTTCTACTTATTGTACAGACGTTGCCAAAGTAACGCTTTCTCCAGTATTACACGTAAATGCTGACGATGCTGAAGCTGTTGTTCACGCTGTATCTTTTGCATTAGACTACAGAATGCAGTTTGGACGTGACGTATTTATCGACTTGTTAGGATATAGAAAATACGGACACAACGAAGGTGATGAACCACGTTTTACACAGCCTGTTTTATACAAAATCATTGCTAAACATAAAAACCCAAGAGACATCTATGCAGAGAAATTACTTTCTGATGGCGTAATTGATGCTTCTTATGTAAATGCTTTAGAAAAACAATACAAATCTCAATTGGAGGAGAATTTAGAAGCTTCTCGTAAAAAAGATTTGACTATCATTACTCCATTCATGAAAAACGAATGGGAAGGTTTTGTTCAGGTTACAGACACACAAATGCTTCAAAAAGTTGATACTTCTTATCCAAAAGAAAAATTAACTCAAATTGCAAATGCTATTTCTAATTTACCTGAAGACAAAAAATTCATCAGTAAAATTCAAAAATTAATCAACGACAGAAAAACAATGTTCTTCGAAACTAATCTTTTAGATTGGGGAATGGCAGAGCATTTAGCATACGGATCTTTATTACAGGAAGGTTTTGATGTTCGTATTTCTGGACAAGACGTAGAAAGAGGAACTTTCTCTCACCGTCACGCCGTTGTTAAAGTTGAAGATTCTGAAGAAGAAGTAGTTTTAATCAATAGCCTAGAAGACAAAAAAGGAAACTTTAATGTTTATAACTCTCACTTATCTGAATACGGAGTTTTAGGTTTTGATTACGGATATGCATTAGCAAGTCCAAAAGCTTTAACAATCTGGGAAGCACAATTTGGGGATTTCTCTAACGGAGCTCAAATTATGATTGACCAATACATTTCTTGTGGTGAAGATAAATGGAACAACCAAAACGGTATCGTTCTTTTATTACCTCACGGATACGAAGGACAAGGTGCTGAGCACTCTTCTGCAAGAATGGAGCGTTACTTACAACTTTGCGCAAGACATAATATGTATGTTGCAGATTGTACAACTCCTGCAAACTTCTTCCACTTATTAAGAAGACAATTGAAAACGAATTTCCGTAAACCATTGGTAGTATTTACTCCAAAAAGTTTACTTCGTGATCCAAGATGTGTATCTCCAGTAGAAGATTTAGTAAACGGAAGTTTCCAAGAAACAATTGATGATACTACAGTAAACAAAAAAGACGTTAAAACTTTAGTTTTTGTTACTGGTAAATTCTACTATGACATTACTGCAGAAAGAGAAAACAACGGAAGAAAAGACGTTGCTGTTGTTCGTATCGAGCAATTATTCCCTTTCCCAGTTGAGCAAATCAAAGAAATCATTGCAAAATATCCAAATGCTGATGATTATGTTTGGGCACAAGAAGAGCCGAAAAACATGGGAGCTTACAGCTTTATGTTAATGAACTTTGATCTTGTAAAATGGAGATTGGCTTCATTAAAAGCATACGCTGCTCCTGCATCTGGAAGTTACACACGTGCAAAACGCCGTCACGCAGATGCAATTAGAATGGTATTCGATAAAGATTTATTTAGATAATTAAAAATATGTTTCAAGTTTCATGCTTCAAGTTTCAAGTGCAACAACTTGAAACTTGAAACTTGAAACCATAAAAACCTTAAACAAAAACAAGATGATTTTAGAAATGAAAGTCCCATCACCAGGGGAATCAATAAAAGAAGTTGAAATTGCAACTTGGTTAGTAAAAGACGGAGATTATGTAGAGAAAGATCAGGCTATTGCTGAAGTTGATTCAGATAAAGCTACTCTTGAATTGCCTGCTGAAATGAGCGGTGTAATTACACTAAAAGCTGAAGAAGGTGATACAGTTGCAGTAGGTGCTGTAGTTTGTTTAATTGATACAGATGCTGCAAAACCAGCAGGAAGCGGATCTTCAGCTCCAGCAGCAGAAGCTCCTAAAGCTGAGGCTCCAAAGGCGGAAGTAAAAGCTGAGGCTCCAAAAGCAGAACCAGTTCAAGCTCCAGCTGCTACAAGTTATGCAGCAGGAACTCCATCTCCAGCAGCAAGAAAAATATTAGACGAAAAAAATATTGCTCCAGCTTCAGTAACTGGAACTGGTAAAGGCGGAAGAATTACTAAAGATGATGCTGTAAATGCAGTGCCTTCTATGGGAACTCCAACTGGTGGAAGCCGTGGAACTGAGCGTACAAAATTATCAATGTTACGTCGTAAAGTAGCAGAAAGATTAGTTTCAGCTAAAAATGAAACTGCTATGCTTACTACTTTTAACGAAGTAAACATGACACCAATCAACCAAATTCGTAACGAATACAAAGATGCTTTCAAAGCTAAACATGGTGGTTTAGGTTTAGGATTTATGTCATTCTTTACAAAAGCAGTTACAAGAGCTTTACAATTATATCCAGATGTTAACTCAATGATGGATGGTGACTACAAAATCGCTTATGATTTTGCTGACATCTCAATCGCTGTTTCTGGACCAAAAGGATTAATGGTTCCTGTTGTTCGTAACGCTGAACTTTTAACTTTCCGTGGAATTGAAGCTGAAATCAAAAGATTAGCTTTAAGAGCTCGTGATGGTCAAATTACAGTTGACGATATGACTGGAGGAACTTTCACAATCACTAATGGTGGTGTTTTCGGAAGTATGTTATCTACTCCAATCATCAACCCTCCTCAATCAGGAATCTTAGGAATGCACAACATCATCGAGCGTCCAATCGCTGTAAACGGTAAAGTTGAAATTCACCCAATGATGTATGTTGCTCTTTCTTATGACCACAGAATCATTGACGGACGTGAGTCTGTTGGTTTCTTAGTTGCTGTAAAAGAAGCTTTAGAAAATCCAGTAGAATTATTGATGAATGGCGACGCTAAACGTGCTTTAGAGTTGTAATTTTTAAGTAATTTTCGACAATACAAAAGCCTGTTCTTTCATTAGAACAGGCTTTTTTTTGCTTAAAATTAGCTTAAGATTGTCTTAAGATGTTAATTTTTTAAATAAATGTAAATTTTAACCTTGAAAAACTATTTAATTTAGAATAAATAAGAATAACTTGTTTAGTTGCTGTCCAACAATTAAATTTGCACTATCAAAATTAATTCTAAATAAAAATGAAATTAAAATTTACGATTTCTCTCTTAACTTTATGCTTTGTTTTACTTACAGGGACATCTGTTTGGGCACAAGAAAAAGCAACAATAAAAGGTCAGATTAGTTCGGATAGTGGAACAGCAGATAACATATCTGTTACTTTAAAAGGAACAAAAATCGGAACAAACACAGATAACAAAGGTAACTATGAAATAAAAAACCTTAAACCAGGAACTTATATTATTAGAGTCTCGGCAGTTGGATTTACATCTAAAGAAAAAAGCATTACACTTAACAGTGGAGACGAATTAATTGAAAATTTCAGCATTACCTCAAACTCTGAGCAGTTAAACGAAATTGTAATTAACGGAAACGGCAGAAAAAATCCTCTGGCACGTAAAGAAACACAGCAAGTTTCAAGATTACCTCTTAAAAATCTTGAAAATCCACAAGTTTATACTACCATTACAAGCGAGCTTTTAAAAGAGCAAGTAGTTACAAATCTTGATGACGCATTAAAAAATGCTCCAGGATTAAATCCGTTATGGGCTTCTACAGGTCGTGGAGGTGATGGAGCAGGATATTTCTCTTTACGAGGATTTGCTGTACAGCCAACAATGATTAATGGATTACCAGGTTTAACAAACGGAAGTTTAGATCCTGCAAACATTGATAAAATTGAAGTAATTAAAGGACCTTCTGGAACTTTGTTTGGAAGCAGCCTTATTTCTTATGGTGGTTTAATCAATATGACTACTAAAAAACCTTACGACCGTTTTGGCGGAGAAGTAACTTATACAGCTGGAAGCTACGGATTAAACCGAGTTACTGCTGATGTAAACACTCCTTTAGACGAAGAACACAAAATTAACTTCCGTCTTAACACCGCTTACCACAGCGAAAACAGCTTTCAAGATGCTGGATACAGAAAATCTTTCTTCTTTGCTCCTTCATTCTCTTATGAAGTAAATGACAGACTTTCATTTTTCATCAATACTGAATTCATGAAAAACGAAGCAACAAACCCAACTATGCTTTTCTTAGACAGAGCTGCTCCGTTAAGAGTTCACAATATTGACGAGTTAGGTTACGATAATAAACGTTCTTATACAAGCAACGAACTTGCAATTCAAACCCCTTCTTATAGTCTTCAAGGACAAATGAACTATAAAATTTCAGATCAATGGACTTCTCAGACAGTAATTTCTAGAGGTTCATCAAAATCTGAAGGATATTATACTTATTTATATGAGGGAACAAAATCAATTCCTGAAATCACCGAAGGAATTGTTTTAGGACGTTCTATGAATTATCAAAACTCTACAACTTTAACAACAGATATTCAGCAAAACTTTATTGGAGATTTCAGAATCGGAAGTTTAAGAAATCGTATTGTTGCTGGTTTGGATTATTTCAATAGAGGGCAAATCGATAATGGATCAGGTTATGTAACAAACGGAAGAGTTTATATTGGAAATATGGATTTAGCAACTGTAAACCAGTACGTTTTTAATATTACAGATCCAAAAAAATATGTTACAGATGGAGATAATGGTAATTTAACAAAAGCTGGCTCAGATAAACTTTTAGCCGAAGCTGCAGCAAATAATAACAAAACTAAACAAGAAGTTTTTAGCGCTTATGTTTCTGATGTTATTAATATTACTCCTGCATTATCTGCAATGGGAAGTTTACGTGTCGATCGTTTTATGACAGCTGGAGACGTAACTACTAGTGATGATGATTATAACCAAACTGCCTTTTCTCCAAAATTTGGTTTAGTTTACCAGCCAATTATTGATAAGGTTTCGATTTTTGCAAACTACATGGATGGTTTTGCCAACTCTGCTCCAACAAGCGATATTTTACCTGACGGAAGTTCTAGCCCAAGAACTTTCAAACCAGAGCACGCTAACCAATTTGAAATTGGAACTAAATTAAATGTTCTTAAAGACAAAGTATATGCAACATTCAGCTACTACGATATTCAAGTAAAAGATCAGGTATATACCGTATATGGAACTAATGGTTCTGTTGTTACCCAAACGTCTTACCAAAACGGTGCACAGAGAAACAAAGGTTTTGAGGCAGAAATCGTGGCAAGTCCAGTTGCTGGTTTAAACATTGTAGCAGGTTATAGCTATGTAGACGCAATCTTAAACGCAGGAGATCCTGATTTCGTAGGACACAGACCAGAAAGCTCTGGGCCAAGAAACTCAGCAAACTTCTGGGCAAGCTATAAATTCTTAGAAGGAGATTTACAAGGATTTGGTTTAGGTTTTGGAGGAAACTATGCTGACAAAAACCTAATCATGAACAGAACAATTACAGGTCAATTTACAATACCATCTTACACTGTTTTAAATTCATCAATTTTCTACGGAACAGAAAAATACACATTGACACTTAAACTAGACAACATAGCAAATGTTGATACTTACGATGGATGGTCAACTATTCACCCAAGAAACATGAGAAGTGTTGCTGCAAGTTTCGCTTATAGATTCTAATAAAACAACAAAACACCTTCCTTAACCGGAAGGTGTTTTTTAAATTCTAATTGATTATGATTACAATTGCCAGTCTTATCGTTTTCTTAGCTTTTTACACACTGTATTATACTTCGAAAAGAGCAGTGTTGTCGTATGATTTAGGTTTTGAGAAATGGATGCAGAAAAATCCAAAGCAAACAAAAATCATAGGTTTAATGCTTTTGCTTTCTGCTTATGCAATGTGGCTTTTCACACAATCATTATGTTGCGGTACTTTGATGTTTTTCATTCAGCTCATGACAGTGGGAAGCTTAATCATTATCCTAACTCCTTTAAAAAAAATAAACAGCAAGTTACTTTTGGCCTTGCTAATTTTTATTGCTGTAACTGAACTTTATTACAACTAAAATCGACTTTAAATTACAATATGCCAGCAAATCCAAAATATCTAAATCCTTCTTTTTGGCCTCGTTTTTCCAAAATTACTGCTGCAATTTTAGGCGGATACTTTGTTTCTGTTACTTTTCATCTGGCTTTAGCAGCTTGGTTTAGCCGAAAAGATGTGTTAATTACAATGGCTTTCAGCGGTTTTATTCTTTGGGTGGCATTAATGATTATTGCTTTCTTAGCCAAAAGCGGCTGGAAAATTTGGGGAGTTTACATTCTGCTGACTTTACTTTTTTGTCTTTTCATTTATCTAGGTCAAACCTATAATACGGCACAATAATATTTATGAATAACCGTCATTACAATATCTATTTTCACACACATACTGTCAGCGGAATCGTTATCAGTGTAGTTCTTTTTGTAATTTTCTTCGCTGGATCTTTTTCTTTTTTTAGAGACGAAATCATCAATTGGGAAAGAAGTGAATCTACAGCAATCACAAGAGAAATTCAATTAGATTACAATGATGCACTTCAGCATCTTGACAAAAAATATGTTTTACACGGAAGAAATCTTACCATTTCTAAACCGTCTGTCGAAAATAGAGTTGCTGTATATATGGAAGGAACCAAAGACACTTTGGCTCCAAAAAAACAACAAGCCGGAGATTTTTTTTACTTAGATAACAAAAATTATAAAGCCTATACTTATGAAGAATCTTATTCATTAGGTGAACTTTTATATCGTCTTCACTTTCTCGCACAAATTCCGTATCCTGCAGGATATTATTTAGCTGGATTTACAGCTTTGTTCTTTTTATTCGCAATCATAACAGGAGTTCTGCTGCATTGGAATAAAATTGTTTCCAACTTTTATATGTTCCGCCCAAAAGAAAAATTAAAAACACTTTGGACAGATGCGCACACAGCATTAGGAATGATTGGTTTACCATTTCAGTTTGTATATGCAGTTACAGGAGCATTTTTTATGATTAAACTTTTAATTGTAGCTCCAGCTGTAATGGCTTTGTACAAAGGAGATCAAGATAAATTATATAAGGAACTGGAATATACAGATCCTGATTATAAATTTGAACATAAAAAACTGGCAAATCCATTTAATATTAATGAACTAGTTGCCAAAACCAAAAAGAACTGGGCTGATTTTGAAATTACCCGCGTTTTTATCCAAAATTATGGCGATGTGAATATGCATGTTTTGGTTGAAGGCGAACTTTTAAGCCACAAAAAATTTACAGGAATTGGAAAAGTCATTTATAGAGTTGCTGACGGAAAAGAAATTGCCAAAAAAGATCCAATTGTACAAACAAGCTATTTAGATGTTGTGAAAAATGTTTTGTACAGAATACATTTTGGCGATTACGGCGGATATGCTTTAAAAATTGTAAGCTTCATTTTAGGAATTATAACTTGTTTTGTCATTATTTCTGGAGTTATGATTTGGCTTGTTGCCCGACAAAAAAACAATATGCCAGAAAAGAAAAGACGTTTCAACGCTGCTGTTGTTCGTATTTATTTGGCAATCTGTTTAAGTATGTATCCCATCACAGCGTTGGCTTTTATAGGAAGTAAAATTTTCTATCCGTTAAGTCAGTCCAATCTGTATGCACTTTATTTTGGAGGCTGGCTAATACTTACCATCTTCTTTATCATTAAAAAGAATGATGCTTTTACCAACAAATTCTGTCTGATTTCAGGAAGTATTCTAGGATTCCTGGTTCCGGTTACAAACGGATTCGTTTCTGGAGATTGGTTCTGGACTTCGTTTATGGAGAATAAATTTCAGATTTTCTTTATTGATGTTTTCTGGATTTTTCTTGCTGGAATTTCATTATACACAGCTTATCATTTAAAACCTAAGAAAGCTCTTGCTTAATCAACTTTTTTTTGCACAAAGGCACTAAGACACAAAGTTTTTATTTAAAGCTACAGATTAGAAAATTGGAATGATTTTCTATCGCAGATTAAGCAGATAAAAATATTAAAAAAAATCTGCTCAATCTGCAGAATCTGCGGGAAACAAAATCTTTGCGACTTCGCGACTTCGCAACTTTGCGAGATTTTTCTTTAACCAACACTTTACCCTTACAAACAAAATACTTTAGAATAATTTGCCTCATATAGATTTTGAGCATACTTTTACGCTTTTAATCAAAAAATGGGATTCAATACCAAAATACGTTTTGTACATAAATGGCTCGGGTTAATTTCTGGGCTCATTGTTTTTATAGTCTGTATTACGGGTTGCATTTTCTGTTTTCATGATGAAATAAAAGACATCACAAGAAAAGAATGGCGTTTGGTTGAACCTCAGAATAAACCTTTTGTACGACCATCTGTTTTATTAGAAAAAGCAAAAGAGATTCTTCCAAGTTATGACCAGTATATGGTCTCTTTTTACGGAAAAAACAGGTCTGCAATTGTCTATAGCCATTCCGATATTGGATATATATACCTGTATTTTAATCCTTATACTGGAGAACATCTAAAAATTGAAAATCCGGAAACTGACTTTTTTAGTATTGTAGAAAACATTCATTTATATCTTCTTCTTCCAGATTATATAGGAAAACATATAATTGGCGGGGCAACGATCATTTTTATTTTATTATTGATTTCAGGAATAGTCCAATGGTGGCCCAAACGAAAAAGCGACATCAAAAGGAGTTTTACCATAAAATGGTCGGCAAAATGGCGACGCGTCAATTACGACTGGCATAATACTACTGGTTTTTACATTTCTGTAATAGCCTTAATTTTAGCCATAACCGGACTTACTTTTACTTACGAATGGGTTGGTGACGGAATTTATAAAACTTTCAATTTTGGAGGAGACAAGGCTGCCGAAACAAAAATGCCAGTAATCGATACGACAAAATTCGAAACAAACTCCATTACCGCCGTTGACAAGGCTTTTGCCCAAACCATGAAACTAAAGCCAAAAGCAGAAATGCTTTTTGTTTTCATAGCGCAAAACAAAGGAGATGTTATTATTACAGGAGCTTATCCACACACATTGCGTTACGATCAGCAGAGCAATTATTATTTTCATCCGTCAAGCGGAAAATTAATCCAAAGCCAAACTTTTGACAAAAAAAGTCTGGGACTACAAGTTGTCGAAATGAATTACGGAATACATACAGGACAAGTTTTAGATCTTCCAGGAAAAATAATAGCTTTTATTGTGAGTTTAATTGCCGCCGCCCTGCCTGTCAGCGGATTTATAATTTGGTACGGAAGAAACAGAAAATCTAAAAAAGTAAAGGCATAAAAAAACCGCTCTAAACAAGCGGTCTTTTTATAAGTGATTTTTGAAATTAGAATTAATTTCTGTTTGCTAAAGCATTTTTCTGTAAACTTTTAACCGAGTTTACTTTGTTGTCTACATAAGCAACTTCGCTTAAACTGTTTTCATTAAAGTAAATCCATTTTCCTGTTTTAACTCCGTCTGTGTATTCTCCAACGGTTTTTTTATTTCCTTTTTCGTCATAAGATACCCAAACACCGTCTAATTTACCTTCTTTAAAAAAGCCTTCCTGCTGCACTTTACCGTTTTCATAGTAATATGTTGCTTTTACCTTGTTTCCAGCAGCTTCCAATTCAGGCTTTCCTTCTTGTGCAAATACAATTCCAGAGAACAATATTGCAGCTAAAATTACACTCTTTTTCATATCTTTAGGTATTAATGTTAAGAAATCTTTATCAAATATAGTCAATAGTTTACATTAAAAAAACTTTTACTTAACAATTTGGTAACATTGAATAAAAACTTAACATTGGAAAAATCGACAAAACAAAAAAACCAGCGCTCAAGCACTGGTTTTACTGGTATTTTAAGAAAAATTGAATTTTACGATAACGTTTTAAATTTCGTAGAAAAATTAGTTCAATAATGCACTTAACTGTTTATCTAATTCAGGATCTGATGGTCTTGACGCATCAGATTTCAGAATATTACCTTGAGGATCTATCAAAATAAATCTTGGAATTCCTGTTACACCATAGTTAACAACAAATTCAGATTCCCAATCTTTATCTGCAAATAGTTGAACACCACCCAATTTTTTATCCGTTACAAACTTTTTCCATTTTTCATTGTCTTTTGCTTTATCAATAGAAATACTCACAAATTCAATATTCTTTCCATGATATTTTTCTTCAATCTTTTGTAAATAAGGGATTTCAGCTCTGCAAGGCGCACACCATGTTGCCCAAAGATCAATGTAAACATACTTCCCTTTTAAATCAGAAAGTTTTGTTTTTCCTCCTTTGTAATTCTCATAGTCAAAACCTGGAGAAGCTTTTCCAACCATTTTATTTGCCTTTGCAACTCTTTCATATTCTTGGGCAGCATATTGATGGAAACTTTCAAAACTGCGTTTTAGAGCGGTTTTAAATTCAGGTGCAAAATCACCTTTTTCAAGACTTTCTGTATCTGCTTTTAATTTACCATCAAGTAAAGCGTTGAATTCAGCCGATTCTTTTGCAAAAGCATCTTTCTGAAAATTTTCATCTTTTAAAGCTTGTTGAGCCAAAAAGTTACTTTCGTTTACTCCTTTACCTTTATAAACAATCGTTTCATCAAATTCTTTGGCATTCATAGTCAAATTGATTTCAGAATTTGGCTTTAAATATAAATTAGAAGATTCTGTTCCGTCAGAAAACACATAGAATCCCTGAGGAGCATCAAAAGTTGCGGCAAAAACCTCTTTTTTATCAATTGGAATTACTTGTCTGAAATTATCTCTTCCTTTAATTACTAAAGTATCGCTATTTCTATTGGCGATCTTAGCAGTGAACTTAACTGTATTTTTGCTTTGAGCAACAATATTTAAAGCATTAAAAATTACTAAACCTGCAACAAAAAGTTTTTTCATGGGTGTTATAATTAGTTTTTAGAGAATCAAAACTAAAGAAATTAAAGCTTCGGATTTTATAATTAACAAAATATTTGAAATTATTCTGAATCAACTTCTCACTTTACTATATTAATTTGAATTTTGTGTTTACTTTTGCAGTCTAAAATTTTGATTATGTATAGAAGTCATAATTGTGGCGAATTAAACGCTTCAAATATTAATACCGAAGTTACACTTGCGGGCTGGGTTCAAAAATCGCGTGATAAAGGGTTTATGAATTGGGTCGATCTACGCGACCGTTATGGAATCACCCAACTTATTTTCGACGAAAGTCGTACCGATAAAACTGTTTTTGAGTTGGCAAAAACTCTTGGTCGTGAATTTGTAATTCAGGTAAAAGGAACTGTTATTGAGCGTGAAGCCAAAAACAAGAATATTCCAACGGGAGAAATCGAAATTTTAGTTTCTGAATTAACGATTTTAAATTCTGCATTAACTCCTCCATTTACAATTGAAGATGAAACTGACGGTGGAGAAGACATCAGAATGAAATACCGTTATTTGGATATCAGAAGAAATCCTGTAAAAAACAGTTTGTTATTCCGTCATAAAGTAGCGATGGAAGTTCGTAAATATTTATCTGATTTAGATTTCTGCGAAGTTGAAACACCTTATTTAATCAAATCGACTCCAGAAGGAGCGAGAGATTTTGTGGTACCTAGCCGTATGAACGAAGGTCAGTTTTATGCACTGCCACAATCACCGCAAACATTCAAACAACTTTTGATGGTGGGTGGAATGGATAAATATTTCCAAATCGTGAAATGTTTCCGTGACGAAGATTTACGTGCAGACCGTCAGCCAGAGTTTACTCAGATTGACTGCGAAATGGCATTTGTAGAACAAGAAGACATTTTAAATGTTTTTGAAGGTCTGACAAGACATTTATTAAAAGAAATTAAAGGTATTGAAGTAGATAAATTCCCAAGAATTACTTATGACTATGCCATGAAAACATACGGAAACGACAAACCGGACATTCGTTTCGGAATGAAGTTTGGAGAATTAAACGAATTTGCACAACATAAAGAATTCCCAGTTTTCAATGCAGCTGAATTAGTTGTGGGAATTGCAGTTCCGGGAGCAGGAAATTACACCCGTAAAGAAATCGACGGATTAATTGATTGGGTAAAACGTCCTCAAGTTGGCGCATCTGGAATGGTGTACGTAAAATGCAACGAAGACGGAACATACAAATCATCTGTAGATAAATTCTACGACAATGATGATTTAGCAAATTGGGCAAAAGCGACAGAAGCAAATCCTGGAGATATGATTTTTGTGCTTTCTGGCCCTGCAAACAAAACTCGTGCACAGCTTTCTGCTTTACGTATGGAATTGGCAACTCGTTTAGGATTGCGTAATCCTGAAGAATTTGCTCCATTATGGGTTGTTGATTTTCCATTATTGGAACTTGACGAAGAAAGCGGTCGTTACCATGCAATGCATCACCCATTTACATCTCCAAAACCAGAAGATATGGCTTTGTTAGAAACAGAACCAGGAAAAGTTCGTGCAAATG
>RCUJ01000377.1_pt1 | contig 25917 bp, 35 predicted proteins | sample 2166321 | NCBI WGS metagenome assembly RCUJ01 (sample SAMN09932808, study PRJNA488358) | compost metagenome | feature: garden; material: soil; isolation source: compost soil in an enriched community after 118 h of incubation | place: Germany: Experimental Botanical Garden Goettingen | collected... | reverse complement strand
GTATTACTGAAGTTGGTGAAGACTTCGCATCTACTGATAAAGCTTATGTAATTGCTAGTAAGTTGTTCGGCCAAACCGGCGTTCTCGGTGCTCGTCCTCCGAGTATTGTTATTGGTCGTCGTCAGGTAGATCAAGTTGTTATTACTCCAACTGTTGCCAATAACGCTACTTACACAGTAACAATTAACGGCACACCCTACAGCTTCGCATCAGACGCCGATGCAACAGCCGCTGAAATTACTCTCGGTCTTGATACTGCAATCGGCACTCCTACTGGCATTACTGCAACTGATGGTGTAGGCACTCTGACGATCGGTGTTACTGTTCCCGGTACTGCATGGAGCATCTCTGTTTCTAGCAACCTCTCTCTTGCAATGACAACCCCCACTGAAACATGGGTTGAATCTCTTGAGGCAGTAGAGGCTGAAAACAACGAGTGGTACGCTCTTGTCGCAGAAACCCAAGTAAATGCTGAGCAAGAAGCTCTCTCTGACGCTATTCAAGCTCGTGAAAAAATCTTTGGCCTGAGTTCCGCCGACTCTGTTGCACCAACAACAGGTATAACCGATATCGGTTATGAGTTGGATGCTAAGAATAACAACCGTACTTTCGGCGTTTATTCTCCGACAGCCGCAACAGAGTATCCTGAAGCAGCATGGATTGGTTCTCAACTTGCAGTGACCCCAGGCGCTAACGATTGGGACTTCAAACGGGCCAGCGGTATCACTCGCACGGCCCTGACCTCAACGCAAATCACCAATCTTGAGAATAAAAACTGGAACTATTACCATCGTAAAGCCGGTGTAGACATTTTCCAAAATGGTGACATGTTTGGTGGTCAATTTATCGACGTGCAAATCGGTAAGGACTGGCTGAAGGCTCGTATCCAAGAAGCCGTTTTCTTCCGTGAAGTCAACAGCCTCAAAATTCCGTTAATGTTAGCGGCCTAATCTAGCGATAGATTAGTGAGAACTCCTTTAATTGCTGGGAACCCGCGAAGACGTGTTGACGACAACGCAAAGTTGAGATAAACTTAATCGTGATCGTTTGAAAACAATATGTTATGTGGCAATCAGCAGCCAAGCCCTGATGAGGGGAAGGTTCAACGATCAGGCAGGAATGCCGTAGGAATCAAGTGATTCCGAAATGGGGAGCACGTCAGAGACGTGAAGATATGATCTGGTCTTACATGAAAGTGTAAGGATTTGTAGGAGTATTTATGAAGCACAAACAATTTAACAGCGTACTTCCATACGGCTACTTTTTAGTCCGCAAAACGGACGGGATGAAATATGTAGGCATCCGTTACGCTAATGTAAAATACAATCTCACCCCTAACGAAGATTTTGGTAGGGTGTATTTTACATCTGGAAGGCTTGAAAAAGAATTCAAAAACAATCCCGATAATTTTGAGTTTTCTCTTAAATATACTTTTGACTCTGTTCAAGAACTTTTTGAATGGGAAAGAAAGATTGCTCTTAGGGTTTATAAACTACCCCATTGGGCAAACCAAGGGTGGGGCCAGAATTATGGAGAAAACCCAGAGATTGGAAATCTAATTTCTGAGGGTAAAAGGAAAGTAGGCAGAGACGGTAAAACTTCCATTGAACGTGGCTCAGAAACCCTAAAAGATTGGATTTGGAATACAGAAGAGGGTTTTCAGTGGAGACAGGACATCTCTGAACGTGTTAGCGATATGCGTTCAAACTGGGATGAAAATAAAGTTTCAGAAATTCAAGAGAAAAGAAAACTCTCGATGGATTTTAAAGCCGCTGCTCAGAAAACGGCTAAGATTCGTTCTGAAGTTGGTGAGGATGGACTAACCTGTTACCAACGCTCTGCTATTAAAATGCACGAAACGAAATTGGAAAATGGAATCTATGAGGTTCAGGGTAAAACCTTTTCTGATTGGGTTTGGAATACGAACGAAGGTGAAGAATACAGAAAAGCAGCTTCTGAAAAAGGTAAAGCCAGATGGGATAACTTTACCGAAGAGGAAAGGCAGGAAATAGTTTCTAAGATGAAAGAAACTAAAGCTTCCAAGTCAGAAGAAGAAAAACAAATCATTATCCAAAAAGCCAAAGATACAAGATCGTTAATTGGTGAGGATGGTTTGAACGATTACCAAAGAGCAGCCATTAAGTCGGAAGAGACCAAAAAGGAAAACGGTTCCCACGAAAAGGCGGCTAAGAAAAGAACTGAACTCTTCAATAAGAAACTCAGTGAGATGAGTGAAGAAGAGTTTGAAAAATATTGTGCTGATTTTATCCCGAGACTTGCTAAAAGTTTTAGGACTAGAAGAAATAAATACTTGAGTCAAATCGGGGTGGAATAACGATCCACCCTCAACATAAACGATACTGATCCAGGGTTCATGATTATTGAGAACGAACTACGTTCCGTCATGTCTCTTGCTGAATCTAATGGTCTTGTGGACGTAGGTTGGACAATCCAGACTCCTCCCGTGCTGTCCGTTCCGGCGAATCTTCGCGCCCAACGTGCTGCGGGTGTGTTTGTAATTAAAGCTCGTCTGCAAGGTGCTGTAAGATTTGTAGACATTGAAATTTTCCTAAGTGTGTAAATCAGGAGTTAACAAATAAATGGCTGGAAACATTATCGGCAATTACGCTCCTGACGACTTTACTATCGTACTTTCTAAGGGAGATTTCATCCACCGTATCACAGGTTTTGCTGATGGTACATTCGTTTCAATGGACCGCTTGGTTCCAACTTCGGAACCATACCAAGGGGCTGGCGATAACAGCCAAGGTCGTGTGAAACGTCGCATCACTTCGATGAACGTCACCATTACCCTATCTCAGTATAGCCCTTCAAACAGTGTACTACAACAGCTTCAACTGGCTGACGCTAACACTCCGGGTAATGAATGGGTGTTTGCTGTAACAATGCGTGATCTTAGTGGGCAAACCGTAGCTTCTACCAACAGCGCTATTATTCAAGCCCCACCAACTGCTGCGTTCAGCACCACTACTGAAACTCGTGATTGGAACATCTATATGTTTGGTAGTGACTTGTTCATTGGTGGTAACATGCTTCTGGATGATGCCAACGTTGCAGCTATTCAAGCAACCGGTGGCGAAGTTGATCCTCGGTGGGTTCTAGGTAATCAATAAGGGCTGGGGCGGAAGCCCCTTCTCCTTCTCTTTAAGGAGAACAGATGTCTTTATTTTCGTATAACCCCGATACAGTGGATGTGCTCATTGCTGGATTTATTCCGGTTAAAGGTTTTATAGATGGAACTTTTATCAGTATTGACAAAGATGTGCAACCTTCTACCGCCGCAAGAACTCCAGATGGGACAGTTGCGAGAGTTAAAAATAATGATGCTACGTACACCATTCAATGCACTTTGCACAATGGTAGTGAAAGTAACGATCTCCTAACCAAGCTGTGGCAACTAGATGAAATCAGTCAAGGTAAGGCGAAATTTCCTCTGCTCTTGAAAGATCAATCCGGTACTGATTTGTTCTTTTCAACCACATCGTGGATTGAACAAGTCCCTGCTCTTGTAAAATCAACGAGCATTGACAGTAGAACTTGGACCATCAGGAGTGCATTTGCTGTAATTAACATTGGTGGTGACGGGGAAGTTTCGTCCTTGCTTGAAGATATCGCAAACTCTGTATTTTCTGCTGCCGGGGGTTTAGGAAATGTCTGAAGTATTTGAGTACTCTCCACAACAAGTTAATCTGATTATTGCAGGTTATAAATTTTCAGGCTGGCAATCAATTAGAATTGCAAGAAGAATGAAAACCTTCCAACCTGTCTACGGTATTCGTGGGAAGAACACAAGAGTAAAAAACAGAGATACCTCTTGTGTGATTACTCTCCCCCTTCTTCAGACCTCTCAAGGGAATGATGTTCTTTCTGAAATCCATAGGTTGGACGGTGAAAGACTTACAGGTAGACTCACAATCACCTTGAAAGACTTGAGTGGACAAAGTGTATTTTCATCTATTGAAGCTTACGTAGACGGTTATCCAGAAGTTGCTTATTCTGGGGACATGGAGTACAGAGTTTGGACACTGATCTTGCAATCTTCCGATTGGCATGTGGGCGGTAACGCCTCCCCTCAATCAAGTTTAATTGACAGTCTCCTTGGACAAATTGGTTCTATATTCGGGTAATATTTTAGGCTAAATAAACCTTTCACTTCGTTCATGGCTAAGTCGCTTCTATTGTGAAGCTCTGCCTACAAAACAAATTCTTTTATTTTGAGGACACATAAATGGCTAAAGAAATTCTGGCACTTCCGCAGGAAGTAATTAAAGTCGGTGAAGTTGAATATCTCGTCACCGCAATGAGTGCAACCGCTGCACTACAATTTATGGAAAAACATCTTACCGATATCAACGAAGGTAAGATTGATCTTTCTGTTATCAAGCAGATTGTTGTTAAGTATGTAACCAAAGATAATATTGCAATCACTGCTGAATCTTTTGATGTAATCTTCTCCCGTAAAACTGGACACCTTCAAAAACTCTTTGATGCTGTGCTTAAGTACAACTTTGAAGATGTTTTTCAGGAAAGCGGTTTAGAGGACTAGATGCCTCTGAGCCGCAAAAGAACAGATTAATTAGCAAGGATGAAAAGAAACTCAGAGATGAGTTCTCCCAACCATGGTTGGTGTATAGAGTTTTAACACATGAACTAAAGCTCTGTACGCTATGGGAGTTGGATAACTGCTATTCTATAAGTCAGTTCTATAGGCTTGTAGAGCATATTGATGCTTGGGATGCTGAGCAGAAAATCAGGGCAGATAAGATAGAACAAAACAGACCTAAACAAAATTCTAAAAGATAAGGGGCTTTATGGTTCAGATCGCCCAATACGATATTGGGGTCAAATTTCGGTTTGACCAAAAAGAACAGAGGAAGCTAGACGGACATCTTAAAGCCCTTGAAAAGAAGTTCAAAGTATTCTCTGATAAAAAACTCTCTTTTGAAATAAGCAACTTTCTTGTAGATCAAAAGAAACTCCAATTTGCTCTTGGTAATGCATTAGACGTTGCATCAAACAGAGTTGTCTTTCAAGTCAGTAAGTTTGTTGTTGACCAGTCTCGCCTAAACGCAATGATGCGTAACGCAATGCAGAGGGCTACATCAGGCGCGAATGCTTCTGTAAACGTAAGAACCAACGTCCAACAACCTCATGTATCCGCCAATAGAGTTGCAAGGAATGCCGCTGGAGGTGGTGCTGTTGGTGGTTTGATGGGCAGAGGCCTTGGAGGTTTCTATGCCCCTGCTCTTGCATTAGCCGGTGGTGGTTATGGACTGTCTCAACTTAATCAGAGAAACCAGCAAGTTGTTTCTGCTCAACTTCAGACAGCAGCAGTTGTCCAACAAGCAGGTGGTACAGCGGCTCAAGGTGCTGAGTCTTTTGACTTCCTAAGAAATCAAGCTAACAGAATCGGTTTTAACTACCTTGAAGCCTCCGGTGATTATAACAAACTTATTTCTGGTTTGACTGGCGCTGGTGTTGGCTTGCAAGAATCGCAGAATGTTTTCAAAGGTTTTGCTGAACTTGCTCGTGTGAATAAGCTGGACAAGACAACTCAGAACAGGCTGTTTAGAGCTTTGAGTCAAGTTGCTGGTAAAGGTAAGTTACAAGCCGAAGAATTGACGGGGCAAATCGCTAGAATTTTGGCGCTTGGAGTTGAAAAGCTCCTCGAAAATCTATCTAAATGCTGGGAACTCAAACTTGCCTGAGCAAGCTCTTGACAATCAGCAGGAAAGCGTTTACCATATAACCTCCTAATTCTATGGAGGTTTGAAATGAAAGAAGTTAAAAAGTTTCCGGGTTATTTTGTCACTGAAGATGGTAAAGTTTACACCAGTAAGCGAAACACATTCAGGGAAATGAAACAGTCCGTAAACAGAAAATATTATTCAGTTAAGTTACATCACGATAATAAAGTTAGACATTGTTTCGTTCATCGTCTTATAGCAGAAACTTACATTCCAAATCCTGAAGAAAAGGGTTATGTGAATCATAAAGACGGTAACAAATTAAATAACAATGTAGAAAACCTTGAGTGGGTAACTTTTGCAGAAAACATTCAACACTCGTTTGAAATAGGACTTAATAAAGGTCTTGTTGGAGAAGAGAATGGAAGAGCATTACTGAATGAAGATAAGGTTGTTGAAATTTACAAAAGACTTCAGACTGGCGAAAGATCAATTGATCTCGCTAAAGAGTTTGGTGTAGAACAAACAACCATTGGGAATATTAAAAGAAAGAAATTGTGGAAACACATTACAGACTCTCTTGATGATATTTTCATAAAACCTAAGTCACAGAGAATGGATGAAGAGAAAGTTCATGAAGTTTGCAGAATGTTGGTTGATGGAATTCTTCCTACGCCTATTGCAAATGAACTAAATGTTCCTGTTGATCTTGTCTACGACATTAAGCGTAGAAGAGGTTTTAAAGAAATTACTTCTTTGTATACGTGGTAAATGAATCCTCAACGACTAGTCGAAAGACGTACACTGTAAGCTATTGACAGTGGAAATGGTAGATTCCTAAACAAGTAAAGTTGTAGGAAGTGATATAGTCTGATCTATATAGTGATATATAGGAGTTCATAAGAGAACCGGAGGAGGTGTAGCGCCCTCCTTTGAACACAAATGGAAGCCCTCCCCGGTGGTACAGCATTGTTCGCCCAAGCCTATCAGAGAATGATTGGCGGGAATAAAACAGGTAAAGATGCTATTTCCCAACTCATGGACGACATGAAGAAAGGTAGAGTTAAGAGTGATATTCTCCTTCAAGCCGGTCAAATCGCAAGTGAAAGGGCACAACCAAGCCTAGGGGCTGCCTCTCGCGCTTCTCAAGCAGAGCAAGCAAGATTCCAGAACGTAACCAGTGACATGGCTATTCTGGCTTCTAATAGAGGTGTAGAAGAGGGCTTTGCTCGTATCTTCAGAACTCTTGCTGATGGGCTTAGGGAATCTGATGAATTGATTGGAAGACTGGCTGAAGGATTTAACGAAGCAACTAAGTTTGCTGATGACCTTCTTCTGTTCCCACAATCTTTCATCCGCGCCCTTGAAGGTAGAGATAGCCTTGTAGCCGACTGGCTTGGTGTTGATGCCGTTAACAAAATGAACGAAGACTTGAAACTTCTTTACAAAACTTTCCAAGATTTGAATTCTCTTGTTGAAAGTGGAAACTTCATGCCAACATTGAAATCTACAGCACAAGAAATTGCTGCTATCACAGGTTTCTTTGGTAATACGGTTAGATGGTTCAAGAGCGCTTCAGGTGCTGCTGATATTGTTCAAGCAGATATTGCGTCTAGAGGAACAAGTCCTACAAGTAATGCTCTTGCTAGTTTTGGCGGTTCTTTAGCCGGTCTGTCCACCTTTGTGTCTACTCCTTGGAGTGCAGAAGGTGCTGATATGTATAGAGCACAGATTGAGCAAAACTACCCTCGTGGTGCTCAGTTCATGTCTGACAAGGCAGAACTTCAAAATAGGTTAAGTGGTGTAACAAATACATTCCAAATTGAACTGAATGTTGATCCTGTTACGCTTGCAAACATGGATGTAGCCGGACAAGCTCAAGCTCTTGCTGATCAATTTAGAATGGAACTAGAAAGCACAATGCTTCAATTCCCCGTTAAGGAGTAGAAATGACTATCGGTCTAAGTTGGGGGTCTACTCCTGAAGACAGCGGCTTCATCTACATGGACGCTGTCACACTTTACACTCAAAACTATTCAGGCAGGGTTACGCAACATCCGGTAGACGGCGGATTTAATATTTCAGATGCCTTTATCAAAGATAATCCTAAGTTTACAGTGGGTGCTGTAATCACAGGGGCAGACATAGATGTTGCATCATACCTGATCCAAGATTTAAACGGTAATACTCCATTCAATGTAAATCTACCGCCAAACCCCGTTTCTGTAAACTCTACGGATAGGAGCGTACTGAACCAGTTTATACCAAGTAGTATAGGTCAGTTTCTTCCTAACTCCACTCCAGACATTCAAATGCAACCCGCAAGGATTGATTTAACCTCTCAAACAAGAGAATTCATCATCAATCTGATGTCTGGTTTGAAGTTTAACGACAAGACACAGCAGTTTGACCCTAACATTCAAATCGTGGCTTTGTATGAGTTTGTTGGTACTGTAATATCAAGAGTGCTAAATAATCTTGTCCTAACTAACATCACTTTTGATGAAAGACCGGATACAGGCGATGCTCTTTATTGCAATATGTCTTTTGAACAAGTAAGTTTTGTTACTCTGAAGAAGACGGAGATTCCAACAACTGTAAGCAGTATGCAGAAGAAGTCAGCCTCTAAGAAATCTTTGAGTAAAGCTGACAGCACAGTGAATCCTACGGACGGAGCTAGTCCAACAGATCAAACAAGGGATATTGACCCAGAAAGAGAGGCAGTAGCAAATGGCTGATAACTTTGTAATTCTGCCCCTCTCTTCTGATGCTTTCTACGAATACGCAGTGTCTTTAGAAGGCAACTCTTACATCTTGCAATTCGTGTATAACGAGAGAGCAAGTCTGTACTTCTTCAGTTTGTACACCGCAGAAAGAGTTCCTGTTGTTTTAGGTGAAGCTCTTGTTCCCACTTATCCACTGTTTACAGACTATGCACTTCCTAATCTAACTGGTTATTTCTGCTTGCAAGAGAAAGCAACTATCACTGGAGAGCCTTATAAAGAGTTTCCAGACAAGATTAATGAATATTACGACCTCTTTTATTTATTTTGACAGGGACTAAAGATGGCAGAGCCTTTACAAATCAATCGTGTCTACGAGCTGAAGATTGGTGATGCCGCTTCTGGTGATGGACTCTTAATTACAAACAGCCTCAATGTTACTTTCGATATCACCAAGACCAGTGATAACAAGAATAAGACTAATGGGGCAATCATTGACATTTACAACCTATCTGATGATAGCTTGAAAGTCCTTGATACAGACTACCCCGCAGCTTACTTCTCTGCTGGTTATCGTGACATTGGAATGAAGCTTCTGTTTAGTGGGCAAGTTACCAACGTAACAACCCGCAAGAGTGGAACAGACAGAGTTACGCAGATTACAATGGGTAGTGCTTATACAGACATTAACCATACCATCCTAAATCAACTTACAGCCCCCGGTAAAACGGTACAAGACGTTGCTGAAGATATTAGGAAGGTTCTTACTGGTGTTAATCGTGGTGTGTATAACGGGACTAATCTAAGCACTCCTGTTATCTATGGGTATTCATTATCTGGCACTCCTAAAGAAGCATTAGATGAACTTTCTGATAAATACTCCCTTGAGTGGCAGATTGAAGACGATGTTCTTTATGTCCACGACAATGATAGGGGGAATAGAGAGAACTTCGAAGAAGCCTATGTGATTTCCAAGTACACAGGTTTGATCGAAAACGCTTATCGTGTGTCTGGCGATAGAAGAAGATCAGAAAAAGACAAAGCTAAGAAACAAGCAATTCAAATGAAGATTCTTCTTAACCCTGATATTCAAGCTGGTGACATTGTAAAGTTGGAAGATACTTTCATCTCCGGGTTTATGAAAGTCGATGAAGTCAAGCATGCCGGGGAGTTCAGGGGTTCGGGGTGGTACACAAATCTACGATGCTCGGCAATTGAAAAGGTAGTTAAAGCATGAGTTCAAGAACTGCATCTTTGCAAGAAACTTTAGTTGCTGCCTTTCAATCCCAAGCAAATGCTCTTTATACTGCTATTCCTTGTGTTGTAGTTGCTATTCATCTTGAAACTCAAATGGTTGATATTCAACCTGCCATTAATCAAAAGATGAAAGACGGCACAGTTAAAGAACGACCTGTAATTCTTGGAGTCCCTGTTTCATTTCCAACATCTAAAACAGCAGGCTTTACTTTCCCTATTAATGTAGGTGACACAGGACTTGCTGTCTTCTCTATGCGCAACATGGATGCTTGGAAGAGCAGTAACGGCAAGCCAAGTACGCCAATGAACTTTGCTAAGTTTGATAAAGGTGATGCAATCTTTATCCCTGGTATTCAACCTACGGGAGTTGCTGTAAACAACCCAGCGAAGCATATTTGGAGTCATAGTCCTAATGATGCTGTTTTGTTTAATGGTTTAGGTACTGCATCTGAAGCAGAACTAAGAATTAAACCAGATGGAAGTATCCTACTCAGAACGAATCAGAGTATTTCTGTTGAGTGCGATACGGCGGATGTGTTGGCTGACAGCAGTGTAACTGTTACAACTCCAGAATTAACGATTGATGCTATTAATTGTAGTTGGACAGGAAACGTAACTCATACAGGTACATTTAGCTTTAACGGCGTGGTTTTCAGCACCCACCGCCATGCACCCTCTGTTGTTCCACCGACAAACCCATAAGGAGATTCATCATTGACATTCTAATTAATACGAATCCGATTGATCCCTTTTATGGTGACGCTGTTTGGGTAAACGGACCTTTACAGAAATCAGAGACGACACAACCATTCACACAAACTGTCGCTCAAAGATTGAAGATTCGCTTGCAGACTTTTCAGGGCGAATGGTTTATGAACACGGATTACGGTGTCCCTTATTGGCAGAGGATTCTTGGATTCAAGATCAGAAAAGAAGATGTCGATCTGATCTTTCAGCAGCAAATCCTCTTAGAAAATGGAGTGAAGGAAATCGTCTCCTTTAGTTCTACGTTTGAGAATAGACAATACGGTTGTGTTGTTCAAGTAAAAGTTGTTAACGGAGAAATTACATCTCCCATCAGCATTAATCCCCTATCGTAAAGGAAACATTCAATGGCATATGGCGTAACCGACGATGGGTTCATACTCAAGAGGTTGCAAGACATCCTCACAGAACAAAGAGCATTAGCGGTTGCTCTGTTTCAAGATTTGGTGGCGAGTGGTGATATCGTTGACACTGGTGACAGTTCTCTCCTTGGCCGTCTAATCAACTTAGATGCCCCCGGCGATGCTGACCTTTGGGAAGCTGCTCAGCAAGTATACTCAGCCTTTGATCCCAACTCAGCAACAGGTATTGCCTTAGACAACCTTGTAGCTTACACAGGAATTAGCAGATTTCCAGCCTCACCAAGTACAGCAATTGGTTTGTTTGTTGGTGACTTGAACACTCTTGTTCCAGCAGGTTCAACTGTCTCTGCTCCTAATAGCAACGTGCAATTTGATGTATCTGAATCTGTAGCTCTTTCCCCTACACTTGCAGCAGGTATTGTTGCTACCGTAGGCACTGTCCAGAACAACACAGCTTACACAATCACTTACACTCCTGCCGGTGGAAGTGCATCTGTTGTTACCTACACCTCTGACGCTTCAGCAACTGTAGCAGAGATTCTTGCTGGTCTTGCTGCTGCTATTACAGGTAGCCATCCGCTATTAGATGCAACGGCGGTTGGCAGTACTCTTGTCGTAGACAATGACGATGTTTTCCAAAGCATTATTTTTGCTGTTTCAAGTAACCTGCTAATTAGTAAAGTCAAGAAGACAGGTACTCTGACAGCAACCGCCAACGGTGCTCTGAGTCAAGAAGCTAATACGATTACAAACATCGTAACACCTGTTCTTGGTTGGGATAGTATTACAAACCCTCTTGCTGCCTCTGAAGGTAGACTTGCTGAAGCAGATGAAGAACTAAGACTTCGATTCAGAAACACTAAGCTTGAAAGAAGCTCTAATATTCTTGATAGCCTTTATTCTGCCCTTCTGAATATTGATGGTGTAGAAGAAGTTGCTATCTATGAGAACGACACAGACGCAATTGACTCTAATGGTGTACAACCTCACAGCTTTCTCCCTATCGTACTGGGTGGTAGTTCTCAGCTAATTGCTGAAACTATCTGGCTGAATAAGCCGATTGGTATTCTTAGCCAAGGAACTACTGTTGTAACGATTACAGACAGTCAAGGTTTTCCTCACGACATTGGGTTGCAAAGACCTGATCCCGTAACTATTTATGTTGAGATGGAAATTGAAGCTGATCCTGAAGCACCTATTCCTCTTCCGGGTGATGCAGCAGATCAGATTAAAGCTGCAATTATCTCTTATGCAGATAGCAATATTGGTGTTGGGAAAGATGTCATCTTCTCAAGAATGTATACTCCTATCAACACAGTACCGGGCCACCAGATTAATAGTTTGTTTATTGGAACTACACCGAGCCCTGTCGGAACAAGCAACATTACGATTGCGTTTGATGAGCTTGCAAGTTTCGAATCCGCCAACATCGTTGTAAATATCGTATAAGGAGATTTTATGATCCCTGAGTTTATTACGATAGATTACTTGGATGAAGCCAGAGGACGCGTCACTGAGCAGTTTTCTAGTAAAATAATTATTGACAAGCTGCTGCAACTGCTTATCTCCCAACAACAAGAGCTCCAACAAGTATTCCAAGACCTTCTACAAAAAAGAAGTATTGATGAAGCTACTGGTGCTCAGCTTGATATCATTGGGGAAATTGTAGGACAACCAAGAGAGCTTATCTCTGTTGATCTGTTTAACTTCTTTGGTTTCTTGGGAGTTCCGAAGGCTGATAGTTTTGGTGACTTCGGTAATCCTGTAGTTGGTAGTAAGTTCTACAACTTCGGGACTCCTCTTGGTGGTAACGTCCTTCTTGACGACGACACTTACAGACTTTTCATTAAGTCAAAGATTCTAAAGAACAACACAGCAAGTACACCAGAAGAGTTCATTCAGTTCATCAACACACTGTTTGGTACAACCTCTACATTCATTGTAGAAGGACCAGAAGCTCAGTTCATTGTGTTCTTCGGAAGACCGCTAAGTCTTTTTGAACAAAACCTACTTACTTATGTTTCCAGCAGTCAAGGCTATCCTTCAAGGCTTATTCCTAAAACTGTAGGTGTAGGTATTGGGTTTGGGGTTTTTGAAGAAGGTAATTACTTCGGATTCCAAGGTGCTCCCGGTGCTAAAGGGTTTGGTGACTTCATGGGAACTTATGGCTACGGCCTGGGCTACGGTCTCGGTTATGGTGATTCTGACTGGGAACCGGGTGTGGGTGGAATTTTTGCCGAGCTTATATAATTTAAAATTTTTGAGGACAACAAATGAGTGAAATTTCAAAGCCAGCAGGCCTAAATATCAGATGGGCTTCAGCCGGCGATTTGCTTGATCCTGGCGCTTCTAAATACGGTCAAGGATGGGAGACAGAAATCCCACCCCGGCAATGGTTCAATTGGATTGATAATCGACAAGACGAAGCCATTGCTCACATCAACCAGCATGGTATTGCTGTTTGGGATAATGCTACAGAGTATCAAGCACTTAAAAGCTATGTCCAGGGTAGTGATGGGGCCGTATATCGAGCTATCAACACAACAACCAACGTAAATCCTGTAACAGATGGTGGTGTTAACTGGCAAGCTCTTGCATGGTTTAGGCTTGCTAACACTGCCGAAGCCCAAGGATGGGTCAGCAACCTCACTCTTCTTAGTCCCGGCCGGCTGTCCGATGCGTTTAAGGGGAGTAACCAATCTTTATCAACCAACGGATTCCAGAAAATACCCGGTGGCTTGATAGTCCAATGGGGAAACATTGCAGCGGGGGCTACTACGGGCTCTACAGTACTCCCCGTGTCTTTTCCTACTGCGTTTTATACAGTGGTGATAACAGATAGCGCAACGGGTGTCGTTCACGCTTGCGCTGCTACTCCAGGGAGTCTTAGTGATTTCTCGTGGAGGCTTGCCGACAACACGCAAACCGCCCACTGGGTTGCTATTGGGAGTTAATTATGACCATTTATTTTTCTAAATCAAAGAATGGATTTTTTAGGTCGGAGATTCATGGGGATAACAAGCCGGAAGACTGTAGAAGTATATCTGAGGAAGTATATCTCAGCCTTATTGAACAACAGTCTTTAGGGAAACTAATTAAGTCGGACGAACAAGGTCTACCGATAGCAGTAGACAATATTCCATCTCTTGCAGCTCTGATGCTAGATGAAAGAATTTGGAGAGATTCAGAGCTTCGCAGGGCAGATGTTGAACTAAATAAAGTCCAAGATTCCGACCCAAAATCAACTGGCTCCGTTTCCGATTGGAGGTTATACAGGAAAGCCTTAAGGGCTTATCCCGAACACCCAGAGTTCCCAAGCAGAGCAGCAAGACCAACTTCGCCTTAAAAGGAAAACAATATGCCTCAACAAACATCCCCATTCATTGAAGCTAAATATGGGTGGAGCTTCGGAGAAAACAACTGGAATGGTGGTATGGATGAGAACCTGCTGAAGTTTTCTTTCATGTTTGATAGAAATATAAACGGGGTAGTAGGCTCTCTTCCTGCCGCTGTAGATGGCTCTGCCTATTTCCTGACAACGGATAACCGGTTGTATTTTGCTGTTGGAACTACATGGTACTCCACCGAAACCCCCAAGTGGTTTGAGTTTTTTGATGAAACTACTGGAGATATGTACCAATTCAACGGCACCACTGCCGTCATGGTTGACAACCCAGCGAGCATTGACGCGAGATTGGACGCTGTTGAGCTGACAATCTCAACTCTCGGTTCAGCAGCATTTGAAGATAGCGCATTCTTTGTAAAATCTAACGAGTTATCCGATACCGCTACATTAACTCTAGGTAGCCGGCTAGTAGGCGTACACGAAAGGAGAACCCTGGATTATGCGCTTGGTGAGATCAGAGATGTAGAAGACTTCGGCGCCACGGGGGATGGTTCCACTAACGACACCCCGGCCTTGCAGAACGCCTTTGCATGGGTACAAGCCGCGCCTGGAAGAACATTGAGATTCAGACCAGTTACTTATTTACAAGGAATTGGTGGGACAGAGGTTATGTATGAAGGCAACCCTTACTTCCCAGCAAGAATTAATGTAGATAATTGTAATAATATTACTATTCTAGGTAATGGCGCTACAATAGTTGCAGACACAACCCTCACTGACACCCCATTCAACAGAGGGATTCAATTTTCTAACTGTCACAACCTCACTGTTAAAGATATTACCTATGACGGCAGACTAGACGCAAGAACACCGTTCGGTGGTGATGCTTTCAACAGTGGTAATGAGCTAACAGGTAATGAAAAGAGTGGTTGGGGGCTATACGACTGCCACGATTTCTACTTCTCAAGAGTGAATGGAAATCGTTGTATGATGGATGGGCTGCATTTCAACAGAGAGACAACCCTTACCACTGGAAATCTCAGAGGTATAGTAGAGCTTTGCACGTTTGATTCAAACTATCGGCAAGGAAGTTCTATTGTAGCCGGGTCTTATACCTCATTCATCTCTTGTGTATTCACTGGTACGGGTTCATTAGGTGCAAGTAAAGGTACGCTCCCAATGGCAGGGGTAGACATTGAATCTAATTTTGACAACTTGCCGTGCATTGGTAACGAATTCCACTCTTGCTATTTTTCCAGGAACTTGGACGGCCTGCTGTTCAGCCGTGCTGCTCAACACAACGTCGCCGACAGTTGCATTATTGAGGCTAACAGGGGAAGGGGGCTTGCGTCAAGTACCAATCTGACTTCCACAATACACAATATTTTCAGAGCGGGTAAGATTATTCAAACCCAAGCGTCATCTGAAACCGAGTTGTATGCCGCCTATATAGGCGGAAACAGGACAAAGATTATCGACAGCGATATTCGTGTTGCTGATCCTCACCGTGCTGTTGTATTTGTAAACCTTGCACAGACAGTTAACTGCGAAGTGATGAACACATCTATTGAAGACGTGGGCGTTAACGGTGCGTTTAACCAAATTCTCGTCCACTTTACTGCCAACAGTGCTAACTGCAAAGTGGAGCAATGTAGGATTCTAAATGCCACGGGGGCATCTGGTTGGCATGCTGTACTAGAGTCCACGAGTTGCAGTTTTAACAGAAATAGGGTCGCAAGTGGACACGGGGGTGCTGGTGCTAGAGGTGTGGATATTCTCGGTGCTACGAGAGTAAAAGATAATGAAGTTACCGGAGTAAGCACAGCAAGCACAACAGAAACAGCAGGGTTTAATATTAGAGCCGGCGCTGCCCTGATAAGAGAACTCGGTCCTAATATTGATACACTGAACCCTACACTTAGTGCAAGAACTAGAAGAGTTGGGTTTGCTGCTGGTCCTTTCTATGGTAGTGCAACTTATGACCCACCCTCTCTCGCTGATGGCGCAGGCACTACAACCATTGTAACCGTGACAGGAGCTGCTCTTGGTGCTGGCCACTATGCCCAAGCTTCGTTCAGCAACAGTGTTGCAGGCCTTACCATCACTGCCGATGTTACAGCAGCAAACACTGTTACAGTTAGATTTCAAAACGAAAGTGGGGGAATTCTCGATCTGGCTAGCGGAACCCTATCCGCTAAAGTGAGCTTGTAGTGAAAGCTGTTAAGCAAAAACTTCTTGCTTATGGACTAGGAGGTGCCCTCGCTTTAGGGGGCACTTACCTAATAATTCCACAAGAGGGGCAAGTAAAGAAAGATGGGTGGCACGTAACCTACATAGATGCTGTTGGTGTAGAAACTGCATGTTATGGTCAGACTGGTAAAGATATAAAACTTGGTCAAAAGTATTCTGATGAAGAATGCCTTGAAATGTTTTCTGAAGAGCTTGTAGAAATTGATAACAAACTCAACAAAGTGTTTAAAGTAAAATACCAGAACGACTATCAGCGTGCAGCATTGGTTAGTTTTGCTTATAATGTCGGGGTTGGCAACGTACAAACTTCTACGCTAGCAAGGCTCTTCAATCAAGGGAAGTATCAACAAGCTTGCAATGAGCTGTCTAAATGGGTTTATGCCAAGAAAAAGAAACTTAAAGGTTTGGTAACTAGGCGGGAAGTTGAAAGACAGTGGTGCTTAGGTAATCCACCAAAAGAGGTCAGAGAAGAGCATGAAACTAAAGATCATTAAAGATTGGAAGAAACAACTCAAGTCTTATTCTTTTCTCAGTATTGCAGCTAACCTCTTTGTAGCCATCAGCGTATCGGGACTTGCTGTATTAGGGGTTCTTTCAAATGCAATTGCGTTTAATATCCTTGTACCTGTTGCTATCCTTTTTGGTGTTCTGGGTGCTGCTGGTCGCTTTGTCGATCAGAGTATTGATGATGCTTTGGAGAGGGATGAAGAACATGCCAAGTAAGCCTTTAATCCTCATCATAGTTGTTCTTCTCTCCTTTACCCTATTGTTTGGTTATCTGTCTTACAATTTCTACGGAAAGAAAGTAGAAGCTGAGTCTAGCTTACGTGACATGAAAGGTCAAATGTCTGCTTTACAAGACTCTTACGACAAGCAAGAAAAAGCTTGCCGCATTGCTGACAGTATCACTACAGAGCTTCAAGAAGAGAGTAAGGTTAAAGAGAAAGATAAGCAAGAGTTGTTGGGCAAGATAGACAAGATTCCTGCTAAGCCCAAAGCACCTATTCAAGAGACAACAAAGAATGAAGAAGTTGATATTGACGCTGTGCTTCCTCTTGAGTTGCGCAGGATGCTCCAACACTCCTACGACAATCTACAAAGACAGGGTGCATCTGATGCCGGATAGCCTACTGCAAAGTCCTTGTGATGGGATTAGTGCTGGTGAGGCGGTTAGGTCACTTGCCAAGGGCTATGTAGTTAACACAAGCTGCCTTGAACAGCACAAGTTGCTTATTCAAAAACAGAAGAAATATAAATCCGAAATAGAGAAAACATATGGCAACTCAAACTGAAACCAGATTAACCGGAATCCTTGAGAAGATTGCCATAGGCGCTCTTTTTCTCATTGTTGGTTGGCAGTACAACGCACAGGAAAAGCTTGAGGATAGGCAATTCTCCATGCAAGGGGAGATGTTTACCGAGAGTAAGGCGAGAGTTCTTGAAGACAGACTCAACAAGAATATTGATGCGAGGTTCGCAGAGAGCAATACAAGGATTGAGTCTTTGCGGAGTGAGATGGGATCGAAGCTCGATATTTTGCTTGGGCTTCAAAGAAACAGGGAAGGAATTCGATAGCTCATGGACAGGAGAAGAGAGCCGATGTTTTGGAAAATAGTAGAACGTAGTACCAATCTGGTTTTTCTTCTTTTAGCTATTGTGATCCTTTCTGATCAGTGGAAAAACGACAGCACAAACTCTCAGATTGAAGCTTTAAAGAAAGCATTTGAGAATGTAGCTTCCAATAACTTAAACTATTTGGAAACAAGAGTTAATAAGGTTTCAGAGTCTTCTGACAACTACCAAGTAGCATCAACAACAAGAATTAATATATTGGAAGCTAGAGTTGAAGGACTGGAAAAAGAAAACAAAGTCCTGAAGCTTCAGCAGAGAAACATTATCACCCAAACAAACACACAGATTGTTAATGGTGAAAGATATAATAAAAACAATAAATAATAAAAGATGGAAGTATCCTTCCTTTCTTTCTTGTCCTCAAATGCAAAAGCCCGGATGAACCTTGATTGGCTCTCCGGGCTTCTTTTTGTCTTAATTATTTGTCAAGCACTTCTTACAGAGACAAACATCATTCCACTCTACATTTCTGGCTTGAACATTAAAACACCAACAAGTGTTTTTACCTTGTGCAATTTCACACTTAACAGCAGATTTACATTCAGGGCATGAGTGAGTAACAGGGGCCGAAGCCCCTACCACCTTAACCAGCTCCATTGGGTCAGAAGCTGATTTCACACACACCACCTGCACAGGCTTGACTGCCCATGGTATCTACTTCCGTGTAAGTCTGTTTTGAAAGGTCTTTAGAGAAATCAACATCTTCAAAGTTCTTTTCAATACTCACCCACTTATGCAGATTATAGCAGTCCTTTAGGCAGAACGTCATTTTCAACAAATCTCCCTCAAAGTAATTATTTGCATACTTCTTAGCGCGCCGGACCCAATCACGTTTCAGAAGGTCGCTAGATTGTTCAGGATCAAGTTTCAAACCAAAACCTAGAACAGTATCACATGCCATCCAAAGATTGTTATTGAAAGCATGTAGCGCTTCTACAATCAAACCAGATGCAAACATCGAAGCTTCACCATACTGCCCAAGAATCTGTTTGGCTGTAAATACTTCAGTGAATGGAGCTTGAACATAAGCACGGTCTCCCATAGAACTTAGCAGTGAAATGCCAGCAAACCACTCTCGATTTTCAAAGATGTATTCTTCAACAGCATCCCAATCGTCAACAGTGATAGTGTTACTTACGTTGTGACGAAGATTCTCGTCTACACACAGGTCAAGATCAGTGCCATACTCAACCCAATATTGCTGTGCAAGCTTTACATACTCAAGCTGTTTAACTCCAAGCAGATCAGATTTAAAGACACTCCCTTCCTGAGTTTCAATCGGAAAACTCACCACAACGTCTGTACCATTACTGCTCCAAACAGAAGGTTCAACCATCTTTGGATTGGTGCCAGAAATTACAGAAGTTACCTCATCATTGACGTTCATTTGGACGTTGCGGAAATAACGCTCTGCGTGTTCCCCATGAATCCCGCTTGCTGTACCAAGAAGAACAGAAGCGTTACCACTTGGCTTCACAGCAGTGGAGCGAGCGGCGGGGTTGATCCCTAAAAGCTTTGCAACTTCTTTGTTGATCTTCTTAACTAACTCCGCCCCCTCTTTCATATTATCTTTATCAAACAGTACATCAGGATTATTCATCCACCCTGTTATACTCACACCTAGTAGGGCTTCTCGTTCAGTAATCTTCCGAGTAGTGTCAGAAAGATACTTGAAGTTGCTATAGCCAGCTTGCAAAGTACCAAGAATTGCACCAGCTTTACATGCTCGGAAAAAGTCTTCTTTAGTTAGGCACTTACCGCCATTGATTTCGGTTAGATTGCAAAATTGGAAACCACTTTCACCGTCTTCACTAGTTGGCAGCATGCCAATTTCTACGCACGGATTGTAGCAGAACTCTTTGTTTGCCGTGAAGATAAAGCCGGGCTCACCAAAGTCTTTAACAGACTTCATAATGTTTGCCCACTCTTCTCGGCTCAGCTCATCACGAACTAGCATTACTGAGTTATTACTACGACCACGTTGCGGGTTTTCAACAAACCAATCACCCGTCTTAGCTTTCAGCATTAAATCATCGTCTTTGTCAAACATACAAATAGTTGCAGAACGACGAACCCCACCAGAAAGAACAGCATCACTCATGTGCATAACGAAGTCATAAGCAGTGATTGTGTTAATACTCACTTCTTCGCATTTACCAAGCTTCTCAAGCAGAGCTTCACACTTAACCAGAGCAGAGCGTAGACCATCAGGACCTGGAGCTTTGAAACCTCCACTAATCATAGCACCTTTCGGACGAATCTTGCTGAAATCAAAGTGAACTTGACAACCTTTGTACTCAGGGAAATTGCCACCATCTACAAAATAGCTCGCCAGTAGGACACCAAAAGCATCGGCCCAGCCTTCAATAGTGTCTGGAATGGTAAACACTTTTACTTTCTTCTCATAGCGCTTATGAATCTTTGGAAGTTTTGCAATGTGGTGAGATTGCACAGAGAAACCAACACCGCAACCACAAAGTAGAAGATACATGCACTCTTGGAAAAATGAAACTCGGTCACAATGGCTTACCGAGCAGTTGTACATACGAGCTTCGTGTTTGAACAGTTGCTCGCCACCAAATTGCAAAGCACGTTGAGCACCAAGTACAGCTTTGTCTTTATAAGCTTGTTCAGCAAAAGAGATATATTCTTCAAGCTCAGGGGACATGACATCCTTATACTTCTGTCGGTGCATATTCATTACACGACCTATAGATTCTCCCCAAGTTTCGTAGCGATCTTCTAGTTCAACCCAGCGAGAATAGCCCATGTAAAATTTGCTCGCTGACATCATTTCCTTACCAACAGTATTCAATCTTTACTCCTTAATAAATCCAAAATATTTAAGTTCTGCTTCTTCCCTAACTTTACAAGCTTGGTTGAAGTCTTTGTAACAACCTAGACGGATTGTCTCACCTTCAACATCAATTTGAACTGACCAAGTCTCCCTGTCTTTGCGCCAATACACGCCCGTCCTGCCAGTCGTGTTATTTGGGTCCATCCTTCTGTTGAATTGTTGTCTAGATTTGGTTTCCCACATACAATTATCAGGACTGTAGCCCAGAGAGTTGTCTTTTCTTTCCAGACTTGTCCCTTTAGGACGTTCACCCATATCCTCTACGAAGTTCCAAAAGGACTCTAACCAACGCTCACAAACAGTAATCCCTCTTGCACCATAATTCCTATAAGCTTTATCTTTTTCTACGGTACATCTACGGATCATTTGGTTATACGAACCCCACAGAGGGTGTTTACTTGCGTTGTTCTTAGTGGCTTTAGTTTTACTGAGCTTTTCACTCCTCTTACAGCCACAAGACATGTTAGGTCTGCGTCTAAGATTGCTTGCATAGACAGAAATTTCATTGCCGCATTCACAAACACACCACCACTTAGGTGAGCCGTTGATGGAGCAATCAAACCCTTTAACAACTACATATCCAAACTGTAGTCCGGTTAAATCTGTCTTTCTACTCTTCCTATCTTTGGGATAATTATTCTTTCTTAAGCTTTCCGTCATTATTTTCTTCTTTCCATTTCTTGGCTTTATCCAGAACGTAGGCTGTATTATTACCTTGTTGCCCCATTACAGCCAACTCTACTTTCAAATGTCCATCTGTACATTGTTCAACTTGATTTTCCCAAGAAGCATTATTGCTTTGCATCCAATCAACATCTTGTCGTTCATAACCTTCGATCCGAGTACCATAGACAGATTGATTAGATTTTGACTTTAAAGGTCGGTGGAAACAATCAACGTATTCGTAACCAGCTTCTACATCAAAACCTAGATAATGCAGAAACTTATCAATTGACGCTTTATCCTCTTCAACAATTGCTTTCTTTGCTTCTGGGTACTCTAGAAGGTCGTACAACGAAATCGCCCGATCTACACTCATAAATTACTCCTCAATTCCTTCGAACTCATTCCACGCTTCAATGGGTTTCATTCCATCTACGTAGCACTCTAAAAACTCATTCATATTTTCCATTACGAGAATCCAAGCCTCTTCTTTCTTCATTAGGAAAGCTCGTTTCTTAACGATATTGATTAGATCATTCAACCAAGCTGAAATTGAATAGCTTTCTAATTCTTTCCACGGAAAAGATTGTTCAATTGCCATTTTATTTCTCCTTATTCACAAGGGCATTCCAACTAACAGGGAAAATACTCTCAACTAGTTTACCAACTTTCTCAGCTACAATTTGAACTTCTTTCTGAGCGTTAGTATCAGTACGCTTCAAGTAGAAGTTAGCAAAGCTTACCAGATTACCAGTCCAAATCCAATTAACAATTGTACCTTGCGGGAGGATGAATCGTGCTTGTTCTGGACACACACCATCTGCAATCATATCTTCGTAAGTTGCAACAGCTTCAATAACAAGGGCTTTATAACTTGCTAGCCACGTATCAGAGAATTCATGTTTGTCTGCACTACCTTGTTTAATGCTTCCCTCTGGTTTGGAACGGAAGAACTCAGGTATGTAGATTTCGGGTGTAGAAGAGATATATCGACGACTTTCTTCGTTCTCCACCATTCCGACCTTATGCTTAAAACATTGAGTTCGGATAGGAATCGGAGCAGCTACTCGAAACTTCAATGCGGTATGTGCAAATGGAGTCCAATGGTTGTGTTCAGCAAGGTAGTTGATAAGCTTCTTGTCTGCTTCTTTTAGACCTTTAATTTCTCCTGTGCTTACGTCAGATTCGGCGTAATATTCCCAGTCACTTTCTTTGTTGAAGCTTACCCTTGCGCTCTGGACCACAGCAAGATCATCCCCCATTGAATCCAGAAATTCTACCTTAATTTGTTGATCGCTCAAAACCATCCTCCTCTTTTACTTCATATTTCTCTTTGAATTCAACCATCTTTTGATGTTCAGCCCAAGTAGAAGGAAACCAGTATTCAAATTCATAGGCCATGCCTGTTGCTTTGAATTTCTTATAGTCTTCTTCTGTCTTTACAGCTTCAAAGTATCTTTCGCTTGGTAAGTTCATTTAAACTCTTCTAAAACATACTGTTGCAAGTTCGGCTTGCAATGACTTTTCAACTTCATCACTTTACCATCTTCCGCACGTTTAACGCAATAAAGAGTCTCACCTTCGTATACAGTTTCATCAATATAATACTGTCCTTCGTACAGATGTTCAAGGTGCTCTTTACTGGTTTGTGCATAAGTGTAACTGGTTGTGATCTTACTTGAATTATTGAAACACACTTCAGCAAAAGCTTTGTCTGTATTACAACCAAAAGCGTAAAGCAAATGTTCAAGCCAAGTGTTTAGGTATTGAATGTCGCAATACGCATCCAGCGTCTCAATCATATCTTCATTAGTTGTTGCATCTACAAGCTCTTGGGCTTCTTCCAGAATCAGCTTAGCTTGCAGCCTTAGCTGTTTCCATACTTCGTAATGATCCCCCATTGATGGGCTATTGTTAATCCCGTAATTGAAACGCTGTACTTCTTTCTTGCTCACTGCCTCTCCTTAGTAGTTCAGTTCAATATTTTCTTTGTTTGCAAAATAACGCCTTACGCAGTATCCCCTTCCAACAGACCAGATCGTACATAGGATCGTAGTAGATGTTGCAATTCCAATAGGGGTTGTGAAGAAGGCTAAACAAGCAAATGTTATTAGCCAGCTTCCAGCCATCCCTATTCCTGTGTTCGTCATAGTTTCCATCAGTGATTGCATTCTACTCTGTTTCATTTCCAAAACACCCCAATGGAATATTCACAATATGAAACTCTCCGTGTTCGTCTTGAAGCAGTGTAACACAATCACCTTCAACTTTACAAATAACATAGCTTGTATCTTCGTAGAGTGCTTTGGTTGGGCCTTTTAGGAGAGTTGCTACATCACCGGATTTCATTTTAGCTTACCTTGCATTAGAAGCTCAAGTTGAGCCAGCACATTAAATGCCTCATGAGCTAGGTGTGGAAGTCCACTTTCTTCATCAAACTCTTGCCCTGCTAGACGCTTGTTACGATGACGACTTGCAGCACCTAGGAAAGAGTATAGCGGATTTGGAATATCTTTCCAATCATTAGGCTTATAATTTTTATGTTCTGCTGCCCAAGTCATCACATCACCAAGAACCATTAGAGCATTTGGAAACCCTGTGTCAACAAGCTCCATTTGATTTTTTCCATTCTTGCGGGTTTCAAGGGAAGAGTTGAACTCTGCTGATTGGTTTTCCTCCACAAATACCAAATCATCCTCATGGAAGAACACACAACCACTTCCATTCTTAACGTAGATTTGAAGCTTGTTGTCATGATCCCTGCGAAACTCTTCTATCGTAGCATAATCCCCACAGAACATCGAATACGGAACTTTGTATTTAGTCCAGTTGTCTCGTGAAAAGTATTTAATTGCTTTTTCGGAGAGTTTTACAATGTCTCCTTCTTTGAATCGGCAAGGTTTAGGCACAAGTTCCCACTCTTCAATAATGCTCATTTGTTTCTCCATTGTATGTGCCGTCCGTGGCGATTGGTTTAAGATTTAAGATAACCCAAGTGTTCCAGCTCAAGTTGTTCACGTTTTCTTACAGCATCTTCAAAACTTGCAAACAACCCTCCCTGAAAACACTGTTTCTTGTGGTAAAGAAAAACACGCCATTTATCGTGCTCCGAACTCCAAGTAACACCAGTCCTACCAGAAGTATTGGATGAATACTTACCCCTGTTTTCAGATTGGGTTTGTTCGTCTGCCCATACACAATTTTCAGGTGAGTAACCTTTATTGTAGTCAAGTCTCTCTAGTTCGTAACCTTCAGGGCATTCGCCCATATCTTCAAAGAAAGATTCTACAGAAGTCCTCCATCTTTCGCAAACATCAATACCCTTTTCTGAGTAATAAATTGCGTCTTTTTCAGAGGGGTTATAACAACGTTTCATCATATGACCCCAAGCCTTGTAAGCCCTTGTATTAGAAAGTCCATGTGTGGAGCTTCTTTCCCAACTAAGACAACCACAAGATTGACTCGACCCATTCTTTAGGTGTGCACCATGGACAAGACCCTCATTACCACAATCACACAAGCAAATCCAACGAGCGGACCTGCTGCCTGACTTAGGGTAAATGTAGTCTTCACCTTCAGAGACTACAATCCATCTTTCAAATCGTTGACCAACTAAATCTTTCTTTTTAACCGGCAATCCACCGTCCCTCTTTATTTAACACCATAGGTTCCAATACTGGTTGACTATCAATAATAAGCCCAGTGCCAATGATTGGGCGTTTCAAATTACAATTGTTATAACTGAATGCGTAGGCGTCATCATCAATCAGACAACCACATTGCAAACCAAAGAACAGCCCTGTCGCATTGCCCCAATAATCAATCTTGAATTTCTCATGATAATGGCCTTGGACCGCAGACATACCGGAGAGTTGGCTAGTCTTAATCACATCATTTGACTTCCCGTGGTGAATGTAGCAGTAAGTTCCGTTAGGAAGTTTTACGGTTAGATCGTAACTCCATTTCCAACCTCCGTCAACACCGAGAATGTCGTTGTAGCTCTTAATGTAATGCTTTGGAATCCCGTTGGTCTTAGCTTTACGCCAAATAAGACTTCCGTGATTACTTTCGATGATATCCATCTTGGGAAACAGTTTAAACAATTCCTTAACAGTTGGCAATGCTTTTCTCAGCTCATCACCAGCACTGGGAAGGTCTGGGTCGTGATCGTGGTAACTGAGAGCGTGGCTGTCCACTTCATCACCCAAACAAATAACTCGTGTCGGGTTGTACTTTTCTTTTAGATGCTTTAGGAAAGCAATTGCATCCTTGTGATGATAAGGGATGTGCATATCTGAAATTAGAAGAATCCGGCTGTTGTCTTCTTCGTTATCAATTTTACGCACAGCATGGA
>RCUJ01000375.1_pt1 | contig 25927 bp, 20 predicted proteins | sample 2166321 | NCBI WGS metagenome assembly RCUJ01 (sample SAMN09932808, study PRJNA488358) | compost metagenome | feature: garden; material: soil; isolation source: compost soil in an enriched community after 118 h of incubation | place: Germany: Experimental Botanical Garden Goettingen | collected... | reverse complement strand
TGCTGATCGGCCAGGTGGCGATGAGTTTTGTCGGCCCGCTGGACCAGTACGCCGCTGCCAACCTGGGCGCCAACGCCAACGCCACCCTGGGTTATGCCAGCCGCTTGTTGTCGTTGCTGCTGGGCATAGGCGCGGTGTCGGTCGGGCGTGCCGCGCTGCCCGTGCTGGCCGATGTGCAAGCGCGCGGCGATACCGCCCGCGCGCGCGGCATGGCGTTGAAATGGTCCGTGCTGATGGTGGGCGCGGGCGCCGTAGCCGTTGCCATCGGCTGGGTGCTGGCCCCGTGGGGCGTGTCCGTGCTGTTCCAGCGCGGCGCCTTTACCGCCGAGAATACCGAGGCCGTCGCGCACGTGCTGCGCTGGGGCCTGTTGCAACTGCCTTTCTATTTTGGCGTGCTGATCCTGGTGCAATTGCTGGCCAGCCAGAACCGCTACCGCATCATGGCCGCCATCGCCGTGGCCAACTTTGCGCTGAAGGCTGCGTTGAACACCGTGCTGGCGCCCAAGATGGGCGCGGCCGGCATCATGCTGGCAACCAGCCTCATGTATGTGCTGTCCTTCGCGTGCTACCTGGTGGTGGCCCTGCGCAAGGCTGAACCCAAGGAGGCCGATTGAATGTCCGACGCCGACTCCGGCCGCGCATTGCGCGTGCTGCTGTTTATTCATTCGCTGCATGGCGGCGGCGCTGAGCGCGTTGCCGCGGACCTGAGCGCGCACTGGGCCGGCATGGGCCGCGAGGTCATGGTGGTGACGCAGGCCAGCGCGGACGGCGATGTTTACGCGCTGCATCCCAAGGTGCGCCGCGAAGTCCTGCATACGGCGGGCGAGGGCGGCGGCTTGCGCGGCATCTGGAGCAACGTGCAGCGCGTACGCGCGCTGCGCCGCGTGGTCAAGGCGTTCCGCCCCGACATCGTGCTGGGCATGATGACCACGGCGTCGGTGCTGTCGGTGTTGGCGTGCGCGGGCATTCCCTGCCGGGTGATCGCCACGGAACACACGCATCCGCCGTCGCAAACCCTGTCCGGCCTGTGGCAGCGCCTGCGCCGCATCACGTACCCGCGTGCCGCGCGAGTCGTGGCGCTGACCCGTGGCACGGCCGACTGGATCGAACAGCATGTGCCCGGCTCGCGCCTGGCCGTCATCCCCAACCCGGTGCATTGGCCCTTGCCGCGCGCCGAGCCCTTGTTGGCGCCAGCCACGGCCGACGGCCGCAAGCGCCTGCTGGCGGTAGGCCGGTTGCACGCGGACAAGGGGTTTGATCTGCTGATCCAGGCGTTTGCCGCGCTGGCCCCATCGCATCCGGATTGGGATCTGGTTATTCTGGGCGAAGGCCATGAACGCGGCGCGCTGCAAGCGCAAGTCGACCAGGCCGGCCTGGCCTCGCGCATCTTGATGCCCGGCCGCGCCGGCAATGTGGGCGACTGGTACGACAGCGCCGACTTGTATGTGCTGACCTCGCGCTTTGAGGGGCTGTCCAATACCTTGCTTGAATCCATGGCCAGCGGCTTGGCCGCCGTCTCGTTCGATTGCGATACCGGACCGCGCGAGATCGTGCGCGATGGCATTGACGGCGTGCTGGTGCGGCCCAATGGCGATGTGCCGGCCTTGTGCAAGGCGCTGTCCGATGTGATGGAAAACGACGCAAGGCGCCAGCGGATGGCGCAAGCGGCAACCGATGTGCGCGACCGCTTTTCCGCCGCGCGCGTGTTGCAGCAATGGCAAGAACTTTTTGACGGCGTGCGCAAGCCGGGCCGCTAGGGCCCTCGCGGCGCGCGCCGTTGCTACGGTGACCACGAGAACCTCATCATGTGTGGAATAGTCGGAATTTGGGGCCCCATCGGGAACAAGGAGCGCGTGCTGGCCGAAAGCTGCCGTCGCATCCGCCATCGCGGGCCGGACAGCAACGGTTTCTGGGAAGACCCGGAAGCCGAAGTGGCGCTGGGGCACGTGCGCCTGGCCATCCTGGACCTGACCGAAGCCGGCCACCAGCCCATGACGTCCGCTTGCGGCCGCTATGTGATGGTGTTCAACGGCGAGATCTACAACCACCTGGACATCCGCCAGCAGCTTGAAAAATCAGGGCTGGCGCCGTCCTGGCGCGGCCATTCCGATACCGAAACGCTGCTGGCCGGCTTCACCGCGCTGGGCATCGAAGCCACTTTGCAGGCCGCAGTCGGCATGTTCGCCATTGCGCTGTGGGACCGCGCGTCGCGCAAGCTGATGCTGGCGCGCGACCGCATGGGTGAAAAGCCGCTGTACTACGGCTATTCGGGCGCCGAGCTGGTGTTTGCGTCCGAGTTGAAGGGCCTCATGCCCATTCCCGGATTCGGCCGCGACCTGAACCGCAACGCGCTGGCCTCGTTCATGCGCCACAACTACATTCCGGCGCCGCAATCCATCTACCAGGGCATCGCCAAGCTGCCCCCGGGCACCTGGGTGGAATTCACCGCCGACGACACCCGCAGCCGCCGCATGCCGGAGCCGCGCGTGTATTGGTCCGCGCGCGAAGCCGCCGATAGCGCGGCCCAGTCGCCGCTGTCGTTTGGGTCCGACGCCGAGGCCGCCCAGGCGCTGGAAAGCGTGCTGTCCAAGGCAGTGGGCGGCCAGATGCTGTCCGACGTCAGCCTGGGCGCCTTCCTGTCGGGCGGCATTGATTCGTCCACCATCGTGGCGCTGATGCAGGCGCAAAGCGCCAAGCCGGTGCGCACCTTCGCCATCGGCTTCCACGAGAAAGGCTACGACGAGGCGCAACACGCCAAGGCCGTCGCCACGCATCTGGGCACCGACCACACCGAACTCTACGTCACCGCGGACGACGCGCTGGCGGTGGTGCCGTCGCTGGCCGACATGTACGACGAACCGTTCGCCGATTCGTCGCAGATCCCCACGTCGCTCGTCACCAAGATGGCCCGCCAGCACGTCACCGTGGCCTTGTCGGGCGACGGCGGCGATGAACTCTTTGGCGGCTATTCGCGTTATTTCCGCGTGAACAACTGGTGGCAGCAATGCGAGCGCGTGCCCGCCATGCTGCGCAAGCCGGCCGGCGCGCTGCTTTCCGCGACCACTCACCTTCCCGGACGCGGCGCCTGGCGTGGCAAGGTCGGCAAGCTGGGTGAGTTGCTGCGCACCGATTCGCGCGGCGACTTCTACCGCCACTTCGTGTCGTACTGGGCCGACCCCACGCAGGTGGTCAAGGGCGGCGTGGAACCCGTGTCGGAATTCGCGCGCGATATGCAGGGCTCGACCTTCGAAGCCATGATGAAGCTGGACACGGTCACCTATCTGCCTGACGACATCCTGGTCAAGGTCGACCGCGCCGCCATGGCGGTGAGCCTGGAGACGCGCGTGCCGCTCATCGACCACCGCGTTTATGAATTCGCCTGGAGCCTGCCGCATCAGTACAAGGTGCGCGGCAACACCGGTAAATGGCTGCTGCGCCAGGTGCTGCATCGCCATGTGCCGCAGGCGCTGGTGGACCGCCCCAAGCGCGGCTTCGCCGTGCCACTCGCCGCCTGGCTGCGCGGGCCGCTGCGCGAATGGGCCGATGCGCTGCTCGACCCCGCGCGGCTGCGCCAGGAAGGCTGGTTCGAACCCGAACCCATCCTGCGCAAATGGCGCGAACACACCTCGGGCCATCGTAATTGGGACAGCCACTTGTGGGGCGTGCTGATGATGCAGGCCTGGCTGGATCGCTATCGCGCCGCACCGGATCAAGGGGGAACTATTGGGAGTCGTTGACGCATGAAAATATTGATGTTGGTCAGTTCCATGCACGCGGGCGGCGCCGAACGGGTGGCCGCGACACTGGTGAACGCATGGGCCGAACGCGGCGACACCGTCACGTTGACGCCTACCTACTCGTCCAAGGGCACCTGCTTTTATCCTGTGTCGGACAAGGTCACACTCGCCTGGCTGGCCGATATCGCCGGCACCCGCGCATCGGGGGCGATGGCCGCGTTCAAGCGCCTGATGGCCTTGCGCAAGCACATCCGCGACACCAAACCCGATGTGGTCGTGTCTTTCCTGACCAACGTCAACGTGGCCGCCATTCTCGCCACGCGGGGCCTGGGCGTGCCGCTCATCGTTTGCGAACGCACCAACCCCGTGGCCGAAACCACCACTGGCACGGTGTGGCGCAAGCTGCGCCGCGTGCTGTATCCGCGCGCTGACATGGTTACGGTGCAGGCCGAAGACACCGCCGGCCCCTTCTCGCGTCAGGTGCCGGGCATCAAGCGCCTGGCCGTCATTCCCAACCCCTTGCCCGCGCCCCTGCTCGACGCGCCGCGCGTGGCCCAGCGCGAAGACGATGGCCCGCGCGAATTGTTGGCGATGGGCCGCCTGGTGCCCGATAAGCAGTTCGATCTGTTGATCAATGTGTTCGCGCAATTGGCGCCGTCGCATCCCGACTGGAACCTGCGTATCTGGGGCGAAGGCCCCGAGCGCGCGGCGCTGGAGGCGCAGATTGAAACACTGGGCCTGCAATCGCGCGTGAGCCTGCCGGGCCGCACCGAAGCGCCGTGGGAAGAACTGGCGCGCGGCCAGGCTTTTGTGCTGAGTTCGCTGGTGGAAGGCTTTCCGAATGTCTTGCTGGAAGCCATGTCGCTGGGCTTGCCTTGCGTGGCGTTCGACTGCCCGAGCGGCCCCCGCGAAATGACGCGCGACGGCCAGGACGCCTTGCTGGTGCCCGCGGGCGACGCCAATGCCCTGCAAGACGCCCTGCGGCGCGTCATGAGCGATCCGCTGCTGCGTCGGCAATTGGGCGTGCGCGCCGCCACGGCCGTGCGCCAGCGCTACGCCCTGGCCACCGTGCTGTCCGAATGGGATGAACTGTTCGACGCCGTGCGGGAGGGGCGATGAGCACTCCCGCCTTGCGCGTTCTGCATGTCATCACCGGCCTGGGGCAGGGGGGCGCGGAATCCGTGCTGATGCGCCTGGCGACGTACCCGGAAGCGGGTGCGTCGCACACCGTTGTGTCGCTGACCGATGAAGGCATCTACGGCGAGCGCTTGCGCGCGGCCGGTGTGGCCGTGCATGCCTTGGGCATGAAACGCGGGCGCGTGAGCGCAAGCGGATTTTTGGCGTTGCGCCGACTGATCGCCACCCAGCGTCCTGACGTCGTGCAGACCTGGATGTATCACGCGGACCTGATCGGTGGCCTGGCTGCGCGCTTGGCGGGCGTGCGCGCGATCGCCTGGGGCATCCGCAATTCGGGCGCGCATCTTGAACGCAGCAGCCGGTCGGCACGCTTGGTCTTGCGCGCTTGCGCATTGCTGTCCGGCAGCGTGCCGCGCGCGATTGTCTGCGCCGCCCAGAATGCGGCCGAACGACACGCCGAACGCGGCTACCGGCGCGACCGCATGGTAGTGATTCCAAACGGCTACGACCTGTCGCGCTATGCGCCCGACGCGCAAGCCCGCACGCGCATGCGCGCGCAGTGGGGGCTGTCGGAAGACGCGCCCGTGATCGGTAGCGTGGCCCGCTGGGACCCGCTCAAAGACCACGCCAACCTGCTGCGCGCCGTGGCCGCGCTGGTGCGCGACGGCCGCGACGGCGGTTTGCGCTGCGTGCTGGTCGGGCGCGGCATGACGGCCGATAACGCCGAGCTTGGCGCCCTGATCGACAAGCTGAACCTGCGCGACCGCCTCATCCTTGCCGGCCCCAGCGACGACGTGCCCGCCGTGATGAACGGCCTGGATGTGCACGTGCTGTCCAGTTGCGCGGAGGGCTTTCCCAACGTGGTGGCCGAGGCCATGGCCTGCGGTGTTTACTGCGTGGTGACGAACGTGGGCGACGCCGCCTACATCGTCGCCGACACGGGCGTCGTCGTGCCCCCCGAGCAAGCCGAGGCGCTGGCGCGCGGCATCGAGACCGCCTTGTGCGACGTGGCTGCTCGCGGCCACGGACGCGCGGGCGAGGCTGGCCGGGCGCGCGTGTTGGAAAACTTTGACCTGGCGCGCATGGTGCAGCATTACCTCACCGTATGGCGCCGCATTGCGGGAGGCCAGGCATGAGCCGTCGCCTGATGTTCGTCGTCAACAACCCCGCGTTCTTCATGTCGCATCGCGTGCCGGTGGCGCTGGCCGCGCAACAAGCGGGCTATGACGTGCATGTGGCCACGATGGATGGCCCCGCCGTGGCCGACATCCAGGCGCTGGGCATGACCCATCACGCCATTCCCATGACGCGCAGCGGCAAGCATCCCTTGCAGGAACTGGGCACGCTGCTGGCGCTGGTGCGCCTGTTTCGCCGCGTGCGTCCAGACGTGGTGCACCTGGTCACGATCAAGCCCGTGCTGTATGGCGGCATTGCCGCGCGCATCGCCCGCGTGCCGGGGATGGTGGCGGCAATTTCCGGCCTGGGCTTCGTGTTCCTGTCCAATTCCCTGAAGATGCGGCTGGTGCGCGCCGTGGTGGCGCGCCTGTACCGCGTGGCGCTGGGCCACCCCAACAGCCGCGTGATTTTCCAGAACGCCAATGACCGCGACTTGCTCAAGTCACTGGGTGCGGTGCGTGACGAGCAGGTCGTCATGATTCGCGGCGCGGGGGTCGACCTGGAGGCCTACCGCGCGTCGCCCGAACCGCCTGCGCCGCCCGTCGTGGTCACCATGGTGGCGCGCCTGTTGCGCGACAAGGGCGTGCGCGAATTCGTCGAGGCGGCAGCCCTGCTGCGCGCGCGCGGCGTGCCGGTGACCATGCAACTGGTGGGCGGGCTGGATGCGGGCAACCCCGCCTCGGCCACGCAGCAAGAGGTGGACGCCTGGCAGCGCGATGGCGCGGTGCAGGCCTTGGGTGAACGCTCGGACATTGCCGAGCTGTACGCGGCCAGCCATATCGCCGTGCTGCCTTCGTACCGCGAGGGTTTGCCGAAATCGTTGATCGAGGCCGCGGCGTGCGGGCGCGCGGTGGTGACGACCGACGTGCCGGGCTGCCGCGACGCCATCGAACCCGGCCAGACCGGGCTGCTGGTGCCGGTGCGCGACGCGCAGTCGCTGGCGGACGCCATCGCGCGCCTGGCCGAGGACGCCGCCTTGCGCCAGCGCATGGGCGCGGCGGGGCGTGCGCTGGCCGAGCGCGAATTCGACATCAAGCGGGTTGCCCGCATCCATGTCGAACTCTACGACGCGCTTGTCGGTTGATTCGGCCGGTTCGGATTGATTGATCGCGACTAGCGTCCGCGCGCGATCGCGTCGATCCAGAAACGGGTGGACGGGTCTTGCTGGCTGGTCTGCGGCGCATCCAGCTCGCGCATGATGTGCTTGGCCAGCGCCTTGCCGAATTCCACCCCCCATTGGTCAAACGGGTTGATGCCCCAGATCACGCCTTGCGCGAACACTTTGTGTTCGTACAAGGCCAGCAGCGCACCCAGGGTATAGGCCTCCAGGCGCGGCAGCACGATCAGCGACGACGGACGGCCGCCCGGGTGGACCCGATGCCGCGCAAGCAGCCGCGCGCGCGCCGGATCGCTTTCCGTGGCCGAGGTTTCGGCCAGCGCCTCGTCGAAGGACTTGCCCCGCAGCAGCGCCGAACGCTGCGCCAGGCAGTTGGCGATCAGCAGCTCATGGTGGCGCGCATAGGCGTGGTCGGGCTGCTCGCAAAGAATGAAGTCCACCGGCGCGCCCATGGCGTCCTGATGCAGCCATTGAAAGAACGTGTGCTGGCAGTCGGTGCCGGCCATGCCCCAGACAGAGGGGCCGGTCGGCACGCCGACGGGGCTGCCGTCTTCGGTGGCGACCTTGCCCAGCGATTCCATTTCCAACTGCTGCGCCCAGGGCACAAGGTGAACCAGCCGCGAGTCGTAAGGCGCAATCACCAGCGAGTCATAGCCCAGCACGCTGCGGTTGACCACGCCGGCCAGCGCCAGTTGCAGCGGCGCGTTTTCCGCATTGGGCGCGGTGCGGAAATGTTCGTCCATGGCCGCGGCGCCCGCCAGCAACTGATCGAATGCCTCGTTGCCCAACGCCAGCGCGATGGGCAGGCCGATGGCTGACCACAGCGAATACCGGCCGCCGACCCAGTCCCAGATCTGGAAGATGTGGTCGGGCAAGATGCCCAGGTTGAGCGCGGCTTCCACGTTGGAGGTGATCGCCACCACTTGCTTGATGGGGTCGGCCACGCCGGCGTCGCGCAGCCAGTTCATGGCGACTTCCGCATTGGCCAGCGGCTCGGTCGTGGTGAATGATTTGGATGCGACGATGACCAGCGTGTCGTGCGGATCCAGCCGGCTCATGGCGTCGGCGACGGAATGCGAATCCACGTTCGACGCAAAGCGCACTTCGCGCCGCGCGCCGCCATGGCGCAGCGCACGGCTCACCAGGCGCGGCCCCCAATCGCTGCCGCCGATGCCCAGGTGCAGCACGTAGCCGTAGCGGTCGGCGCGGTCGGCATCGCGCACGAATTCGCGCAAGCGATCCCGTTCGGCCTGCACGGCGTTGGCGACCGCGGCGGGCGGTTCGGCGGCGCGCAAGGCGGTGTGCCAGGCCGCGCGTCCTTCGGTCCAGTTGGCGTGACCGCCGTCGAACAGCGTGGCGCGGGCGGCGTCAAACTGCTGCTGGGCCAGCAGCGCTTCAGACGCTGCGTGCAAGGCGGGCGAGTGCGCCTGGGTGCTTAGATCCAGGCGCAGGCCCGGTGCGTTGATCACCCTGAGTTGTTCGCCGCGCAGGGGCGCGGCTTTGGCTGCCGCGGTGAATGGTTGCCAGGCTGGGCTGTTCGGTAGCGACATGAGTGGATCAGAACGGCAATTTGGCTTCTGGCGCAAGCTTGCCCAATTCGCGACGGAAATCGGCCTGGATGCGTTGCAGCGCTTCGGTGTTCTCGGCTTCAAAGCGCAGCACCACCACGGGCGTGGTGTTCGACGGGCGGGCCAATCCAAAGCCGTCGGCGTATTCGGCACGCACGCCGTCGATGGTGATGACACGCTTGGCGTCGGTGAACTGCCCCTGGTCCTGCAAAGCCTTCACCAGCGTGAACGGCTGGCCTTCTTCCATTTCCAGCTTCAACTCGGGCGTGGAAACGTCTTGCGGCAGGGCTTCCAGGGGGGCGCAGGCGTCGGCTTCGCGTGACACGATTTCCAGCAGGCGCGCGCCGGTGTACAGGCCATCGTCAAAGCCGTACCAGCGTTCCTTGAAGAAAATGTGGCCGCTCATTTCGCCGGCCAGGGGCGCGCCGGTTTCGGCCAGCTTGGCCTTGACCAGCGAATGGCCGGTTTTCCACATCAGCGGCACACCGCCCGCGGCTTGCACGGACAGGCCCACGTGGCGGCTGCACTTGACGTCGTAGATGATGGTGGCGCCGGGGTTGCGGTCCAGCACATCGCGCGCGAACAGCACCAGTTGGCGGTCGGGCCAGATGATCTGGCCCGATTTCGTGACCACGCCCAGGCGGTCGCCGTCGCCGTCGAACGCCAGGCCCAGTTCGCAGTCGGTCTCGGCCACGCACTTGATGAGGTCTTGCAGGTTCTTGGGTTCGGCGGGGTCCGGGTGGTGGTTGGGGAACGTGCCATCCACCTCGCAGAACAGTTCGGTAACTTCGCAGCCCAGCGCGCGGAATAGCTGCGGGGCCACCGCGCCGGCGACGCCGTTGCCGCAGTCGATCGCGATTTTCATGGGGCGGGCCAGCTTCACGCCGGAGGCCACGCGCGCGATATAGGCGGCGACCAGGTCCAGTTGGCGGCGCACACCGGGGCGTTCGGCCGGGGCCGGGCTCGCGCCGTTCATGGCGGCGCCCAAGGCCAGCACGTCTTCGCCATACAGGGCGCGGCCGCCCATCATCATCTTGAAGCCGTTGTACTTGGGCGGGTTGTGGCTGCCGGTGATGGCCACGCCGGACCCCGTCTGCATGATGTTCGCGGCAAAGTACACCAGCGGCGTCGGCACCATGCCCACATCCAGCGTGTCTACCCCACCTTCCTGCATGCCTTCCTGCAAGGCGTCGGACAGCATTTCACTGCTCAGGCGGCCGTCGCGGCCCACAACCAGGGTCTGCACGCCTTCGTCGCGCGCGCGCGCGGCCAATGCCACGCCCAAGGCGCGCGCAAACGTCGCGTCGATCAGGTCCGGCACCGTGCCGCGAATGTCATAAGCCTTGAAGACAGAAGCGGGAAATTGCGTGTTGTTATTACCCACGACGATTCCTTGAGTAGGGAGTTGCAGCGCCAGCGCTGATGGGGCTAGTGGTAAACCCGCATATCAGAACCCGGCTGGGTTAAGCATCAAAAGTGAATTATCCCCCATTGGCGCATGGCCCTCATCCGACGGGAGCAGTAGGACGTCTTAGGGGTGGCGCCCGCCCTGGATTGGTGCGTAGCACGTGGCGTGCCGCCTTGATCCGGTGCGCTTCGGAAGAGGGGACGGGGCCGCTCCGGGGGCCGCGCGCATGGCACACAATTTGCTCGTCATCCGAAGGTGATACGCTTGCGCTGCAAGCAGAAAGACAGGAGGGGCCATGGGTGCCAAAGTTTCTACTGTGATGTCATCGGGGCGCGCCACCAGCCGGCGAGGTCCTCCCACGGACTACGCCGGGCCGGGCCCTGGACAGGAACGCCGGCTTGATATCCATGTATTCGTATCCGAGACGGGCGAATTGGTCGCTGGCCGCGCGTGGGAACGCTGCGTCTGGCGCGAGGCCCGTGTACTGATCGCCGAATGTCCCGCCCCGCATCTGCCGGCTTCCATCGAGGCCGCCTTGCGGCGAGTCGCCACCGAGGTCGCACGCGACCGTGGCTGGCAGGGTACGGGGGCCGTGGCCTTTTCCCTGGACGACCGCAGCGGCGTCTTCCGCGTGATCAGCGCCGACGTGCAGCGGCATGCCGGCGCCATCGCGGCCAGCCCCGACGCCCTGGGCGCCCATGCCTTGGAAATGCGCATCGACGGCTGCGTCGACCGCCGACTGCCTTGCACCCGGCTGCTGGTGTACGGCGCAACGCGCGGCGAGGCATTGCGCCGCGCCTACCGCGCGCTGTCCGAAATGCCCGGCCCGGCGGGAATCGACCGCGCTTTCCTCATGAACCGTATCGCCTCCCGGGCGTATTGCTCGGGCCTGACGGGCACCCGGCTCGATCAGGCTGTCGGCTAGCGCGGCGCTTTTAGCCCGCGCGATTCCGCCCCTACAATAGCTCGCACATCCCTCTACCCATGCCTGGGTGCGTCCCAGGCCATTCCTGTGCGGCGTCTATGACATTGCTGAGCGATCTACAGTCCCTCCTGGGCTTTTCCCATGTGTTGACCGGCGAGGACGCCGCGTCTTATGTGCTGGACTGGCGCCGCCGTTACCGTGGGTCGGCGCTGGCGGTGATACGGCCGGGTTCCACGCAGGAAGTGGCCGACGCCGTGAAGCTCTGCCTGCACCATGGCGTGCCGGTGGTGCCGCAAGGCGGCAACACGGGCCTGTGCGGTGGCGCCACGCCCGACGACACCGGCCGCGCCGTGGTGCTGTCCACGGCCCGCCTGACCGCGGTGCGCAACCTGGACACCGACAACGACACCATCACCGTGGAAGCGGGCTGCATCCTGCAAGCGGTGCAAGAAGCCGCAGCAGGCGCCAACCGCCTGTTCCCCTTGAGCCTGGCCGCCGAAGGCAGTTGCACCATTGGCGGCAACCTGGCCACCAATGCCGGCGGCACGCAGGTGCTGCGTTACGGCAACACGCGCGACCTGACGCTGGGCCTGGAAGTGGTGACGGCCGAAGGCGAGATCTGGGACGGGCTGCGCGGCCTGCGCAAGGACAACACCGGCTACGACCTGCGCGACCTGTACATCGGCAGCGAAGGCACGCTGGGCATCATCACGGCCGCTACCCTGAAGCTGTTTCCCCGGCCGGTCGCTTCCTGCACCGCGTTGCTGACGCTCGACACCATCGACCAGGCCGTGGAAGTGCTGTCGCGCGCGCGCGCCGGTTTCGGTGCGGCGCTGACGGGTTTCGAACTCATGAGCAACGCCTGCCTGCAAGGGGTGGTGCGCCTGTTCCCGCAACAGCGCCTGCCGTTTGAGGGCGACTCCGCCGAATCGCCCTGGTTTGCGCTGCTGGAACTGTCGGATAGCGAAAGCGAGGCGCACGCGCGTGACCGCTTTGAAGCCGTATTGGGCGAGGCCATCGACGCCGGCCTGATCCACGACGCCGCCATTGCCGCCAATGTGTCGCAGAGCAAGGCGCTGTGGCATCTGCGCGAAAGCATTCCGCTGGCCGAAGCCGAGCTGGGCAAGTCGGTCAAGCACGACGTGTCCATTCCCATCTCGTCCATCGCCGGCTTCGTGCACAAGACCAATGCCTTGTTGCAGGCGCGCTTTCCGGGCGTGCGCCACGTCATCTTCGGCCACCTGGGCGATGGCAACCTGCATTACAACGTGGCCAACGCGCCCGGCCAGACCGAAGCCGAACTGCTGGCGCTGCAAAGCGAGATCTATGGCGTGGTGCACGACAGCGTGCACGCCCACCAGGGTTCCATCAGTGCCGAGCACGGGGTCGGGCAGCTCAAGCGTGATGAGTTGCCGCGCTATAAAAGCGCGGTGGAATTGGCGCTGATGCGCCGGATCAAGCGCGCGCTGGATCCCCAAGGGCTGATGAACCCGGGCAAGGTGCTGCAAGCGTAGCGCTTGCTTGCGCCGGACTCGCGTTCAATCCACACGGAGCGTCAACCATGGCAGTCAGCCCCGCGGCGGGTGCGAATTACCGGGTGCTGATTGTCGAAGACGATCACATCATTGCCGGCAACCTGTATTCCTTCCTGGAAGTTCGCGGGTTCCTGCCCGACGTCGCCTACACCGGTCACGCCGCGCTGGCGAGCGTCAAGGCGCAGCGCTTCGATGCCTTGATCCTGGACATCGGATTGCCGGGCATGGATGGCAATGCGGTGCTGCATGCGCTGCGCAACGACATGCGCGCGGATGTGCCGGTGCTGATGCTGACCGCGCGCGACAGCCTTGAGGACAAGCTCACGGGCTTCTCGCATGGCGCCGACGACTACCTGACCAAGCCCTTTGCGCTGCTCGAAGTCGAAGCCCGACTGCTGGCGCTGATTCAGCGCGCCAAGGGGGCAACGGTGGATGCGGTGCGTGTGTTCGGCCCGCTGCAATACGACACGCGCAGCCGTGGCGTGTTGGTCAACGGCCAGCCCGTGCACCTGACACGCAAGGCCAGCCTGATCATGGACGCGCTGATGCGCGATCCGGGCCGCGTGGTGGCCCGCGAAGAACTGGAATCCCTGCTGTGGGGCAACGAGCCGCCGTCGTCCGACGCATTGCGCAGCCAGGTGCACCTGCTGCGCCGCGCCTTGGCCGACGCCGGTTTCGATGGCATTGAAACGCTGCACGGCACCGGCTGGCGCCTGACGCTTAACGGAGCCGCGCCATGACGCGCGCGGCGGGCGGCACACTGACCCAGCGGGTCGTGTGGGCCCTGACCGGAACGGTGGCGCTGTTCGTGACCGCGCTGGCCCTGCTGGCTTACCTGACGTTCGACCAGATGGAAGACGACCTGGTCAACGACATCCTCAACACCGAAATGGACCGGCTGGTGCAACATGCACGCTCCAGCGACGAATTCCTGCCGCGTCAGGGCACGCGCGAACTGGGCGGGTCGATGCGCGCGTGGATGAGCGTGGACGGGCAGCGTCCCGCCGGTATCCCCGACGAGGTGCTGGGGCTGGACAACGGCCTGCACCTGATCGAACCGGACGCCTACACCTGGCACGTCATGGTGGCGGATACGGGTCGCGGCAAGGTGTATTTGCTGTATGACGCCACCGATAACGAAGAGCGGGTCCACGACTTTGGCCTGATCGTGCTGGGCGTGGGCGCCATTTGCGTGCTGGGCGCCTATGCCCTGTCGCGGCGCGTGGCGGCGGTGGCGGTGGGGCCCTTGCTGGACTTGACCGACCGGCTGGCAACCTGGGCCCCGGGGGCGCCCGACCTGGCCGTCACCCGCGACGACGAGGCCGGCCGCCTGATCGAAGCCTTCAACCGCGTGCAGAATCAGGTGGATCGGTCCATCGCGCGAGAACGCGAGTTCGCTGGCAACCTGAGCCACGAAATACGCACCCCGCTGGCCGCCATTCGTTCCGACAGCGAATTGATGCTGTTGACCCAATCCTTGACGCCCGACCAGCACCAGCGCCTGACGCGCGTGGTGGACAACGTGGACGATGTGATCGTTTGCCTGGAGAGCGCGCGCGCGATGGCGCGCGACCAATTGCTGCCCCCCGCACCGGTGGATATCGGCGTGTGCATGGATGATGCCTGGCGCGGCTATCAGGCCCAGGCCGGGTTGGCGGATCTGCGCTTCGACAATCAGATCGGCCCGGGCCACGTGCTGACGCTGGATCGCTACGCGCTGCTGACCGTGCTGCGAAACCTGGTGCGCAACGCGGTCGAGCACGCCGCCCCGGCCACGCTTACCGTGAGGTTTCACGCGCCTGGGGTGCTGGAACTGAGCGACGACGGCAAGGGCATTGCGGCGGACGACCTGCCGTTTCTGTTCCGCCGTTACTACAGTGGACGCATGCGGGACTCGGGCGCTGCCGAGCAGCACGAGGCGGGGCGCGGTCTGGGCCTGGCGATCGCCAAGCGCGTCTGCGACATGCAGGGCTGGCTGCTGACGGTGGAGTCTTCTCAAGAACCCGCGTCGCGGGGGACGCGCTTCCTGTTGCGCTTTGACGCCTATTCCGTCGCGGCGGAGCCAAGCGCGGCGACGCAAATTTGACGAATTTTCGACCTTCGGCCGGCTAATCTCGGCGCTTGCCTCCGAACCGGTCCTCGTCGACGCTTTCCATGCCATCCCCTTTGCTGCCCGCGGCGCGCGCGCCCACGCTTGCCTGGTATTCATGCAGCCAACTTATCGGCGTGACCTTGGCGTTGGCGGCCGCCTCGTGGTGGGCCAATGCGTCGGGCCTGGACCTGCGCATCGCGCAGGCGCTGTTCAGCCCGGCGCTGGACGACTTTCCCTTGCGCGCGAACCGCTTGCTGGAACTGCTGGGCCATCGCCTGGTGCTGGTGCTGCCCATCGGCGTGGCCTTGGGCGCCTCGGGCGTGGTGGCCGCCAGTTTCCGTGTGCCGTCGTGGCGCAGGTGGCGCGGGCCGGCATTGGCGCTGGCGGCAACCTGCCTGGCCGGGCAGTTGCTGGTGAATCAGATCAAGCACTACACGACTTTGCCGCGCCCTTACGACCTGGATACGCTGGGGGGCTATACGCCTTACCCACAGCACTGGTGGACCTGGGTGCGCGCGCGCGCCGGGGGCGCCTTGCCGAGCGGGCACGCGGGCGCGGGCTATTCGATGCTGACGCTTTACTTTGCCGGCTGGGCGCTGAACCGGCCGTCGTGGCGCTGGTGGGGCCTGGCGGTGGGTATGTCGGCCGGAGTTCTGTTTTCAGTGGTGCGCATCCTGCAAGGCGCGCATTTCCTGAGCCAGACGCTGTGGTCGGCCACGTTGCTGTGGTTTCTTGCGGCGCTGTTTTTCCTTCCAAGCATCGTGGGGCGGGTCGGTGCGAACGACCCATCCCCGTCGTCGTCCGCTCAGTCAAGCAGCACGCCTGGCAGCCACAGAGAGAACGCCGGTACGTAAGTCACCAGCGCCAGCGCGGCCAGCAGCGCACCGTAGAACGGCCATATCGTGCGCATCACCGTCCCCACGGATACCCCGCCAATGGCGCATCCCACGAACTGCGTGGTGCCCACGGGTGGTGTGTTCAATCCCAGCGCGCAGTTCAGCAGAATCACAATGCCGAACTGCACCGGGCCCATTCCATACTGCATGCAGATCGGCAGGAAGATCGGCGTGCAGATGAGAATGGTGGCGGCCATGTCCAGGAAGGTGCCCAGCACGAACAGGATGATATTGACCATCAGGAAGATGGCCCACGGGCTGGTCGATATCGACGCCATCAGTTGGCCCGTTTTTTCGGCCACGCCGTAAAAGCTGATCAGATAGCCGAAGGTGGCCGAAATGCCGATCAGCAGCAACACGACACCCGTTGTCTTGACCGCTTTGCTGGCGGCGCGCACGAACTGGTCCCAGGTCAACGAGCGGTAGACGAACACCGTCAGCGCCAACGCATACAGCACAGCCACCGCCGCCGATTCCGTTGCCGTGAACACGCCGCTGAGAATCCCGGTGATGATCAGCACCACCACGAACAGCCCCGGCGCGGCCGCCGCCAGCGAACGCACCACGATGCGCCAACCGGGGAACGTGCCGGCGGGATAACCCCGGCTGCGCGCCACGAAATACGCGGCGGCCAGGTTGCACAGCGTCAATATCAATGCCGGCACAACGCCGGCCGCGATCAACGCGGCAATGGACACTTTGCCGCCCGCCGCCAAGGTGTAGATGATGATGTTGTGGCTGGTCGGCATCAGCGCGCCCACCAGCGCCGCGTGCGTGGTGACATTGACCGCGTAGTCCGCGTGATAGCCCTCGCGCTTCATCATCGGAATCATCACCGAGCCCATGGCCGACACATCGGCCACCGGCGAGCCCGATACGCCGCCGAACAGCGTGCAGGCCACCACGTTGGACATGCCCAAGCCGCCGCGCACATGTCCCACCAGCGACTTGGCGAAATTGACGATGCGCTCGGCGATGCCGCCATACAGCATCAATTCGCCCGTGAAGATGAAAAAGGGAATGGCCAGGAACGAAAATGCGTTCATGCCCGAGGTCATTTGCTGGAACGCCACCGCCAGTGGCAGGTCCTCGACCATGATCGCCGTGATGGACGACAAGCCGATGGCAAAGGCCACCGGCACGCCGATCACCAAAAAGCCCATGAACGTAAACGAAAGCAGTGTCAGCGCCATGCTGGTACCACCTTATGGTTGCGCAGGATGGCGATGATGTGCTCCAGCGAAAAGAGCGCGATCAAGGTGCCCGACAGGGTTGCGGGGATGTACTTCCAGGCGTTCGAGATGCCCAGGTTGGGAATCTTGTAGGCGTGTACCGATTCAGCCAGCACGCCGCAGTTCCAGGCCATCAACACGCCGAAGAGCAGCACCAGCAGGTGGATGACTATGCGCAGCCGCCGTTGCCCCGCCGCGGGCAGCGCGTCCAGCAGGGACTCGAAGCCGATATGCCCCGCGTCGCGCACGCCGACCGCCGCGCCCAGCATGGTGACGTACAGCACCAGCAGCAGCGACAGGCTTTCGGCCCAGGTTGGCGTGCTGTTGAGCACGTGGCGGCCGAAGATCTGCAAGCTGACCGCGATGATCAGGCAGACCAGCCCGAACACGCTGGTCCACATGCAGGCCCGCGCCAGCATGGCGCAGCCGCGCGTGTAGGCGTCCAGCGGGCCGGCCAGGGCTTGCGCCCGGCCATCCTCCGTTACGTGGGTGTCATTCGTGGGTGTGGCCAACATGTCGCCCTCACTGAACAGCCTGGATCTTCGCGACCAGGTCTTTCATTTCGGGCGTGGTCACGAAGCGGTCGTACACCGGCTTCATCGCGCCCTGGAACGACGCCTTGTCCACCGCCACGATCTGCGAGCCCGCCTTCTCGACCACGGCGCGCGACTTCTGTTCGCGCTCGTCCCACAGCTTGCGCATGAACGGCACCGATTCGCGTGCGGCCTCGCGCAGGATCTTTTGATCCTCGGGCGCAAGCTTGTCCCATTGGCGCTTGGAGAAAATCAGGATCTCCGGCGTCATGGTGTGCTCGGTCATGGAGTAGTACTTGGCAACCTCGTAGTGATGCGCGCTTTCGTAACTGGGGAAATTGTTTTCGGCCGCGTCCACCAGCCCGGTCTTCAACGACGTATAGACCTCGCCCATGGGCATGGGCGTGGCGTTGCCGCCCATGGCCTCGACCATGGCGACGGACAGGTCCGACTGCTGCACGCGAATTTTCATGCCCTTGGCGTCGGCCAGTGTCTTGACGGGCTTGTTGCGCGTGTACATGGACCGCGAACCGCTGTCGTACCAGGCCAGGCCAACAAAGCCGGCGGCCTCGCATGAGCGCAGGATCTGGTCGCCGATCTCGCTGTCCAGCACTTTGTGCAGATGGTCTTTCGAGCGGAACAGGAACGGCAGCGACGGCACTCGTGTGGTCTGGCAGATGTTGTGCATGGCGGCGCTGGACACGCGCGCCATGGCCAGGGCGCCCAGTTTTACCTGTTCGATCGAATCGTCTTCATTGCCCAGCGAGCCGCCCGCGTAGACCTTGACGGTGATGCGGCCGTTGGTGCGTTGCTTGACCAGTTCGCCGAACTGGCGCACGGCTTGCACGGTGGGATAGTCGTCGGGATGGATGTCGGCGGATCGCAGCTCGGCCGCGTTGGCAAGGGGAACAAGCGTCAGCAAGGCAGCCGCCGCCAAAATGGCGCGGGTCAGGGTGGGGCGCAGCATGTCTACCTCCGGTTGGAGTACGGCGTTTCGTTGTGGGCCAGGACGGCCTCGAAGCTCTTCGTGTACAGACCTACTTTGCGTGGGGCGCGGCAATGCCACCCCGGTCGGGTGCTAACCGGCGCAGGCGGTTTCCTCCAGGCCTCGCGCGCCGGGACGCAGGGCGAACAACGCGCCGTCCAAGGCGCCGGGGGCGGCATCGGCAGGGCGTATCGACGTGATGAAAAGGGTGTCCATGCCCGCGCCGCCGAAGGCGCACATGGCGACCTTGCGGGCGGGAACGGCGTAGGTCTGGTCCAGCCGGCCATCGGGCGTGTAGCGATAGACGCGGCCCGCGTCGTTGCCGCAGATCCAATAGCCGCCGTCCGCGTCCACGGCGGCGCCATCGGGGCGGCCGGCGGGTAGCGCGGTGATGAAGGGGCGGCGATGGTGCGGTGTGCCGCTGTCCACGTCGTAATCAAACGCCCAGACCATGGCGCGCGACGGGTGGGAGTCGGACAGGTACATCGTCTTGCCATCCGGGCTGAAGGCCAGGCCGTTGGGCACGATCAGGTCGTCCAGCAGCACCGCCAGGCCGTCCGCGTCGGCATCAAAGCGATACAGGCGGCCGGCCGCTTGCGCCCGGCTCATGTCCATCACCATCGTGCCGGCCAGGAAGCGGCCTTGTCGGTCGCAGCGGCCATCGTTGAAGCGCATGTCGGCAGCCGTGTGCGTCACGCCGGCCAGCAGGCGAGGCCGGCACGGCGTGTCGGGCAGCAGCGCGTCGCACGTGTACACGCCGTCTTCCATCGCCAGCAGCCAGCCCGCGCCGCGCATGGCGATGCAGCCGGCCATCTGGGGCAGCGACCAGAGCGAGAATTCGCCGCTGACGGGCGACCAGCGCCACAGCGTTTTATTCGGGATGTCGGTCCAGGTGAACGTCTGGTCGCTGGCGCGCCATACCGGGCTTTCTCCGACGCCGCACAACATGTCTCCAACGCGCTCGGCGGTTGCGGGCATGGCGGCGCCTACTTGGAGGGAACGGCGGGAAAGGGAAACGGGCCTGCCTTGACGAACGCGCCGCCCTGATACCGGGCGGCGGGGTCGTCGGCGGGCAGCGGGGGCTGCGCTTCCACCTGTGCGCGGAAGCGCTCGGACGAGTCCTTGGGCACAAAGCCCAGCACCTTCGCGGCATCATCGCGCCACCAGCTATCGCGGTTGGCGGAGGCGCCGTAGACGATCAGGTGCCCGACGTCGGGTGTGAACAGCGCGCGCGTGACCAGGTCGGTCAGGTCGTCGTAACTGAGCCAGGTGACCAGCATGCGGCGATCCTTGGGCGCAGGAAACGATGAGCCGATGCGCAGGCACACGGTTTCGATGCCGTAGCGGTCGAAGTAAAAGCGTGACAGGTGCTCGCCGTAGGCTTTGGACAGGCCGTAGTAGCCGTCGGGGCGCAACGGGACGTCGGCGTCCAATTGCTCGCCCTGTTCGTAAAAGCCGATGACGTGGTTGGAACTGGCGAACACCACGCGCCGTACACCATGCACGCGCGCGGCTTCGTACAGGTTGTAGACGCCCTGGATGTTGGCGGGCAGGATGTCTTCGAACGGGCGTTCGACCGACACACCACCCAGGTGCACAATGGCGTCCACGCCCTGCACCAGTGTTGACACGGCGGCGGCATCGGCCAGGTCGCACGACATGGCTTCTTCGCCTGCACCCGCGGGAGCCAAGGGCGCCACGTCGGAAACGCGCAGCATGTTGGTGTGGGGTTTGAGTCGGGGACGCAGCACTTGTCCCAGCCCGCCGGCGGCGCCGGTCAGAAGTAAACGCTGGCAGCGGGTGGTCGCTGGCGGCGGGTTGACGGTTCTGCTCATGTCGCAACGCTCGGTGAAAGGTGCGGAGTGGGAACGTATCTGGTACGTTGTCGTACAACGTGCGCAAAGTATAATTAGCCCCAAATTTCAGCGTCAAGCTTTTGTACTCATTTTCGGATTAACCCTGATGAACGCTCCAGTCGCTACTCCCGTCTTGCCGCAGCGTCGTCCCCGGAACTTGGCTCAAGGCTTGGTCGAGAGCATCTCCGAACGCATCCGCAGCGGCGAAATCCGCCCTGGCGACAAGCTACCCACCGAGTCCGAGATCATGCGTCAGTTTGGCGTCAGCCGAACCGTCGTGCGCGAGGCGCTGTCGCGCTTGCAGGCATCGGGCCTGGTCGAAACGCATCACGGCGTGGGCACGTATGCGCTGGAGCCCAGCGGCAGTGTCGACTTCCGCGTGGACCCCGCCGACATCGCCACGGTGCGCGACGTGCTGGTGCTGCTTGAGCTGCGTATCTGCCTGGAAAGCGAGGCCGCGGGCCTGGCCGCCATTCGGCGCAGCGACGTGCAGTTGCAGGAAATGCGACGCGCGCTGGACCTGTTCAAAAGCGCATTGGACGTGGGCGGCGACACCATCACGCCCGACTTCCAGTTTCATCTGTTGGTGGCGCAGTCCACCGACAACCGCTATTTCGCGGACCTGATGTCGCACCTGGGGTCGGCGATCATTCCGCGTACCCGCATCAATTCCGCCAAGTTCGCGCATGAAGACCGCGCGGCCTATCTGGCCCGCGTGAACCTGGAACACGAAGACATCTACAGCGCGATCATGCGCCAGGATGCCGAAGCCGCGCGCGCCGCCATGCGCACGCATCTGAGCAATAGCCGCGAACGGCTGCGCCGCGCGCAATAACTCTACGTGCCCGCCTGGCCCGTGAGTTATTGAAATACGATGTCGTACAACGTTTAGCTTGCTGCGATCGTGCCGCGTCGAGTGAGAAACCGCGTTAATCTTTGCCCGGTTTCATTTTCGAACGACGAGGCGGCATGGTTTTGCTTGGCATGGACAGCGGCATTCTTTTATCAGTAGCGGCAATCGCGCTTCACCCCTTGCGGAGGGCCGCCGCATGCGTCGCCTGACACTACGATTCATCCTCGCCGTCCTGGTGCTGCTGACGCTGTCGCGGCTGGGACTGTCATTCTGGATGTGGGACCGCGTGCAAGCGGCCGGCGGCTTGTGGCCGGTGCTGCTGGGCGGGCTGCGCATCGACGTCTGCCTGTTGTCCATGGTGATTGCGCTGCCCGCGGTGTTCTCGCCTTGGTTCGGCCACCGGCCATTGGCCGCGCGCATCACGGCGTGGTGGTTCCGCGTGTGGTGGATGCTGTATGTGCTGCTGGAAGTGTCCACGCCGCAATTCATCGCGGAATACGATACGCGGCCGAACCGGCTGTACTTCATCTATCTGCTCAATCCCAAGGAAGTGGGATCGATGCTGTGGCAGGGCTACAAGGGCGTGTTGCTGGCCGCGTTCGTGGTGCTGGTGGTGGCGGCCTGGCTGGCGTTCAAGCTGTTTCCGACGCGGTCGCGTGATGATTTCATGGCTTGGTGGAAACGGCCGATTGCGTCCTTCGTGATCTTGGCGCTGGTGGTGCTGGGCGCGCGCGGCACCTTGGAACATCGCCCCATCAACCCGGCCAAGGTGGCCTTCAGTTCAGACTCCATGGTCAATGCCCTGGCGCTGAACTCGCTGTACAGCGTGTTCGACGCGGCCTATCGCATGCGCGATGAACGCTCGTCAGCGGCGATGTATCCGAAGATGCCGGTGGATCGCATGAACGCCATCGTCCGCGAAAAGGCGGGCCTGACCGGCGCGCCGCTGGACGCGCGCTACCCCAGCCTGCACGAACAAAAGGCCACCGTGCGGCGCGACAAGCCGCTGAATGTGGTGATCATCCTGCAGGAAAGCCTGGGCGCGCAGTACGTGGGCAGCTTGGGCGGACGCGATCTCACGCCCAACATCGACCGCCTGTCCAAGGACGGCTGGATGTTCCACCGCGCCTACGCCACCGGCACGCGCTCGGTGCGCGGCATTGAAGCGGTGACGGCGGGGTTCCTGCCCAGCGTGGCCGACGCGGTGGTCAAGCTGCCGCGCTCGCAGACCGGCTTTTTCACTTTGGCGCAGGTGCTGGGCAAGCATGGCTACCACTCGCGCTTCGTGTATGGCGGCGAGTCGCACTTCGACAATATGCGCGCGTTCTTCCTGGGCAACGGCTTTGACGAAGTGATCGACCGGCCCAAGTTCGTGAACCCGGTGTTCGAAGGCTCATGGGGCGCGTCCGACGAAGACATGTTCAACCAGGTAGATCGCCTGCTGCGCGCAGACGGCGACAAGCCGGTCTTCACGCTGGCGTTTTCCGTGTCGAACCATTCGCCGTGGGAATACCCGGAAGGCCGCATCAAACCGGTGGGCGACCCCGCGACGGTGGACAACACGGTGCGTTATGCCGATTGGGCGTTGGGGCAGTTCTTCGACAAGGCAAAGCAGGCGCCGTACTGGGACAACACGGTGTTCCTGGTGATCGCGGATCACGATTCGCGTGTGTATGGGTCTATACCCGTGCCGGTGCGCCACTTCCAGATCCCCGCGCTGTTCCTGGGCGCCGGCATCACGCCGCGCCAGGACGAGCGCTTGGTAAGCCAGATCGACATGGCGCCGACGCTGTTGTCGCTGATCGGCCTGGATAATGTGAACCCCATGCTGGGCGCCGACCTGACCCAACGCGACCCGAACCGCGCGATGATGCAGTACGCGGACAACTTCGGGTATTTGCAAGGCGACAAGCTGCTGGTGCTGGAACCTGCGAAGGAACCCCGCGAATTCAGATATGAAGCGGCGCCGGTTGGGCAAAATGAAACATATGCGCCCGTGCAGCCGGCAGACCCGACATTGACGGAAGAAGCGCTAGCCCACGCGCTGTGGGCAAGCTGGGTGTACCGGGAAGAAAAGTATCGGCTGCCGTGATGGGGGATGAAGTACCGGCTGCCGGGCAGGGATACTCGCGTCGTGATGATGTCATGGCCACGTAGGATGGGTGAAGTGCGAGAACCCTGCACCCAAGAACCCCATTTCCGATCGCACGTAACCCATCACCCCGGCAAGCGAAAAGTCTTTCCTGTACGCAGTCACGATGGGTTGCGCGCGGCGAATGCCAGGGTTCTTCTCCCCGGCTTGCCGCGCTCCACCCATCCTACGATTTAGCGCGCTCCACCCATCCTACGATTTGCCGCGCTTCACCCATCCTACAGTTTGGCGGGTAGTACCACGCCGGAGGATTCGCCGAAGCCGATTTTCGGGTAGCCCGCTTTCTCGCATGCGGCGCGCATGATGATCTGGTCGCCATCTTGCAGGAAGGTGCGCTTTTCGCCCCAGGGCAGATCAATCGGGGTCTTGCCGCCATTGCTCAATTCCAGCAAGGACCCCGCTTCCGACGGCTGCGGGCCGGATAGCGTGCCCGTGCCCAGCATGTCGCCCGGTTGCAGGTTGCAGCCGTTCACCGTGTGGTGCGCGATCAGTTGTGCCACGTTCCAGTAAGCGTCGCGGAAATTGCTGCGCGACAGGGTCACCGGCGGCTGCTTGGCGTCGCGCGACTGCGCGGTGGTCATCAGCACTTCCAGTTGCACGTCGTAGGCGCCCTTGGCGCGGTTCGCCTCGGAAGCCAGGTAAGGCATCGGCTGCGGTTCGGACGGGCCGCGCGTGTACTGCGTGCGGAACGGCTCCAGCGCTTCCATGGTCACGATCCACGGCGAAATCGTCGACGCGAAGTTCTTCGACAGGAAAGGGCCCAGCGGCTGGTATTCCCAGGCCTGGATGTCGCGCGCCGACCAGTCGTTCAGGATGCACAGGCCAAACACGTGGCCATCGGCGTCGGCCAGGTTGATGCGATCGCCCTGGGCGTTGCCGGTGCCCACGAAAATGCCCAGTTCCAATTCGTAATCCAAGCGGGCGCAAGGGCCGAACTGCGGCGCGTCGCCTTCGTTGGCGGGACGGGTCTGGCCCACGGGGCGCGGAAACTTCTGGTCCACGCCGATGCTGGAGGCGCGACCGTGGTAGCCGATGGGCACCCACTTGTAGTTCGGCAGCAAGGGGTTGTCCGGGCGGAATTGCTTGCCAATGGCGGTGGCGTGGTGCACCGAGATGTAGAAGTCGGTGTAGTCGCCGATGCGCGCGGGCGTGGTGTGTTCAGCGTCGGCTTGCGCAACCAGCAGCGGCTCGACCACGTTGCGCAACGCGGCGCCTTCGCGCAGCGCGCGCGACAAGGCCAGGCGCAGGGCGCTCCAATGGGCTTGGCCCAAGGCCATCAACGCATTCAGGCTGTCGCTGGCGCAAGCGGCCAAGGCCTCGGCGGCCAGGCCTTCAAACGGCTTTGCCGCCGCCAACGCGGCCAGGTCCAGGATCTGGTCACCAATGGCCACGCCGGGGCGGAACGATTCGTTCGTACCCTTGCGGCGGAAAGCGCCGTAGGGCAGGTTCTGCACCGGGAAGTCCGACGTGCCGGTGTTGGCGCTGGCGATCCAGCTTTTCAAGGACGGGTCGTGGGTTTCGTTGATTGTTGTGGTCATGGCTGCGTGTCTCGTTAATGTGTGTGTTGGGGGCGGCAAGCCGCAGGAATGCTGAATGGTGAACGCCAAACGTTGAACGCCAAACGGCGATGCGTTTGCGCGCATCGCCGTGAACGTGGGTCAGCGAGGAATCGCCGTCACGCCTTGTTGGGATCGAAGTGCTTCACGATGCCCTGCCAGCACCGGTAGTAATCGCCCTGCAGGTCTTTGGAAGCCAGCGCCTGCGCGGTCGGACGGATCACCCGGCGCGTTTCAAACATGAACGCCATCGTATCGCGGATGTAGTGGGCGCTGTGCGTGTCGGCGCGCGAGGCCTTTTCGAACGTCTCGGCGTCGGGGCCGTGGCCGCTCATGCAATTGTGCAGGCTGGCGCCGCCGGGCGCGAAGCCATCGGCCTTGGCGTCGTACACGCCCTGGATCAGGCCCATGAATTCGCTGGCGATATTGCGGTGGAACCAGGGCGGACGGAAGGTGTCTTCCATGGCCAGGATGCGCGGCGGGAAAATCGCGAAGTCCATGTTGGCCGTGCCCGGGGTGTCCGACGGCGCGGTCAGCACGGTGAAGATCGACGGGTCCGGATGGTCGAAGCTGATCGAGCCGATGGTGTTGAAGTGGCGCAGGTCGTACTTGTAGGGCGCGTGCGTGCCGTGCCAGGCCACGACGTCCAGCGGCGAATGGTCGATGGACGCGCGCCAGAAGCCGCCGGTGAACTTCGCGATCAATTCAAAGTCGCCTTCGACGTCTTCGTACCAGGCCACCGGCGTCTTGAAGTCGCGAGCGTTGGCCAGGCAGTTTGAGCCGATGGGGCCCAGTTCGGGCAGGCGCAGCGCCGCGCCGAAGTTCTCCAGCATGTAGCCGCGCGCTTCGCCGTCCAGCAATTCGACGCGAAAGCGCACGCCGCGCGGGATCACGGCAATTTCCAGGGGCTCAAGATCGATCAGGCCCAGTTCGGTGGCCAGGCGCAGCCGGCCTTGCTGCGGCACCAGCAGCAGTTCACCGTCGGCGTTGTAGAAGTAGCGCCCCTGCATCGAGCGGTTGGCCGCGTACAGGTGGATGGCGACGCCGCCCTGTTCGTCGGGGCCGCCATTGCCGCCCCAGGTCTTCACGCCTTCCAGGAAGTCGGTGGGGGCGACGGGAATCGGCAGCGGGTTCCAACGCAGTTGGTTCGGCGTGACCGGGCCGTGGCC
>RCUJ01000374.1_pt1 | contig 25945 bp, 17 predicted proteins | sample 2166321 | NCBI WGS metagenome assembly RCUJ01 (sample SAMN09932808, study PRJNA488358) | compost metagenome | feature: garden; material: soil; isolation source: compost soil in an enriched community after 118 h of incubation | place: Germany: Experimental Botanical Garden Goettingen | collected... | reverse complement strand
AATTTTAAAATTAAAACTTGTTTTAACAGGCATTTCGTCTGCAATAATGGATTGTGATTTCATTTTTTCAATTCATTTATAGTTATTAATAGACAAGGGTTATAAATTTTACAATTAATTAATATTCAATTAAATACATAATAAAATAGATATGCGTATATTTTATTATGTACGGACATTCGTATATTTTTTTTCGCATTTATTTTTTTTATTAAAATTTAGTTATACATTTGTTGAACACTATTCTTATTTATTCTAAATAATAATTACTTACAAATATATCTGTATTTACTTTAAATAAAAAAGAATTTTCTTAAAAAATTTCCAAAAAAAATGAAAATCAAGACTAAGTCCAGTGAAATCAAGGAATCAGATTACTCTGATAAACAAAATAAAATTTCGAAGAATATTCGTAAAAGAAGAAGTATCTACGCTAATGAGTTTATCAAAAAAGAAATACCTCAAAAACTACTCGAAGAGATTCTAATTAATGCTACGTGGGCTCCAAATCATAAAATGACAGAGCCATGGAGGTTCATTGTTTTTAAAGGAAAATATCTTCAGGAATATGGCGACTATATGGGGCATTATTACAAAGATTTTTATAATGAATTGTCATACGAAGCTCAAAACGAGAAGCTCAACTACCTCAAAAATTATCCGTCAAACGCAGCCTGCTTAATTGGTGTCATCATGGTGCGAAATACCAAAATCAATTTGCCGGAATGGGAAGAAATCGCAGCAGTTTCTTCGGCTGTGCAAAATATTGCCCTTACCTGCACCGCTCATAAAATTGGCAATTATTGGAGTACAAAACCAGTCGCCATCGATTATGTAGCGCAATTTGGCCTGGCAGAAAATGAAAAATCATTAGGGCTTCTTTATCTGGGTTATTATCCTGAAGACTTAAAATCATCCACAAAAAAGAGAACTCCCTTATCTAAAAAAGTCCTTTATCTCGAATAATAATAACTAAACCCTAAATATTTTTTTATGAATAATACCACACTAATCAAAGAAGAAGTGGCTGACAAAGCACTTTTGCAGGATCAGAACTTTTACAAAGACCTATTCCACCAAAATTCCGGTACCGAATATGCTGAGGCAGTAAAATTAGCACAGGAACGTGTCTCCAATTTCCTAAAAAACAACCGTAAACCATTTAGCGGAATCAGACCGGACGAGATGAAATCTAAAATTGAAGCAATAGATTTCGAATCTCCACTACCCGACTACGAAAGTCTGCTTAACGAAGTCGATGAAATTTATGTAAAACATGCTACTGCCTATCATCTACCTGAATATATTGCCCACTTAAATTGCCCTGTTGTAATACCAGCTTTGGCAGCAGAAGTTTTGATAAGTGCCATCAATTCTTCCCAGGATACTTATGATCAAAGTGCAGGAGGAACCTTTATGGAACGCAAGCTAATCGATTGGACAAGTGAGCAAATTGGATATAAAAATGGCGACGGTATTTTTACCGCCGGCGGTTCTCAAAGTAATTTAATGGGATTGCTTCTGGCCAGAGATTACTATTCATTGGAATATCAAAAATGGAATATTAAATTGGACGGACTTCCTCCTGATGCTTCTAAATTCAGAGTTTTTGTTTCGGATAAAGCACATTTCAGCAATCATAAAAATGCCTGGATTTTAGGTCTTGGTGAACAAGCCATTGTACATGTTGGTGTCGACCAGAGATACCGTATGGATCCTGAAAAACTGGAAAAAGCAATTGCGCAGGAAATCGAGAAAGGAAATATCCCAATCGCTATTACAGCAACTGCAGGTACTACAGATTTTGGAAATGTTGATCCACTGCAAGCTATCGCTGCTATTGCCAATCGCAACAACTTATGGCTTCATGTCGATGCAGCTTACGGTTGTGGATTGTTATTGACCGAAAAACACAGACATCTTTTAAACGGAATTGAACTTGCCGATTCTGTAACTATCGACTATCACAAATCATTTTTTCAACCTATAAGCAGCAGTGCTTTTATTGTAAAAAACAAACTTCATCTGAATATTATCAAGCATCACGCTGATTATTTAAATCCGAAAGAGCAGAATTACGACGCGCTTCCGGCTCAGATTAATAAATCGATTATTCAGAGTACACGCCGTTTTGATGCGCTGAAACTTTGGTTTACGCTTCGTTATATGGGCAAAGAAAAACTGGGACAATTTACCGATACGATAATCGAAACCACTCAAAAAACAGCTGCTTATATTGAATCTGATGAAAACTTTGAGCTTTTATGCCACTCCGACATGGGCGTTCTGGTATTCCGTTATCTGGATTGTCCGGTTGAATCCAACTCTTGCGAAGTCAATCAATACATCAAGGAAAAACTCTTTTTTAGTGGAGAAGTTCTTGTCGCCAGCACCAAAGTAAACGGAGAATTTTATTTGAAATTCACCATTTTCAATCCGCTTACCACTCTTAATGACATCAAAAATATTCTTAACATCATAAAACAAAATGGAAATGAATACCACAGACTTAACTAATTTTCATCAGCTGGCAGAGCAGATAAATTTTAAATCCCTGCTCAATTGTTATTGCCGTGAATTCAGTAACTGGAGCCGTTACGAAGGCATTCCTAAATATGATCAGACACTTGCTGATTTTATGCAGACTATTGATCATAGCTCTTTTCTTAGGTTTGATTTTACTACTATTGGTCAGGAAGTTTTTGCTCCCTTGACTTATTTTTCAGAAAGTGGCGTTCATTCTTTCAGCTTTCCCGTTGTGTCGCGCAATGTTGCAACTGATGAATTCAGAGCAATAAATCCGATGGAATTTACAGAACTTGTTGCCGCTTATTCTAAGACCGAATATCCTGAAATCGACGCTGTTTCTACGCAAAAACGTATGGAAAACAGTATTGAGAATTTGGCTTTATACCTCGAACATTATAAAAACAGTAATCATTCCGCCAACAATGCTGAACAAAGCTTTATAGAATCTGAACAATCTTTGATTCTCGGGCACAGTGTTCATCCATTGCCAAAAAGCAGAGAAGGTTTTACCAGAGAAGAATTGCTTCAATATTCGCCTGAAACTTCGGGTAAATTTCCTTTGCACTTTTTCCTGATTCACCCTGAAAATGTACTAGAGAAAAGCGCCGAAGACTATTTGATGACAGACTATCTGAAAAAAGAAATTTCAAAATATGCAGATAAAAATTCCAAAGAATTACTGGATTTTTATACCCAATATAAAGTAGTTCCTACACATCCCTGGGAAGCTAATTATTTACTGAATTTACCAGAAGTAAAAGAAATGCAATCGAAGCAGCTTCTTTTCAGTTTGGGACAATTTGGACCTGCGTATACGGCAACTTCATCTGTTCGTACAGTTTATAATGCTGAAAGCGAATGGATGTACAAATTCTCTTTGCATGTAAAAATCACCAACTCATACCGTGTTAATTATCTACATGAATTAAACCGTGGTTATGACGCGGCACAACTCATGAAAACAGATTGGGGAAAAGGAATTCAGAAAGATTATCCTCAAATTCAACTCATTACAGATCCTGCTTTTATTGCCGTTATTTATAATGATAAAATTATTGATGGTTTTAATACAAGTGTGCGACAAAATCCTTTTCATGGAGCCAATGCCAGAAAAAATGTAACGATGGTGGCATCACTTTGTCAGGACGGAATTCTGGGCGAAACACCAAGAATCGTCAATCTGATCAATGAAGCAGCCAAAAGACAAGATGCTTCTGTAGCCGAAACTGCACTTTCCTGGTTCAGGCAGTATTTGAATATTACCATTACTCCTTTGGTTGGCATTTTTAATAAATACGGTTTCGGATCTGAGTTTCATCAACAAAATATGCTATTGGAATTTGATGAGAATCTTTTTCCTTCAAAACTCTATTTTAGAGACAATCAGGGCTATTTTTTCCGTCAGGGAAAAGTGGAAGAACTGGAACGTTTGATTCCTGATTTTGGAAAAGAAAGCAGATCTTTTATCGCCGAAAAGAGAATTATTGATTTCTGGGGCTATTATTTGTTGGTAAACCACTTGTTTGGAGTAGTTAATATCCTCGGAAAAAACAAATTGGCCGATGAAACCGTACTTCTTAACCTGATATACGAAGCCTTAAAAAAAGAAGAAGATTTAGATACTACAGATTTGGTTTCACATTTTACCAACAGTGTAAAATTGGTCGTAAAAGGAAATCTATTAACTAGCTTAAACAATATGGACGAAGCCAGTGCGCCGAGAACAAATCCTGCGGTTTACAAAACTTTCCCAAATCCTTTAAACAAACACTTTTTCTCTAAAAAACTGATTAATCCAGAAGAAAACACTACCGTTTTCAGTCGCTTTTTTGAGAAAGAAAATGTGACAATCACATTGCGTCCGGTTGATATTGATAAAGATTTGGAGATGCTTCACGAATGGTTTCATCGTGAACATGCCTTGAAAATCTGGCAAATGAACTGGCCAATTCGTGAATTGGAAGCCTATTACAGAATGCTGAGTCCGGGAGATCATTCCCATAGTTTTATTGGTGAAGCAAATGGAGTTCCGACTTTTAATATCGAAGTTTATTGGGCAAGCCGTGATATTGTTGGAGAATACTACGATGTTCTGCCATCTGATTATGGAACGCATCAATTTATTGCACCAACTGATCCTAAATTAAAATACGGTTCGCCGGCAACACAATCGATGATGGATTTTGTTTTGGCTGAGCCAAAGGTTGGTAAAATGGTTGGCGAAGGTTCTGTAGATTCGATTGCCTCCATGATGAACAAGGCTCACGTCGGTTTTAAAATCGAAAAAGTAATCGAAATGCCACACAAAAAAGCCAATCTAAACTTCTGTTACAGAGAATGGTATTGGGCAAAATTTCCTGCTGCCAAAGATTTTCAAAATAATACAGTTTCAGCACCTCAGGTTTAATCCATAAAAAAATAACAATGAGTACAGAAAAAATATATTCGGTAATAGGCATCGGCATTGGTCCTTTCAATCTTGGGCTTGCAGCTCTTATCGAACCTGTTGAAGAATTATCAGCATTGTTTTTTGATCAGTCAGAAAACTTTGACTGGCATCCGGGTCTTATGCTGAATAATGCAACACTTCAGGTGCCTTTTTTAGGAGATTTGGTCACAATGGCTGATCCCACAAATAAATACAGCTTCTTAAATTATATCAAAGAAAGCGGTCGATTGTATAAATTTTACATTCGTGAAAACTTCTTTATTTACAGAAGAGAGTATAATGAATATTGCAAATGGGTCGCTGCTCAGTTGTCAAATTGCAGGTTTTCACATAAAGTTGTTTCGATCGATCATGTTGATGATGTTTATAAAATAATCGTCATGAACACTCAGACTTGTATAACAGCTACTTATTATGCTCATAAAATTGTTTTGGGTACAGGAACTTCGCCACATATTCCGGAATTTATTGACCAGGAAGTGTTACATAATGTAATTCATGCTTCGAAATATTTGTATTTCAAATCACGTATTCGTAAAAATGCATCGGTCACTATTATCGGTTCCGGGCAAAGTGCAGCAGAAGTTTTCCGCGACCTTTTGCCCGAAACTGAAAACGGGCTACAATTAAAATGGTTTACCCGTTCTTCTCATTTTTTTCCACTTGATAATAAATCAAAATTGACTTTGGAATTGACTTCTCCCGAATATGTAGATCATTTTCATAGTCTTTCTGCTGAAAAACGTCAGCAACTTCTGGCCAGACAACACGGGCTCTATAAAGGGATCGATCAGGAATTAATTAACGAAATTTTCGATAGTTTGTACGAAATGAGCTTAGAAGACAAAGCGCTGAATGTAGAATTGCGTTCGAATATGCGTCTGGTTTCTGTTAATCAGGAAGCCGACGGATCTTATAATCTGGATTTTGTACATACTGAATTGGATCAGCCTTTCGATGATCAAACCGATTATGTGATTCTGGCAACAGGTTATAAATACAAAGAACCGGCAATTCTTTCGGGAATTGAGAGCAAAATCAATCGTCTGGAAAATGGTTTGTTTAATGTAAATCGCAATTATACGATTGACAAAAATGGCACAGATATTTTTGTTCAGAATGCCGAATTACACACGCACGGACTCTCTACTCCTGACTTAGGAATGGGCGCTTACAGAAACTCGTGTATCATAAATCAATTGGCAAATCGTGAAGTTTATAAGGTCGAAAAACGAATTGCTTTTCAACAATTTGGTGTGCAAAAAGCAACATCAGCATTGGTTGAAAATGATGTTCTGGAATTAATAAATGAGCAATTAAATAATTAAAAAATGACAACCTCAGAAAATATATTCAAAGACGCACAGCATCTTAATTCCCCTATTTGGGATAAAGTAAATCGAAGCCTGCTCGCCAAAAGCATCTCTGAATTGATGCGCGAAGATGTGGCAAAACCTCAAATAATTAGCCGAGAAGAAGGTGGTTTGACCCATTTTATTTTAGAAACCGATAAAGAAAACATTCATTATAATTTTTCGGCTTATCCAAGATTTCTAAACTACTGGCATATTGTCAAGGAAAGCATTTATAAAATTGAAGATGAAGTAAAATTAGATCGCGTTGATGTGCCCAATTTCTTTCTGGAGCTTCAGGAAACTTTCAGAATTAATTCTTTCACTCTCGCCCACTATATTGAGGAATTGCTTCACACTTTATATGCCGATGCTTTTATTCATTCAAAACGCCGCTTATCCGCAGCAAAATTGGCAAATGCTGATTTTCAAACTATAGAACACAGTCTCGACGGTCATCCGTGGGTAATTGTAAACAAGGGGCGAATTGGTTTTGACTCTGAAGATTATGAAAATTACACTCCGGAATCAGGTCAAAAAACCCGTTTGGTTTGGATTGCTGCTCATAAAAAAAGAGCCACTTTACGTCTGCAAGAAGATATGAGCGATCATACTTTCTATGAAAATGAAATTGGTGCCGAAAAAATAACCGTTTTCAAAAACAAGCTCATTCAGTCAAAGGTAAATCCGGATGACTATATTTTTATTCCCGTGCATTTATGGCAATGGCAGAATAAACTGGTTATGCAATTTGCTAATGATATTGCGTCTAAACATCTTATTCCATTGGAATTAACAGAAGATATTTACAGTCCGCAACAAAGTATCCGTACTTTTTTCAATCAGAGCAAACCTCATAAACATTACGTAAAAACGTCAATGTCGATTTTAAACACTAGCCATATCCGCGGATTGTGTCCGAGACAATTGTCAGTGGCGCCGCGTCTTACGGGTTATCTTAAAGATATTCTTAAAAAAGATCTTCATTTGCAAAAAATGGGGGTAATTCTTTTAGGTGAAATGGTTTCGGTTACCTATACACATCCCAATTACAGTAAAATTGTAAATCCTCCCTATCAATACAATGAATATTTGGGTGCAATGTGGCGCGAGAGTCCGATAAATTTTCTAAAGCACGGAGAAAATTTGATGACCATGGCAGCATTGCTTTATGTTGACGATCATGGCAAAAGTTTGGTGGAAGAACTAATCGAGAAATCGGGACTTTCAACAGAACAATGGTTAAAAGCCTATATGACAGCCTATCTTAAACCGGTACTTCAAATTTATTATCAACATTCATTATGCATCGATCCGCACGGCCAAAATGTGATTCTTATTCTTAAGGATTACGTTCCAACCCGTATTGCCTTGCAGGACTTTGTGGGTGATATCTTAATTAATGAAGAAGGAAAGAAAAAGCTTCCACAGGAATTTATCGAAAACATGTTTGTAGCTTCTCCAAATCCTGAAAATGCGCCGTTAACGATACTTATTGCCGTTTTCGATGCTTTTTTCAGATACCTGAGCGATGTATTAATTACAACTGCCAATTATTCAGAAACTTCTTTTTGGAATTGCGTTCATGATATTATTTTAGAATATCAGCAAGAACATCCGGAACTTCAGGATATGTTTGATAAATACAATTTATTTATTCCTGAATTTAAACGTCTTATTTTCAATAGCCGCCGTTTATATAATGGTTACGAAGAAACGGCTGGTTTTCCTCACATGAAAAAAAGTGGTTTTATTCCGAATCCGTTACATCAATTGATTCATGAAGAAGTACTAACCGAAAAAGAAAACTAATGAAAGAAGCTATTTTAAAAACCCGCTCTTTCTTTGGTCTTTTGAGGCGTTCACTTGCAGGAACTGAAAGCAATTTTACTTCCGGAAGCATAAATAAAACAATCATTTTGTTGTCAGTGCCAATGGTTGCTGAACTTTTGATGGAATCATTATTTGTATGTTCCAATCTTTTCTTTGTGAGCACATTGGGGACAAACGCAATCTCTATTGCCGGAGCTACAACTACTTTTATTACGTTTTGTTATTCCGTTTCAATAGGTCTTGGAATTGCGGCATCGGCAATGATTTCGAGAAGAATTGGAGAGAAAAAATTCAAAGCTGCAGGCCAGACTACAATGCAGGTAATTTACATAACAGTACCAATTGCAGCAATTATAAGTATCATTTGTTCTATTTGGGCAACTGATATTATGAGTGCCATGGGACTTTCTGCTGCAATGGTTCAGGAAGGAACCTCTTACGGAATTGTCATGTTTGCGTCAAGCGGATTTTTAATTCTTCGCATCGTAATTAACGGAATCTTTCGTGGCGCGGGTGACGCTTCTACAGCTATGAGAATACTGTGGCTTTCGAATGCCATTAACATTGCATTATGTCCGATATTCATTTTTGGTTTCGGGCCCATTCCGGCTTACGGTTTACTGGGAGTTGGATTAGCGACATTAATAGCCAGGGTGATTGGTGTGCTTTATCAGGCGTGGTATTTAGTAAGAGGAAAGACGGTACTAAAAATAGGATTAGCGCAGTTAGTGTTCAATCTGGCGATTTTCAAAAGAGTGGTGAAACTGGCTTTTGGCGGAACGGTTCAGTTTATCATTCCTGCTTCAAGTTGGGTTTTTATGATCAAAATTATGTCTCATTTTGGCGAAAGTGCTCTTGCTGGATACATACTGGCGCAACGAGTAACGTCTATCGCCACAATGCCCGCCTGGGGTCTTGGGAACGCAGCAGGAATTTTGACCGGACAAAATCTTGGGGCAAAACAACCGGAAAGAGCCGAAAAATCGGTTTGGAGAGCTGGAATGCTTAATATGGGGTTTCTTGTTTTAATTGGCGTCTGCTGGATTTTCCTTGCGGTTCCTGTTGTCAAAATCTTTACCGATATCCCTGAAGTTATCTCTTTTAGTACAATGTATATCCATCTCATTTCTATGGCCTATATACTTCTCGGTTATACGATGGTTATTTCAAGAGCACTCAACGCAGCAGGCGAAGTAAAAGTCGTTACCTGGCTTTATATCCTAATGTTTTACATTGTTCAGATTCCGCTGGCTTATACCTTAGGAATCTCTTTTGAACTGGGATCAAATGGTGTTTTTACAGCCATCCTTGTTTCGGAAATTGTACTGGCAGTGGCCTGTATTATTGTCTTCCGAAAAGGAAAATGGAAGCATACCAGGGTTTAATAAAAAAACTACCAATTATTCAGGCAATTTTGTTTCACGCAGATTTAAAAAAAGATTTAAGCATATTTATTTTGATATAATCATCTGCCTAAATCTTTTGAAATCTTTTGAAATCTGCGTGAAAAAATTAACAGACAGAAAAATAAATTAATTTAAATAATAACAAGATGAATACAATAGAACAATTACACGGCGTATTTTCAAGAGCTTTTGAAATTCCTGTTGAAGCAGTAAACGACCAATTAGAATATCAGGCTATTGCCGAATGGGATTCTATGAGCCATCTGGTACTAATAGAAGAACTGGAAAGCACTTATAAAATTTCTATAGAAATGGAAGATATCCTGGAAATGGGAAGCGTAACAAAAATCAAAGATATTCTTAAAAAATACGGATTTGAAATTAATTAGAATAGACCTAAACCTATGGAACTATACAATTTAATCAGGAAAAACGAAAAACTGACCTTTACAGATTCCAGTACAGGACTTTCAAAATCTATTGCAGAAATGCATCAGTCTTTGGAAATTGAAAACCTGCGTTCTGTGGTTTTTATTTACAATGATAATCAGTTACCGGCAATCGAAACGCTATTGAACTTTTATCAAAGCAGGAACACAATTGCGCTGTTGGGAATGGGTTTACTGGAGGATTTTAAGGAGAATTTAGAGCAAAAATACACTCCTTATTACATCTACGACCCTACTCGTACTGAAATAGAGGGGTATACAGCTGTGAATGCTTCAGAAACAATTATCTTGTTTAAGCGAAATGTAAATTTAGTTTATCCGATACATCCAAAAATTAAACTTTTGCTGAGCACTTCGGGAACAACAGGTTCTCCAAAATTTGTCAGACTTTCTGATGAAAATCTGGTGAAGAATGCGAAGTCTATTATGGAATATATGCCGATTCGAACAGATGATGTTGTGCCTTTAAATGTGCCGATTAATTTTGTGTACGGTTTATCTATTTTTACGACAAATTGCATCAAAGCCAATCAGATTGTTTGTACAGATAAAGATGCATTTCAGAAAGAATTCTGGGCCGATTTTAAGAAATATGGATACTCTACCTTAGGTGGAGTTCCTTATTTTTATGAGATGTTGTACAGTATTGGTTTTTTCAAAAAAGATCATCCTTCTCTTCGATATCTTACGCATACTGGCGGAATGCTGAATCATAAATTAATTGAAGCTATTTCGGATTTCAGTGAAAAATTCGGAAAACAATTCTTTGCACAGTATGGTCAAACCGAAGCTTGTGGCCGAATGGCTTATCTCCCTCCAAAAGATCTACTAAGAAAAGGAACTTCAATTGGTTTACCTGTAAAAAACGGGAGTTTCGAAATCGACAATGAAACCGATGAACTAATTTATACTGGTCCAAATGTATTTGGAGGGTATGCCAATATTAGAGGTGATCTTCAGTTTTTTGAACAGGAGGAAAAACTCCATACAGGAGACAAAGCCAGAAAAGATGATGAAGGTTACTACTATATTGTAGGCAGAATAAAACGAATTGTAAAATTATTTGGTGTACGACTCAATCTCGATGAAACAGAGCTCCTTTTAAAAGATGCTTTGGGTGGACAAACCTTTATATGTTTAGGAATAAACGATAAACATTTAGCCGTTATGTACACGGATAAGAACTTAAACAAAGAGTTAATTCTGAAAGTTTTAAAAGCAAAACTGAATCTTCATGCCAATTCGTTAAAAGTGATGTTTATAGAAGATGTGCCGCTTACGCCAAACGGAAAAGTAAATTATCCGTTGCTTAAAGAAGCTTTAGAAATAGAGGTCCTAGTGAAATAAACTTTATTCTACCAAATAAAAAAATCACCTCTATTTAAATATAGAGGTGATTTTTACTTTTAATTTGAAGCGAATTTTAGAATTTGAAAGTCAAATTTACTAAGAAATTTGCTGGTGGTTGAGGCGCACCCCAGGAACTCCAGTATTTTTCATTGGTAAGATTGTTTAACTTAACTCCCACTCTCCAGTTTGATTGCTCATAAAATACAGTTTGATTAAAAATCGTGTAGGATGGAATATAAAAAGTATTCGCAGTCGACATATAACTTTTATCTACATAATTAGCTCCAACTCCAATACCGAATCCTTTTAAAACATTTTGAAATTTATAAGAAGCCCAAAAGTTGACTACATCTTCTGGTGCATCTTGCGCTTTATTACCTTCAATCGCTTTGTTGGCCTCACTTGTTTTTACGATACGATTATCATTATAAGCATATCCGGCCGTAATATCTAAACCAGGAAGCGGGTGAGCTAAAAATTCAAACTCCACACCTTTACTTACCTGTTTTCCATCTTGTTGGTAAACTAAATCAGCTTGTCTTATTACAGCGTTATCATTCGTAATTTTATAATAACTAACTGTTGCACTTATTTTTTTATTAAACAATTCCGTTTTTACACCTGCCTCATATTGATTTGCGTAAAGCGGATCTAATATCAATTGATCACCACTTGGTTGCTGAACCGGTGCTAAATTCTGGAATCCGTTCATATAATTTCCAAATATAGAAACCTGATCTTTAACAACCTGATATACCACTCCTAGTTTTGGTGACAAGGAGTTTTGGCTATAACCCGGTACTGTTCCGCTTTCTTTTCTGTCAAAATTATCTAAACGTAAACTTGCCATTGCGAACAGTCTGTCTGCAACGCCTAATACATAAGAGGCATAACCGCTAAAAGTATATTCATCTCTTCCTGCTCTAATAACCGGTGCCAACAATACTTTATCAATTTCGTTTCTTCTCACCGGAGTAAAATTGGTTGTAACATCAATTGTTCTGAATGGTGCCGTAGGTGTTGGTGTTGACGAAAATGTATCCGTATAATATCTGTAATTAGCACCCACTACTATTTTATGTTTTAAAATTCCTGTCGAAAATTCACCATTAATATTCTCCTGAACATTAGTATAATTACTTGAAATAGGTCCAAAAACCGTTGCGCGTATAGTAGCCGTAGTAGGCGAAGTCCAGGTTGGTAAAACCTGATAACTGTAATCCAGATCTTCATTTACATAAGAGAATAAAGTAGTTGATTTCCAATGATCTGATATTTCATACTCTGCCTGAACGAATGCTTTTGATGAAGAAGATTTTGCATCAGCATCATCATGTACCAATGATTTTTTATAATCTAATTTTATATCTCCCGGATTAGTAATTCCAGACGCGGTGGTAACAGTTGGGAATAAGGGTTTGGTATTATTCACCTTAAATAATTCGGCATCTATATTGAAAGTCAGTTTTTCACTTGCTTTAAAAGTAATACTTGGAGTAAAAGATACTGTTTTATTAAAACCGTAATCTAAAAAGCTTTTTTCGTTATTGACTGCCGCATTAAGTCTAAAAAGTACTTTTTTATCTTTAGTCAAGGGTGTATTGATATCAACTGTAAGTCGGTTTAGTCCAAAACTTCCACCTGTATACGAAATTTCAGTAGCTGATGTTTCAAAAGGTTTTTTAGTAACCAGATTGACAACTCCTCCAAAAGAAGAAGCAGACGATCCAAACAAAGTTCCTGAAGGTCCTTTTAGCACTTCAATTCGCTCTACGTTTGCAATACCAACAGTTGATCTTCCTGATAATGTTTCCATTCCGTTTCGGGAATTTATTCCCACAGTGAAACCTCTAAAAATAACTGCAAATCCGCCTGAAGGATAATTAAGTGGTACAACTCCCGGTGCGTTTCTTATAGCGCCCGCTGCATCAATTACAATTTGTTCCTGAATTAGTTCTTTGTGTATAACATTATAAACCTGTGGATTTTCTATGTTTTTAAGCGGCATTCTGGCAACATATTGTGTTTTTTTGGAAAGAAGGCTCTTTCTGTTACTAATAACAACTTCCTGCAGCTCTTTATTAGAAACGCTCAATTGTTCATTAACTACAGTCGTTTTATTAATTTCAATCATAACCTGCTTTTCCAAAGTTTCATAACCAGCCAGAGCGATTTGTAAGGTGTAGTTGTTTTCCCTTACTCTGCTGATTTCAAAATTTCCATCTTCATCTGTAGTAGTTCCATATTTTGAATTTTTAAGTATAATATTTACATCTGATGCAGGTTTCCCATCAGAAGTGTTGATATGTCCTTTTATTTTTCCATGATTTTGTTGTGCAAAAGAAGAAAGGGCTGAAAATAAAAGCCCCATCATAAATAAAAACTTTGATGTTCTTAAACTAAGATATTTCATTGATTTTAATTTTTGGTTAGTAATTGTTCTTATTTAGAATTAATAAAAACAGTGCAAAAATATAAATTAATAATTGTTTAACAAGTAAATCTCAATTTATTCTGAAAAAAAAGGCCTCTCAACTCGTCAATTATGACGATTTTCTATTTTGTTGCCTACTATTAAATGGAATATTCCAATGTTAAATTCTCAATTTATTTTTCTCAACATAACCCATATTTAGTCTAAATAAGTTTAAATTTGCGCCAGATCCTGAGAAAAAATATTTCAGGTTAGTATTTGAGATTTCTACTAAAGACTTATATATGAAGAAAACATTAAAAAAGAATATTGGCTTTTTACATTTATGGTTAGGACTTGGCTCTGGTATAATTGTTTTTATAGCCGCTTTATCGGGAAGTATTTTGGTTTTTGAAAAAGAAATTGATAAAGCTATACATCCTGAATATTATAATGTTTCAACAGTAGGAAAAACAAAAAAGAGCATTGACTATTGTGTAGAAGTACTTCAGAAACAATACTCCATAAAAAAAATAACCCGAATTTATACTTTTAATGATCCTTCGAGAACCTTCCAAATTTTGGGAAAGGATTCAGATAAAAAGGCACAATTTTTTTCAATTGACCCTTATACCGGAAAAGTTCTGGGAACAACACCACAGGAAAGCAGATTTTTTGTCATCGTTTTATCGTTACACAGACAATTATTACTGGGAGAAACTGGCGAAATCATCATGGGAACCTCTTGTTTAATTTTTGCTTTTATGCTCATTTCCGGAATCGTATTATGGTGGCCTAAAAAAATGAAAAATCTAAAGCAAAGATTAACTATAAAATGGAGCGCCTCTTTCAAAAGAGTCAATTGGGACTTCCACTCTACTTTTGGTTTTTACAGTTTTTTAATTCTGCTTATTATCTCACTTACCGGATTGTCTTTTGCCTTTACCTGGTTTCAGGATGGTGTTTATTTCCTGGCCGACGGTACAACAAAAAAGCCTTCTGCAAAAGTAGAAAACCCAACCAAAATAGATCCGAAACTAAACAATACTGCTTTTTACCAAAGCATTTACAACAAAGCAGACAGTATTTTTCCTTACACCGGAAACATTCAGATTCGAATGCCTGTGGATACCATCAACAGTATTTTAGTGCTTAAGGAAAATATAGAAATGGCAATTCCAAATCAGTCGAGTGCTGCTTATTTTGATAAATACACTGCTGAAAACATTGAAGCCAGACCCTACAAATTATTCTCAACCGGAGACAAAATCAGGCGTTTAAATTATCCTATTCATACCGGAAGCCTTTATGGTCTTCCGACTAAAATAATTGCGTTTTTGGTAACACTGTTTGCCATGACATTACCCATTACAGGATTTTTGATCTGGTTAGGAAAAAAAAATAAAAAAAAGAGCAAATAGGTTTGCTATAATTATAAAAGCCAAAAGCCACTCCTTAAATGGAGTGGCTTTTGTTTTGATTCTGCTATAATAAATAACACCGAAGTTGTGATTTTATTTATTCCAGCCAAATTGTTTAAAGCATATAAAAACTATTGAGCATCCCAGGCTGCACTGGCATAATAGATAGAACTTGTTACCGGAGCTTTCCAGTATTCCTGACTACCACCACGGAACGTGTGAAGACTTACTGCATTAACATTTCGCTTTGAATCGTTAGTCACCCAACGAATTGTTTGATTCAATATCTCCGTACCATTTACATAATATTTGACATATCCATTAGTATTTGATCCTGTGTTTAACTTAACAGAGATCTGGCAGTTATAGGTAACTCCTTCTTGTATGTAGTATTTTTTTCCAAAATCATTACCAAATTGTCCAGGCTGATCTTTGTAATACACATAAGGTTGAAGATACGCTCCGCTTCCTTTGGCACTGTTTGATCCATTCGGGCAATACCACATAAATCTGGCACTACCACCATTGCCATCCCATCCTGGGTCGCCACCAGTATTCTGGTCACCAATTAGGATACCATATCCGCATTTACCGCCTCTGCTCCAATAAAATCCGGAATTAAATTTCATCTGGAACCAAACGGTGTAAACGCCTTCTGACCAAACACCAAACGATGTACACAAACCACCACCACACGATAGTGTATTTGTTTTTAATGTAATCGTTCTTGCTCCGGCACCACCTCCTGCAGCAGCAGCAAGTGGGGCGACTTCGTCAGTAATACTTTGAGGGCCATCTGCTCCAGCACTTTTTGACACTTCTTTGTTGATGGCTTGTGGCGCATCTACATCTTGTTCCTTTTCACAGGAATTAAATACTAATGCTGTAATAAACAGCAAACTTGTTAATCTTAATATTTTTTTCATTTTTAATAGGTTAATGGTTAATAATTAAATAGTTAGTTTATTACAAATCACATTTTCGTACGTTATGCAATTAGTAATTAACACTGTAAAGTTGATTATTAACAACTTACAAAGGGAGAAATAAAGTACGTTTTTAGGTACAAAAAAATACAATACTTATGTTTTGCATATATTTTTTAGGTTTTAAAAATTATATCCTTAAAAAAAATATTAAAAAATTACACAAACTTTAAATAATTAAGAATTAAACACATTACATCTCAAATAAGATATTTCCAATATTGACACAGCGAGGTTAGTATTGATTGAGATACATTTTTTAGGTCGGGACCATTTTCAAAATACATGTCCATTTTTGTAATCGACGATTGTCTAAAACAGGTTTGTTAAATTCTGCATCAGAAAGCAGAGTAACAACACATTGTAAAAACAAAAAAAACGAGTTAATATAAATTAACTCGTTTTGTGTTTTAGCTTTCTTTTGGATATTACAAAGCTATTTATTCAATCATTTTATTGCTTAAACTTCAATTCAGGGTAAAAAGAGTTTTAAATTTTACTTTCATCCTCAACTGCATCCTGCCATTTATCCCAGACTTTGACACCTGCATTGTATCCATCATAACCAAAGTTCTGACTTAACTGACCTTTAATATTAGGCTCAATCGCAAGTCTAAATGGAATTGGCCAGTAATTATTACGTTTGTCCATAGTATAAAACTTTACACCTGGCTTAACAGAAATACCACCAGGATATTTGTTGTAAAGCGTATAATGTACGATACGTTGGTACCAATAACTTCCTCCCGCTGCATCTGTTCCAGACTGTTTGTCCCAGGTCTCTTTACTGTAAGTATGCCCCCATTCATCTGGTTTTCCGCTAAGCGCCAGACAATGCGAAATACGTTTTAACTCCACATTTCTCCATTCTTCCAAATAAAGCTCTCTTCCTCTTTCTGCACAAATATCACCAATAGTTACAGTAGAATACATTTGTGTAGCCTTCGCTCTTGCTCTTACGACATTCACATCCTGAGCTGCTCCGGTAGCATTACCCTGATAAAAACGCGCTTCTGCACGTAACAGATAGGTCTCAGCTAAACGATAGATGTACAAATGTGCACTAGCTCCTGCAGTAGCACCCTGAAAATCATTTGCTGCTGCATTAGCTTCAGCTACAACATCGTGCAAAAAGATTTTATAATGCGGGAAATCATACCAGTCACGAAGAGAATCTTGTGCTAACAGTTTGCCTGCTGCATCCTTCATTCTAAAATTTTGCCCTGCCCATGTAGCACTACCCCCTGCTCCGGGAGCGTATTTAAGGTCTTCCATATTCACCCAGTTTCCAACCGTGCTGTTATGTCTAAGATCCAGTTTGTCCTCAACACCGTTCACAACCCACATAGGATGCTGTGAATAATAAGAACCAGCGATTACACCAATACCACGTCCTATTGCTCTTTGATAATCATATTTTGCATTGTAATTCGTTTTATCAGTCAATGGAAAACGTGGTGCTGCTGTTTTACCATCAGGAGTAATTAAATTGGCATCATTCCAGTTAGGTCCAAAAATTCTCATCGAAGAAAAAGCTAAAAATGACTGTGCTCCTCCATTTGGTGCTACTAATATAGCTTCAGTATTAGAAGTAATGACTTTGTTTTCAGGTCTGTGTAAATCCCAAATCACGTTTCTTGTAATAGGCCATGCCGCAGGATTTCCTCCCGGATCAAAAATACCTAAAGTGTTTTGTACCAAAGAGTACCCTGATTGATTAATCAAAATATTTGCCTGTGCTTCTGCTTCCGCAAATTTGCCAGATGCCAAATAGCATTTTATCAATAACTGACGACATGCTCCTTTGCTAACCATTCCTACATATCCTATTTTTGATTGCTCTGGTACATATTGTACTGCTTTCTCCATATCGGCTGTAATCATTTCTATGATAGCTTCCTTTTTAGTGGAATAATAGCTCTGCTTTGGAACCTCCAGAATTTTAGTAATCAACGGTATGTCTCCAAATTGATACACCAGATTAAGATAACGGTATGATCTGTGGAAATAAGCCTGCCCGATATATTTGTTTTTAACCTCCTCGGATAAACTTGTCACATTACCAATAAACGATAAGACAGTATTAGCATTCTTAATACCTGTGTAGGCCTCCGTCCACATAAATCCAAGATAAAGTGCTTCACCACCCGCATCTCTTCTAAAATCTCCTGTAGGAACTATAGTAGCAGCATAATCAGCAATATTACTACCTGTATCCGTTTTTCCATATTGCGCCATGTCAGAGAAAAGATACTCTGAACCAATAGGCACACTTACACCGGAATAACCAAAGTGAATATAATTATTACGCAGTTGTTTATCGCATAGTGCTAAAGTGGCCTGTAACCCCGCTTCTGTAGAAAAGGTAGTTTCAGGTTCGTAAAAAGAAAGAGGGTCTGCTTCGAGAAAATCTTTTGAGCAAGAGCCAGACAACGCAGCCAATACGATCAAAGGCAGCAGTCTTGAAATTTTATTATGTATATATCTTTTCATAGTTAAATAATTTTTAAAGTTGGACATTAAAACCTAAATTAAACTGTCTTGTGGCCAATCCTCCTGTTTCAGGGTCCCCATAATATTTCCATTCTTTAGAAGCAGCCCATGTGGCCACGTTTTGAACCGAAGTATAAATTTTTAAATTTTTAATATGCACACGGTCTAAAAGATCTCTTGGAAGTGAATAGGCCAGCGAAATGTTGTCTAAACGAATAAAGCTGCGATCGTATAATTTCCCTGGTGCAACCGGGGTTCCTGCAGGCCCCTTAGCATCAAGACGCGCCCAGTCATTGGTTGGGTTGTCAAGTGTCCAATATGGATTTAAATAGGGATTGAAATTGAATTTATACAAACTGGCATCGTTAAACGTATTCATATAGTTTGAATTAAGTGATTTATGCCCCATATAAGAATACATATTCACAGCTAAATCCCAATTTTTGTAAATCTTAAATTCATTGCGCAACGACCACTGTACAGGAGCACTTGAATTTCCTAAAAACTGCTTGTCTTTTTCATTGTAAACCGCTTTTTTATAAGGAACACCATCTGTTCCTACCGCATCTACATCGTCTGCAGTATAGCTGTTTGCTACTTTTGGGTCTCCTGGACGCTGTCCGTATTTTTGAGCTTCCTTCCACTCATCTTTTTGCCAGATTCCGGTTATTTTATAATCCCAAATTTGGGTGATTGGTCTGCCTATAAACCATCCATTAGCTGAATCATTCCCTTCTTTAGTCCCAATAACAGTACCATTGGCATCCTTAACATCTACCATATTACCATATAATGACACAATCTTATTTTCGTTATACGATATCCCAAATGTTGTACGCCATTCAAAGTTTGGCTTTCTCATATTAATAGTACTAATACTCAACTCAAAACCTTGATTTTGAACCTCTCCAAGATTGGTTGCAATTGATGAAAAACCAGTGAAACCAGGTAGAGATTGACTCATAATCATATCATTAGTAGCTGACTTGTAAAGGTCTAAAGTAGCAGTAATACGATCATGTAAGAAACCTAAATCAAGACCAATATTTGTTGATGTTGTTTTTTCCCATTCCAGATTTGGATTTGCCAAACGATCAAGTGATAAATACTTAATCTCAAGTGCTTTTCCTGAAGGATCCAAATACCCCATCGTCCCGGTATTTACTAAGTTTGCTACAGATATGTATGGGTCCGCTAGCGACCTGTTACCATTTTTACCCCAAGATAAACGCAATTTACCGGTACTCATCGCATCCCAATTAAACCAGTTTTCATTTTTAAAGGTCCATGCAACTCCAAAAGAAGGGAAAACCGCGTAAGGATTTGAAGCTCCAAATGCTGAGTATCCATCTCGGCGGACAGTCGCTGTCAGCATATAACGATTATCAAACGAATAGAAAAGTCTTGCCATCAATCCATCTGCCGTTTCATGCGTGTCGTTCGATCTAAGTGCACTATTTGCCATTGTTGCAGTATTTACAAGATGAAACCCTAAAGCATCTGAAGGCTGAATATTATAGGCATCCATTCCATCTGACCAATAGCGGCGTTCTTCAGCTTCCTGAACAAAAGTTGCAACAATGTGATGCTTTTCAGCAAAAGTATAATCCCACGTTATTGTATTATTCAGGTTATAATCAAATCTTGTAGCATTATTTCTATTTACTCCAGTGGTAGCTGCTGGCCAATTTGGATTCTGCGTTGATCTGAAATAACGATCGTGATAAAATTGATAACGAGGAGCAATGTTAAATGTATATGTTATACCTAAAGGCAACGTTATCTTTGTGTTGAAAATGGTATTCAATGTCGTATAGCCTGTTTCCTTCTCAATAAATTGGCGTTCGTAGTAATAGTTATAATTCTGTCCTGAGACATTTTTCCCCATCGGCTGTCTCTCATAATTGCCATTTGCATCTCTAAACGTTCCAAACGGGCTGGTTCTCATCATATTATTGTCGCCTGCATTTGTACCTAAAGAGGGAGTAATATCTCCATCTGATCGATCCTGAAAATTAACGTTTGCTCCAAAATCAAGCCAATCCGTAATTTTAGCATCAACTTTCATATTGGCACGAGCTGCATTATAATCATTTCCAACAATAGCTCCTTCAGACGTTAAATAACCAAAAGACATATAATAATTTACCTTGTCGCTTGCGCCTGAAATACTCAAATTATTATCATGATTAATCCCTGTTCTAAAAGAGCTGTCACTCCAATCGTGTGTTTTTCCTGCCAGGAAATTAGCCATCAGCGAAGGATCGAAATTCAATCCCAAACGGGCTCCCCATACTTCCTGGGTGCTTTTTCCTGCCGTTTGTGTAGCTGGCTGGTACGCCAACCATTGCGCTTCAGTAATGCCCCACTTGCCTAAATCATTAGGGCTTGAGAAGTACCCCGGCTTACCAGGAGCAACTGTCCCGGCTATCCATGCTTCATATTGTCCGGTTGCTGTATTAACACCATAAGTTGCAGCAGTCTCCCAATCTTCACGATATTTTAAGTACCCTTCTGGTGAATACACATCACGATAGGCACTCTTATTACTAATCGTTGTATTTGTGGTAAAACTAACCATAGGTTTACCCGTTTTACCTTTTTTGGTTGAAATAAGAATAACTCCTGCTGCCGCTCTCGATCCATATACAGATGCCGCCGATGCGTCTTTTAAAATATCAAGCTGAGCTATGTCATCAGGATTGATTTCTGAAAGTTCACCATAAAATTGCATTCCGTCTAAAATAATAAGTGGTGAATTGTGGGGGCCTCCTGTTTTTTGATCTGTACCTGTATACACAGAAGTCTGCCCACGAATTTGTATATTTCCGCCTCCTTTTGCAGAAGGGTCATAACCCACTCTTACACCCGGAGTACCTCTCAGGATATCCTGAACGGTCTGCGGATTTTGGTTCGCCAGCTTGTCAGGCGTTATCTGAACGATCGCTCCTGTTAAATCCTTTTTCTTCATTTTACCATAACCTACCACCACAACTTCCTCTAATGATGCCGTAGCTTTTTGCATTTTTACAATAATTGAAGTTTGTCCTTTTGTAGCAACTTCAGCCGTTACATAGCCTAAATAGGATACCAGTAACACAGCATTTTCATTCTCTGTTTTTAAAGTAAATTTTCCGTCAAAATCTGTTGTTGTACCATTTTTACTTCCTTTTTCTAAAACAGAAACTCCCGGCATTGGTACACCATTTTCATCATGGACCTGACCTTTAATACTTTTTTGCTGATTTACATTCTGTAACTCTGCTGTACGCTCAGAACTAATAGCGTATCCGTCAATTTGAGATAAAGAAAACAATACACAGAGTATCATCATCTTCTTTTTCAAATTAAATCCAGATACACAATCAGGACTTTTTTTAATCCTAATAAATTTTGTCATTTTGGTTTGTAATTTTTGGTTAATTAATTAGTTAGTTTTTGGCAAATCACTTTAATATTCTGTTTAATGGATTTATGATTTACGTTGACAAAATTGATTAATAAAAGGTTCTGAAAGGGATCGATAAATCCGATTTAGGGTATACTAAAGTATTGTTTTGTTTAATTTTAGTTCAAAAAAATACTATTATTAAAAAAATACTCACAAATAATTAAGAATTCAATACAAGCATTTAAAATCAGCCTAAATTCGTTCTAAAAAGGAAAATTGCTGTAAATATTTAATATAGGAGTACTGATTCTTCACTGTTAAAAAAAATCATTAACTTTAAAGAACTATCATTCCCTTACTATGACCGATAAATCACAACTTCGCAGCTCCATTTTCAGACATCTTGACGGATTAGCTGTTGCTCCTGTGGCAATAGCACTAAAAAACCATGCAGTTTTAGATTTTATCCTGAACAAAGAGCAAGTACAATTATCAGAACTTGCAACTGTTTTTAAAGCAAATGAAGGCTACCTGAATGTTGGTTTGAGGATTTTGGCTTCTCAGGGCTTTTTAGATTACGAAGTCGATAACAAAACACAGGAAATTAAGATTTCAGTAAATGAAAAGACTGCAATAGCCTTTTCACTATTTTATCTCTATGAAGATGTTGTTGATTTGCTTCAGTTTTCGATTCAGTTTCATACTCGTCTCTTTGAAGATGTGCCGTTTGAAAAACTCAATATTATTTTTGAAAAATATAAAAAGAAATACGGAATAGAACTTTCTGAAGATCCTTTAATAAAAAATATTCAGGATCAGATTTTAAAACATATCGAAGGTTATTTGATTGGACCAACGATAGTACGTTTGGCCATGAAAGGGATGTTTCACAAATATTTTATGGAAACTTCCTTCAGGCCCGAAGAGTTTCATAAATCTCCTGAAAATTTTAAAAAGATATTAGACTTTTTTGTGCATCTTGGATGGTTTTTGGAGAAAAATGGCAATTATCAATTTACAGAAACGGGTTTGTTTTTTGCAAAGAGAACCAGTGCCTACGGTGTTACAGTTTCTTATTTACCAACATTTGCTAAAATTGAAGAATTAATTTTTGGCAATCCGGCCGTCTTACGAATGGTAATGGATGGCGAAAACGAAATTCATGTTGATCGTGAAATGAATGTATGGGGAAGCGGCGGCGCTCATGATACTTACTTTAAAGTAGTAGATGAAATTATTATTGCGCTTTTCAACTTGCCAATTGAAGAACAGCCTAAAGGAATTCTGGATATGGGTTGTGGAAACGGCGCTTTTTTGCAGCACATTTTTGAAGTAATTGACAGGCAAACTTTAAGAGGAAAAATGCTCGATGAATATCCATTGTTTCTGGTTGGGGCAGATTATAATCAGGCGGCACTGAAAGTAACCAGAGCTAATCTTATAAAGGCAGATATTTGGGCAAAAGTAATTTGGGGAGATATTGGACGTCCGGATTTACTTTCGGATGACTTAAGAGAAAACTACAATATCGACCTGAAAGATTTACTTAACGTGAGGACTTTTTTAGATCACAATAGAATTTGGACAGATCCGAAACACATCAACAAAGATAGAATTAGTGCTTCTACCGGTGCATTTGCCTATAGAGGAAAAAGAATCAGCAACAATCTGGTAGAAGATAATCTATTGGAACATTTACAAAAATGGTCACCCTATGTCCGTAAATTCGGTTTGCTTCTGATTGAATTACATAGTATTAATCCAAAATTGGCTGCCAGTAATTTAGGAAAGACTCCCGCAACAGCCTATGATGCCACTCATGGTTTTTCAGATCAATATATTGTTGAGATAGATGTCTTTAATAAGGTTGCAGCAGAAGCCGGATTATTTCCGGATAAATCAATTTTTAAACGTTTTCCAGATGCCGATATCGCTACGGTAAGTATCAATTTATTAAAGGGAAACTGAATTAAATAAAATCATCAAAAATATTGGACAATTAATAAAACAAATGTCCCACAAAAAAGCCTCCAAAATCAAATGATTTTGGAGGCTTTAAATTTTGTAAGCTATATTTTTTATTACATTTCGTTCAAATCGTTGAACTCGTGTAATGATTTTAATGTGCTTTCATAGAATAAAATCGCAGCAATAAGATTTCCTTTATCAGAATAAGGCATCATTTTTCTCTGAAATTCTACTGTTGTATCCAGGAATGTTGTTGTACCAATTGCTTGGTTATCTAATATTTTTTTATGCTCACCATCGTCCGGAATACCTAAGTCTGCCATTGTAACACCTGGTTTAGTAACCAAAGCGATATAAGGTAGGGTTTTAACCAGAACTTTAATACGTTCAATGTACAATTCTAAAAGTTCTCCTTTTTGCATACCACTTAATTCTTTTTGATCATGGTATTTACGGATTAGAGCTGTTGTACTGATAATACTTCTTGGAGCATTTTTTGCCTGTGCTGAAATAGCGCCAGTTGTCAAGAAGAAAAGTGCACATAATAAAGTAATTTTCATTTTCATATTCTTAATGTAGGTTGGTTGTTGAAGAAAACAAAAATATATAAATTAACTTAAATTACAACTTTATTGTTTTCTTTTTTCAAAAAAAAATAAAAAATAGTTTACTTGCAGTGTATCAGTCCTGTTATAGCTACAATATATATCGTAATATGATTGACTGTTTACGGTATTTTCTGAAGCTCCTTATGACTTTATTATTCTGAAACGGCCCGGATATTTTATCCATATACTTTTTTTGTTGCCATAATAGTCCATAAATTCTTCACAAACAAAAACGGCATGAGCTGTAGACCAGGCAACAACTCCACAAAATTCACTCCCTGATTCTCGTTTTAACTTTTGTATTTCTTTACCTTCTTTAAATCCTAAATATTTATAGATTGTTGGGGTGTATACCTCCCCTTCTTCCAAATCTTCTAATGCCTTATCAAAAGTTGACTTCTTATCAATAATTTGCTTGTATTTCGCCATCACAGCGTAGGTTAATACTGCATAATCAGTTATTTTTTCGCTCTCACAATTGTCTTTAATAAATACAAAATCAGCAGAAAATTTAGCTTTATTTAACTCATTACCGTTCAAATTAAATGATGCATTATTTTTTAGTGTTATTTTAAATAGGCTGTCGTTTATTTTTTCAGTTAAAAAAAGATTGTCCAGTCCATAAACATTTAAAGACGCCTTAATAAAAGCTATCGATGAGCAATTTGTACGTTCCCCTTGTTTAAAGCTTTCGAATATTTTATCTGCACTCAGTTGCGAATAAGAATTTGAACAAACAAACATTAAAAATAGAAATATTGAAGTAACAGATTTCATTGCCATTAGATTTTATAATTGATTTTCCGCAACTAATTTTGGAATATACAGATTTTACAAATCTATAAAAATCAATCCATACTTGTTTTTTTACTTTTTAACTTTTTTTAAACATTGCAGATATAAGCCTGACTGACGCCTTTAGAAAGAGCAACTATTTAGCATAACTAATAAGTTATCAGTCTTATATATAAAAAAGAAACGTCTCAAATTCTTTTCTGAGACGTTTCTTTTTTATTTTTTTTCTTCGTTATCTAACTTATCATCTAATTCAGGTGCTTCCCCTTTAAATTTATGAGTGTCAACATCATAATTTTCATCATTTGTTAAAACCTCATCATATTCTTTATATTGATGTTTTTTCGTATCACTTTTATCAGCGCCAATTTTTTGATTATTGGGTTTCGGATTTTTATTATTTGTGTTCATAATAGTATGTTTTAAAGTTTAAATAAAAGTACTTCAAATGCGACTTATACCTTTATATAATCATTTGTAAAAGTTATAAAATACCACTATA
>RCUJ01000372.1_pt1 | contig 26019 bp, 23 predicted proteins | sample 2166321 | NCBI WGS metagenome assembly RCUJ01 (sample SAMN09932808, study PRJNA488358) | compost metagenome | feature: garden; material: soil; isolation source: compost soil in an enriched community after 118 h of incubation | place: Germany: Experimental Botanical Garden Goettingen | collected... | reverse complement strand
CTGCCGCTGGACAAGGCGCTGGACGACTCGGTTGCCGTCATGCTGCTGTCGCACGTCAACTATCGCAGCGGCCAGATGCACGACATGGCCTCGGTGACCGCGCTGGCGCACGAGCGCGGCGCGCTCACCATCTGGGACCTGGCGCACGCGGCCGGCGCGGTGCCCGTGGACCTGAACGGCGCCAACGCCGACTTCGCCGTGGGCTGCACCTATAAGTACTTGAACGGCGGCCCCGGCTCGCCGGCTTTTATCTGGGTGGCCCCGCGCCACACGAAAGACTTCTGGCAGCCGCTGTCCGGCTGGTGGGGCCACACGCGCCCGTTCGACATGGCCGTGGCCTACGAGCCGGCCGGCGGCATCCGCCGCTACCTGTGCGGCACCCAGCCCATCGTGTCGTTGTCGCTGGTGGAATGCGGGCTGGACGTGGCGCAAGCCGCCGACATGGCGCAGGTGCGTGCCAAGTCGCTGGCGCTGGGCGACCTGTTCATCAAGCTGGTCGAGGAACGCTGCGCGGACCACCCGCTGACGCTCGTCACCCCGCGCACGCATGCCGAACGCGGCAGCCACGTGAGCTTCCTGCATCCCAACGGCTACGAGGTCATGCAGGCGTTGATCGCGCGCGGCCTGATCGGCGATTACCGCGAGCCTGAAGTGTTGCGCTTTGGCCTGACGCCGCTGTACTTCGGCCATGCCGACGTCTGGGACGCCGTGGACATCCTGAAAGACGTGCTGGACACGCGCGCCTGGGACAAGCCGGAATACAAGCAACGCTCGACCGTGACCTGAACGCCAGAGAGCGTGGCCCAACCTCGCTGGGCCGAACCGGCATCACAACCATAAAGCGAGCGCAATACAGGAGGAGACAATGAAAAAACCACAAGGATTCGGCCAGATCGCCGAACGCGAACAGGGGCTCAAGCGGCGCTTGACCTCGGGCCAGATGAGCATGATCGCCATCGGCGGGGCCATCGGCACGGGCCTGTTTCTGGGCAGTAAATTCGCCATCGGCTTTGCCGGGCCCAGCGTCATCATCAGCTACGCCATTGGCGGGCTGATCACGCTCTTGCTGATGGGCTGCCTGGCGGAAATGACGGTGGCGCATTCCACGTCCGGGTCGTTCGGCGCCTATGCCGAGCACTACATTGGCCCTCTGGCCGGTTTTCTGGTGCGCTATGCGTACTGGTCGTGCGTGGTGCTGGCGGTGGGCACCGAGGTGACCGCCGTGGCCGAGTACATGCATTTCTGGTTCCCGGATGTGCCTGGTTGGCTATGGGTGTGCGTGTTCTCGGGGGCGCTGATCCTGGTGAACGCGATGAGCGTCAAGGCGTTCGGCACCATCGAATACTGGTTCTCTACCATCAAGATCACCGCCATCGTGGCCTTCATCATCCTGGGCGCGTATGTCGTGTGGGGCAACCCGCAGTACGGCGTGGCGCAGTACACGGCGCATGGCGGCTTCTTTCCGAACGGGCTGTGGGGCATGTGGATTGCCGTGGTGATCTCGATCTTCAGCTACCTTAGCGTCGAGATGATCGCGGTGGCCGCGGGCGAGGCCGAAGACCCCGAGCGCGCCGTGAAGAAAGCGTTTCGCGCCACCATCGTGCGGCTGGTTGTCTTCTACCTGCTGACCTTGGCGTTGATATTGGCGATCGTGCCCTGGAACGAAGCCGGCAAGGAAGGCAGCCCCTTCGTGAAGGTGATGCTGGCGCTGGACATCCCGGGCGCGGCGGGCGTCATCAACTTCATCGTGCTGGTGGCGGCGTTGTCGGCCATGAACAGCCAGCTTTACATCACCACGCGCATGATGTTCAGCCTGTCGCGCGCGGGCCATGCGCCGGCCTTGTTCGGCCGCCTGACCAAAAGCGGCACGCCGCTGAACGCGCTGCTGCTGTCCACCAGCGGTATCGCCATCGCCGTCGTGCTGAAGGTGATGTACCCCGACACGGCCTTCACCTTGATGATGGCCATCTCGATGTTCGGCGCGCTGTTCACCTGGATGATGATCTTCGTGACGCACTACTTCTTCCGCCGCCGCTGGGCACGCGAAGGCGGCGGTGCGCTGTCGTTCCGCATGCCGGGCTTTCCGGTGCTGACGCTGTTGGGTGCGGTGGCGATGCTGGCGATCCTGGTCACTACGTACTTCACCAACGTGTTCCAGATGACCTTGGTGTTCGGCGTGCCGTTCCTGCTGATCCTGGTCGCGCTGTATGCGGTGCTGTTCAAGAAGCGCGGCGAAGCCGTGGTGCTTCAGGCCCGCCAGCAGCGCGGCTGACCGGCGGCCTCTGCCGGATCAGAGGGCATGCGCGGCCACGGTGTCGGCGGGTTCCGCCACCGTGGCCGGTTCGCGTGCCGGCGCGAACACGCGCAGGCGGTGGCCGTCGGGGTCCAGCGCCACGAAGGTGCGGCCGAAATCCATGTTGGTGGGCGCTTGCAGAATGGGCAGGCCGCGCAGGCTCCAGTCCAGGTGGCGCTGGTTGAGCGCGTCGGCATCCGCCACGCAGAACGCCAGTTCAGAGGCGCCGCCCCGGCCCGCCGCGGCCGGCTCCACCGTGTAGCGCGACCACAGGCCCAGCTTCAAGCCGGAGTCCAGCACGAAGAGCGCAAACGTAGGCGAGCTTTCAACGGGCGGACGTTGCAGCAGGGCGCTGTAGAACGCCGCGCTGGTCTGGGGCTTTTCAACGTAGAAGATGACGAGATTTGATTCAGACATGACGCGCTCCTGGGTGATGGATGCACGCATCTTAGGCAGGGGTACTGTCAGTTTTTGGCAGTAGTGTGCGTCGGCAATTCAGCAGCTCAGCAGTTCAGCCATTCCGCCATTCAGCAATTCTGCGTATCTTGCGCGATAGCGCGCCACTCTTTCAGCAGCACGTGGCGGCGGCGCGGATAGCGCTCGCCGGGGGTCAGCGTGGCGATGCGGTCGGTGCGGAAATGGCGGAAGTCCTGCCGCAATTCGCACCAGGCCATGACGATGCGCACGCTGTCGAAAAAACCCAGGGCAAACGGCCATATCACCCGGTCGGAATCCGAACCCTTGTCGTCTCGGTAGCTGATGTGCAAGGCGTGTTCCGTGCGTATCGCCTGACGGATCAGCGCCACGTCGACCCGGTCCACCACCGCGACGGCGCTGGGCGCCACCAAGAGCGGAATGGCGTCCAGCTCATCGCGCAATTCCTGCGGCAACACCGCGCCGATCTTGGCCAGCGCGTTGCGCGCCGCCATGCCCAGGCGCTCGTCCGAACGCCCCGCGACCCAGCGCGTGCCCAGCACCAAGGCCTCGATTTCTTCGGTGCTGAACATCAGTGGCGGCAGCATGAAGCCGGGGCGCAGCACGTAGCCCACGCCCGGCTCGCCTTCGATTTCCGCGCCCTGGCATTGCAGCGTCGCGATGTCGCGGTACAGCGTGCGCAGGCTGACGCCCATTTCGGCGGCAAGCCGATGCCCGCTGACGGGCAGGCGGTGGCGGCGCAGGGTCTGGAGCAGGTCCAGAAGTCGTTCGGTGCGGGACATGGTTGAAGGGGCGCGTGACGAGGATGGCGTAATGCTGCCACGGAATGGCAGCAGTCGGCAGCCTGTTCCTTGCCCAATCCCACCTGGCCCGCACCGGGGCCAGCAGGCGTTCAGGCGCCGATCTTCTTGCCCGTGGCCACGTCAATCACCGAGCCGTCTTCCAGGCTGACGCGATAGATCTCGCGCACGACGTTGCCGGCAAAGCCGATTTCCACAATGGAAACGTCCTTGAACGTGGTGTTGATGCCGTCGGGCAGCACCGCGTTGAACTTGTCGGACTCCTGCTTCATGGCGTCCTGCAAGCGGGTGTCGTAGCGCGCCATGCTGTAGACCAGCGTGGTGTGCGGGTTGTGGGCGCGCAGTTCCTTGCCGTCTTGCATCACGTTGACGCCGCTGACGCCCATGGTCTTGACCAGCGCGCGGCCGGCGTCGCTCATCTTGGCGTAGACGGGGCCGGTCACGCGCGGCAAGGGGCCGTCGCGCAAGGGCGCCAGCGCGGCGGTGGCCACGGTGTTGTAGCGCATCATGTCTTCGAAGCCCTGGCCGCTTTTGACCACGCCCAGGTCCAGCCACCACGGGTGCCCCGCGTCCTTGGCGGCTTCGGTCGGGTAGAAGGTTTTCAGGGTGACCTGCAAGGGCGCGGGCGGCTTGGGCAGCGCCTTCAGCATACGGGCGGGGGTGGCGGGGTCGGCGCTGTGAATGTGCACCACCGTCACGTGCGGCAGGTTGGGCGTGTCGGCCTCGGTTTTCAGGCCCAGCGCCAGCAAGTCCTGCTTCAAGACGCCATTCACCTTGGCGTCCAGCACGGCGTTGACCTCTTGCGGCAGGCGGTACACCACGCCATAGGTGGCCTTGTGGCTGCGGAACTCGGGCTTGTCCAGGGCGCTGTTGTCGATGGCGTCGGCGGCGTGGGTGGCGAACGAAGCGGCGAACGAAGTGGCGAACAGGCCGAGGGCGGCCAGGTGCAGTGCGCGTTTGATCATGGGGAATCCCTTATCGTTGTTGAGGTGACCCGCGAGAGTCATCCCCAGTGTGTCCGCCACGGATGTACGGCGTATTGCACCAAACGAAAGAATTCCGATACCAGCCGCTGTCCGGCCGATGGATGGCTAGGCCAGGAACGCCACGCCCACCACGGCGATGCCCAGCACCAGGTTCACGCCCACCCAGCGGCGCATGCCGGCCATGGCCTGGCCGCCCTTGGGCCAGTCCGACGCGGCCACCGCAAGCGCCAGGCGCTTGTACAGCGCAAAGCGGATATGGCCGAAGATGGCCATCATCACCAGCCCGCCTGTGGCCATCAGCGTCCAGCTGCGCGGCATGAAGAAGGCGCCGCCGCTTTGCACCGCCTGGCTGGCCGACTGCCCGATCATCCACGCGCCCGTCAGCAGGATCAGCACGATCGCCACCAGCACCGCGTTCAGGAATGGCCGCAGCACCGAGGCCATCAGCGTCAGGCGTGTCTTGGGTTCCAACTGCGCGGCCGCCGGCCGCAGGAAACAGTGCGCGAACAGCATGCCGCCCACCCACAGGATCACGGCGATCACGTGGATGAATTTCAAGACGCTATAGATCATGGAGCCAGCCCGGTCGGTAAGGGGCCGCGGGGCGCGGCCGGTGTGTCCGCATGATATCCCCGCCATCGTGTTTCGCTTGGACTTGACCGGAAACCTGGTTTTGCAATTAGAATGAGATTGATTTTTATTTGTGTTGTAGTGTTCTGGGAGCCCGTCGTGCCGAACCCTGTGCTCGCTTCAGGCGACACCGTCCAATGTCTGTACCGCAGCCACCACGGGTGGCTGCAAAATTGGTTGCGCGCGAAGCTGGGCAACACCTTCGACGCCGCCGACCTGGCCCAGGACACCTTCGTGCGCGTGCTGCGCCATCGCCACGATCTGGACGCGCTGCGTGAACCGCGCGCCTACCTCACCACCATCGCCAAGCGTCTGCTGCTGAATCATCATCGGCGCCGCTCGGTCGAAAACGCCTATCTGGAAGCGTTGGCGCTGATGCCCGAACAGATTGCGCCGCCCGCCGAGCAGCGCCTGATCATTCTGGAAACGCTACAGGAAATTGACGAAATGCTGGCCGGGCTGTCGCTGCCCGCGCGCCAGGCCTTTCTGATGGCGCAGTTGGAAGAGCTGAGTCATGGCGAAATCGCCCAGCGGCTCAACGTGTCGCTGCGCACCGTGCACCGCTATATCGCCCGAGGGTTCGAGCAATGCATCATGGCGGTGAGTTGAACGGCGCGGGCGGCGAACTGCCCGCCGTCGAACGCAATGTGGCGCGCGAAGCCGCGCGCTGGCTACTGCGCTTGAGCTCGGGCCGCGCCACGGATGCCGACGTGCACGCTTGCGATCAGTGGCGGGCCAGCAAGGCCGAGCACGAACACGCCTGGCAGCGCGCGCAGCGGGTTAACGAACGCTTTGGATTGATCCCGTCGGCGCTGGGCATGGCCACCTTGAACCGGCCCGAACTGTCATCGCGCCGTGCAGCCTTGAAGACCTTGGTGGCGCTGGTGGTGGCGGGGCCGGTGGGCTGGGCGGCGTGGCGCGCCGACCCGATGAATTGGACGGCCGACTACCGCAGCGGCGCAGGCGAGCGGCGCAACGTGGTGCTGGCCGATGGGTCCACCCTGCAACTGAACACCGCCAGCGCGGTGGACGTGGTTTTTGATGCCACCACGCGCCTGCTGCGGCTGCGCGCGGGCGAGATTGCCGTACATGTCGTGGCTGATGTCGCAGGCAATGCACGGGCAAATTCCGTGGCCGATTCTTCAGGGGAAAATCCCGTGTCCGGTTCAGTGGCAGCCCCCTTTGCACCGCGCCCCTTCGTCGTCCGCACCCGCCTGGGCGACATCGAAGCGCCGCCTTCGCGCTTTTGTGTGCGGCAGGACGGCGTGCAATGCCAGGTCAGCGTGCAGGAAGGCCGTGTGCGTCTCAGCCGGGGCGGGCAGGTCCTGAACTTGGCGGCGGGCCAGCAGGGCAGCCTGAGCGAAGCCGGCGTGTCCGACCCATCGCCCGCCGATCCGCACGCCGGCGACTGGATGCGCGGCGTGCTGCATGCCAGTCAGTTGCGCCTGGATGCTTTCGCCGTGGAGCTTGGCCGATATCGCCCGGGCGTGTTGCGCTGCGATCCCGAGGTGGCGCATCTGCGTATTTCGGGCGCCTTCCAGTTGAACGACACCGATGCCGTGCTGGCCGCCTTGCCCGCGACCCTGCCGGTGCAAGTGCGCTATCGCACGCCCTATTGGGTGACCATCGGGCCGCGCGTGTCGTCAGTGTGAATGAGTCTCTGTTACAAAATACCCGCGCGCGAGCTGTCCGATTTCAAAATCACGCGGGTCATGGTCTGTATAGGCAAACGAATGCCGATACCCGTTGGATCGAAAGGACGACCATGGCTTATCTTCCCGCCGGCCGCGCAAGCGGCTCCCGACCCGCGCAGGCTGCGCATCGCGTCACTCACCTGACTTGCGCCGTGCGTGCCGCCTTGGCGTTTGCCGCCGTGTCCGCCGCGACGCTGCCGTTGACCGCCGCCCAGGCTCAATCCGAGCAAACCACGCAAGCGGCCAGCGCCGCGCGCAGCTATCGCATCCCGGCCGGCACGCTGGCCGAGGCGCTGCCGCGCTTTGCCGACAGCGCGGGCGTGACGGTGTTGTTCGATGGCGCGCTGGTGGGCCAGCGCCGCACGCCGGGGCTGACAGGCACCTACTCCGTGGCGGACGGCTTTGCGCGCTTGCTGGAGGGCAGCGGCCTGGCCGTGCAGGAACGTAGCGCGGGCGTCTTCGTGCTGCGCGCCGCCCCGCAGCCCGGCGTGACGCAACTGGCGCCCGTCAAGGTGGAAGGCGAGGGCGCCTTGATCACGCCCGCCTGGGAAACCAGCACCGACCGCCAGCGCATGGACGACTTGCAGATCAAGAACTGGAGCGACCTGGGCAAGCGCGCCGAAGCCGGCGTGAGCTTCAACCGAACCACCAACAGCATCAACATTCGCGGCCTGGACCAAGACCGCGTGCTGACCCGCGTGGACGGCATCCGGCTGCCGTGGCTGGACGACGGCGCGCGCGGCGTGAAGGGCGGCCTGGAAGCCGTGGACTTCAACAGCCTGTCGCGGCTGGACATCGTGCGCGGCGCGGACGCCACGGGCGGCGGCTCCGGCGCCATCTCGGGCATTGCCGACCTGCGCACGCTGGACCCGTCCGACCTGCTCACCGACGGCAAGACCTTCGGCGCGCTCGCCAAGACCGACTACGATTCCGCCGATTCAAGCTGGGGCGCCAACGCGGCGCTGGCGGGGCAGATCCACAGCAATACCTTCTGGCTGGTGCAGGCGGGCGTGCGCAACGGCCACGCGCTGGACAACCGGGGCGACGTGGGCGGCTACGGCCCCCAGCGCAGCGAACCCAGCCCCGAAAACTACGACCAGCGCAGCTTCCTGCTCAAGCTGCAACAGCGTGTGGAAGGCGGCCACCGCTTCGGCCTGACGGGCGAAACCTTCAAGCGCAACGCCGACATCGACAACATGTACGAGCAAGGCGCGGGCACCAGCTACCTGTACGGCGAAAACAGCACCAAGAAAGAAACCGAGCGCGAGCGCGTGTCGTTCGATTATTCCTACCAGGCGCCCAGCGCGGGCGGCCTGATCGATACGGCCACCGCCATCGTCTACTGGCAGCGCGTGCGGCTGGACAATTCCTTGGACGGCGTGCGCAGCGTCGATTCGCGCGCCCGCATCATTCCCGGCGACCCGTTCCGCTACGGCTTTCCCAGCGGCCCCTACGGGCGCAGCAACTCCATCCAGCAGACGCTGTTCGGCGTGAACGGTGAACTGACCAAGCGCTTCGCCGGCACGTCCGTATCGCAACTGTGGACGGTGGGCGGCGAATGGTACGGCAACAAGACCGAGCAGAATTCCAGCGGCTACGACAATTGCCCGACCATCCGCCCGGGCCTGCCGGCGCCATTCGGCCCGCGTGCCTGCGACATGCTGCATACCAACCAGGCCGACGTGCCGCAGTCCAAGGGCGACCAATGGGCGCTGTGGGTGCAAGACGAGTTCAGCTTCGCCGACGGCCGCTACACCGTCATGCCGGCCCTGCGCTACGACCACTACGAGCAGCGGCCGCAGTCCAGCGCCAGCTACGAGAGCAATCCCAACGCGGGCGCGCTGCCGCCGTCCAACAGCGGCAGCCGCTTCTCGCCCAAGCTGCTGGCCACGTGGAAGGCCATGGACGAACTGAGCGTCTACGCGCAGTACGCCTACGGCTTCAAGGCGCCCAGCGCCAGCCAGCTCTACACCAACTATGGCGGCCCCGGCACCTATCTGCGCGTGGGCAATCCGTACCTGAAACCCGAAACCAGCAAGGGCTGGGAACTGGGCGCCAAGATGGGCTCCGACGCGCTGGGCGGTGCGGTATCGTTCTTTGATAACCGCTATCAAAACTTCATCGATAGCAATCAGCCGCTTAACCCCAATTCGCCGCAATGGCAGGCGGGTTGGGCGGGGCAATATCCGCTGGGCATCACGGGCAACGTCAACCGCGCCAAGGTGCGCATCTATGGCGCCGAGGCCAGTGCGCACTGGAAGTTCTCGCCGGGTTGGCGCACGTGGGGTTCGCTGGCGTGGGCCGTGGGCAAGGATGAAGGCACCGGGCAATACCTGAATTCGGTGGCGCCGCTGAAGGCCATCCTGGGCGTGGGCTATGGCCGTGATGTGTGGGGCGTGGACGCCATGCTGACCACCGCGCTCAAGCGCGACAAGGTCGAATACCCGGATGCATCGGCCACCGCGCCCAATGCCGATTTTCAAGCGCCGGGCTATGGTGTGGTGGACTTGATGGGTTATTGGCGGCCCACCGCCGTGAAGGGGCTGCAAGTGCAGGCAGGCGTGTTCAACCTGTTCGACAAGAAGTATTGGGAAGCCATCAACGTGCCGACCGCGGGTTCGCTCGCCTTGCCGCGCACGGTGGATTGGTACACGGAACCGGGACGCAGCGTGCGCGTGTCGCTGACGTACCAGTATTGATCTCGCGCCGCCGCCTGGCACTTGCTTCAGGCGGCGGCAGTTTGCAAATCGAAGCGAAAGCAACACCCAAGGCTGGAGGCCTACGATGACGAATCAAGATTTCAACTCCCGCGCTGAAGCACTGCGCGCCCGCAACGAAACGCTGGCCGCGTCGCAACCGGGCCTGCGCGCCCGCAACCTGGCGCAGGCGCTGGGCGTGTCCGAGGCGGAGTGGATTGCGGCGGGCTGTGGCGGTGTGAGGTCCACCGCGCTGCACGGCACCCCGCAAGCCATCTTCCGCGAACTGGGCACGCTGGGCGAAGTGATGGCGTTGACGCGCAACGACTGGTGCGTACACGAGCGCCACGGCGCGTATCTGGACATCCAGGCCGACGGCCCGGTGGGCCTGGTGCTGGGGCCCGACATTGACCTGCGCGTGTTCTTCACCGCGTGGAAGTCCGCCTGGGCGGTTGAGCAAGACGGCCGCCACAGCCTGCAATTCTTCGATGGCGCCGGCGTGGCGGTGCACAAGGTCTACCGCACCGACGCCACCGATGCCGCCGCCTACGACGCGCTGGTGGAAAAGTTCGCGGGCGAGGCGCAATGGCCCACCACCGAAGCCTATGCGCCCGCCACGGATGCCGACGAGGTCGACGACGCGGCAAGCTGGCGCGAAGCCTGGCTGGGCATGAAGGACACGCACGAATTCTTCCCGCTGTTGCGCAAGTTCAAGGTGTCGCGCCTGGCGGCGTTGGCGGCGGCCGGTGAAGACCTGGCGCAGCCCGTGCCGGCGGAATCCGTTGAACGCATGTTGCAGTCGGCGGCGGAATCGGGCCTGTCCATCATGTGCTTCGTGGGCAATCGCGGCATGATCCAGATCCACACCGGCCCCGTCCAGCAACTGCGCCGCACCGGCCCTTGGTACAACGTGCTGGACCCGAAGTTCAACCTGCATCTGGACACCACCGCCATCGCGTCGGCCTGGGTGGTGAACAAGCCCACGTCCGACGGCTGGGTGACCTCGCTTGAGGTGTATGCCGCCACGGGCGACCTGATCGTGCAGTTCTTTGGCGAGCGCAAGCCCGGCAAGCCGGAACTCACGGGCTGGCGCGAGTTGATGGTGGGCCTGTGCGGCGCGCCGTTGGCGGTGTGAAGACGATCCAAGGTCGCTTTGAAGATCCTGTAAGGACGCTTGATGAAAAAATGGTTGGCAATTGCGTTGGGCTGGGTCGTCGCGGTGGGCGTGCATGCCGCCGAACCCAGCCGGGTGGTGAGCCTGGGCGGCAGCGTCACGGAAATCGTCTATGGCTTGGGTGAGGGCGACCGGCTGGTGGGCGATGATTTATCCAGCCTGTATCCCGAAGCCGCCACCAAGCTGCCGCGCGTGGGCTATTACCGCGCCGTGCCGGTGGAAGGCGTGCTGTCGCTCAAGCCCGACCTGGTGCTGGCGTCCGAACAGGCGGGGCCGCCGGACGCGCTCAAGCGGCTGGCCGGCGTGGGCGTGCGCGTGGTCACCGTATCGGATGCGCCCTCGGTGGATTCACTGAAGGCGCGCATCCGCGCCGTGGCCGAGGCGCTGGGCGTCGCGCCCGCGGGCGAGCGCATGGTGGACGAGGTCACCCGTGAACTCGCGCGCGCCGAAGCCATCCCGGCCACGCGCGCGCGTGCCTTGCTGCTGCTGAATCGCACCGGCACGCCGCAGGGCGCGGGCCGCGACACCGCCGCCAACGAAGTCATGCATCTGGCGGGGCTGGTCAATGTGCTGGACAACCAGCAAGGCTACAAGCCCTTGTCCGCCGAGGCCATCGGCGCGCTGGGGCCGGACCTGATCGTGGTGACGCAGGCGTCGCTGGATGCCGGTGGCGGCATGGAAAAATTCCTGGCGCAGCCGGGTATCGCCGGTTCGCAGGCGGCCGCCAAGCGCCGCGTGGTGGTCATGGATGACCTGCTGATCCTGGGCATGGGGCCGCGCCTGCCCTTGGCGCTGACCCAGCTCAAGCAAGAGGTTGCCCATGTCATGGCGCGTTAGCGCGCCCTTGGCCTTGGGCCTCTTGGCCGTGGCGTTGGTACTGGCCGTGCTGGCCGCCAGCGCCCACGGTGCGGTGTCGATACCGCTGCGCGAACTGCCCGCGCTGCTGTGGGGCCCGGCCACGCCGGACAACGCGCTGTGGCGCAATGTGCTCGTCGACATCCGCCTGCCGCGCGTGCTGTTCGCGGTGGTGGCGGGCGCGGGGCTGGCGATCTCGGGCGCGGCCATGCAGGCGCTGTTTCGCAACCCGCTGGCCGAGCCCGGGCTGATCGGCATTTCGGCGGGCGGAGCCTTGGGGGCGGTGGCCGCCATCGTGCTGACGTCGGGCGGATTCTGGATCACCGCGCCGTCGGCATTCGTCGGCAGCCTCGTGGCCACGATGTGCGCCTACGCCGTGGGCCGGCGCGTGCCGGGCGTGGCGGGCCTGCTGCTGGCCGGCGTGGCCATCACGGCGATGTCGTTCAGCGTGATCGGGCTGTTCACCTTCGTGGCCACCGATGCGCAACTGCGCGACCTGACTTTCTGGAACATGGGCAGCCTGGGCGGGGCCAACTGGAATGTGCTGGCGTTCCTGGGGCCGTGGGTGCTGCTGATGAGCGCCTGGCTGATCAGCCAATGGCGCGTCATGAACGCCTTGCTGCTGGGCGAGCGCGAGGCCCAGCACCTGGGCTACGCACTCAAGCGCGTGCGCGCGCAACTGGTGCTGGCCAGCGCGCTGATCGTCGGCCCGCTGGTGGCGGCCACCGGCACCATCGTTTTTGTAGGGCTGGTGGTGCCGCATCTGGTGCGCATGACCTTGGGCGCCAATCACCGCTGGCTGCTGCCCGCCACGGTACTGGCGGGCGGCCTGGCGCTGGTACTGGCCGATTGGATGGCCCGCACGGTTGTCGTGCCCGCCGAATTGCCGATCGGCCTGGTCACGGGGCTGGTGGGCGGCCCGTTCTTCCTGTGGCTGCTGGCGCGCGGACGGAGGCTGGGATGACGCTTGCCGCACACCAACTGACGCTGTCGCGCGGGGCCACGCGCATCCTGACTGATGTCTCGCTGGCGGTACGCCCCGGCGAAGTCGTGGGCTTGCTGGGGGCCAACGGCGCGGGCAAGTCCACGCTGCTGGGGGCGCTAGCGGCCGAGCTCTCGGCGGATGCCGGCCAGTTGAGCCTGGACGGCGCCGCGCTTGCCGATATGGCCTTGTCGCGGCAAGCGCGTCGCCGCGCCGTCCTGCCGCAAAAGCCGGGCCTGACCTTCGACCTGGACGTGCGCGAAGTGGTCGCCATGGGCGCGTACCCCTTTCCCGAACTGGCGCCCGCCCAGGTCGACGCGCTGGTCACCCAGGCGCTGGACCTGGCCGACGCGGCCCATCTGGGCGGCCGCCGCTATCCCGAACTGTCGGGCGGCGAACAGCAGCGTGTGCAGTTCGCGCGCGTGCTGGTGCAATGCCACGCCGCGCGCGCGCCCGGTGAAGCGCGCTACCTGCTGCTGGACGAGCCCACCGCCAGCCTGGACCCCAAGCACCAGGGCGACCTGCTGCGCCGCGCTTGGCAACTGGCGCACGAAGGCAATACGGGCGTACTGGTGATCCTGCACGACATGAACCTGGCCGCGCGCTGGTGCGACCGCCTGCTGCTGCTCTGCGCGGGGCGCGGCATCGCGGCCGGCACGCCGGCGCAGGTGCTGACGCCGGCGAATCTGTATCTGGCCTATGGAATCGAGGCGCATGTCATGCCGCATCCGCTGCAATCGGAGCGCCTGTTGGTGGTGACGACGTGACGCCGGACGCGGGACCGCTAAAATGGCGGGTGTAAGCACTTCCATCACTCACCCACAGGACCCGTGTCATGCCTACTTTTGACGTCGTCTCCGAAGTCGACAAACACGAACTCACCAACGCCATCGACCAAGCCAATCGCGAACTCGCCACCCGTTTCGACTTCAAGGGCACCGAGGCCAAGTTCGAACTGGAAGGCTTCGTCGTGACCCAGGTTGCCACAAGCGCGTTCCAACTCAAGCAGATGCTCGACATCTTGCGTGGCCGCCTGTCGGCGCGCGGCATCGACGTGCGCTGCCTGGACGTGGCCGACCCGCTGGAAAACCTGGGCGGCGCGCGCCAGAAGGTCACCATCAAGCAGGGCATTGAACAGCCCGTGGCCAAGAAGCTGATCGCCGCCATCAAGAACGCCAAGCTCAAGGTGGAATCGCAGATCAATGGCGACAAGCTGCGCATCACCGGCAAGAAGCGCGACGACCTGCAAGCCGCCATCGCGCTGTTGAAAAAGACCGACGTGGACCTGCCCCTGCAGTTCGAAAACTTCCGCGACTAAGCGCCCCGGCCGATCGCCATGGGGCATTCCAGCGAACTGCAACTGGTGGTTGAGCTGGCGCGCGCGGGCGGCATGTCCGCCGCCGCCCGGCAATTGGACGTGACCCCGGCGGCCGTCAGCAAACGGCTGGCGCAGATCGAGGCGCGGCTGGGGGTGCGCTTGTTCAACCGCAGCACCCGGCGCCTGAGCCTGACGGCCGAAGGCGAGGTCTACCTGGAAAGCGCGCGCCGCATCCTGGATGAAATCGAAGACCTGGACCAGCTTATCGCCAGCCGCCAGGACAGCCCGCGCGGCCGCTTGAAGGTCAACGCGCCGCTGGGCTTCGGCCGCAGCTACATCGCACCCGCCATTGCCGAATTCGCGCAGAAATACCCCGACGTCACGCTGCAATTGCAGTTGACCGACAGCCCCGCCGACTTCGTGCGCGACGCTTTCGATGTGGCGATCCGGTTCGGCGACCTGCCCGACACACGTCTTATCGCCCGCAAGATCGCGCCCAACCGCCGGCTGGTGTGCGCGTCCCCCGGCTACCTGAAGACACACGGCGTGCCGACCACGCCGCACGACCTCGCGCGCCATCAGTGCATCGTGCTGCGCCAGAACGAAGACGCCTACAGCCTGTGGCGGTTCACCAAGGGGCGCCGCAGTGAAACCGTGAAGGTACGCGGCGCGCTGAGCAGCAACGATGGCGAAGTGACGCTGACCTGGGGCCTGGCGGGCCTGGGCATCTTGCAGCGCGCCGAATGGGATCTGGCGCGCTACCTGCGCAGCGGCCGCTTGGTGCGCGTGCTGGAAGACTACGCGCTGCCGCAGGCGGACATCTACGCGGTGTTCCCCGAACGCCATCACCTATCGGCCAAGGTCCGCATCTTCGTGGACTTCCTGGTCGGCTATTTCCAGCAGGAATCGCAAGCGCGCTGGTAGGCCGGATGGGTTTCGGCCTGGATGCGGTTCAGCCCGGATGCAGTTCAACCTGGATGCAGTTCAACCCTTATCCCGCCGACCACAAATGCTGCGCGGCATAGGCCCGCCAGGGCCGCCATGAATCGGCACGCGCCAGCAGTTGCCTGGGCGTGTAGGCGCGCGATTCCAATTTCTCCAAGGCCCGGATCAGGCCGATGTCCGCGCTGGGAAACGCATCGGGCTCACGCAGTTGCCGCAAGGCGATGTATTGCGCCGTCCATTCGCCGATGCCTCGGATGGCGCGCAACCGCGTGACGGCGTCTTCCAGGCTGCTGCCGGGTTCGAACAAATGCGGGTCCGCCACCGCCGCCGCGGCCACGGCGGACAAGGTGGCCGCGCGGCTGCGCGGCATGCCCAGCACGGCCAGCTCGGCGGGCGCCACCGCCTCGGGCGTGGGAAACACATGCGTCAGTCCATCCTCCGGCTGTGCCAGCAAGGCGCCGTGCGCGGCCACCAGCTTGCCCGCCAGCCGGATGGCCGCCAACACGGTGATCTGCTGACCCAGCACGGCGCGCATCGCCAATTCAAAGCCGTCCCACGCGCCCGGCACACGCAGGCCGGGGCGCGCGGCGATCAGCGCGGCCAGCACCGGGTCGTGCGCAAACCGCGCGGCGAGTGCCACCGGATCACTATCCAGATCAAACACCCGTCGCATCCGCGCAACGATGGCCGGCAGCGCCTCCGCGCGCGCCACGCGCACCGTGGCCTGCAACGCGTTGCCCTTGGCCGGCTGCACGCGGATCGTGCCCTGCACGCCATCCAGGCTGATCGTGCGCGCATAGCAGTCGCCGTCCACCCGCTCGATGCCGGGAATGGCGCGCATCCGCAGAAAGCTCAGCATGGCCTGCCATTCATAGGGCGGGCGGTAGGCAAGCCGTATGGTTTCTTCGTGGATGTCGGGGGCGAGTGTCATGCGGGCCATGCTAGCGCGAAGGGGTTTTCAGCAGAAGGTCGTATCTTGCAAACCCTTGTGACAGGTCTGAATGACTTTGTAGCGTGTTAACGAAGGCGGCGGCATATGATGCGTTCCCTTTTTCGGAGAACAGATGTTTATGTCGCGCCCCTTGTGCATGTCCGCCCTTTTAGCCGCCACGTTGATGCTCGCCGCGTGCGGCGACGACAACGCCAAGCCGGAAGCGAAAACCGCCGAAGCCAGCACCGCCCAGGCCGAGATCGTCAAGTACAACCAGTACGTCGATGCGGCCAACAGCATCAACCAGTCGTTTGAAGAAACGCTGGACCAGTACGAGCAATACATGGTGCCCAAGCTGGCCGACAAGAAGCCCGTCAAGGACTACGTCATCGGCAACGACATCATGGTGTTGCGCACCAAGGAAAAGCTGGAAAAAGCCTTGGCGATGCAGCCCGCCATTCCCGAGATCGACGCCGCCGCCAAGGACTTCGCGCAGGCCTTGGGCAAGCTGGCTCCGCTTAGCACCGACCTGCAGAACTACGCCGCCGCCAAGACCTTCCTGTCGGACAACGGCGCGCTGGCGCGCGAGAAAAGCCCGGCCTACGTGGCTGCGCTGACCGAGGTGGCCAAGGCGGAAAGCGCCTTCTATCACGGCATTTCCGTGAAAGACACCGCCAACACCAAGGAAGCGTTTGAAAAGGCCAAGAAGGACACGGTGGCCTACTACCGCGCCGGCATGGTGTATTACGGCAAGTCCACGCTGAATCAGGCAAGCGGCATTTTTGACGGCACCGGCCTGGGCGACAAGAAGGACGCCTTCAAGCAAGACCTGGACAAGCTCAACGAAATGGCGCTGGGCTTTGACAAGAAGACCCGCGAAGCCGATCCCAAGGGTTGCGCCAGCACGATGATGCAAGCCAACGGCTTCCTGGCGGCGGGGCGCAAGGTGCTGGAGAACACGGAAAGCGGCCGCTACAAGGAAGACGCCGCGCGCACGGGCGCCTTCAAGATGCTGCGCCCCACCATCGTTGACGACGCCTACAGCCTGCGTCAGAAATTCAACAACCTGATCAACAACCTGAACGTCAGCCGCTGCTGATCCCCGGCACAACATCTTCAACCTGAAGTTGAAGATGTTGTGAATGGCGCTGCGCGCACGGCGCGCGGCGCTCGGTACATTGCCGACAGACCCTTATCAGCAAGGAGCCCTGTCGGCCATGAAGACCTATCGCATCGCAACCATTCCCGGCGACGGCATCGGCAAGGAAGTCATTCCCGCCGGCCAGCGCGTCTTACAGGCCTTGGCCGACGAAGGCGGACTGCATTTCGAGTTCCAGAACTTCGACTGGGGCGGCGACTACTACCGCCAGCACGGCGTGATGATGCCGGCCGATGGCCTGGACGCATTGCGCGACAAAGACGCGATTCTGTTCGGCTCGGCGGGCGACCCCGACATTGCCGACCACATCACCCTGTGGGGCTTGCGCCTGAAGATCTGCCAGGGCTTTGACCAGTACGCCAACGTGCGCCCCACGCGCATCCTGCCCGGCATCGACGCGCCGCTCAAGCGCTGCACGCCCGAGCAATTGAACTGGGTCATCGTGCGCGAAAACTCGGAAGGTGAATATTCCGGCGTGGGCGGGCGCGTGCACCAGGGCCATCCCATCGAGGCCGCCACCGACGTGTCGATCATGACGCGCGCCGGGGTTGAACGCATCCTGCGCTTTGCCTTCAAGCTGGCGCAATCGCGGCCGCGCAAACTGCTTACCGTGGTCACCAAGTCCAACGCGCAGCGACATGCCATGGTGATGTGGGACGAGATTGCGCTGCAAGTCAGCCGTGAATTTCCGGACGTGACGTGGGACAAGGAATTGGTGGACGCCGCCACCGCGCGCATGGTCAACCGGCCCGCGTCGCTGGACACCATCGTCGCCACCAACCTGCACGCCGACATCCTCAGCGATCTGGCCGCGGCCTTGGCCGGCAGCCTGGGCATTGCGCCCACTGGCAACATCGATCCGGAACGCCGTTACCCGTCCATGTTCGAACCCATCCACGGGTCGGCGTTCGACATCATGGGCCAAGGCTTGGCGAATCCGGTCGGCACGTTCTGGTCGGTGGTGATGCTGCTTGAGCATTTGGGCGAAACGGATGCGGCGGCACGCTTGATGCAAGCCATAGAACAGGTCACGGCCACGCCCGCGCTGCACACGCGCGACCTGGGCGGCCAGGCCACCACCGAAGACGTGACGGCGGCGGTGTGCGCGCGGCTGGCGCAGGGCAGGGCAGTGAAAGCGGCATAGCGCTGGAGGGCGCCTGGCCGGCAATACAACAAGAAGCGAAGTTCATTCGTAGTCCAAGGAGACAAGCATGTCCAAGCAAATTACCCGCGCGCGCGCGTTGGCGTTCGCGTGCCTGTTCAGCCTGCCGCTGGCAGGCGGCATGGCCGTTGCACAGACTTACCCCGCCAAGCCCATCAGCCTGGTGGTGCCGTTTCCGGCGGGCGGCACCACCGACGTGTTGGCGCGCGCGCTGGGCCAGGAGCTAAGCAAAAGCCTGGGCCAGCCGGTGGTGGTGGAAAACAAGCCCGGCGCGGGCTCGACCCTGGGCGCGGACTACGTGGCCAAGGCTGCGCCCGACGGCTACACCTTGCTGATGGGCGCCGTGCATCACACCATCGCCACCAGCGTCTACAAGAGCTTGCATTACGACTTCCAGAAGGACTTCGCGCCGGTCACCACGGTGGCGCTGGTGCCCAATGTGCTGGTCGTCAACCCCAAGCTGGACGCGACCACCGTGCAAGGCTTGTTGAAACTGGCGCAGGCCGCGCCCGGCAAGCTCACCTTCGGGTCCAACGGCATGGGCACCGGGCAGCATTTGATTGGCGCGCAGTTTGAGCAACAAGGTCACGTCAAGCTGCTGCACGTGCCGTACAAGGGCAGCGGGCCGTTGACGACGGACCTGCTGGGCGGGCAGATCGATATGTCGTTCGACACCATCACGCCCGTGCTGGCGCATATACAAAGCGGCAAGCTGCGGGCGCTGGCCGTCACCACCAACCAGCGTTCGGCGGCGCTGCCCAATGTGCCGACCATGGAAGAGGCCGGTCTGAAGCCATTCAACATGGGCACCTGGTTCGGTGTGCTGGCGCCGGCCGCCGCGCCCAAGGACGTGGTGGCGCGGCTGAATGCCGAGATGGTGAAGATCATCAAGTCGCCCGATTTCTCGCGCCGCATGGCGGAGATTGGCGCGGTGCCCATCGGCGATACGCCGGAGCAGATGCGCGCCCGCATCGGCACGGATACCGCCAACTACGCCAAGCTGGTGAAGGACGCGAAGGTGGCGATCAACTGAGCTTGCGGGTTCGCTGCTCGGTCGGCAATTGAAGCCGCTACGCGCGGATCCAGCCGCGCGCAATCGGCATGGCCAGCAGCTTGCGGTAGAGGGCTTGCGCGGCCAGTGTCAGCGGCGCGCCGACGCGGTGCCACACCGCCGCGGTGGCCGCTGCCACGATGGGCGCCAGGATCAGGCCGCCCGCGATGTCCAGGGGAAAGTGCACGCCCAGGTACACGCGCGACGTACCCACCACAACGGCGGCCAGCAGCGCCGCCCAACCCCAGCCCGCCCAGCGCCGGTCAAGAATCAGCCCGAACGCAAACGTGGCGATGATGATGGTGTGGTTGCTGGGGAAGGACGAGGTGGCCTTGTGCGGGAAAAAGGCGTGGCCCAGGCCCAGCACGAAGGGACGCGGCTGCGGCCACAGCGCGCCGCACAGGTAGCTGATGAACAAGGCGGCGCCGATGCTGGCCAGCACCTTCAGCGCCAGGCTGCGTTGCGCCTGCCCGCCCCACAGCCACATCGCCACCAGCGCGCCCGGCACGAACAGGATCAATCGGTTGGCCAGCAGCAAGGCGGCCTGGATCTGCCAGGCGGCGGTAGCCGGGTCGGCGTTGATCGACAGAAACAGGGCATGGTTCAAAGCATCCAGAGCATTCATGACACGTCATCGCAGCGTAATAATCAATAGTCGCGATGGTAGTGGGGTTACCCGTCAGTTCGCTTACAAAATGCGGCTGAATGCGGGCTTTTACTTCTGGACACGCGCTTCGCTATTCGCCTGGATCGTGCTTCGGGATGACACTTCAGCTTCATCCTTCTGCTTGATACGTCTGCCTCATCGTTCTGCTTCATCCTGCGCCTTCATCCGCCTCCCAGCTTCTTGCCCAGCCGACGCCACCCAAGCACAACGCCCGTCAGGCTCAACGCCGCGCCACCCAGACTCAGGACGATCAGCAAGACGTCCCAGATGGGCCGGCGTGACAACAGGCCGGTCCAGTCCCAACTGTGCAGAAACGAGAATAGCCAGCGGCTGACCCGGTTGCTGCGGTCTTGCCGGCCCACGATCTGGCTGGTGGCCGGGTCCAGGTAGACCCAGGTGGCTTGCGGGTTGTCGTAGATCACGCGCCAGACGGGCAGCGGCTTTTCCACGTGGCCCAGCATGGCGTGCGCGTCGCGTGCGTAGTAATAAAAATCGTAGTGGGTCAGCACCTGGACCTCGCGCACCGTGGCGCCCGGCAGCAGGCGCGTGGCGGCCTCGCGCAAGTCGCTTTCCGCGAACGCGGTGGGTGTGGCGTCGGTGGCCGACAGCACGCGCGGCTCGCCCACGGTGGTGCGCGCCAGCGCCACGTCCTTGCCGGCCGCGCGGGTCCACACCAATTCGCGCGGGGCGCTGGGCAGGGCGGCGATCAGGTCGCGCGGCGCGGCAAGCGGCGCGTCGGCCGGGGGGCCGGCATAGGCACTGTGTGCCAGCGGCGCGGCCGTGCTGGTGAAGAGCTTCCACGGGTTCATCGACATCAGGCCGCTGAAGATCCAGGTAATGGTGATGGCGGCAAACAGCAGGCCGCTGATGTGATGCCATCGCATCATGCGTTCGCGGTAGGGCGAACGGCTGCCCGTGGCGTAGGGGCGCGAAAAGCGCCAGCGCAGGATGCCCACGACCGTGCCCGTCAGCGCCAGCACCACTCCAGCCACCGACAGCCACACCACCACGTCGTGCCACCAGCGGTCCAGCGCGTTGCCGCGCAGCGGATACAGCCAATGGATCCACGCGCCCGCGTAGTTCCAGGCGCGTTCGTTGCGGGTGGCGTCCAGCACCACCGCGCCGGTTGCCGACGAGACATACAGCCGGGTGCGCGCCGGGTCATCCATGTCGATGCGGTGCAGCGGCCGGTGCACATCCAGCGACCCCGAGTGGGTGTAGACGTCTTCGTCCACCGTCTCCTGGTGGCGCGCGGCGTACTGGCCGCCAAACCACGCCAGCGCGGATGCCTTCGCCACGGCCGCATCGGCCGGCGGCAGCAGCGCGCCGCTGGCGGCATCCACCACCTTGGGCGCCGTGCGCGGGGCGCCAGGCACCAGATAGACCGGCGCGCCGGCCCGCGTGGCGGCCAGGCTCAGGCCCGGAGTGTCGCTGGCGCCCGCCGCCGCCAGCGCCTGGGCGGGGGTGATGGCGATGGCGGCGGCATCCAGCGGCGCCAGGTGCGTCAGCCGTTCCTGCGGCGTCAGCTTGGGGTAGCCCACGTACATCATCACCACGCCGGAAATAAACCACATGGCAAAGAACAGGCACAGCACGATGCCGGCCCAGCGATGGGTCAGGTAGAGCCAACGCTTGAGGCGCGAGGACAGCGGCGGCCCGGCGCGGCGGGCGGGTTTGCTTTCCGGCTTCATTGCGGGCGTCCTTGCGGGCTTACCTGCGGCCTGACCTTCGGGCTTACTTGCGGCTTGGCGTGTAGACGTGGCGCTCATGGCATTCCCCTTAAGCGCGTTCGTCAGAACCGCATTTGCAAGGTCAGTTCCACCGAACGCGGCGCGCCCAGGTAGTACATCGTGGGGCTGCTGTTCGCGGCGTAGACCTTGTCGGTCAGGTTGCGCACGCGGAAGGTGGCGTCCACGTTGCGGTTGATCCGATGCGACAGCGCCGCGTCAAACACGGTGTAGGACGGCGCCCACACGGTGTTGGCCGCGTCCGCATACGCGCGGCCCACGTAGCGCGCCGCGACGCTGGCGTTCCAGTCGGGCACGAAGGCGTAGTCGACCCACACGTTCGCCAGGCGGCGCGGCGTGTTGGTCGGCACCTTGCCGTTGCGCGATACCGAACCGCCACCGACCGACTGCGTGAAGTCGTCGTACTTGGGGTCCACAAAGGCCACGTTGCCTTGCAGCGACAGCTTGGACGTCAGTTGCAAACCGCCCGCCAGTTCCACGCCGCGCGCGGACTGCGCACCCACCGGCACGCTGACGCCGGGGTTGTTGGGGTCCGACGTCGCCAGGTTCTTGCGCTTGATCTCGTAGACCGACACGGTGGCCGCGCCGCGCCCATCCCAGAAGTTGAACTTGCCGCCGACTTCGGCCTGCGTGCCGGTGGTGAGCTTGTCGTTGTTCAACACGTCGGCGAATGACGCGGTGGCCATCAGGCCCGACGGGGGATCGGCCGCGGTGGCGTACTGCGCGTACAGCGACGCTTCCGGGCTGATCTCCCAGTTCACGCCCAGACGTCCGGTCAAGGGCGAATAGCTGCGCTGCGCGCTGGCGGGCGAGGTGGCGGTGACCGCGCGGCGGTTGGTCAGGTCCAGGTCGATAAAGTCCTTGCGCAGCGCCGACACAATCGCCACGCCCGGCAGCACTTCCGTGCGGTTTTCAAGCGTTAGTGCAAAGGTGCGGATGCGGTTCTCGCGGTCGGGTTTGTGGCCGCGCGTCATGCCGGGGATGTCGTAGAAGTCGCCCGCCGAAAAATCGTAGGGGTCCACGGCGTCCACCTGGCCGGACAGGCTGGTGGGAAAGCGCGTGACCTTGTTCTGGCTGATGTCGGCGCCGAACGACCAATCGCTGCGCAGGCCCGCGATGGACGAGCGATACAGCCCTTCGACGCGGTTGCCCAACAGGCGTTGCTCGTGCCGTTGCAGCAACGCGCCCGAACGCAGCACCAGGCTGTTGTCGGCGTTGAAGCGATAGCTTTCCAGGTTGCGGAAGTCGCGGTCCGCGCGGTAGTGGTACAGCGTGTTCTTCAACGTCAGGTTCGACCCCGCGCGCCATTCGGTCACGGATCGCGCCCACAGCACCGACTGCTCGTACAGGCCGTCGTTGACGTTGTAGTTCTTGAAGCGCGTGCCATCCATGATGTGGCCTTCGCCTTGCACCACGCCGTTGGCATTGGTCTTCAGCGGCGTGCCCCAGTAGGGGCGGTCGACCTGTTCGCGCTGGAATTCAAAGGCGAAGGTCTGGGTCACGTCGGCGCCCAGGTCCGACAGCAAGGACGCGGCCACCTGGGTGGCGCGGCTATGGTTGCCGTCGACCCAGCCGTGGCTGGAACCGGTGTTGGCGTCGATGCGCAGGTAGTGGCCTTGCCCGCCGGCATCGCCCGCCAACTGCTGGTTCAGGCCGATGGAATATTGGCGGCTGTCGAAGGAACCCAGGCGGAACTGGGCGTCATAGAAGGTGTCGCGTTCGGGCAGCTTGGTCACGTAGTTGATGGCGCCGCCCACCGCGCCCGCGCCAAACAGAAAGGTGGCGGGGCCGCCGATGGCCTCGACGCGATCGTAGATCCAGCTATCGATGGGGCGCCCGGCGATGGCGTCGTACTGCACGGAAATGCCGTTGAACAGTTGCGACACCTGGCCGCCCGAAAATCCGCGATAGCTGACCGCGCCGGCATTGCCCGGGGGCGAGGCGTTATCCACGCCGGGGATGCCGCGCGCAATCTCCTGCGTGTTCAAGGAACCGCGCGCTTCGATCTGCTCGCGCGAGATCACGGTGACGCTGGCCGGCGTTTCGCGCAGGGTCAGCCCCAGGCGGCTGCCGGTGTTGTCGTGGGCGTCCAGGTCGATCACGCCATTGGGCGCGGGTGCGGCGTAGCCCGCACCGTAGACGGTGGTGGGCGCCAGGGTCTTCACGGCGGGTTCGGCGGCCAGGGCCAGGGCGGGACTGCCGGCGATGGCGCCCAGCAGCAAGGTGTAGAGAGTCGTGTGTTTCATGTCGGAGGTCGGCAAGCAAGCAAACGGGCGAGCGCATCCAGCGCGCCGCTAGCGATAAGCGGGGCGCGACGAGTCGCGAGGGTCTGATGTCGACGGCGCTAAGGCAGGCGGAGGGAACCGCTAGTCTTGCGTGTCAGGGGAGACGGTGGCGTGGGCGCGCGGAACTGCCGCAAGCAATGACGGAAAACCGACGTGTCGGAAAACCCATGCGGCGGATGACCGAAGCCCAGCTCAGTTCGCGGGCGGTGCGCGCGGCTGTACCGCGCTCCAGGCATGAAGGGAGTTTTCCGCCAGGAAGAACAGCGGCGGGTAGGTGATGGCGCGACCTACGGGGGCCGGCACCACGGGCACGGGCGCGGGCAGGATGCTCACGTCGGCTTGGGGGTTGCGGCACAGCGGGCAATGATGGTCGCCATGGGCGTCGTCGGCCTTGCTGCTGTGCTGGCTATCGTGCAGGTCGTTATGCGAGTCGTTGTGCGGCACTTCCAGCGTCAGGGTGCCGCTGGCTTCGCCTTCGCTGGCGCAGTATTCAACGCTGATGCGATGGAAGTGATGGCCGTCGGGCGACAGGCTCAAGGCATGGGCTAGCGACGGCGCCAACGACGCCCACAGGATCGCGGCAAGCGCGATCCACAGGTTGGGGCGGGTCAGGAAAGTAGCGAAGCACATGGAGCGGAATTATATCGGAGCAGTTTTCCGATGCGTGCGCAGTATCAAGGAAATATTAAGACGCCCGTCCGCGCCTTTTTCCTCATGGCGTTCTCCGCGAGTTCGCAGCTATACCGACAAGTGCCGGCGCACGTCCTCGCCATCAATGGCGCTTCGGTCTCCGCTGGCCACCACTTCCCCGCGCGACAGCACGACGAACTGGTCGGCCAGCTCGCGTGCGAAATCGAAGTACTGTTCGCACAGCAAAATGGCGATGTCGCCGCGTTCGCGCAGCATGTGGATCACCCGCGCGATGTCCTTGATGATGGACGGCTGAATGCCTTCGGTGGGCTCGTCCAGGATGATGAGCTTGGGCTCGGCCACCAGCGCGCGCGCAATCGCAAGCTGTTGCTGCTGCCCGCCGGACAAATCGCCGCCGCGCCGCGACAGCATGCTTTTCAGCACGGGAAAAAGTTCAAAGACTTCTTCCTTGATGCGGCGCGCGCGGGCAGCGGGCTTGGTCGCCATGCCCATCAGGATGTTCTCTTCCACCGTCAGCCGCGCGAAGATGTCACGGCCCTGCGGCACATAAGCCATGCCGCGCGCGGCGCGCTGGTGCGGCGCCAGGCGGGTGATGTCGGCGCCGTCGAACGCGATGTTGCCGCTGGCCACGGGCAGCACGCCCATCACGCATTTCAGCAGCGTGGTCTTGCCCACGCCGTTGCGGCCCAGCAGCGCCAGGCACTCGCCCTGGCGCACCGACAGCGACACGCCGCGCAGCGTGTGGCTGCCGCCGTAGTATTGGTTGATCGTGCTTACGTCCAGCATCTTATCGCCCCAGGTAGACTTCGATCACGCGCGGGTCGGCCTGCACCTTGCTCATGGGCCCTTCGGCCAGCACCGAGCCTTCATGCAGCACCGTCACCTTGCCGTCGCCCGCGATCTGGTTGACGAAGTCCATGTCGTGTTCCACCACCATCAGCGAATGGCGGCCGCGCAGTTCGTTCAGCAATTCGCCGGTGCGTTCGGTTTCGGCGTCGGTCATGCCGGCAACCGGTTCGTCCAGCAGCAGCAACTGCGGTTCCTGCATCAGCAGCATGCCGATTTCCAGCCACTGCTTCTGACCATGCGACAGCAGGCCGGCAGGGCGTTGCACTTCGGGGCGCAGTCGGATCAGGTCCAGCGTTTCGCCGATCTTGTCGGCCTGTTCGCTGGTCAAGCGCGAGAACAGCGTGGGCCGCACGCGCTTGTCCGTCTTCATCGCCAGCTCCAGGTTTTCAAACACGCTGTGCTGCTCGAACACCGTGGGCCGCTGGAACTTGCGGCCGATGCCCGCGTGCGCAATCTGCGCTTCGTTCAAGGTCGTCAGGTCGATGCTCTGGCCAAAGAACGCGGTGCCCGCGGTGGGCCGCGTCTTGCCGGTGATGACGTCCATCATCGTGGTCTTGCCCGCGCCGTTGGGGCCGATGATGCAACGCAGTTCGCCCACGCCGATGTCCAGCGTCAGGTCGTTCAGCGCCTTGAAGCCGTCGAAGCTGACGGTAATGCCTTCCAGGTACAGGATGGCGCCGTGGCTGGTGTCCAGGCCCTTGGGGCTGA
>RCUJ01000366.1_pt1 | contig 26334 bp, 20 predicted proteins | sample 2166321 | NCBI WGS metagenome assembly RCUJ01 (sample SAMN09932808, study PRJNA488358) | compost metagenome | feature: garden; material: soil; isolation source: compost soil in an enriched community after 118 h of incubation | place: Germany: Experimental Botanical Garden Goettingen | collected... | reverse complement strand
CTCTCTTTTTACATCATAAGGAATAAATGAATTCTGGGATTTTCCTGCTGGAAATTTACCCTCATTCATCGATGTTATAATTACAGTCTCAAAGTCCAAAACACGACTTTCTAAAACCCCCATAATCTGCAAACCTCGCAAAGGCTCACCTTCAAAAGACACTTCCGCCAAATCTATAATTTGCTTATAAATTGAATGAAGCGTATCTATATTATCAATATGATGATGTTTGGAATAATAATTTATAAGCTTATTAATTACTTTAAAAACCCCATAAACAAAAGCTTTTGCAATTTTTTCTTCTTCATTATCATTGCTAAAATGATCTTTAATAGCAATCAATAAAGCTGAAATATTCTTTAAAACTGCAATAGAGCCATTTTCCCATTTTTCAAATAGCAAATTAAAAAAAGTGGAAGACTCAGCATGAAGTTCCAAAATTTTCTGATGCGTAATAAAAGTATAATTATTCTCTTTTATAATTCTCACTAATCTTTGCGCGTTTGCGTACGGCTCAACCAGCGGATGCGTTAAAACATCAAGCACATCTTTATAATAAAAAACATAACTGCCACCTTTTCGAGAAAGCGCATTGGTGTGCATTTTAAATAATTTAGCAACAAAAATCTGTGATGGATTATTTTTTCCAGAATATCCCATCGTAATGTTTAATGCCCCAACAGAAGAAGGTAGCGAGTATAAAACCGGAACCAACAAGTTTTCTTCACCAAGAACCACTGCTACTTTATCTAATGAAGCATCAGGATTTTGATCCATTAAATTTTCAATAATACTTCCTGCAAGTTTTGCCTGCCCAATTGTTTTTGGAGTCCCAATAATTTTAATGTTTTTTGATTGCGAAAAATCATCGACAATCCATTCAAAAACATGTGATTTATAATGTTTCCAACTTTCCTTAAAACGCCTTAAAAACAATCCTGCATCGTGATACGGATCATTAAGAAAAGCCTGATCTGCATCCCAATAAATTTTAGCTTGATCCAAAGCAATTAAATGCTGTACTATTTTTTCTTCTGCAGCATTCAAAGCATTAAAACCCGCAAAAATAAAAGTACGGTTTCCAATAGTGTTAGAAAAATGGTTAAGGTTATTTACTGCTTCTCTATAAACCAAACCTTGATATCCAATTGACTTAAAAAGCAAATGATTATAAAGCGATTCGTAGTACAACGGAAGCAACTTCCAGAAATCAATATAATTCTCAAGAAGTTTTGTTTTTTGATCCACTTCTATCCCCCATTTTTTTATATCCTCAATATCTTTTAAATAAGACAACACATGCGAAGGATCTAAAAGGTAACGGTCGATTTCATTAAAATCTTGGAGAAGGGTTTTGGCCCAATTTGCAAATAACTCAAAAGATTGTTGATGCTTCTTTTCCGTAATAGACAAATAAACTTCATAAAATTCAAACAAAAGCTCAATTGAATCAACTGAACGAATTGAAGCGACATCTTGAACAAAATCTTCAATACTTGTAATCTCTGGCGAAATAATAGTCTTTGAAGTCTCTTTTTTAAGCGCTTCAATCAAAAAAACCTTTGCCCTTTTGTTAGGAAGTATTATTGTTATTTCAGAAAGTTTCTCTGCATAATCCTGAATTACAACAGATGCAATTTTTTGAAGAAAAGAATCATTTATCATAGTATAAAAATAAAAAAAGCCATTCAATTAAGAATGGCTTTTCATATTTATTTAGAAAACTAATTATAGTTTACCTTGGTATTTAGAACCAATGTGTCTAATTTCAGTTCTTCTGTTTTGTGCTTTACCTGCAGCAGTTTTGTTACTTGCAACTGGTTTAGAAGATCCAAATCCTTTAGCTTCTAAGTTTTCAGGATTAACTCCTCTTTCGATTAACGCGTTCATTACAGCGTTTGCTCTATCTTGAGAAAGTTTATCGTTGATTTTAGCAGAACCTGTACTATCTGTGTGTCCTTCGATAGAGAATTTCGCGTTTGGATAGTTTTTAAGGATTTCTTTAATAGCATCTAATCTAGCTTGAGTTTCTTTGTCTCCAGTTTTGAAAGTAGCTTTTCCTGAGTTGAAGTATACCGCTCTAGCTTGAACTTTAAGATCTTCTAACGCCTCAGAAGTTACTTCTGGACATCCTCTGTTACTAGCAGGACCTGCAACTGTAGGACAGTCGTCATCTTTGTCAGCAACACCATCTTTATCAGCATCTAAGAATGGGCAACCACCGTTTTCTTTAGGACCAGCAACTGTAGGACATTTATCGTCTTTATCAGCAATTCCGTCACCGTCAGTATCAGGACAACCTTTTAAAGCAGCTAAACCAGCAACATCTGGACAAGCGTCATCTTTATCAGCAATTCCGTCTCCGTCTGTATCAGGACATCCGTTTAATGCAGCTAAACCAAATACATCTGGACAAGCGTCAGAAGCATCAACGATTCCATCACCGTCAGTATCAGGACATCCATTGAATTGTTTTAAACCAGCAACATCTGGACAAGCATCGTCTTTGTCATAGATTCCGTCTCCGTCAGTATCTTTACCTCCGAATTTGAAAATCAAACCTGCAGTATGTTGGAAGTGAGATGGAGTATCAATTACCCCATTATAATCATCTCTTCCTACATTATCTCCAGAACCTGAAGCAACAGCCCATTTGTATCTTGTAGCAAGCTCAAGACCAATTGCATCTGTAAACCAGAAAGTAATACCAGCACCTGGATTTACAGTTCCAAAACTATCATCACCTAAGAAAGTATAACCTCCACCAATAGATAACGAAGGATCAATCACTTTAGATTTGATTAACTCTTGGAAGCTATATTTGATAGTAGCATCAATTCCGTAGTACATTAAGTCACCAGGATTAGTTACAATATTACCTCTTCCATCATGCCCTGGAGCACTTGGTCTGAAATAAACAGCTTTATCAATTTTGTTTACAGATCCTTGTAAACCAACTGAGAAACCATGTCCTACATATCTATTTACACCAATGTAAGATAATGAAGGAAGAATATTCCAGTTGTCTTTTACAGCAAAAAGCTGAGAGAAGTGTTGGTCAAAGAAACCATGACCAGCACCAGAACTTGTTCTAGTATCCACAGCATTAACCCCGAAAGAGATCGCCCATGGATTGTTACTGTCTTGCGCGTGAGAACTTAAACCCATCGCCATCAATACAGCAACTAAAAGTTTGTTAAGATGTTTCATACTTAATTTTTTTAATTACAATTTAGTTAATTACAAGCAAAAGTAACACCAAATTTTTTAAATACAAAATGAAATGTTAAAAAAAACCTACAAAAATTTAACGGAAGTGGTAATTATATAACTTTTAACATTTTACCGACAACTGTGAAGGCATTTATAGCTTTATCTAAGTGCTCTTTTTCATGCGCAGCAGATAATTGTACTCGTATTCTAGCTTTATCTTTTGGAACTACAGGGAAGAAAAATCCAATAACATATATTCCTTGTTTCAAAAGTTCGTTTGCCATTGTCTGAGATAATTTTGCATCATACAACATAACAGGAACAATTGCAGAATCTCCATCAATAATATCAAAGCCTGCTTTTTTCATACCTTCTTTAAAATAGTTGGTATTCCATTCTAGCTTATCACGAAGTGCTGTATCTTTTTCCAGCAATTCAAATACCTTGATTGACGCACCAACAATTGCAGGTGCCAATGAATTTGAAAACAAATAAGGTCTAGATCGTTGACGCAACAATTCTATAATTTCTTTTTTAGCAGTAGTATATCCTCCCATTGCTCCACCCAAAGCTTTTCCAAGAGTCCCTGTAATGATATCTACCCTACCCATTACTCCTTTTGCTTCAAGAGTTCCTTTTCCTGTAGCTCCGATAAAACCAGCCGCATGACATTCGTCTACCATTACCATTGCATCATATTTATCTGCTAAATCACAAATTTTATCCAATGGCGCTACTAATCCATCCATAGAAAAAACTCCATCAGTAACAATCAATTTGAAACGAGCTCCAGCTTCATTCGCTTTTATTAACTGTTGCTCCAGATCTTCCATATTATTATTTTCATAACGATAGCGAGCTGCTTTGCATAGACGTACCCCATCAATAATAGAAGCATGATTTAGACTATCCGAAATAATTGCATCATTTTCTCCCAACAAAGGCTCGAACACACCGCCGTTTGCATCAAAAGCCGCTGCATACAAAATCGTATCCTCTGTACCATAAAAATCTGCGATCTTTTTTTCTAATGTTTTATGTATATCCTGTGTTCCGCAAATGAAACGTACAGACGACATCCCGAAACCATGCGTATCCATTGCATCCTTAGCCGCTTGTACCACTTCTGGATGAGAAGAAAGTCCTAAATAGTTATTAGCACAAAAGTTCAATACTGTTTCTCCAGTCGAAATTGTAATTTCTGCCCCTTGAGGAGACGTAATAATTCGTTCCTTTTTAAAAATTCCATTTTCCTCAATTGTCTGCAATTCCTTTTGCAGATGTTCTTTTATTTTACCGTACATTTTTTATTTATTTAAAACGTTAAAAATTAACAACTTAACCATAATAAAGCTTCGTTTTTTCTTTAACATCTGATTAATTTTTTCACAAATTTACTACTTCAATTTCCGCTCCTATATATACGAGAGCTTTTTTTAACACCGTATATCCTAAATCTTCAATTGCATCTTGATATTCCTGAATTTGCTGTCGATATTTAGCATTAGACGCTCCAGTTTTATAATCTAGCAAGTAAGCTTCTTTATTTTCTAAAAACACAATTCGATCTGGCTTCAAAATCCTCCCTTCTTTCTGAACAATCGTTTGCTCATTTAGCACAGTATGATTTCCATCAAAACACACATTAAGCTCTGGATGATTTACAATTTCTTTTAAAGTTTTCAAAACCCGATCTTCTTGATCATAAGTTATCAAACCGTTTTCAAGTGATTTGGCAACTGCCAAATCAACATCTGATTTATCTTTAACAAAAGCCAAAATTTCATGAACAATATTCCCATACGAAATAGCTTCTTGTTGATGAGTCCCCCACATCAAGGCTTCGCGCTGCGCGATTTTAATATTTTTTGGATTTAAAACCTCCCTTACAACCGGGATAGACTTAACAATATCAACTGTTCGAGTGGCTTTTGACAATCGAGTTTTATTTCCAAACTCATAATTTAACTTTTCTTCTTCATAAACCCCTTGATTAATCAGGAATTTAATAAAAAAAGAAGCCATATTATTGGGATATTCACCATCGGCTTTAGCCTTTAGTGATTGCGAAATCACATATAATTGTTCTTCAGCACGAGTTAGAGCAACATAAAGCACATTTATATTATCCAAAAGCTCTTCTTGCTTTTTTAAATTAAAAACTGCCGATGCACTTTCTCCAAAACTTTCAACAACACTACTATTATCAACTAAAGCTTTTGGAACTCCCAAATCTATCTCTTCCGTATCGAGCCACAATTTGTCTTTTGGTTTTCGATTATAGTCTTCATCTGCAAAAGGCATAATTACAACTGGAAACTCCAAACCTTTTGACTTATGAATAGTCATAATACGAACCGCATTATTTCCTTCCGGAGATGGAATGCTAAATTTTTCCGCATTCTTATCCCAGAAAATTAAAAAATCTGCAACTCCAGCTTGATTTCGAATATCTCTTTCCAAAACAATATCTAGAAAAAATTGCACATAAGCATTTCCTTCTGATGGAAGAATAAATTTAGAAATAATAATTTCAACCGCTTCGTACAAGGATTTTTTTCTAACATCTTCAAAAGAAAAAGAAACATCAAAAGTCATAAGCCATTCCTCAAATTCCTTTTCAAATTTGTAACTCATCCCCATCGCAATAAAATCATGAACAGGCATTGACAAATCTTTTGTTGAAGAAAGAAAATGCAAAAAGTTGGCTTTCGACTCTAAGTCAGCACTATTGTTTAAATATCTCAAAAGATGAACTATCAAACGAACTTCTGATGCATTTTGAATCATTAAAGTTTCTGAAGACAACAGCGGAACACCTTGTTCTGTCAAATAATTGGCAACTGCAATTCCTTGATCTCTTTTTCTGGTCAGGATTACAATATCTTTATATTCAAAACCTTGTTTGACTACTTCTCGAATTGTATTTAAAGTTGCCAAAACATACAAATCAGATTTCTCCACAACCTCTTCCTCATCTACAGATTCATTTTTCTCAACGATCGGCAGAAAAGAAACATTTACATAACCGCCTTTTTTCGAATTCGTATTTTGATAACTATGATTCTCGTATAAATCCTTATAATCTTCATTTGTAAATTCAGTCGAAATCAATTTAAAGAAAGCATTATTGAATTCAATAACTTCACTATAACTTCTATAGTTAGTATCTAAATGCTTCACTATTTTTTCATGATGAAAAAAAGCGACATCTTCTTTACTTAATTCGATAAATTGTTCCGCCTTTCCGCCGCGCCAACGATAAATAGACTGTTTAGGATCTCCAACAATCATTAGAGTTCCTTTATTTCCAAAATCATCTGAACCAGAAAGCGAATTATCAATAAGCGGAATCAAGTTCTGCCATTGCATTTCTGATGTGTCTTGAAATTCGTCAATAAAAAAATTACGATAACGTTCTCCCAAACGCTCATAAATAAACGGTGCAGGCTGATTCTGAATTTCGCGATGAATGATCGCATTGAATTCTGAAATTGACAAGACATTTTGTTCAGACTGAATTTTGGCAAGTTCATTACTCACAGTATTCAGCAAAGAAAGCGGGGTAATATTTTTTAAAAAAGCTTTATAAAAATCTCTTTTTTCAAAGTTTTGATAAACGTCTTTTAATATCTGAAGTAATTCTGGAATAATATTTTCAATTAACGCTCTGTCTTTGGCCGTTTTATTAATTGCTATATCATCAAACTCATGAAAGGTTTTATTTTTTGGATTGAATTTTCCATCTCGAATACTTTCTAAATGATTTGGGAAAGTTCCTCTTGAAAATGATTTTGGATCTATTCCGTTTTTATCAATCAATTCAATTGCTTTCATTGCAAGACCTTCATTGGTTTCTTCAAGCTCTTTACAAAGCGCTTGCATCTTCTTTTTAATCTCAACAAACTCTTCAATTGTTTTGTTTTGAAAATGTAGAATTTCATTTCGATTGTTTTCATTCAAAACCAATCTTCCCGTATCAAGAATTTCTCGGGAAATATCCCAGCTTTTGTCGTCATCGGTTTTTTCCATAGTAAAATCGATGAGAAGCTTTGTCAAAGTTTCATCTTCACCAGCTTGAGCGATTATGGCATCGACAGCTTCAACCAACAAATTTTCGGTATCCAGAGTGACTTCAAAAGTCATTGGAAGATTCAAATCATGGGCAAAAGCGCGGATAACTTTGTGGGTAAATTTGTCAATTGTCGAAATATCAAAAGCAGCGTAATTATGAATTAAGTGCTTAATAATTTGCTGCGATTTGGTTTTAATTTTAATGATTGAAAGCCCTGTATCACGCGATAAGTCTTCCATCAAATCGGCTGCTTTTGGAGACGGATCGTCTTTTGCAAATTCAGACAGATTTCCAACAATACGGCTTTTCATTTCATGAACCGCTTTGTTGGTAAAAGTAATCGCCAAAATATTTCGGTATGCATCGTTTTTTGGAGAAGAAAGAATAATTTTTAAATATTCCTTAACCAATGTATACGTCTTTCCTGATCCCGCAGAAGCATCATAAATGGAAAAAGACGGACTTTGCATAAGTTTGGTTTTAGTATTGTAAAAATAATACAATAATATTAAATGCCAATAATGAAAAATTCCAAATTCCAATATCTATTTATTGCGAATGCTCTAAATATTGGAATTTGGAATCTGAAAAATTTTGAAATTTATGCGTTTTTAGGAAAAGCTCTTTTATTAAAAACCAAAAGTATACCTACCCCTGTAGAAATTGCTACATCGGCAACATTAAAAATAGCATTAAAGAAAGCAAAGTGTTTTCCGCCAAATATCGGAAGCCAAGCTGGAAGATTCCCTTCCCAAATTGGAAAATAGAACATATCTACAACCAGACCGTGAAACCAAGTTCCGTAGGGAGTTGGCGAAAATATAGTTGCTAAGTTATGCGTGCTGTCATCAAAAATAACTCCGTAGAAAACAGAATCAATAATATTTCCGGCAGCTCCAGCAAAGATTAATGCGATAGCAACCACTAAATATGTAGAGTGGCGTTTTTTTATAGAATCAGAAAGCCACCAGCCAATTCCGAAAACAGCAAAAATTCTAAAAACTGTCAAAATCAGTTTTCCATACTCCCCTGGTATTTTTGTCCCCCAAGCCATTCCTTCATTTTCAATAAAATGAATTTTGAACCACTCAGCGCCCATCACTTTTACTTCTTCGCCAAGAACAAAATTTGTTTTGACATAGATTTTAGAAAGCTGATCAACAATTAAAACTAGAAATATAAGGAAATACGCTTTTCGTAATGACATTTTATGATTTTTTGATGGGCAAAAATAGCAATTAAATCAAAAAAAACGCTCCTAAAGGAGCGTTAATTCTTTTCTAACAAACTAAACAAGTTTATCTGCTAATCTAAACCTAATAAAGTTTATTTTTTTACAGCAGCTTTTGCTGGCGTTTTCGGGCTGTCGGAGAAAAATTCTGAAATCGACTTGAATATCCCCTTGCTTTCTTTTCCGGCAGCCAGTTTCTTAGCTTCACCCTTTTTTACATCTGCTTTAAATTTAACACGCAGTTTTTCAAATTCTTTCATTCTGCGCTCTACATCCGAGTTTACTTCTTTGAATTTCAATACTTTAGCCATAATGTAAGTTTTTCGTCGTAAATAATTAAAATTATTACTGATTTGGTACTACAATGATACATAATTTAATTTATATTTGTTAATAAAAATTAACACTTGTTTAGCATAACTTGCATTATTTTTTAAAAACGAATACCAACACAAACTAAATTTAACATTCTTCCAAAAATCCTACAAAATCATGAATGAAATTACAACTACACTAAATGACTTTCTTGTCAGCACCAAATCTACTGCGGCATTAATTTTAAACGGAAAAGGAAAACTTATCACTTCCTTAAATCTTGACTATGGCGACAGTATTGCTGCTATGAGTGCGGCTATTTTATCTATGAGCGAAAAATTCTTAATTGATTTAGAAAAAGGCTCTTTAAAGCAATTATACCTAAAAAGTGCCGAAGGCGTTATTGTCGGAAACAAAATTAGCGGTTCTAACTTTATCGTTGCTTTTTCTAAAGAAGGAAGCAATCTCGCATTATTAATGCGTTCTACGGAAGAAGTTTCTATTGAACTAAGCAAAAATTCTCTTTTGAAATAACATAAAATTCTATTAACAAATAACCCAAATGAACTATGAGTAATGATTTTTTAAACGTGTTTTTAAACGAAATGAAAACCAACGTAAACGGCTTTATCGCTGTAGCAGTGACAGAAATTGAATCTGGATTAAGCTTTGGAAATTTAACTATCGATCCAAGTTTTGACCCTGAACTAGCCGCTGCCTACAACTTAGAAGTTGTAAAAGCTAAATTGAGTGCCGTAAAAGCACTAAATTTAAACCAGGACATCGAAGATATTTTGATTACACTATCGAATCAAATTCACATTATCGATATTTCTCCTAACAAAAAATTCATGATCTATCTTGCTGCTGATGCTTCAAAAGCAAATTTAGGCATGACAAGAGCTATTTTAAGAAAACACAAAGCTGAAGTTGAAAAAAATCTAGCATAACAATGTAACAATTTTACTTTTTAAAAACCGCCAATATTAAGGCGGTTTTTTTTGAGCTTATTCAAAAAAGCTCTTAGGTAATTTTACCTATTTTATTCCTACAAAATAAATTATTGCTAAAATCGCTTTATTTTGAATAATTATAAATAATTTCCTTCAATACCAATTCGCATCAGCAAAAACAAACCTCATCAAACATTAAACAAAAAAAACGCTCCTAAAAAGGAGCGTTTTTTGTTCTATCCAAAGATATTTTTATAATTATCTCTGCAAGTTTTTAGCCTCGATACTCATTGTTGCATGAGGAACTATTTTAAGCCTTTCCTTGCTAATTAATTTACCTGTTACTTTGCAGATACCGTAAGTTTTGTTTTCTACACGGAATAAAGCATTTTTTAAGTCACGAATGAATTTCTCTTGTCTGATAGCCAACTGAGAGTTTGCTTCTTTAGACATGGTCTCACTTCCTTCTTCAAAAGCTTTAAAAGTTGGAGAAGTATCGTCAGTACCATTATTCAAATCGTTCATATAGGCACTTTTGATCAAATCAAGATCTTCTTGTGCTTTTTTAATTTTTGCTTGGATTATCTCTTTGAACTCTGCTAAATCTGCGTCAGAGTATCTTGTAATTTCATCTATCATTTTCTAACTATTTTGAAATTAATATAATGGTTCTAATGTCATCAAACTCAATTTCTGTGCCGTTTTCTAACGCGTCAGCAAAAACCAGTTCATCTGTTAATGTTTCAGACTTAATATAGTCTTCATTTTTTGAAACCGCATCTTCTAAAATACCGTTTCTTTTTATTTGAACTTTAATCTTATCCGTAACCTCAAATCCTGAATCTTTACGGATGTTTTGTATTCTATTAACTAATTCTCTTGCGATACCTTCATTTTTTAATTCTTCGGTAAGAGTAATATCAAGCGCAACTGTTATTCCGTTTGAATTAGCAACCAACCATCCTTCGATATCTTGTGATGTAATTTCTACATCTTCTAATGATAAAGTTACACTATTTCCTGCAATAACAATATCTAGCGTTCCCTGCTTGTCCAGCTGATTGATCTGATCTGCAGAAAAACCTTGTATCTCCTTAGAAATCAAGCCCATATCCTTACCAAAACGCGGCCCAAGAGCCTTAAAATTTGGCTTAATTTGTTTAACCAAAATACCAGAAGCATCATCCAAAAGTTCGATTTCTTTAACGTTTACTTCGGCTTTTACAAGGTCAGAAATTGCCTCGATTTCAGCACGCTGATTCTCGTCAAGTACTGGAATCATTACCTTTTGCAGAGGTTGACGAACTTTAATCATCTCTTTTTTACGTAGTGATAACACCAAAGATGAGATGGTTTGCGCCTTCTGCATTTTGCTCTCTAACGTTTTATTAACAAAGTTTTCGACAAATTTTGGAAACTCAGCCAAGTGAACACTAGCAAAATCCTCAGTTCCCGTAGATGATGTTAAATCTCTGTATAATTTATCCATAAAAAATGGAGCTACCGGAGCGCTTAATTTGCTTATCGTTAATAAGCAAGTATAAAGCGTTTGGTAAGCCGCAATTTTATCTTTTGCATATTCTCCTTTCCAGAAACGACGACGACATAAACGAACGTACCAGTTACTTAAGTTTTCCTGCACGAAGTCAGAAATGGCTCTTGTCGCTTTTGTTGGCTCGTAATCTTCGTAGCATTCATCTACAAATTTGATTAGCGAATGCAATTCAGAAATAATCCATTGATCGATTTCTGGTCTTTCGTTTAACGGAATTTCAGCTTCTGCATATTTAAATCCGTCGATGTTAGCATATAACGAGAAGAACGAATAGGTATTGTAAAGTGTTCCGAAGAATTTACGTTTAACCTCAGCAATTCCTTCAAGGTCAAACTTCAAGTTATCCCAAGGATTTGCATTCATGATCATATACCAGCGGGTAGCATCTGGACCGTTTTCTGCAATGGTTTTAAATGGGTCTATAGTATTTCCTTTACTCTTAGACATTTTAATTCCATTTTTATCCAAAACAAGACCATTTGAAACTACGTTTTTGTATGCAATTTTATCAAAAACCAAAGTTCCGATAGCGTGTAAGGTATAGAACCATCCACGTGTTTGATCTACTCCTTCAGCAATGAAATTTGCTGGAAAATCTTTGTTTCCATCAATTTTGTCTTTGTTTTCAAAAGGATAATGCCATTGTGCATAAGGCATTGCTCCAGAATCGAACCAAACGTCAATTAGATCACTTTCGCGCTTCATTGGTTTTCCAGAAGCTGAAACCAAAGTGATTGCATCAACAACATTTTTGTGCAAGTCAATTAAATCATAATTTGACTCAGCCATATTTCCGATTTCAAACCCTTTAAACGGATTTTCTTTTTGGAAACCTGCTTCGATCGATTTTTCGATTGCATTGTACAATTCTTCAACAGAACCGATAATAACTTCTTCTGTTTTATCTTCTGTTCTCCAAATTGGCAACGGAATACCCCAATATCTAGAACGAGATAAGTTCCAATCATTAGCATTTTTAAGCCAATTACCAAAACGTCCTTCACCAGTAGATTTAGGTTTCCAATTGATAGTTTCGTTCAGGTCGAACATTCTATCTTTTACATCGGTTACTTTGATGAACCATGAATCTAGAGGATAGTATAGTAACGGCTCGTCTGTTCTCCAACTGTGTGGATAACTGTGCACGTATTTTTCAACTTTAAAAGCTTTATTTTCTTCTTTAAGACGAATAGCAATTTCGACATCTACAGATTTCTCTGGAGCTTGTCCTGCATCGTAATATTCGTTTTTAACATATTTACCGGCCAAATCACCTACATGAGAAGTAAATCTTCCTTGTAAATCAACTAAAGGAACTGCTGTTGCGTTTTCGTCAAGAACCAACATTGGCGGAACTTCTGGTTTTGCTTCTTTTGCCACTTTAGCATCATCTGCACCAAAAGTTGGAGCCGTATGCACGATTCCTGTTCCATCTTCAGTTGTAACGAAATCTCCTGAAATTACTCTAAATGCATTTTCAGCATTTTGATATGGCAATACGTAAGGCAATAATTGTTCATAACGGATTTCTACTAAATCTGCTCCTTTTGCTTCAGTTAAGATTTTGTACGGAAGTTTTTTATCTCCGTTTTTAACGTTATCAAAGTCAGCATCATCTTCACTTAAGAAAAATCCTTTTCCGAATTGTTTTCCAACTAAGTTTTTAGCCAAAATCACATTGATTGGCTCAAAAGTATATTGATTGAAAGTTTTAACTAAAACATAATCGATTTTTGGACCAACCGTCAAAGCTGTATTTGATGGCAATGTCCAAGGAGTTGTCGTCCAAGCTAAAATGTGAATATCTCCAAAACCTTGTAAAAAGCTTGGAAGCGTTTCTGGTAAAGTTTTGAATTGTGCTACAATCGTAGTATCAGTTACGTCACGGTAAGCTCCAGGCTGATTTACTTCGTGAGAAGACAATCCTGTTCCTGCTTTTGGAGAATAAGGCTGAATTGTGTATCCTTTATACAACAAACCTTTATCGTAGATTTGTTTCAAAAGCCACCAAACAGACTCCATATATTTTGGTTTATAAGTCACATACGGATCATCCATATCAACCCAATACCCCATTTTTTCGGTCAAATCATTCCATACGTCAGTATAACGCATAACGGTTTTTTTACACGCTTCGTTATATTCTTCGATAGAAATGGTTTTACCAATATCTTCTTTTGTAATTCCAAGTTCTTTCTCAGTACCTAATTCTACAGGTAATCCGTGAGTATCCCATCCGGCTTTTCTTTTTACCTGAAAACCTTTTTGAGTTTTATATCTGCAAAAAATATCTTTAATCGCACGTGCCATTACGTGGTGAATTCCAGGTAATCCGTTTGCTGAAGGCGGACCTTCAAAAAATACGAAAGGCTCAGCACCTTCGCGAGTTGTTACACTCTTTTCAAATATATTTTCTTTCTTCCAAAAATCAAGAACTTCAGACGCTACAGTTGGTAAGTCAAGTCCTTTGTATTCAGTAAATTTTGTACTCATTTTATCCTTTTCTTAAACGAGGTGCGAAAGTAAGGAATTTTGAGTAAAATAGAGAAAATATCACGGAAAAAAGACCGATTTCGGGAAACTTCGAGTAGATTCCGCAACAAATCTTGCCCTTTTTATAGGTTTAAGAGAAAACTTCTTTTAAAATCTCCAAAGATTTAGGTTTTTTGAATCCTTCAAGATGAAGACTGTAATAATCAATTATAATTTTTAGAAGGATTTGTCTTTCTAAGACATGAAAGATTTTTTGATCATTATCGAATTTTAAATCGATCAGCTTTTTAAACAGATTGGTTTCGTGTTCAGACAACACATTTCCAGTTTGAAAAAGTGTAAAAACACCTTCATTCATTTCAAAAAAAGGAAGATTAATATCTGACAAATCGGGATAAAAACCAAGATACTTTGTAATTTCTAAAAGAAGGATTAAATGAAAATTAGAAATCTCATCATGATGATCCAACCAAGTTAATGCCGTTTCTAAAAACAGGAAAAGCTGTTCGTTTTTTTCTTCTTCCTGAATGGAATAATGAAGCATTTCTGAAAGAAACATTACCATCGTACTTTTTACAATATCAGTATGAATGCTTTGAAATGGAACAGCAGTTTTTATTTCCTTAAAATTTTCAAGTGTTCCTTTATTTTTATGAACGGCTTCTATTTCTAAAATTGAAAAAGGCTGAAAATAAGCAATCTTCTGGCTTGCCTTTCTGCTCGAAAAAGCATCGCGCACAAAATAAGATTTCAATCCGCTTGAAAGTGTAAAGCATTTTACTATCAAGCTTTTTTCTTGAAATTTTAAAGAGGAGATTACTATGGCTTTTGTTTTAACGAGCACGGAATAATTTTAGATTGAAGATTTTAGATTTTAGATTTTTTTTGACTTTTGACTTTCAAACTAACGTATAATCATCACTTTTTTTACTTTAGTTTCACCTCCGTCTTCTGCAGAAATAAAAACCATGTAAACACCAGATGCTACTTTATATTTACCAAAAGCAGTTGTATCCCACTCAATTGTTCCGCCTGAAGAAGTTGTTTCGTAGACCAAGTTTCCTTCGATATCTGTAATTTTGATATTTGCCTTATCAATTAATCCAGCAACTTTAACCGTTCCTGTATACGTCGGACGCACAGGATTCGGATAAACATATACATTACTCAAATCGTCGTTTGCTTCTGTTGCAATTCCACCAAATGAAACTAATCCTTTGTTAGTCGCAATAAAAACTTCTCCAGTATTAGGATTTATCTTGAGATCATTTACGTAATTACTTGGGAGTGGCGAATTGTTTATTGTAAAATGATATTTGGTTTCTTGCCCATTTGGAGAAACCATAAACACTCCGGAATCTGCAGTTCCAATCCATTTATTGTTTGCTCCGTCAACAGCTATAGAAGTTATAAATTGTTCATAGAGCAGCTCCTGAGCCAAATCATCTTCAGTTATGATAATTGGATTTGCTTTTAACTGACTTTCCGATTGAAAACTAGAGACATTAGACAAAACCCTCAACCCTTTTGTTGTCCCTATCCAAAGCTGATTTTTTGTATCTATTGCTAGAGTTCTAACGTCTTCTATTGGCAAATTCCCTGCATCAGCGCCAAAAGTCATTTTTTTGAATACATTGGTGCTTTCATTAAACCCAACAACTCCATTTCTGTAAGTTCCAATCCACTTTACATTATTGCGATCGACAGCTATACTTGAATAGCTTTCTGCTTCTGCATTGCCTAAAATTGAAGTCATTGCATAACTACTCCACTGCCCATTTGTTTTTAAAACTTTCAATCCGTTATTAACTCTACTATTAGTCACCCAAAGATTTCCAGTTTTATCAAAAGCTGCTGCATTGATTCGAACATCTATATAATTTGGCCCTTCTGTAGTAATGGACTCCAAACCGCTATTTTCCTCATTATATAAAAGAGTAGGGACATCATTTTCAATTTTCACTAATCCTGAGAAAAAAGAACTAGCATAAACGTGTCTTTCATTATTCGAATTTATGCTGATTCTTGTTATTGATTTTGCATCATACATCTCAGAATATGGAATATTCAGCCATCCTGAAGTATTAAATCGGCTAATTCCATAACTATCTAAAGGATACGGATTATACGAAACATCATAATCGCCATAAACTGCCCATAAAGTGCTTGAGCCTGCATCTATAGAGAAAATGTTATTGCGTATTGGACCGCTCGGTGTACTATTTTCGAAAACCGCAACGTTATTTAAAACAGAAACAAACAAGCCTTTTTCTTTTGTTCCGATAAAAATCTGATTCCCAATTGCAGTTGCACAGCTAAAATTTAAGGTATTATCTAAAACCTGAGTATTTGCAATCTGACGATTCAGCACCATCTGATTATTGTACACATAAACTGTACTGGCAGTCGTAAGAAATAAATTATGATTTTTTACTCTTACATCAACAGCGGCTTGAGGCAATTGCGAAAAACCTACAAATGTACTTGAATTGAATCTATGAATATATCCAGAATCATTTACAGCAATAAGTTCTGTATCTAAAGCCTCAACACCAGACCAACTCCCTGCATTTACGACAGACCATTGGTTATAATCTATTAAATTGGAATTTGAACTATCTGCTCTCCTAATACCACTAGCTGTTGCCGCAAAAATAAATCCGTTAAACATTGTGGTTTGCCTAACACTTATTTCTGCTCCATTATCGCCAATAAAATAAGTGTCGCCAAATTGCGAAGTTTTAAGATTGAACTGAACAATTCCGAAATCGCAAGAAACATATATCAATCCATTGTTTTCCATAAAATGATTGATCTTTTTAGTATTTGCCGGAAGTTGTTTGTTAATTATATCTACGACTTTTTGAATACTTCCATCAACATCATTAATCAAGATCATTAAACCATTTTCGTAACCGATTATTGTTTTTTTGAATGATTCACTATAATAAACCGCAGAAATTGTCTGACCCGAAAGTCCATCAACAGTAGTCGTCGATTTTAAAACATTGGTTGTTGTATTTCTTGAAAATATTGCGTTTTCTGAAGCTGCAAATATACTTGTAGTTGATTCTGAAATGTCTTTTATTTCATTAAATGAAAAATATCCTTGCCAAGACAATTTGCTCTGTGCCACGCAAAATTGAATTAGGAATAAAAACAAACCGCAGAAAAATACTTTTTTCATCATTTAATGTATTCGAATTGACAAATATAATACAAACGGGATTTTATTTAATTTTTAGTCCAAATAAAATGCCCCCGATATCTTATTAGATAACCGAGGGCATATTTAATTATTGTGAGCGAATCTTAAACTACACCTTGTGCAAGCATCGCATCGGCAACTTTTACAAATCCGGCAATGTTTGCTCCTTTTACGTAGTTAACATATCCGTCTTCTTCAGCACCGTATTTTTTACATTGGTTATGAATCCCAACCATGATATCTTTTAATCTCAAGTCTACTTCTTCACTAGTCCAATTTAAACGAATCGAGTTCTGTGTCATTTCTAATCCAGAAGCGGCAACACCTCCAGCATTTGCAGCTTTTCCAGGTGCAAATAATACTTTATTGTCTAAGAAAAGTTTAATAGCGTCTAATGTAGAAGGCATGTTTGCAGCTTCAGTCACACATAAAACACCATTATCGATTAATTTCTTAGCATCGTCTCCATTTAATTCGTTTTGAGTAGCACATGGAATAGCGATATCTACTTTTACTTCCCAAGGGCTTTTCCCTTTATGGAAAATAGCATTTGGATATTTTTCTAAATATCTTTCTGCTCTGTTATCTCCAGTAGCTCTCATTTCAACCATATGGTCGATTTTTTCTCCAGAGATTCCTTCTTCATCATAAATGTATCCATCAGGACCAGAAATAGTAACTACTTTTCCTCCTAATTCATTTACTTTTAAAGCAACACCCCAAGCCACATTCCCGAATCCTGAAATAGCTACTCTCTTGCCTTTAATCTCGTGTCCGATAGTACGAAGCATCTGATCTGTAAAATATACTACTCCATATCCTGTAGCTTCAGGTCTAATTAATGAACCTCCGTAAGCTAAACCTTTTCCAGTTAGAACTCCTGTAAATTCATTTCTAATTCTTTTGTACTGTCCAAATAAGTAACCGATTTCTCTAGCACCAACACCAATATCTCCAGCCGGAACGTCAAGATCCGGACCAATATGGCGGCATAATTCTGTCATGAATGACTGGCAGAAACGCATAATTTCTCCGTCTGATTTTCCTTCTGGATCAAAATCAGATCCTCCTTTACCTCCACCCATTGGAAGAGTTGTCAAACTGTTTTTGAAAACTTGTTCGAACGCAAGGAATTTTAAAACTGATAAATTTACTGTATGGTGAAATCTAATTCCTCCTTTGTAAGGTCCAATTGCAGAGTTCATTTGAATTCTGAAACCTCTATTCACAATAATTTCTCCTTTATCGTCTACCCATGGAACTCTGAATATTATTGATCTTTCTGGTTCAGCGATTCTTAAAAGGATATTCTTTCCGTCATATTTTTTACGTTCAGATATAAACGGAATTACAGTTTCTGCGAATTCTCTAACTGCTTGAAGAAATTCTGGCTCGTTTGGATTTTTTGACTCAACAAGAGCCATAAATTCATTTATTTTTTGTTCCATCTTTGAAATAAATTTTCAGATAATTTAGATTTAATTTTTACTCTTATAAAAAATAAGAAACTACGTTTAAGAAAACGTTTTCGTTTTAACTGACAAAGATATATCAAATAATGATTCGATGTTATAATTTTCACTTTTTTGAAACGATTTGTGTTTTTTTCAAACATTACAAAAAAACACATTTTTCATGTAGGTGTTTACATGCAAATTACCCTCTAAAAATTAGTAAATTAAGTATTTTGTTACTTATTTTTCAATACAGCGATTTAATATTTTGAATCGATTAGGTTTTTTATATATTTGCCGAGATTTGTAAGCCCCCAAAAAATGCGTAAAGCCCTATTTATCACATTATTTGCCTTGTTAGGCATCTCAACTACAGTATCAGCACAAGGATTAGCCCAAGAGATCGGAATCTATGCAGGACCAGTCACTTTGCAGTCCGATTTTGGAGAAAGAAACAACTTTGATAATAATGTCGGAAACACTGGCTTTGGCATTGGAATCATGCACTTCATAAATTTCTCTGCCAATAACAATAGAGAAAACTATTTTACAGAACATTTTAAAGTAAGATCTGATCTGTCGTACAGCAAAACTACCTTAAAACATCATGGCCAGTGGGTTGAATACAAGCCTAAAGGGGTATTTGCAACGCAATTAAGAAACATGCATGCAAGTTCAAGCATAGTAAGCTTGGGAACACAGTTAGAATTTTCTCCTTTTATGAAAATCCACGACTTCGAAAACTCAGTTGGTAGCTTCAGTCCGTATGGTGCTTTTGGAGTTCAAGTAAGCTATTATTCGGCAAAAGTCGGGTCACATTTAGGAGACATTACACTTCCTGATAACACTCCAGGAAAATACTTAACTCCCTCTGACGGACGTGCACATGGTTTTTCTACCGAAACTGGCATAGCTTTAGCTGCAACAGCGGCGGTGGGTGTACACTATAAATTAACTGACATGAGCGATCTAATGTTTGAAACTCGTTTTCATATGTACAGCTCAGACTGGATCGACGGATTAAACCCAAACAAAGATATTTACAAAGAAAACAAATCTAATGATTGGCAGGTTTGGTTTAATTTTGGATACATCTACTATTTAGAATTTTAAAAAAGTTAAAATCCCAAAATATAAAAATCCCAAATTCCAAAACTATTAAAAGTGGAATTTGGGATTTTTTATTAGATATTTAAAAAAGAAATCCAAACTCCTAACATAAAAATTGGAATTTGGAATTTTCTTATTTTAATTTATCTTAAGCTAACGCTTGCTCTAAATCTGCGATTAAATCTTCTGCATCTTCGATACCAACACTTAATCGAACTAAATCATCAGTAATACCAACTTCAGCTCTTTTATCTGCAGGAATAGAAGCGTGAGTCATTAATGCTGGGTGATTAGCCAATGATTCTACTCCGCCAAGAGATTCAGCCAATGTAAATACTTTCAGTTTTTCTAAAAACGCAATAGAATCTTCTTTTTTGCCTGATTTAAAATCAAAAGAAACCATTCCGCCAAAAGCTTTCATTTGCTTTTTAGCAATTTCATGAAATGGATGATTTTTTAAACCTGGATAATAAACTGTCTTAATCTTTGGATGATTACTCAAGTAGTCTACCACTTTCTCTCCATTCTCACAATGTCTCTGAACCCTTAAAGCTAAAGTTTTGATTCCTCTTAAAACCAAGAAACTATCCATTGGCCCAAGAGTTGCTCCAGTTGCAAACTGCTGAAAATGCAATTGCTCTCCTAAAGCAGCATCTTTTACAATTAAGGCACCAGCAATTACATCAGAATGTCCTCCTAAATATTTTGTTGCTGAGTGCATTACAATATCTGCCCCTAAATCAAGAGGTTTTTGCAAATATGGCGTTGCGAAAGTATTATCTACTGCAAGAAGAATTTTTTTCTCTTGAGTGATTTTTGCTATTTCTTGAATGTCCGCTAATTTCATCAACGGATTTGTTGGCGTTTCTACCCAGATCAGTTTAGTGTTTTCGTTGATTAAACTTTTCAATTTTTCAATATTCGTCATATCAACAAAATGAAATTTAATACCTGAATCTTTATATACACGAGAAAACATTCTATAAGTTCCGCCATACAAATCATCCATTGCAATGATTTCGTCTCCTGCCTTAAAAGATCTTAAAACACAGTCTGTAGCAGCAAGACCAGATGAAAATGCTAATCCGCGGGTTCCGTTTTCAATACTTGCCAAAGCGTCTTCCAAGGCAGTACGAGTAGGATTTGAAGCTCTACTATATTCGTAATCCGCCAAAGGTTTCCCTGGGCTTGTTTGCACAAATGTTGAAGTTTGATATACTGGCGGCATAACTGCACCTGTACTTGGATCATGATGCTGCCCTCCGTGTATTACTTTTGTATTGAATTTCATATAGTTATAAATTTAAATTCCTTAATTCTTTTACAAATTTACCGCTTAATTTATTTTATCGCGACACAACTTCTTACCTTTGTAGATAATTAACACTTTTTGATATGAAAAATTACATATTTATAATCTTTTTGTGTTTGATTTTTACAAGTTGCAAAAAAGAGCTTTCATTTGAAAATGAAACGTTTGAAGAGAAATCTACTATCCCATGCAAAAATGACTGCCCGAAAATCACCATAGAAGTTCCGATAGCTAAAAATGTTAAAATAACGTCAGACAGCATCAATAAAAAAGTTTTTGCTGTTATTAAAGAGATTGTATTTTTTGAAGATGATTCGGTAAAAGTTGATGATTATAGATCATTGGCAAAATCGTTTATTGCTTCGTACCAAGAAATGCATCAAAAATTTCCAAACGACACTTTTGGTTGGGAAGCTAAAATAATTGGAAATGTCGAATTTGAATCTGAACAAATTTTAAACCTAAAAATTGATCATTACACTTTTACTGGTGGCGCCCATGGATATCAAGGTTATCGTTCGTTACTATTCGATAAAAAAACGGGAAAAACGATTTTCAATAAACAGCTATTTAAAAACGAAAAAGAGTTTAAAGCTTTCGCTGAAAAAACATTCAGATCAAAATACAAAATCCCCGAAAAAGCAAACATTAACGCTACAGGTCTAATGTTTGAAAACGATAAATTTCAATTACCTCAAAATATATTTTATACTTCTGAGGGTTTACTTTTATACTACAACTCATATGAAGCCGCATCCTACGCAGACGGTCCAAAAGAACTTATTTTTTCGTATGAAGAAGTAAAGAAATATTTGAATTTTCAATAATAATTTCAGCATGAGTTAGACGCACTGCAGTGCGTCTCTACAAAAAAACCTCAGAACCTAAGCATCTCAGCAACTTAGAACCTTTTCTACTGAACATCATACTTCATTTTACGCAAAACCCTCAAGGCTTCTTTAAACGAAGAATAAATATACTTATACGGCTTTAAAAGCAATTTTGCATCGATTAGCTTTTGTCGAGCATCTTCAAAACCATTCAAATAACAGATCATAAAAGTAGAAGGAAGGTTTTCCAGATCTTTCATTTCACGCTCAGACAACGACATCTCTTTTTCCAATTTTCGTAGCAGCGCTATATTAGAATTATAAATATGGTGCAACATTTTTCGATTAAACTCTGGCGGCTGAAAAAACATTTGACGATCAATTTTATAATATCCGTTATCAAAAAAATGAATCGTTTGCTCTTCTAACGGATAATAACTCGTTTTGTCATTTAATCCCAGCGGAACATATTCAGTAATAGTAAAAGTGTCGTCATTATATTCGATCGTAACCACATCTTGAGCCGAATAAAAAAGTTTAATCTGTTCGTTTATCAATTCGATGTCAACTCTTGAAAGATATGTTTTATCGCGAAGTTTTTTAGGAACTCCAGCCCAACAAATTACAAACAGTTCCTTAAAAACATGATATTTCGGCGACATGTCTTTATGTCTAAAATTCATAAAATCAATGACTCCGTCTAAAGTATATTGAATACTATTTCGAGAACTATTTTCTATTCCGATTACGGTTTCTGTATTTTGATTGTTTTTTTCTATTTCTTCATGTTCTTCTAAAGGAATAGAATTACTGCCACGTCTTATAAAAATGCTATTGGCAAGAATAGTATGAATTCCTTTTTTAAAGTAAGAGATTTTACTTTTGGGTTTTATGGTAACCAGACCGATTACTTTGTCTTTTGGAAGATTTGGAAAAGGTACATTTTCGTATTGAATCTTAGGTGGATTTTCTAAAAAAGCGTTAACTAGATTCTGAATTCGACTATCATCGAAGAAATCATCGCCTACAATTTCGTTATCCTGATCTTCTACTCCAACTACGATATAGGAATTGTTGTTCGGGTTGGAATTGGAAAGTGCACAAATGTGTTTCAAAAACTTCCCCTTTCCTTCTCTCGAATGAAGATTCAACTGCCTTTTTTTATCATAAAAACTGCTTTCGTCATTATGAGCGAGGAGATTTTTAATTAAAAGGCGCTTATTAATCATTATTCCTGATCTTTAGACTGACTTAGATTTTTAGACTTCTTAGATTTATGATTTTCAGATTCCTAAGATAATCTAAAGATCTAACTTTCTAAGAAGTCTAATCATCTATTTTTAAATATTTTTCTTTACAATCGTCGAAGACGCCTGTGCTGTACTCATAACAACCAAATCTGCAATATTTACATGATAAGGCCTTGAAACCACAAAATGAATAATATCAGCAATATCTTCAGCCAGCAGCGGATCAAATCCTTTATAAACATTTGCTGCTCTTTCAACGTCACCTTTAAAACGGACTTCACTAAATTCTGTCGCCACCATTCCTGGATGAATGCCGCCAACTCGAATTCCAAACGGATTCAAATCGATTCGCATTCCTGCCGTAATTGCATCAACCGCATGTTTAGAACCGCAGTATACATTTCCATTTGGATAAACTTCTTTTGCCGCCGTTGAACCAATGTTAATAATATGTCCCGATTGTCTTTCGACCATTTGCGGAATTATCGCTTTTGAAACATACAAAAGTCCTTTTACATTTATATCAATCATGGCATCCCAATCGTCTAAATCGCCGTTCTGAATTGGATCTAAACCATGAGCATTTCCTGCGTTATTAATTAAAACATCAATTGTAAAGAAATCGTTTGGCAGCGAACTTATTTTTTGCAGAACATCTTCTTTATCACGAACATCAAACGCTAAAGAATGAACCTCTGTAAAAGCAGAAAGTTCATTTTGAAGTTCTTCTAAACGGTCTGCACGTCTTCCGCAAAGCACTACTTTATAATTGTTTCTTGCTAAAACCTGAGCTGTTGCTTTTCCAATTCCGCTTGTGGCTCCAGTAATTAAAACTGTCTTTTTCATTTTAAATTATTTATTTTTTTGATACAAATTAAAGTAATCCATCATATTTTTCTAGGATTAAAATCGTATTAATAAACCTACCTCTTCCTTAAGGTTTGATTAATTCAACACAAAATTACAGTATAAAAGCACTAAATGAAGTTCGTTCTGCGTTATAAATTTACTAATTTAAAAACAAAGAAACTTATGAAAGCTGTAAACCTAAAATTTAGAATTTTTCTCTTGGCGTCATTATCTACTCTATTACTAGCAAGCTGTAGCAGTAGTGATAGTAATGATGGTTCACAAACTTCAAAAGTAAGTGTACGAATGACAGATGCACCGGGTGATTATGATCAAGTAAACGTTGAAGTTTTAGACGTTAAAATTAAAAGCACTTCTGAGACTGGCGAAGATGGCTGGGTTAGTATAGGAAACATTAAACCTGGAATATATAATTTATTGGATTTGACTGGCGGTGTAAATGTGCTTTTGGCAGACAACGAAGTGCCATCTGGATATTTAGGGCAAATGCGATTAATTCTTGGAGACAAGAACACTGTTGTTAAAGACGGCGTAACTTATCCTTTAAAAACACCAAGCGCCCAACAATCGGGTTTAAAATTAAAAATTAACCAAACATTGACGGCTGGCGCAACTTATGACTTTTTATTAGATTTTGATGTAGAACATTCTATTGTTGTTGAAGCTGGCAATTCTGGAAACTTCAATTTACATCCTGTAATTAGAGTTTCTACAAACGCAACATCTGGAATAATCAAAGGAATTGTAACACCTTTTACTTTCCAGTCTTTAGTATCAGTTCAGGTTGGAGACACAACTGTTTCAGCTTATACAGATGAGCTTGGAGTGTTTCAACTAAATGGTATTCCGGCAGGAACTTATTCTGTAACAATTACTCCTGATGTAAGTTCGCAATTACCTGCTTTAGTTGTTCCTAATGTGGTGGTGGTAAATGGACAAATCACAAACATGAACACTCTCGTTTTAAAATAAAAACTCCTTAAAACATAAAAAACAGCTATTCTAAAAAGTAGAATAGCTGTTTTTTTTATGTTTATTCATTTAAAGAATTAAAAAATCACTTCTAAATCTGTGAATGTCTTTAATTTGTAAAATATTTTAATTCTTATTTTTCCATTCCTCTAAATTCAATACCATATTGAGCGCTGTCCAAGTTTCTCCATCTACTTCCCTTAAATATTTTTTATCGGGATTTAAAGTAAACCCAACTTTTTCATAACATTTTTGAGCTCCGATATTAAAGTCAAAAACATTCAACTCAATATTTCTTTCTTTTCTGTTTTCAAAAATATATTGCAACAATAAAGTCACCATCTGCTCGCCAATTCCTTTTCCTCTTTGGTTTTTATCCATAATCAAGATTCGGCCTAATTTTGCAAAACCATCATAAAAATAAATCTCACAATGTCCAATAGTATTGCCACTAGAAATATTTGCAACTCTAAAAGCAATTCTATTTTCATCAGAAAGCGTTTTATCTATCTGCTCTTCTGTTAAAGGAAAGGCAAATTCTGGTCCGCCAAATTGCATTAAATCTTTGGCATTTTTGACAGAATCGATCAATTCGGGATAATCTTTTTTTTCAAAATTTTCTAGGTAGATCATTTTTCAGAATAGTATAAATTAAGGCACATCGTCGCCCATACTTTCTGTCCAGATAGCAAACCAGTCTTCTTTGTCCATTTCCAATTCAACAGCTTTTGATAAAGATTGAATTCTGGCAACGTTAACAGTTCCCGCAATAGGAATAACTCTTGCTGGATGTTTTAAAATCCATGATAGTAAAAGCGTATCAGCACCTAAGTGATATTTTTCTAATAAAGTCGAAAATAACTTTTTCAAACGGCGAGTCTGTTTGGTGTCTTCTCTAAAAACAGTTCCAAGCGGATTCCATGACAATGGACGAATTCCGTTAGTTTGCATATAATCTAAACTTCCGTCCAACATTGGCTCATAATGTGTAGCCGAAAATTGTACCTGATTATAGCTCACTTCTGTTTTCTGGCGAATTAACTCAGTTTGAGAACTTGTAAAATTGGAAAGACCGAAATCGATAATTTTTCCTTCTCCTTTTAACTTTTCGACTGCTTCTGCGATTTCATCGGCTTGCATTAACGGGCTTGGTCTATGAAGCAAAAAAACATCTACATAATCTGTTTTTAAATTCTTCAAAGATGTTTCTACAGACTTAATAATATAGTCTTTAGAATAATCATAATGTTTGATTTTGTTTTCTGGGCGTTTTTCAGCAATCATCTGAATTCCGCACTTGGTAATTAATTGTAATTTTTCACGGGCAATTTTACTTGCATGAAAGGCTTTTCCAAAATCGGCTTCGGTCGTATACGAACCGTAAATATCCGCGTGATCAAAAGTCGTAATTTTGTTTTCGATACTTACCTGTATCATGTTTTCCATTTCTTTAGTTGTAAGGTTTTTATCCCAAACTCCCCAATTCATAGTGC
>RCUJ01000364.1_pt1 | contig 26395 bp, 28 predicted proteins | sample 2166321 | NCBI WGS metagenome assembly RCUJ01 (sample SAMN09932808, study PRJNA488358) | compost metagenome | feature: garden; material: soil; isolation source: compost soil in an enriched community after 118 h of incubation | place: Germany: Experimental Botanical Garden Goettingen | collected... | reverse complement strand
CAGGTGAATGTGGCGGGCTGGTCCAGCCGCGCCGCGCGCGCCTCGATCAGAAGGAGAGTCCGATCATGCCGGACGCTTGTTTCCCGCGCATTGCACCGGAACGGGAATTCAAGCACGGTTATGCCCTGCGCAACAGCGATCGCAAGGAGATAATGACATCCCGGACTTCGGCCTGGACTGCCTCGGACAGGCCGGCGGTCTTGATGGCGTGTTCAAGCGCGTCGGAATGGCTGCCCGGTCCGGGAATCCGCAGAGACAGGAAGGCGCCCCGGATGCGATGCAGAGTTTGCGCCGTTTCGGTGGCATCGCGCCGCTCCAGAGCGTGTTCCAGCGCGGCGAGGTCCAGGTTCATGGCGTCGATGAACAACTGGCGATAGCGCAGGGGCAGTGCGCCAAGCGCATCGGGCCCGGCGCCAGGCGGCTCTTGTTCCGGGATGGGAGGCGGCGGCTTAGTCGTCATGGCGCATGGCCAGGCCTGTGGGGAAACTGTCGGGCATGGAGCGATGTTATGGGGCGCCGGGATCCCGTGATATAGGATCAGGCTGACATCGGCGATCAATCAACAAAGGAGGCTGCTGACAATGGCAAGCAACATGTTCTGGCGGGTCTGTTTCGTGTTCGCCCTGACCGCCATCGGCGGGGGCGCCGCGGCGGACGACCGCGCCGGCCAATTGCTGGAGGCGTCGGCCAAGGGTGAAACCGCGCGCGTGCGCGAACTGCTGGCCCAGGGCGCGCCGCGCGAAGCGCGCGATGCGCAGGGCAACACGCCCTTGCTGCGCGCCACGCAGGGCAATCATGTGCAGGCCGCTGGCGCGCTGATCGAGGCGGGCGCAGACGTGAACGCGCAGAACCGCATGCAGGATAGCGCCTACCTGCTGGCGGGCGCGCAAGGCTATCGCGAGATCCTGGAGCTGACGCTGCGCCATGGCGCGGACCTGAAAAGCACCAACCGCTACGGCGGTACCGCCCTGATTCCCGCCTGCGAGCGCGGCCATGTCGAGGTGGTGCGGACGCTGCTGCAAGCCGGGGTGGACCCCGACCACGTCAATCGGCTGGGGTGGACAGGGCTGCTGGAAGCCATCATTCTGAGCGATGGCGGGCCGCGCCATCAGGCCATCGTCGCGTTGCTGATAGAGGGCGGCGCCGATGTGAACCTGGCTGACGGCGACGGCCGGACGCCCCTGCAGCACGCGCGTCAGCGCGGACAGACCGGGATCGTTCAGCTTCTGGAGCGCGCGCACGCCCGATGACGGGGGCTTGCACGCGGATAAGGAAGGCCGGCGCCGCATTGCGGGCCGGCCGCTGGCACGCTTAGAACTGGTGGCGGATGCCCACGCCCGCGGCGGTGCTCTTCAGACCGTCGATGAACGCGTAGTCCGTGCCGTACGAACCGTAGGCGTACAGGTTGGTGCGCTTGGACAGGTCGTAGGTGTAGCCCACGCTGTAGACGTTCATGTTGGCGTCGCCGCCCGTCAACTTGTCATTGGACGGGGCCACGTGCTGCCACGATGCGAACAGGCTGCCGGCCGCGCCGGTCGGCAGGGTCGCGCCCAGCATGTAGGAATTGGCCTTGAAACCGTTCACGAAGCGGTTGGTGCCGAATTCGTCGCTGAAGGGCGTTCCGGCCGGCAGGTCCTGGCCAACGAACCAGCCGTCGGTGGTGCGGCCGTAGGCGGCGGCAAGTTTCACCACTTCCAGGTCGTAGGACACACCCAGCGCGTATTGGCGCGGCGTCGCGTCGCTGTCGATCGTGGTGCTGCGGTTGGAACCGTTCAATTGGTCATAGGTCAGCGCAACGTTCAGCGGGCCTTGCACGTAGCGCAGGCCGGCGGTGATGCCGCGCGTGTTGTCGGCGGTGCGGAAGCCCGTCTGGTCGGCGTTCGTGTCGTCCGCGTTGAACGAGTAACCGATCCCGAATTCAAAGCCATTCACCGACGGCGTGCGGTACATGACCATGTTGTCCCAGCGCATGGTGTTGGCCGCGCTGAAACCCAGGCCCAGGTTGGACTGGGTGTAGCTGGTGTAGAAGGGGTCGATGTCGGCCAGGTAGTTCGAGCCGATCGTGGCTTGGCGGCCGAAGTCCAGTTGGCCCCAGGCGTCGTTGGCCAGGCCGATGGTGGCTTGGCGGCCGAACAGGCGGCCCGATTGGCCGCGTTGACCGTTGGCGGAGTCAAAGCCGCTTTCCAGCTTGAAGACGGCGCGCAGGCCGTCGCCCAGATCTTCGGATCCGCGCAGGCCCCAGCGGGAGCCGGCCTGGATACCGTTGATCATGCCGAGCTTGCTACCGCTGTAGCCGTCGCCTTTGATTTTGTTGTAGCCGATACCGGTGTCGATGACACCGTAGAGAGTGACTGACGGTTCTGCCTGCGCAATGCCTGTAACAGCGGTCAGCATCGCGGCGGCGAGCAGCGTCTTTTTCATCCGGGAAACTCCTTGGGATATGGGTGGGAAAAAACAAAGGGAACAGCACGTTCGGCAGTGAGCCGAGCGGTGTTCCCGGCGGGGAGTATAAAACAATATCGTTACTTTCCGCGTCATTTGCTATTTATCGCCTGGGATGTTCCGGCTATTTCGCTTAATTCATGGCGGCTGAATTCCAGTCGATGCTGCGCCATTCTTGCGGCATTTGACGGCCACACGCCATAGTGGCATCTTGCCCCGAAGCTTCAAACCTGGAACCCGCCCGTGGACTATCCACTGCCTCTTGTCACCGTCGATGCCGTCCTGCTCACCTTGCGGGCAGGCATCCTGGAAATTGCCCTGCACCAGCGCGACCGCGCACCATTCAAGAACGCCATGGCCTTGCCGGGGGGCGTGGTGCATGTGGACGAAGACGGCGACACCGAAGCCAGCATCCGCCGCGTCCTGCGGGAAAAGACCGGCTTTGAACCGCGCTACCTGGAACAGTTGCAGGTGTTCTCCGGCAAAGACCGCGACCCGCGCCAGTGGTCGCTGTCGGTGTCGTACGTGGCGCTGGTGCCGGCGGCGGAATTGGAAGCCGCCACGCAAGCCGACTTCCGTTTCGTCAGCGTGGACGCGCTGCCGCCGCTGGCGTTTGACCACGCCGATATCGTCGCGGCCGCCGTCGCCCGCCTGCGCGGCAAGTCCAGCTATTCCACCTTGCCGTTTTTCCTGCTGCCCGAACGCTTCACGCTGACGGAACTTCAGCATACCTACGAAGCGATTCTGCAGACGCGGCTAGAGAAATCGAACTTCCGCCGCAAGATGGAAGCGTGGGGCGTGCTGGAAGCCACCGGCGATCAAGTGGGCGGGGCACAGCGGCCCGCGCGCCTGTATCGCCTGAAGGACTTCACCTTGTTCGACCGTAGCGTCGGATAAAACCGGGCGACTGCCATCCACTACTTAGTTGCAAATAAACAATAAGTAGATTTATACTTGCCTCACTTAGTTTTGAAATGCCACTAAGGGCTGATCATGTTCACCATCACTGCGGTAGTAGAAGGACAACGCCTCACCGGCACGCCGGCCGCGTTTGTATTTCCCGGCGGCGAAAGCCAGGTCACGGTGCCGGCCAACTTGCGGGCCCAGGCCGATGCCGCCAGCGCGTTCCGTATCCACGCCTTGCTCAAGTCGGCTGACGACGTCATGCAATTGCTGATGCTGACCGACGCCTTGCGCCGCCTGAACCCGGCGGTGCCGGTGCACCTGGACATGCCCTACGTGCCGTACGCGCGCCAGGACCGCGTCTGCAACCCCGGTGAAGCCTTGGGCGCCGCCGTGTTCTGCAAGCTGATCAACGATCAGCAATACACCACCGTGACCGTGGTCGAGCCGCACAGCGACGTGACGCCCGCGCTGTTGCAGCGCTTGCGCGTGGTGGACGCCGCGGCATTCCTGAAGAACGCGCTGACGGCGCCCGCCTTTGCCCAGGGCGTCACGCTGATGGCCCCGGACGCCGGCGCCCGCAAGCGCGTGCAGGCCTTGGCCAAGACGCTGGGCGTGGCGGACGTACGCTACGCCGAAAAGGTGCGCGACACGCAGACCGGCCGCATCACTGAAACGCGGGTGCCTGACGATATTCCGGATCAGCCCGTGCTGGTGGTGGACGACATCTGCGACGGCGGCCGCACCTTCCTGGAACTGGCCGCCGCCCTGGGCGAAAAGACCCGTCAACCGCTGTACCTGTATGTCACGCACGGCATCTTCAGCAAGGGCTTGGTCGAGCTGAACGCGCGCTACGCCGGCATCTACACCGCGTATGACTGGACGGACGCCGAAGGCGCGAACGCGCCGGTGCTCGTGAATGATGAAAACTGAAAAGTTGAAGACTGAAATGCTGAAAACTGAAACGTCGAAAACTGAACGTCTGGAAGGAACCCGCACCATGAATGCCCCCGAGCCCCTCACCGTCAAGAACGGCATCAACCCCTTCCTGCAAGCCGATTTCTACAAGACCGGCCACCCGTTCCAGTACCCCAAGGGCACCAACAAGATCCTGGCCAACTTCACGCCGCGTTCGGCCCGTTTGGCCCCGGTGCTGCCTGAATTGTTCGATGACAAGATCGTCTGGTTCGGCCTGCAAGGCTTCATCAAGGAAATCCTGATTGATCTGTTCAACCGCGAATTCTTCGGCAAGCCGGCAGGCGCCGCCGTGCGCCAGTATCAGCGCCGGGTGGATAACGCATTGGGCAAGGGCGCGGTCACCGTGGACCACTTGCAGGCCTTGTACGAACTGGGCTATCTGCCGCTGGAAATCCGGTCGGTGCCAGAAGGCGCGCGTATCGATATCCGCGTGCCGCCCGTCACCTTCATCAACACGCACCCCGACTTCGCGTGGCTGGTGACGTATATCGAAACCTTGTTCAGTTGCGAATCGTGGAAGCCGTCCACGGTGGCCACCATCGCCTTTGAATACCGCAAGCTGTTGACGTACTTCGCGCGCCTGACGGGCAGCCCGATGGACTTCGTGAACTGGCAGGGGCACGACTTTTCGATGCGCGGTATGTCGGGCCTGTACGACGCCCGCAAGAGCGGCGCGGGCCACTTGCTGTCGTTCACGGGCACCGACACGATTCCCGCGATCGATTATCTGGAAGACATCTACGGCGCCGACTCCGACCTCGAACTGGTCGGCGGCTCGGTGCCGGCCACCGAGCACTCGGTCATGTGCCTGGGCAGCAAGGAAGGCGAGATCGAGACCATTCGCCGCCTGGTCACCCAGGTGTACCCGGCGGGCATCGTGTCGGTGGTGTCGGACACCTGGGACTTCTGGCAGGTGGTGACGGATTTTGCTGCTGCGCTCAAGCCCGAAATCCTGGCGCGTCGGCCTGACGCCTACGGCAACGCCAAGGTGGTGTTCCGTCCGGATTCCGGCGACCCCGTGAAGATCCTGACGGGCTACTTCTGCACCGACGTGCCCAGCGTGGACGATGGAGACGCGCTGGCCGCCGCCCGCCGCGACGGCGCCGAGGCCGTGCGTGACGCCGGCACCGGCCAGTATTGGCTGCTGGACGACAACGCCCGCGCTACCCAAACGCTGCGCGAGGCCGAGGTCAAGGGCGCCGTGCAGTGTCTGTGGGACCTCTTTGGCGGGGTGGTAACCGAGCGCGGCTACAAGCTGCTGGACCCGCACGTTGGCCTGATCTACGGCGACTCCATCACTCTGGCGCGTGGCCGCGATATTCTGGTCCGGCTTGAGCAAAAGGGATTTGCGTCCGGCAACGTGGTGCTGGGCATCGGCTCCTACACCTATCAGTACCTGACGCGCGACAGCTTTGGCTGGGCGTTGAAGGCGACGTATGCCGAAGTCAATGGCGTGCCCGAAGAGCTGGTGAAGGACCCGGTGACGGACTCTGGCGTGAAGCGTTCGGCCAAGGGCTTGTTGCAGGTGGAGGAAACCGCCGCCGGGTATGTGCTGCATGACCAGCAAACGCCGGAGCAAGCGGCGGGCGGTGCGCTGGTGCCGGTGTTTCGCGACGGCCAGTTGCTGGTTGAGCAGAACCTGGCGCAGATCCGCGAGCGGCTGCAAGGCTCGTGGGTCTGCCCCGAGCCGGGCAGCATTGCCTGGCCGCAACGTTGAACCGTTGCTCTACGCCCCTGCACGGTCCATGAAAAAAGCCGCGCCGCCCAAGAAGGGCGGCGCGGCTTTTTTTTACCGGCTTGGCGTCAGCCCTTGCCGCGTCCGCGTTTTTCTTCGCGCACAAAGATCACCACGCCAACAATGATCATCAGCGCCAGGGCGTACCAGGTAATGGCATAGACCAGGTGATTGTTCGGGAAGGTCAAGACGGTCAGCCCGCCGACCGGGGCTTGGGCCGGATCCCGGCTGGGGCTGGACGCGGCGTCGGCATCGATGAAGTACGGCGCCACGTCCGTCAGGCCGCGCGCCGTGGCGATGCCGGGCAGGTCACGCGAATACCAGAGGTTGGCGGCCGGATCGTTGTTGCGCAGGAAACCGCTGCCCGGCTCGCCCATGCGCAGCAGCCCGGTGACGCGGGCCTCGGCGGCGGGCGGCGGGGGGGATGCCGCCTGATTCTTGCGCCATTGCGGCAGCACGAAGCCCCGGTTGACCAGCACCGTGCCGCCACCGTCGGCCAATTGCAAGGGGGTCATGACCCAGTAGCCGCTGCCCAGTTCGGTGGCCGCCTGCACCAGCGTCTGGCGGTCGTACTGGTAGGTGCCCGTGGCCGTGACGTGGCGGTATTCGGCGTTGCCGGCGGTCAGGCCGCGCCAGTCCGGCTTGCCCGGCGCCGGCGCGGTGGGCGCATGCGCGCGCTGCTTCACCTGCGAGATCAGCTCTTGCTTCCAGGCCAGGCGATGCACCTGCCAGGTACCCAGGGCGCACAAGCCCGCGAAGAGCACGGCAGCAACCCCACCCAGGACGACCAGGGTGGTTTTGCTACGCGGTTTACGGGGGGAGTCGCTATGTGTGGAGTCTTTTACTGCTGCCATCAGGGCATTTTCCGCATGTCGTGTATGGACATGGGCATCATATTGGAGTTCAAGTGATACATGATCCAGATTGATCCGCTGAGCGTGATTACGACCAGCACCAGCGTGAATATTAACGCCAACATGTTCCAGCCGCTTTCGGACTTGGTGTCCATGTGCAGGAAGTACACCAGATGGACCACGATCTGCACCATGGCGAACGCCAGGATGACCAGCGCGGTCGTGCGTGAACTTTCGAACACGCGGTCCATGACCAGCCAGAAGGGGATCGCGGTCAGGATGGCCGCCAGGACGAACCCCGTGACGTAGCTCTTCATGGTGCCATGGCTGGCGCCGTCGTCGTCATGGTCGTCATGGTGGTCATGGCCATGGTGGCCACGGTCAGCCAGGTTATCCATGTGCGAGCTCATGGCAGCACTCCCATCAGATACACGAAGGTGAACACGCCCACCCAGATCAAGTCCAGGAAGTGCCAGAACAGCGACAGGCACATCAGGCGGCGGCGGTTCTCGGGGATCAGGCCGTGCATGCGCACCTGGATCATCATCGTCACCAGCCAGACGATGCCGAAGGTGACGTGCAAGCCGTGGGTGCCGACCAGGGTGAAGAAGGCCGACAGGAAGGCGCTGCGCTGCGGCCCCGCGCCCAGATGGATCAGGTGCGCGAATTCGTAGATTTCCAGCGACAGGAAGCCCAGGCCCAGGATGCCGGTGATGCCCAGCCACAACTGCGTCGCGCCGATGCGGTTGCGCCGCATTTCCAGCATGGCGAAGCCGTAGGTGATGGACGACAGCAGCAGCAGCGACGTGTTCACCGCCACCAGGGGCAGGTCGAACAGATCGGCGCCGGACGGGCCCGCCGCGTAGCTGCGGCCCAGCACGCCATAGACGGCGAACAGGCAGGCGAAGATGAGGCAGTCGCTCATCAGGTAGACCCAGAAGCCCAGCAGGGTGCCGTTCTTGGGGTGGTGTTCGCCCGGGACGTAGAACACGGGCTCGGAGGGCGGCGCGGCGCCGCCTTGCAGGGTGGGGGCCAAGGTATCAGACATGATTCGCTAACAACCTCGTGCGGGCGTCTTCTTCGCGCACGACCTCTGCGGCCGGCACGTAGTAGTCGCGCTTGTAGTTGAAGGTATGAATGATGGACACCAGGATCAGCGCCACGAAAGACAGGACGGCCAGCGGCCACATGTGCCAGATCAGCGCAAAGCCCATCACCACGCTGATGGCTGCCAGCACGATGCCGGCCCAGGTGTTCTTCGGCATGTGGATGGGGATGAAGCCCTGTTGCGGCCGCTCGTAGCCGTGCTGCTTCATCTGCCACCAGGCGTCCAGGTCATGCACGCGCGGGGTGAAGGCGAAGTTGTAGTTGGGCGGGGGCGACGACGTGGACCATTCCAGCGTGCGGCCGTCCCAGGGGTCGCCGGTGTCGTCGCGCAGTTGGTCGCGGCGGCGGTAGCTGACCACCAACTGGATGATGAAGCTGGCGATGCCGCAGGCGATCAGCAGCGCGCCAAACGCCGCGACCTGGAACCAGATCTGTAGCGACATGTCTTCAAAGTGGCTCACGCGGCGGGTCACGCCCATCAGGCCCAGCACGTACAGCGGCATGAAGGCCACGTAGAAGCCCACCAGCCAGAACCAGAACGAGCACTTGCCCCAGAATGGGTCGAGCTTGTAGCCGAAGGCCTTGGGGAACCAGTAGGTGATGCCGGCCATCAGGCCGAACAGCACGCCGCCGATGATGACGTTGTGAAAGTGCGCCACCAGGAACAGGCTGTTGTGCAGGGCGAAGTCGGCGGGCGGCACCGCCAGTAGCACGCCTGTCATACCGCCGATCACGAAGGTGACCATGAAGCCCATGGTCCACAGCATGGGGACTTCAAAGCGGATGCGCCCGCGGTACATGGTGAAGAGCCAGTTGAAGATCTTGGCGCCGGTCGGGATCGAGATGATCATTGTCGTGATCCCGAAGAACGAGTTCACGCTGGCCCCCGATCCCATGGTGAAAAAGTGGTGCAGCCAGACCAGGTATGACAGCACCGTGATCACCACGGTGGCGTACACCATGGATGCATAGCCGAACAGGCGCTTGCGGCAGAACGTGGCAACCACTTCCGAGAAAATGCCGAAGGCGGGCAGGATCAGGATGTAGACCTCGGGGTGGCCCCAGATCCAGATCAGGTTCACGTACATCATCGGGTTGCCGCCGAAGTCGTTCGTGAAGAAGTTGGTGCCGATGTAGCGGTCCGCCGTCAGCAGGGCCAGAACCGCCGTCAGCACCGGGAAGGAGGCCACGATCAGGACGTTGGCGCACAGCGAGGTCCAGGTGAAGACGGGCATCTTCATCAGGCCCATGCCCGGCGCGCGCATCTTCACGATGGTCGCGATCAGGTTGATGCCGGACAGGGTGGTCCCCACCCCCGCGATCTGCAGCGCCCAGATGTAATAGTCGACGCCGACGCCGGGGCTGTAGCCGATGCCCGACAGCGGCGGATAGGCCAGCCAGCCCGTGCGCGCGAACTCGCCGATGAACAGCGAGGCCATGACCAGCACCGCGCCCGCCGTCGTCATCCAGAAGCTGAAATTGTTCAGGAAGGGGAAGGAGACGTCCCGCGCCCCGATCTGCAGCGGCACCAGATAGTTCATCAGGCCGGTGATCAGCGGCATGGCCACGAAGAAGATCATGATCACGCCGTGCGCGGTGAAGATCTGGTCGTAGTGGTGTGGGGGCAGGTAGCCGGTGGAATCGCCAAAGGCCACGGCCTGCTGCATGCGCATCATGATGGCGTCGGCAAAGCCGCGCAGCAGCATCACGATGCCCAGGATCACATACATGATCCCGATTTTCTTGTGGTCGATGCTGGTGAACCATTCGTGCCACAGATAGCCCCACTTCTTGTAGTAAGTGATGGAGCCCAGTACCACGATGCCGCCGATGGCCACCATGAAAAAGGTGGCAAGCAGGATGGGGTCGTGAAAGGGGATGGCGTCCCAGGTCAGTCGACCGAAGATCAGCTTGGTGAGGTCTGGTTGATCAGGCATCTTGATTCCAGCGTAAAGACCACGATTTCATGAAACCCCTGCGTCATCCGATTCGGATCGCGGCAGACGCGCGGCGCTACAACACCAGCCCTTCGGTGGACGTGCACATCGAACCCACGTACTTGCGCGGCGGCGTGCCCGTCAGGCCCAGGCGCTCGCGCGTGGCCGGGTCCAGGGTGGTGATGTTGAGCGCGCCCGGAATGCCCATGCCGCCTTGCGAGTCGATGGCCATGGCGTCTTTCATGCACATGCGGTTGCCTTCCACGCAGCGGTTCACGATGGCGTCGAACAGGCCCGGCGCCACCGAGGCGTAGCGTTGCACGGGATTGCGTTCGCTGGGCTGCTCAAGCTTCAGATAGGCGTCGCGGCTGAGCGTGGTGCTGGACGCGCGGGCGTCGGCCACCCATTTGTCGAAGCCTTGCTGGTCCACGCCGTGGAACTTGAAGCGCATGCCCGAGAAGCCGGATCCGCTGAAGTTGGCGGACAGGCCTTCGTATTCGCCGGGGTGATTGATGACGGCGTGCAAGGTGGTCTGCATGCCGGGCATGGCGTAGATCTGTCCGGCCAGGGCCGGTACGAAGAAAGAGTTCATCACCGACGACGAGGTGATCTTGAACTGGATGGGGCGGTCGACCGGCGCGGCCATTTCGTTGACGGCGGCCACGCCTTGTTCGGGATACAGGAACAGCCATTTCCAGTCCAGCGCCACCACCTCGACCACCAGCGGTTTAGTGCCGGCGGGCACCTCGCGGCCTTCGGACAAGCGGGCCAGCGGTCGGTAGGGATCAAGCTGATGGGTGCTTACCCAGGTCAGCGCGCCCAGCGCAATGATGATCAGCAGTGGGGCGGCCCAGATCAGCAGCTCCAGCATCGTGGAGTGGTTCCATTCCGGGTCGTAGTGCGCTTCCTTGTTGCTGGCCCGATAGCGCCATGCAAACAGGAACGTCAAGAAGATGACCGGCACGATGATCAGCAGCATCAAGCCGGTTGAGATGATGATCAGATTGCGCTGCTGCACCGCTACGTCGCCTGATGGCGAGAGCAGCACCGCATTGCATCCAGCGAGCAATGGCAGGGCGGCAATCCAGATCAATCCGCGGAGCCTTGGGAGGGACGACATGGCCATACCCCGAAACGTAACCGTGGGAAGTAAACGCAACACTACGCTGGAAGCCGCGAAAAATCTAGGGTAAAAGAACAAAAGTGTGCACGGCATTGTGCGCGCGGCAGGGCGCTATCCCTGTGTGGATGCGGCTTGGCGCGTGGTGGCGTCGTCGCGCGCGAAGCAGGTTGCAAGATCGTAGACAAGGCGGTTTCGAACTTCCAACAGTGAGCAAATCCATGTCGACCTCCACGCGGTATCCCGGTCATGCCCCTTCCGTTCCCGGCCCGGGGGCAACGTCCGGCGGGGCGAGCCATGCCAAGGTGGCTCCAGGCGAAATCGCCGTCGGCGTGGTCGTGGGGCGCGCCTCTGAATACTTTGACTTCTTCGTATTCGGCATCGCCTGCGTGCTGGTCTTTCCCAAAGTCTTCTTCCCCTTTGAAGCGCCGCTGGAAGGCACGCTTTGGGCGTTTGTCATCTTCTCGTTCGCGTTCATCATGCGACCCATCGGCACCGCGCTGTCGATGGCGATCCAGCGGCGTTGGGGCCGCGCCACAAAACTGACGGTGGCCTTGTTCGTGCTGGGTACCGCCACGGTGGGCATGGCGTTTTTGCCCAGCTACGAAACCATCGGCGCGCACGCGATTACATTGTTGGCGGTATTTCGTTGCTTGCAAGGGCTGGCGTTCGGCGGCTCATGGGATGGCCTGCCGTCGTTGCTGGCGCTGAATGCGCCGCCGCATCGGCGTGGCTGGTATTCGATGATGGGGCAGTTGGGCGCACCGGTGGGTTTCCTGGTGGCCAGCGCGCTGTTCCTGTATTTGCACGTGACGCTGACCGAGGCGGACTTCATCGAATGGGGTTGGCGCTATCCGTTCTTCGTGGCGTTCGCCATCAACGTGGTGGCGCTGTTCGCGCGGCTGCGCCTGGTGGTCACCGAGGAATACACGCAACTGCTTGAAGAGGGCGAGCTTGAACCCATCAGCATTGCCGAGATGGTGCGTTCACAAGGCTACAACCTGTTCATCGGCGCGTTCGCCGCCTTGGCAAGCTACGCGCTGTTCCACCTGGTCACCGTGTTTCCGCTGTCCTGGATTGCGATCAGCGCCACGCAACGGATTACCGACGTGTTGATCGTGCAGATCTTCGGCGCCGTGCTGGGCATCTTGGGCACGGTGGCCTCGGGCTGGCTGGCCGACCGCATCGGCCGACGCACCACCTTGGGCATGCTGGCGGCAGCCATCGGCATTTTCGCGCTGTTCACGCCGTGGCTGCTGGGTGGTGGTCCGGTCGCGCAGGACGCCTTCATTCTGGTGGGCTTTGCGTTGCTGGGCTTGTCGTATGGGCAGGCGTCCGGCACTGTCACCGCGAACTTCACGCGCCGGTTTCGCTATACCGGCGCCGCGTTGACGTCCGACATGGCCTGGCTGATCGGCGCGGCGTTCGCGCCGGTGGTGGCGTTGGGGCTGTCGGCCCGGTTCGGGCTGGTGGCCGTCAGCATCTATCTGCTGTCGGGCGCCGCGTGCACCTTGCTGGCGCTGCGCATCAACAAGGTGCTGGAAACTCGGGATTAAGCGAGAGAAAGCAAGCGCGGAATCAAATCCGGGCGCGGGGGCGGCTCAGCCGCCCGCGCCCTCAAGCACGTTGGCCACATTGATCCCCACATCCGCCACGGCGTAGCCGCCTTCCATCGTGAACACGGTGGGCAGGCCCAGGCTGGCCAGCATGCGGCCCACTTCAAGGTAGTCCGCGCTTTTCAGCTTGAACTTCGAGATGGGGTCGCCCTCGTAGGTGTCCACGCCCAGCGCCACCACCACGGCGTCGGTCTTGAATGCCTGGATGGCTGACAGCCCTTGCTGCAAGGCTTGCGTCCAGGTAGCGAAGTCGGTGCCGGCCGCGAGCGGCAGGTTCAGGTTGGCGCCGAAGCCCGCGCCTTCGCCTTCCTCGTCGGCGTAGCCCAGAAAGAAGGGGTATTCCGTGGTGGGGTCGCCGTGTACCGACACCGTCAGCACGTCGCCGCGTTCATAGAAAATGCTCTGCGTGCCGTTGCCGTGGTGGTAGTCCACGTCAAGAATCGCCACGCGCGCGGCGCCCGCATCGCGCAGGGCTTGCGCGGCCAGCGCCGCGTTGTTCAAGAAACAATAGCCGCCGAAAAAGTCGGCGCCCGCATGGTGGCCGGGCGGGCGTGTCAAGGCCATGGCGGCGCGTGGGCCGCCCGGCGCCATCACGGCGCGTGCCGCGTCGATGGCGCAGGCGGCGCCGGCAGTGGCCGCTTCCCAGGTGCCGGCCGTCAGCGGGCAGCCGCTGTCAAACGAGAACAGCCCGACGCGCGCGGCGAAGTTGGTGGGTTCGATATCGTGGCGAAAACCGCGCACCGGCCAGACGGACGGCAGGATGTCGAGCTCCGCGTTGGCTGGGTCCAGCGCCACCCAGTCTTGCCAGGCGCTGGCCAGAAAGTCCACGTAGCGCGGCGTGTGTACGCGCTTGATCAATTCCATGTCCGGTGCCGAGGGCGCGCGCAGTTCGCCGATGCCGCGTTGGCGCAGCGCATCCAGCACATATTCCAGGCGCGCCGGCGTTTCGTGGCAGGGCACGAGCTTGCCGCGGAACATTTCTTGGCGGCCAGCGTGTTTGTCATGGACGGGGTTGTGGAAAATCAGCACGGGGATGGTCCTTGGGGGGCGGGCAATGAGGGGTGACGGACGACGAATAAGGAATAGCGGATGTCACCAATACGGGATGACGGACGTCGCCAATAACGAATGACGGACGTCACTATAGCGACCGCCACCCGTACCACGCTACGGCGGGCAGCTCGCGGAAAACGGAATAGAGGTCGCGCCATTCAAAAAACCGGGGATACCCGCCGCTGACGTCCGCCACGCCATGGCGGCGCAAGGCCAGCATGGTGCGCGGCACGTGGAAGTACTGTGTGACGGCCATCGCGCTGACGTAGCCGTGTTCGCGCATGTAGGCGCTGGCGTGGCGCGCGGTGGCCCAGGAATTGTTGCCCGCGCTGTCCATCACGATGCGGTCGGCGGGCACGCCGCGCGCCAGCAGGTAGCCGCGCATCACGGCGGCTTCATCGGCGCCGGCCGTGTCGATGCCGCCGCTGACGAAAAGGATGCGGCATTGCCGGGCCGCATAGCAGTCGTAGGCGCGATCAAGGCGCGCGGCCAGGCGCGGCGAGGGTTCGCCGCTGGGCAGCACGGTGTTGCCCAACACGATGGCAACGTCGGCGGGGCGGGCGCGGGTGAGCAGGCCGGTGGCGGCCAGGGCGGCGGCGGCCAGCAAGATCAGCGCGATCACGACGGCTAGCAGCAGGGCGGCGAGGCGGAGGGCTGAAACTCGGCTCGAGCGGGCGTGCTCAGGTCGAAGAAGCTTGGGCGGCATGGGCGGCACGCTGGTGGATGACCATCAAAACGCGCCTATCGTGAGGCGGGCGGTCGTTGCGGCAAGGGGTAATCGAAGCCGATTTCGTTGGACACGATGGGCTGGGCAAGATTGCCCGGGTCGGTCAGTACGACGGCCGCTCGGTACTTGCCCGGCGCCAGCGCGGGCAGGAACGGCACGTTGCTGTAGCCGTTGTCGTTCACCTGGTAGGCCGGCTTGCCGTCGTCCCCCGCGGCCCAGACGATCGGGTCGCGCGCCAGGCCCAGCGGGTTGGCGGGATGCAGGGTGTCGGCGTCGCGTTGGTAGAGCGGGTGCACGATGCGCTGGCCCTGCGCGTTGGTCAGCAGCAGCCAGACACGCGGCGCATTCAGGGCCACGGGCGCGTCACTGGTGTTGGCCACGCTGAAGATGAACTGGCCGCCGTCCTCGCCATTCCAGTCGGCCAGCGTGTCGGCAAGGTCCAGCGTCAGGGGTCGAGGCGACGACGGCGCCACCAAGCGATGCTTATCCACGCGCAGATCGGCGTAGCGCACCCACTTCTGTACGACGCCCGCCGTCTTGCTGGCGTAGCGCACTTGCAGCCAGTCGGGCGGGCGTAGGGCCACGACGTCCAGGTGCTCGCCTTCGGTGGCGGTCATGGTGGGTGTGGCGTTGACGTCCGGCGCGTCCATCAGGTCCAGCTTGCTGACCGGCACGGTGCCGCCTTCCAGTGGCGATCCTTCGCCTTCGATGTCGATGCGGTCGATGGACCCGTCTTCACGAAAGCGGTAGCTCAATTCGGCGGCTTCGCTCTCCAGGCCGAACAGCGCCTGGGTGCCCCACGACGTGGCGCGCACCGTGCCGTCGGGTCGAAGCACGTAGTCTTCAAAACCGTGGCTGGCGGCGCCATAGCGGCACGCCACGCGGATCACGGCCTGCTTGTCGTCGATGACCGGGTTGACGAAGCCTCGGCAGGGGCTGGAGGGGTCCGGGTGCACGATTTCCCGGAAAGCCCCACGGTCAGGCTGATACAGGAAGAGCCGGGCGATAAGCTGTGTGCTGCCGCCGCTTTGGCCCAGTATCAGGTCGCGGTAGCCGTCGTGGTTGATGTCCACGGCTTGGACCTGGTCGACCGCGTCGTCATCGAAGCTGGCCAGTGGCTGCTCGGGGCCATCGCCCACGCGCACGGTGGCTTGCTGCGTATCGCCACTGCTGATCGTGACCACGCCCGGGAGGTCCGCCTTGATGGAAAACGGAATGTCGCGCGGGGCGGCTTGAGCCTGCGCTTGTACCTGCCCCGTCCACGCAGCCAGTGCGGCCACCAGAAAAATCCGTTTCACGCGCCTCTCCCAGCGTCGATCAAGGGGGGCAATATACCGCAGCGCCGTGCGGGAAAACGAGCAGCTCGCGGCGGCGGGCGGCTTGGCATCTTGAGTAGAATTGACGGTCTGGTGTTGTCCACGCCTTGTGCGTCGTCGCGCGTTTTTTCGCCATGAACTTTCCCTTTCCCATCCGCCAAGAATGTCCGCCGGGCGCCTGTATGTGCGACCGCGACACCCTGTTGGCGGACCCTGCCGCGGATATCCGCATCCTGCGGCTGACCAAGGAAGAAGAAAAAAAGCTCGTCGCGCGCTTGGAAAACATCAGCAGCCTGGACGACCTGCGCGCCATGCAGGGCCGCATCCAGGCCCAGTTGGGCATCGTGATCGTGATTACGCCCAGCGATAACGAAGTGCGTACGTCGCGCGGCATTGCGATTCAGTTGGAAGACGCGCCCGGCCTGTGCCGCAAGACGCGCACCGCGCTGCCCGCCGCGATACGCCGGGGTTTCGAGAACAAGCCTGAAATCGTCTATGCGCTCTTGAACGAGCGCGACCTGCTTGCCGGCACCTGATCAGTTTTTATTGCACGGCGCCAGCGGCGCTACCGCCGTCGGCGTGCGGCCGGCTTCGGGCCGCGTGGCGGGCTGTTTGCCGCTGCGTACCGGGTAGCTCAGGATGACGGCGCTGCCGGCCTCCAGCCTGGCGGCATTGGGGGACCCATACGCCACCGTCCAGCCGCGCACGGCCAGCGGCGCCAGCGTGTATTGCAGCGCGGAGCCGGGCGACACGTGCGCCACCTTGCCCGCGAAAAGCTCTTGTTGGGGCGTGGGCTTTCCGTCGACCAGGGTATAGGTGACGATGCGGTCCAATGCGGCGGATTCGCCGCGCTGCGCCAGGATGGCCGTTTTGTACTTGCCGGGGGGAATGTCCGTCAGGCTGACGTTGACCGGTTCGGTGGCCTGGCCGGCGGCGTTCAAATGCACGCCGGTGACGTCGACGCGCGCCAGCGGCGCGGCCCCCGTATTGCGCACGCGCACGCTGTACTGCCCTGACGTGCCGGCGACGGTGCAGACGTCCACGCCGGTGTCGCTGGGCGACGCCGGCGTGGCTGCCGAGGCGCCCGGGGGTAGCAGGCAAGCCACGGCCAACAAGGCGGCGAAAGTCGGGGCGGGGACAGTTCGGGTGGGCAAGGCACGCTCCTGTGTAAGGGCAGCGTACCGGGCGGCGCGTTGCCTGCCGGTATTACACCACTTGGTTACCCCACGTGGTCACCCCTCTGGGTTAGACCACCTGGCGGCCAGGCGCCGCGTTGGCCTGCTCGCGCTTGCCGGCCAGCCAGTGCAAGACCATCGCCAGCGCCAGCAGGCCGACCATGATGAAGCCCCAGAAGATCCAGCCAACCACGGCGATCAAGGTGCCCAGGCTACCCGCCACCGGCAAGATCTGGTTCAGGCCCTGCGCGGCCCACACCAGGCCGCCTTGCAGCGACGCCAGCCAGGCCGGGTCCAACCAGCCCGCGGCCCACGCGGGCGCAACCCATTGGGACGTGTCCAGCGCGGTGCCCGGCACCTGCGCGGTGGCGATGGTTGCCAGCACCCAGTCGGTCAGTTGCAGGGTCAGCGCCACCAACCCCGTCCAGAGCGCGGCAAGCGCGGCGAAGGTGAGCCAGATGATTTTCTTCATTGCAGTGGTACTCCGATTCAAAAGAGGGTCCACGATAAAGCGGATTCTATTTCTAAAAAACCAGAGTACGTGTGACAAACATTAAGAAAAAACCGAAGTCTTGGCGTGCGCCAGCACGGCCTGGACCAAGGGATGGTGCTGGCCCCGGCGGTTGCGGATGGCGTGGATCTCTTCATGCACACTGTCGCAGCGGGCCAGCGGGCGCAGGCCGCGCAGCAGGCCGATATCGTCGCCGCCCAGCCGGCTGAGCGGGAATACGCCCAGCCCGCGCGCGGCAAACACCGACATCAGCGCGCTGTCTTCGAATTCGCCCACCACATTGGGCAGCACGCCCTGTTCGCCGAACCAGCGGTCCAGCGTCTGGCGCAACACGGAATGGCCGGTGGGCAGCAGCACGGGCAGCCGCTCCAGGCAACGGGGAAAATCCTGCGTGTCGGCCTTGCGCACCAGCCGTGCCGGACCGTACCAGTCCACCGCCGACGACACCAGGCGGTCGCTGGTCAGGCGCAGGTTGGGGTTGGCGGGCGCTCCCTGGCCGGCCAGCACCAGGTCCAGATGGTGTTGCGCGAGTTCGCCCAGCAATTCCTCCACCTCACCTTCATGGCAAGTCAGGCGCAGGTCGGGCGTGTCCAGTACGGGGCCCAGCAAGGCGTGCGCCGCCAGCTTCGAGATGCCGTCGGACAGCCCCACGGACAAGCGGATGACGGGCTTGGTGGCGGCCGCGCGCACTTCCTGCGGCAGCACATGGCCAATCTGGAAGATCTCTTCTGCCCGCGCGAAGGCGGCCTTGCCGGCGTCGGTCAGCGCCACGCCGCGCCCGGCGGGTTTCAGCAACTGGTGGCCCAGGTTTTTTTCCAGATCGCGCACTTGGGCGCTGATGGTCTGGATGGCCATGTCCAGCCGTTCGGCCGCCCGGGAAAAGCCGCCTTCCTTGGCGACCATCCAGAAGTAATACAGGTGTCGGTAGTTCAGCATGATCGTCTTTACTTCGGTTTTTTCGAACCTTAACTCACTTTCAGGCTGATTTCTCGGTTGGCCTCAAATCCGGATCATGGGCACCTTCGAACACAGCGGGGCAATCATGGACACTTTGATCACATTCTTCACCAACGACTTTTTAGGGACACCGACCTGGGCCTGGCTCCTGTTCGTGAGCATTGTCGTCAGCCTGCTGGCCTTTGACCTGGGCGTGCTGCACAAGGAAGACCGCGAGATCGGCGTGCGTGAAAGCCTGTTGCTGTCGGGCGGTTACATCACCGCCGCGCTGCTGTTCGGCGGCTGGGTGTGGTGGCAGTTGGGCGCGACCAGCGGCATGGCCTATTACACGGGCTTCATGATCGAGAAATCGCTGTCCATGGACAACGTCTTCGTGATCGCGCTGATCTTCAGCTTCTTCGCGATTCCCCGCCAGTACCAGCATCGCGTGTTGTTCTGGGGCATTCTGGGCGTGATCGTGCTGCGCGCCATCATGATTGGCCTGGGCGCCGCGTTGGTCAGTAACTTTGGCTGGCTGCTGTATCTGTTCGGTGCGTTCCTGGTGTTCACGGGCATCAAGATGTGGATGATTGCCGACCAGACGCCTGACATCGCCACCAACCCGATCCTGAAGTTCCTGAAGCGCCATATGCGTGTGACGGAAGGCCTGCGCGGCAATGCGTTCGTGGTCACCGAAACGGACCCGGCCACCAACAAGAAGGTGCGCTTTGCCACCCCGCTGCTGTTGGCCCTGGTGCTGATCGAGTTTGTTGACCTGGTGTTCGCGGTGGATTCGGTGCCTGCCATCTTCGCCATCACGACGGACCCGTTCATTGTCTACACCAGCAACATCTTCGCCATCCTGGGTCTGCGTGCGCTGTACTTTGCCCTGGCCGCCATGATCCACCGCTTCCACTATCTGAAGTACGCGCTGGCTCTGGTCCTGGTGTTCATCGGCACGAAGATCTTCCTGGTCGGCTTCATCGGCAAGGTGCCCGCGGCGGTATCGTTGGGCGTGACCTTCAGCCTGATCCTGGGTGGTGTGCTGTTCTCCTTGTGGAAAACTCGCTCGGATACGTTGACGACGCAGTAATCCTCACCTCCGCAGTCCCAAACCGCCGGTTACCCGGCGGTTTTCCATTTCCAATCGCCGGTTTACCCGGCGTTTTTTTTGCTGGGTGCCATAGGCGTTCGATATGAAAAATGGCGCGGATAGATATTTGTAATATGACGCGGCCAGGCGTAGAGTCCCTGCGTATTCGTCCTTCCGCCAGGAGCCGCCATGAGTCACACCACAAGCAACAACAGTTGGTCCGCCAAGCAATATTCCGCCTTTGAAAACGAACGCACCCGGCCCGTGCGCGACCTGGTTGCCGCCTTGCCGAACCAAGCCGTCGGGCTGGCGGTGGACCTGGGCTGCGGGCCAGGCAATTCCACCGAAGTGCTGGCCGCGCGCTATCCCGACGCCGTGGTCACCGGTATGGACAGTTCGCAGGACATGATTGATGCCGCGCGCAAGCGCCTGCCGTCCTTGCAGTTTGAATTGGCCGACATTGCCACCTGGAATCCGCCCCGGCAGTACGACGTGATCCTGGCGAACGCCGCGCTGCAATGGGTGCCCGACCACGCCACGCTGTATCCGCGCTTGGTGGGCAAGCTGGCGCCCGGCGGCAGCCTGGCCGTGCAAACGCCCGACAACATGGAAGAGCCCGCGCACCGCCTGGCGCGCCAGGTGGCCGGCGAAGCGCCGTGGGCCGCGAAGACGGGGGGCGTGAAGCACCCGCCGCGCCACAGCGCGTCCTGGTACTACGAATTGCTGAAGCCGCACTGCGGCGTGTTGGACGTGTGGCGCACCACCTATCACCATCCCTTGGCGGGCGCGGCGGCGGTGGTGGAATGGTTCAAGGGCACGGCGCTGCGGCCGTATCTGGACAAGCTGGACGCCGCCGAACAGGCGAGCTTTCTGGCGCGCTATCAGGCGCTGATCGCCGAGGCCTATCCCGCGCTGGCGGACGGCACGGTGCTGCTGCCGTTCCCGCGCTTGTTCATCGTTGCCGGGCCTAAGCAGGGATAGGTGTGTCGGGCGATGTCGGTCCTAGGCAGGATCAGGCGCGTCCGGCGATGCCGGCTCCTGTGACTTGTCGGCGAAAGGCTCTTGCACCTTGTCGGCGAAATAGCGGGCCGGGGTTTTGCCCAGCGTCTTCTTGAACATGGTGATGAAGGCGCTGACGGATTCATAGCCCAGGTCTTCGGCGGTGCGCTGCACGGACACGCCCGCCGACAAACGCTGCAAGGCCACGATGATGTGCAGTTGCTGACGCCAGCGGCCGAAGCTCATGCCGACCTCTTGCTGCACCAGCCGCGCCAACGTGCGTTCGCTCATCGCAACGCGCTTGCCCCATTGCGCCACCGTGCTGCGGTCGGCGGGGTCCGCATTCAGCGCGTTGGCGATTTCGCGCAAGCGGGGGTGGTCGGACAGCGGCAGATGCAGGCGTTCAGTCGGCATGTGGCGCAGTTGTTCGATCAGCACGTCCGCCAGTTGCCGGTTGGCGTCGGCCGGCACCTCGGCCGCCGGCAGCGCGGCCAGGTGCACGATCAGTTCGCGCACCAAGGGCGTGATCGCCAGCGTGCAGCACTCGTTGGGCAGGCCCGAGGCGGCGGCGGGGACGAACAGGAAGTAGACGAGGCCGTTGGCGGTAACGCGATTGCTGTGTGGCACGCCGCCCGGAATCCATACACCGCATTGCGGCGGCACCATCCATAGCCCTTGCGGCACCGAGCAGGTGACGCCGCCGCGCAGCGCCAGCACAAGCTGGCCCATGTGGTGGCGGTGCCTGGGCGATTCGTTGGCGCGCTCCGCCGCGTCCACCGGCATCGCGAAGGCGGGCTGCGAGCTGGAGTCGGGGTCGAAAGGCGTGGGCGGGAACGGATGCATGCGCGGGTAAGAGGGGGGCGCCAGCGTGGTTTGGCAGAATTCCGGGATAGTTTGTCATTGTCTCGAAATTCGGTAAAGGCTCGCCTGCGTAAGCTTGCGGCATGAATCGACTTCCCGCCTCTCTTCGTTCCGGCAGCCGTCCGGTGTGGCTCATCCTGGGCATTCTTTGCATTGCGATGGCGTTGCGCGCGCCCATTACGGGCGTGCCGCCGCTGATCGGCATGATCCGTGAACAACTGGGCTTGACGTCCACGGCGGCCGGCATGCTGATCACCTTGCCCTTGCTGGCGTTCGCGGTGGTGTCGCTGTTTGCCGCGGGCCTGGCGCGCCGCCATGGGCTGGAACGCACGCTGTTCGGCGCCATGGTGCTGATTGCGATCGGCATCGTGGTGCGCACGCAGGGCGCGGCTGCAGGGCTGTATGTGGGCACGGCCATCATCGGGTCGGGCATTGCCATCGGCAACGTGCTGTTGCCCAGCCTGCTCAAGCGCGACTTTCCGCAGCGCGTTGCCGGGCTGACCTCGGCCTATGTGTTGACGATGAGCATCGCGGCGGGCGTGGCGTCGGCCATCGCGATTCCGTTGGCGGGGCTGTCCTGGGGGCTGGCCGTGGATGGTTGGCGCTTTTCCACGTTGTGCCTGCTGGTCTTGCCGGTGGCCAGCATGCTGCTGTGGCTGCCGCAGTTGACGCATCACACGCCGCCGGCTTCCACCACCGCGCACGCGCCGCACGGCGGCCGCCTGTGGCATTCGCCGCTGGCCTGGCAGGTGACCTTGTACCTGGGCATCAACTCTTTCGTGTTCTATGTCGGCGTCAGTTGGCTGCCCGCCATTTTGCGCGATGCCGGCTATTCCGCCGAGCGCGCCGGCTCGCTGCATGGGCTGCTGCAACTGATGTCCGCGGGCCCCGCCTTGTTCCTGGCGCCGGTGGTGCGTCGGCTGAAAGACCAGCGCGGCGCGGCGTTCTGCGCGGCCGCCTCGTCCTTGGTGGCGTTCGTGGGCCTGATTGCCGTGCCGGGTTGGGCGACGGCGTGGATCGTGCTGCTGGGGTTGGGCACGGGCGGCGGCATCATTCTGGGGCTGGCCTTCGTGGGGCTGCGTGCGCGCCACGCGCAGCAGGCGGCGGCCTTGTCGGGCATGGCGCAGTGCGTCGGCTATCTGTTCGCCGCCAGCGGCCCCGCCTTGATGGGCGCGCTGCATGACCGCCTGGGCGGATGGAGCGTGGCCTTGGGGCTGTGCGCGGTCTTATGCGTGGCGATGGCGGTCATTGGGTTGTATGCGGGCCGCGCCATCCAGATCGGCGGGCCGCGCGCATCGGTGCCGCAGCCGGCGTCCACGGCGCGTTAGGCGGCGGACGCGGCCGGGGGCAACGCGGCAGTGGCAACGCTACAGCCGGCAATGCGGCAGGTGGCAACGTTGTAGATGGCAATGCTACGGGTGGCCCAGCGCTCAGCTTATGGGCGCTGCGTGCGCCTTCCATAGCCGCATCAGCGTGTCGGGCGCGTCGGCTTCGGGCACGTCGAAACTGATGGCGCTTTGCTCGTCGCGGTCCAGCACGATTTCGATGTGGAAGTAGCGTTGGTCGCCGCCCGCTTGCGCGCAGTCCGCCACGGCACGCGGGGCCGCGCTTTCCAGCACATTACCGACTTCCTGGCGCACCTCGGGGGCGCAGGTGGCCAGGTTGATGCTGCGCGGCTGCGTCAGCGCGGGCAGATACGCCACGCCACCTTCTCGGGTCAACCGCACCAGCAGCACCAGGTCCAGGGGAGGCAGTTCGATCATGGCAGGACTCCTACGGCGGCCCACGCTTGCGTCACGGCGGTTTGCACGTCCGCGTTGTGGCGTTCGGCGGCTACCGTCGACGTGAGGGTGGCGAAGGCCTTGAAGTCGGCGTCGTGGCGCAAGCGCTTGTCGCACAGCGCGTCGTACCAGACGCGCCCGGCGCCTTTCCACGCGGGCCCGTCCAGTGAGGTGGCCGCCAGGAAAAACGCGCGGTTCGGAATGCCGGAATTGATGTGCACGCCGCCGTTGTCGCGCGGGGTATCGACGTAGTCGCGCATGTGGGCGGGCTGCGGGTCTTTGCCCAGCGCCGGGTCGTCGTAGGCGCTGCCGGGTTCCGACATGGACCGCAGCGCGCGCGCATTGACCTTCTCGGTGAACAGCCCCGCGCCCACCAGCCAATCCGCTTGCCGCGCGTTCTGGCCCAGCGCGTACTGCTTGACCAGCGCGCCGAACACGTCGCACAGCGATTCGTTCAGGGCGCCGGACTGGCCTTGGTAGAGCAGGGCGGCTTCGGAGTCGATCACGCCGTGCGTGAGTTCGTGGCCAATGATGTCGACGGCCACGGTGAAGCGGTTGAAGATCTCGCCGTCGCCATCACCAAAGACCATCTGCGCGCCGTTCCAGAAGGCGTTTTCGTAGTCTTCGCCGTAATGCACGGTGCCCACCAGCGGCAGCCCGTGGCCGTCGATGGAATGGCGCTTGTAGATGTCCCAAAACAGTTTGTAGGTGGCGCCCAGGTGCGTATAGGCCTCGTCCACCGCCACGTCGCCGCTGGCCGGGCGGCCTTCGGCGCGCACCAGCGTGCCGGGCAAGGTGGTGGTGTTTTGCGCGTCGTGTACCGCGCGTTCGGGTACGCCGGGAGGCGAGCGCGAGGCGGACGGTGACGGCGTGGCGCGCGAGGGTTGCGCCGACATTTCGCGCAAGCCCCGCTGTTGCTGGTCGATGATCAAGGTCTTGACGGCGGGCATGCTGACGCGCGCGTCGCTGTGTTGCGCCAGGCGGTCCAGCACGTAGGGAGGGATCACGCCAATCAATGGGGTGGACTCGGAAGGACGTGGCATTCGGTCTCCATCTTTGGCGCCGGACGCTTGCCGGCGGGGCGAAACTTCACGGTAGCAGATGGCCCAAAGCGGATGGCGTAACAGTCTGCGGCCTGATGCGAGCAAGCGTGCGAGAGGGCGCGCGCGGCAGCGTCGAACCCCCGGCAATCACCGCAATTTGAAGGCCAGCAATGTCTAGAAATGTCTGGCAACATTGCGGGCGCATTGGATGCTTAATCCGTCCCTTTCACGGGCTAGAATCCGGTGCTTCTTTCCCGGGGGGGACGCGCGATGAGGTATTTCCTGATCTTGGTAGGGGCGGCCGTGGTCGCTTATTTGCTCGCGCGCGGCATCGCGGCCGTGCTCTCGGACCGTAAACGTACAAAATCAGAAAAGGACTCGAAGTGAAGCCGACAGATATTCAGATGGTCAAGACGATTGGCGCGGTCAAGCCGCGCAACATCAAGGTCGCCATCATTACCGGCATTCTTTTTCTGCTGATCCTTTTCATTGCTTTCGGGTCATGGTTCCAGGTGGATCAGGGTGAGCGCGGCGTGGTGCTGCGCAACGGCAAGCTGGTGCGCGTGTCGGAACCGGGGCTGGACTTCAAGACGCCGTTCATCGACAACGTGATGACGGTGTCGGTGCGCGACCACACGTTCGTGTTCGAGAAGCTGGAAGCCTATAGCTACGACCAGCAGCCGGCGCAACTGCGCGTGTCCGTCACCTACCGCGTGCCGCCCGAGCACGTGGCCGAGCTCTATTCGGAATACGGCACCATCGACAATCTGCAGATGCGCGTGCTGGAACGCAAGACGCCCGACGCCGTGAAGAATGTGTTCGGCCAATACACCGCCGTGCGCGCCATCCAGGAACGCCAGAAGCTGGGCCTGGATGTGAACACCGCCGTGCTCAAGACGATGGACGGCGCACCGGTGCAGGTGGTGGGCGTGCAGATCGAGGAAGTGGGTTTCTCGCAGGCTTACGAGCATTCCATCGAACAGCGCATGCTGGCCCAGGTGCAGATCGAGACCACGCGCCAGCAGAAGGAAACGGCCATGATCAACGCCGAGATCCAGGTGGTCAAAGCCCGCGCCGAGGCCGATGCGCGCCGCCAGCAATTCACGGCCGAGGCCGACGGCATCCGCATGCGCGGCGACGCCGAGGCGGCGTCGATTCGCGCCAAGGCCGAAGCCTTGGCCGCCAACACCAATCTGGTGAGCTTGAACGCCGTTGAGAAATGGGACGGCGTGCTGCCGGCCACGCAGGTGCCCGGCTCGGCCCTGCCGTTCATCGGCATTAAATAGAGGTTTACCTGGCGTAATCCTAGGGATATCCCTCTGTCAAGAATTGCAAAGCGGGCGCAAGGTGGCTCCATGGGCGCTCGACGCACGCTTTACGATGAAGCGGCGTCGGGCCATGAAGGGGCCGGCGCGCTTGCCAAACCGCTTCAGCAAAGGAGACGTGGATGTCGCAGTTGGATTGGACGTCCGGTGATACCGCGCCGGACCGGCAGGGCTACTACGAGACACGCTTCGATACGGGACGCACCGCCATCACGCTATACAGCGTGCTGGGTTGGATGCCGGTGAAGACGCCCGGCAACATGGTGAGTTGGCGGCCACTGCCGCCAGCGGCCGAGCGGGAAGAGGCCGAACGCCACATTCAGGAAATACGCGCGGCGCAGGCCCATATCCCGATGGATTACTAGCCGGACCATCGGGCGCTTGAAATCAGTGGTTGCGATAATGAGAATTATTTGTAAAATTCGCCACCCTGGTTTTTTGACCGCCTACGTCCGGCCCATGTCCCGCTCTTCCTCCCCCCGCACTGGCTGGCTCGCCTATTACGACGAGCTGGTGGGCGTATGGAGCCGGCGCACGGGCAACCGGCATGACGCCGAAGACGCCGCCCACGACGCCATCGAGCGCTTGCTGAAGGCCGACGCCAGCGTCGCGCTGAAGGCGCGCGGGTATCTGTTTCAGGCGGCGGGGCATCGACTGATTGATCGCTGGCGGCGACAGGACCGCGCCGAACACGTGCCGTGGGACGAACTGGACGAAGCCGATCAGTTGAGGGTGGATGATCCGGAGGCGTCCTTGCGCGCGTCGCGGCTGGCCGACGACCTGGCCAATGTGCTGACGGAATTGCCGCCCAAGTGCCGCCAGGCTTTTGTGCTGAACCGCATCGAAGGCTGGACGCAGGCCGAAGTGGCGCAGCATATGGGCC
>RCUJ01000363.1_pt1 | contig 26403 bp, 11 predicted proteins | sample 2166321 | NCBI WGS metagenome assembly RCUJ01 (sample SAMN09932808, study PRJNA488358) | compost metagenome | feature: garden; material: soil; isolation source: compost soil in an enriched community after 118 h of incubation | place: Germany: Experimental Botanical Garden Goettingen | collected... | reverse complement strand
TTGCAAATTTCTAATTTTATTTTCACATTTCCTCCCCAGGTTTTGTTCTTGATCCGAACTTATTCCAAATTCCCTATATTGACATTATTTAATATTTATCTGGATTGTTTTTTGCTGGTATTTTTCTTTGTCAGCAGGAATTGTAACCCTAAACAAAGCAAAACCATCGGTTCCTTTTTTAATTAATTCGGCTCCACTACAATTTAAAACATCAGTACCAACCAGTAATTTAAAGTCATAGGTGCTACCGCTTTTTCCTTCAATGTCAATTTTTAATGAATTACTATTGAACTGCTGTTTTAGTATCCTGAATCCTTTTGACTCAGCCATTAATTCTGGCTTAACATAATTAGGCAAAGTAGATGAACCTTCTTTTGCCAAGATGATACGAATTTCTGTTTTGTCGGTAACATTCACGGTTTTATCAAATCTTATATCCAAGTATTCATTGTTGCTCAAAATTGTATATACAGCATCCTTTCCGTTTACCAATACACGTTGGATTTTAGATCCCAAAGGAAGGTTTGCCGTAAAATTCAAATTGAAATTTTGGTTTGAAGTCAGGTTATACACCCAATCCAAATTAGACTGCTTTTTAAATTTAAATGCAAAACTGTTTTTGCCAAATTTAATATTTGAAGCCTCAAACGATTTCCAATCGAAAGGCAATCTAGGTGATAAAGCCGCTGTATTTGCCAATGCATCTGGACGATATCCCAACATTCCTTCAAAAATAGGTTGCAAGGCCATCGTTTCTGACCAACATTGATGTGACGTAACTCCACTTGTACGATAGGTTTCTCCATTCAATACTTCTACGGCATTGCCAAGTGAAAAATCTTTATAATTCAACAAGTTGTTCATTATGTTTATAAAACCTTGATTGTAACGACCTGTCTGATACTCCGCAAGTGATGTCCATCCCGTAAATAAAGGCCAAACACTTCCAAAGTGATAACTTCTCGGGTCATACAATGGGCTTTTGTTGCTAATCATGCGCATTCCCCAGTCGGCTGAAAATGAATTTGAGGCAAATGCTTCTATCATTGTTTTAGAACGTTCTTTATCCAATACATTAAAATATACCGGTACCGTTGTCAGTATAATGAAATCTTTGGTATAGGAACCATCGCGGTATTTACCAAAATTATAGTAATTGTCTTTGTTCCAAAATCCACTTTCAATGGTTTGCATGACTTTTTTGGAATCTGCCAAATACGCTTGGGCTTGGGCATCCTTACCTATTCCCTTTGCCAAATAACTTGCGTCACGTAAAGCGGCAGCCCAAATACCACAGAGGTAGAATTCAGTATGAGATCCATAAAGTTTCCCTCCTTCTAGCCAGCCATGTCCAACATTCGATATTTCTATGAGTCCATCTCCATCGGTATCAGTTGAATAACAAAAATCAATCGCTTTTTGTATTGCTCCCCAATTGGCACGAACAAATTCGACATCACCTGAATAGCGTAAATAATGTGCAAACAAATTAACAAACAAAGGAGTCGAATCGGATGCGTCATAATGAACCGAACCACTTGACGTCAACTCATGGTATATTTTACCGTCAACATTTTGGAATTTTATAAACGTTTTCAATACTTGTTTTACAATATCAAAATTCCCGTAATTATTAGCTGCAAAACCGGACCACGCTGCATCACGTCCAAAGTACCACGCATATCCCGGTCTTCCGCTTACTTTTTGTGAACCACCCCAACCTCTTGCGGTGGTCGAATAACCCGCCATAAGTGATGTGCCGATTTCTGGAGTTGAAACTTCAAATTTTGAGGTTCCCAAAACCGCCATTTTATAGCCCTCATTGAATTCGGGATCGGGAGTGTTTATATTTACAGTGTTATTTAACAGACTTTCATAATATACTGCCGCCTCATTCAGCACATTTTCAGGACCGTTGATAGCATTGGAATAATCCTTCAGCGTTTTAGAAACCCCCTCGTTACCTGATGCAAAACAAACATCAAGGGCCGATTTATTTTGGACATTGGTTTCCACTAGAAAAGCTGTCTGTAACTTGTCCGTTGGTATGCCTTCCCATTTTTCATTAATAAACTTGAAACCATCAAACTGGCCTCCCAAAAGTAAATTGCTTTTGGAGTTTGCCCCTATAATCGACACAAATTCTACTTTTTTATCGGAAACGACTATGGTGTTGTTTTTATCAGACCAGGTGTAGTTTAATGACCCTAGAGCTTCTTCGTTATAGGGCCACATGTAACGTAAATTGCTTTTGACAGAGTACACGATACGCTCGATGCCAGTACCATTGCTCCATTGATAATGTGCGATGCCAACGGGCTGATTGATACTGGTGCTTATAACTTCATTTAACAGGGTTCCATTAGGCAATTCATAACTTCGTGTAATTGCTTCTGGACGAACTTCGAACTTTGGCGTTATATTTTTTAACCAACAAATAGTATCGATGGTTGCTATTTTTACTCCCACATTAAAATCACGTGCTGACATCACTGGATGTGTCCAAATTTCATCAATACCGGCTTTTTCTTTTCCCATTACCAAGCTGCGTTTGCCTGCTAAATCAAAATAATTATTTGTTGCCGAACGACTCAGCGAAAGTGGTGATGATTTAAGCTGCCAAACTCTAGGTTCCGTCACTTTTATTTCTCCAATTGTATGGTTGCTTTTCTCAACCTTGCATTCTTCATATGTCCAAAAATGTTGTTTCTCTTTCTCAAATTTACCATTCAAATAATTGAGACAATTGTCCGTGAATTGTTCCAATTCTTTAGTATTAAAATTATCAGGAGCATAATAGGTATAGGCTCCAACAGCCAATACCTTCCCTTTACCATAAGGCGTTTCCCATAACAACTTATTTTTGTCGTCGTAGGTAATGTAAGCCCAATCGATACCAATAATCTTCGAACCATTCGCTGTCGGGAGATTTTTTTCGTAAAAACCCAATGTCCTCATACTGAGGTCCTGTTTAGCATGCCAGACATAAGCTCCACCGTGCATACCTGAAAAAACCGGGTGGCTTCGGAATCCGTGAAAACCTAGTTTACGTCCAAAACCTTCATCTATAGCACTGCGATGTTTGACTTCAATAGGACTTTTTTCAATTCCCCAAACGTTAAGCAATTTTACGGCATCAAGCGTCAACATCACTTTACCTCCTTGATTGAGGTACGATTTTATAGTTCCTTCCAATTTAACTTCTGAAGCAGTTACTTCTAAAGTATCCGGTCGATGATACCAAACAACTTGAAATTTTTCAAGATTCAATTTATTCTTTATCACATCCTCAAGACTGATTTTTTGAACCGTATAATTGACCTTGCGGACATCGAAGAATTTTTGCAAAGCAGCATGTTCAACTGTTTGCTCCTTCTTTCCGTTTACCATTAAAGCTACCTTAATGGAAGGAGGTGTCATACTGGAAAACAACAACATGATGACCAATAGGGAACTGTATTTTATGATATTTTTCATTCTAAATTAATTTAGTTGCGTTTTTTAGGTTACATACTATATCCAATGCCTTTCCTTAAGGTTTGTCAAATCGAACTTGGTTGAAGACTAACCCAAGACAACAACTTTGTTCGACTCGACATCCTTAATACATTTTCTAGAATTAACAATGTTTTTAATCCGTAAACTTGCTATTTTGCTGCATCTGTTACACAACGGAAACCAACAGTGGCATTACGCTCAAAACCTTGTGAAACACGCAATAAATATTGGCGATAAAACAATTCTCGAGGGCCACCTTGAACATACCACCAGCTAGAGGATGGCAAGAAATAACTTCCCCCTTTCATCATGATGTAACGATACGTTCCGTTATCATACAAATCGTTAGTTAACTGCCAAACACTACCTGTAAGATCCTCTAAGCCATAAGGATTTGCTCCTTTAGGATATTTACCCACGGGATATAATTTACCATCGCCCAAGTTGCAACGATCTTCATCTATTCCTTTCATTTTCCAAACAGACAGGGTATTGGTTACATATTCTTCCACTTTTTGTATCGGTTTATTTTGTATCCAAGGCCAGGCATTACCTTTTTCGGTTTGGGCCGCATATTGCCATTCGATTTCTGTAGGAAGACGTTTATTTGCCCATTTTGCATAAGCTTTGGCATCTTCGTGCGAAACGTAGATCACAGGGAAATTCTCTTGCCCTTTGACGATTTTACCACCTTCCCAATGTTTCAAGAAATTATTGGCGTCAGTTGGTTTGTAACCAGAAGCATCCATAAATTCCTTGTATTGCGCATTGGTTACAGGATATTTATCCATAAAATAGGCAGGCATGTCTACTTTTTCATTGACCAAAGTAGGCGCATCCGGGTAAGGAATAAAGGAATCACCCACCATATATTTGTTGCACATAAATTTTCCGGCAGGAATTTTAACCATCCCTTTTGGCGCTTTCTTTACAGGATTTGTAAATTCGGCTCTAGAAGTCAGACGAGCTGATCCCGGTTGTGTTTTCACAATGCGCTCGTCAACCAGTTCTTCATTTTCATCAAATGCCTGAACAATTATTTTTCCATGAAAATCAGGGAAATAATCAATCAAATGTATGGTCTGTTTGTTGGTCTTAAATTCTTTATATTCTTTGTCATACGATGGCATACCAGCCCAAATACGAATTTTAGTTCCTTGTGTGGAAGAGAATGTTAATTGGTCGCTTCTTAATTTTACATCAAGACTATTGTGCAAAGCTGCAATAGCGGTAACCGCCCCTTCATTGTTTGTTCCTATATCTGTTTTATTAAACGCCGATGTTACCGTAGGCACATACCATTTACTTCCTTTTTCTTGCAAAACAAGTTCCTCGTGATTGAAAATATCAACATAGTGCGTATCAGGTTTGTTGTCAACAGCAAACAAAGCTTCGCTGAATCCTTCCGGAACAAGACTAAAAACCGTGTAAATCGTTTTGTTTGGTTTATCCCAACGATTAACAAAAACGTTATCCTTAAGTGTTGGCAATAACGGAGTATAATCTTGACTGATGAAATTTGACGTATTCTCTCGCAATACACGAGATGTTTTTCCAAGTAAAGCATATTCTTCATTTACCCATTCCGGTATTCCTGGTGCAAATTGATTTATTTCAGTACCATATCCGTTAAAGAAAGAAACATATAGTTCGCGATTAATATGCTCTTGTCCAAAATCAGCAACTCTAAAAATAGCGAAGTCCGGTTTGATAAATTTATTTAAATTCAGCATCGGGGGATAATATAATGCATTATGTACCCTCCCAGATGGAATGCCCTGCATATCTTTTGGAACAGCCATTCCTTCGCTGTACATAATAACGCCGGGTTGTGCACGGTCGGCCGCATCTTGTAGTTCTTTACTAGATCCACCTTGTGTATCCAATACTACTCCATCAATACCTACTTTTTTAATGATGTTTGTCATACCATCAAAATGTCCCTCATCACTGCGAGTACTTCCATCCCAAGGGTTATAGCATATAAAAAAGTAGGTACCTAATGAATGACATAAATTCGATATTTCATGTAATTTGTCATAACCTCCAGGCAAATCTCTAAACATGTCCCATTGATTGCGTTGGTCCATCCCTAAAGTAGGCCATGTAGGCCAAATACTGTACACGTCGCTTCCTCCATATAGTTTCTTCGCTTGTTCAAGAAATTCTTTTACGTGATGTTTCCCATCTTTATAATCGTAAAAACGACGATCCCAAGTCATCATCAAGTTAACAACATATTTATTGCGAAACCATTGCAGGTCCTTTCTACCCATTATTGAATTGTCGAATGTACCTGGTTCCACATCGTACAACATACGTTTCTGAAACATTATTCGCAATCCTTCCTGCCAATCACCTTGATAATCATCTGCCCAAAGAGTGTATGTTACTTCTCCCGTTTTAGGGTACAATAATGTTTCAAAACGTTGAACCTTACCATTTTTAACAGATTTTCTATCACGTCTCGTTAATGCACAAACACCTTTTCCACCAGTTGTCGGCACGGCAGAGAAACCTAAATCCCATGAGTTATCAGGGACAATTACATTAACAGGATCAAAACCTGGGCGGAACAAATGAGTACGTGATAATTCATGTCTCCCCTTTCCAGTTATGTAGGCATAATTAGTAGATTCTCCAAAAGGAACAACATTATGCAGTTCTAAAGTATCTTTACTTATGTTCTTGAATGTAACAGTTGCTTTAATTCCATAACCATAATCAACCTTGGAATAAGTAATACTTATTTTATTGGCAACTTCTGTTGCATTGTTGTTTATTTTTCCCTGATTCGAGCTATAAGCTACTTCGCCAATCTTGAATGAAAGTAAAGGCAGCTGTTTTCCGCTGACCATTAAACCGTCTTTACTTGTCAGTACAGCTGTTTTTATGGATTGAGATTCAGCAGATACTGTCACAAGAAAACAGGCAATTAGTGTTCTAATTTTAGAATGTTTATTCATGATGTCTTTTAATAATTATTTTTTTGATGTTTTTATTTAATTCAGTGTAACCGTTACTATAAAAAAACGATTGACAATACTAAAAACCTCTCCTAAATCTTGAGTTTAACGGTGATTTATATTTTCATGTATTTTAATCTTCCTTTTATTCTGCATCTTTCACACAACGGAATCCAATAGTCGCTGCGCGTTCGTACCCAGGAGAAACTCTTATTTGATGTTGACGACGTATTAGAGGTTTTGCACCTCCCTCAACATACCACCAACTTGCTTCTGGTTTAAAATAAGACCCTCCTTTCATGATAAATATTTTAGTCGCTCCCTGGAAATACTGATCATTTGTCATTTGCCAAATGCAACCTGTAAGATCTTCCACTCCAAATTGATTTGCTCCTTGTGGAAACTTTCCAACAGCCGTAGGAATTCCATCACCTAAATTGCATTTTTCCCCTTTGGCATCAGGAGTGTTGCCCCAAGGCCATAAACGACCATCAGAACCTTGAGCAGCGTACAACCATTCCTTCTCGCTTGGCAAACGTTTTCCTGCCCATAATGCATAAGCCTCAGCATCTTCAAGAGAAACATAACATACTGGATAATTTTCTTGTCCTTGAGGAATTACACCATTGATCCAATGTTTCAAATAATTTTCACCATCCTTTGGTTTATAATTTGAAGCTTTTACAAAAGCCTGATATTGCTTATTTGTTACTGGATTTTTGTCAACAAAATAACGTTTAAGAGTAAACTGTTTTGTTGTGTCCTCAACAGGTTGTTTTGTAAACCAATGAAACTTTTGTTCTGCTTTAAAATTAAATGTACCGGCAGGAATTTCAACCATACCTTCTGGAGCTTTCGCAACCTTTGGGGTACTCTTTGTTTCATTTAACAAACGTAAATATCCATAAGGTATACCTACTACACAACTGTCCACTACTCTATTTTTTTTATACAGTTCAATTTTGAAATTGCTTTCGTATTGCCCAAAAGCATCATGTAATTTTATCCTGTTACTGCCCGATTTTAATATTAACGGAGCTAAAGCCGATTGACCAACCGCAGTTACTTTAATTTCACCTTCGCCGGCATTCACAAAAAGTAAATCATTTTGTCTCTCTAATTTTACATTCATATTTTCCGTTTGATAATCTGTCTTATCAACTGGTTTTTCAAATGGTTTATAAACTAGAATTGATTCTTGTTTACCTCCTTTTATAACTACTTCGTCAAGCAAAATATCAGCATCAAAAAGTTGGATTACAATGTCTCCTTGATAAGAAGTCAAATCTCTTTGCATATTCAAGTTATGCTTTCCTGCTTTCAATGTTAAAGGTGTTTTATTATAGGCTGGAGCACCTTTCCATACCTTAATACTGTTCCCCTTTAAAGCATTAATACTCAAATTATCATTAGTTTTCTTAGATTCAAGTAATTTTGGCAATTTGGCAATACAACCAACTTCTCCTTCTTCATTAGTCTCCTTAAATGAAGCATCGAAAGAAGCTACGGAAGCCGAAATAAGCCATTTCCCGCCATTCGGAACAGGCTCTAATTGTTGGTGATTCCACAAATCAACAAAATGATACCCTGATTCTGGAAGTACTTCAAACAATGAACCGTTATGACCTTTTGGATTCACTGAATAGATTGTATACAATGTCTTGTCTTTACTTTCCCATTTATTTACCCAAATATCGTCTACACTTGTTGGAATTAGCGGGCTATATTTTTTGCTTTGAAAAGCATCGTGATTGGCGCGCATCAATTGTGTCATTCGACCATAATAAGTATACAAATCACTTAGCCAATCCATTTTTGGTGAAATATAGGTATGCATCTCAACACCATAGCCACTAAAGAAAGAAATAGCCATATCTCTTTTAACAGTTTGGCTATCAATAACAGCCTGCCTGAAGATGGTGAAATCTGGTTTTATCAACTTGTTCAAATTCAACATTGGAGGGTAAGTTAGTGCTGCGTGTACACGCCCTATCATACAATTTTGCATGTCTCTAGGCACGGCCATTCCTTCTGGAAAAATAACAAATCCCTTGCGTTGCGCATCAACAGCTGCTTGCATTTCAACTTTAGACTCACTTCGCGTGTCAAACATTGTTCCCCATAATTCTGCTTGTCGGGCCACTTTACCCAAACCATCAAATAAAGATTCACTTCTAGTGCTATTGTAAAGCTGGTTTGTGCCTGCAGGTAAATCCCATGGCATAAAAGCCGTAAATAATCTATTGTTGTATTTGTTCAATGCCATACGAGACTGATCACGAATACCATCGATACCTGTAGGCAAACTGCGGAAAATATCGAACTGATTCCTTTGGTCCATACCCATCATTGGCCAACCGTGCCATAAAATGGTGAAATCATCTCCACCGTATTGTTGCTTTAACTTTTTGTTAAAATCCTCGTATTGGAAAGCCATTTTGCCTGCATCGTAAAAATAATTATGCCAAGCCGCTAAGAAATGCCCAGCATACAATTTGCGAACCCATTTTAAATCCTCACGCTCGTAAATTGAATTATCAAATGTTCCCGGTTCTACATCGTATAGCATGCGATCTTGAAACATCAGACGCAAACCGTCTTGCCACGTCCCAATATAGTCAGCAAGCCAAAGATTATACGTCACAACGCCTTGAGGATTCAATATAGTTTGGAAACGCCTTGCTTCACCATTGGTAATACTACTTTTATCACGACGTGTCAACGCACAAAAACTATTGCCATTGTCGCAATTGATTGTTGCAAAACCCATTTCCCAAGCGTTATCCGGAACAATTACGTTAACCGGTTTATAATTAGGTCGAAACAAATGAGTTTGAGACAAACCTTTACCACCAAATGCCGTGATATAGATATGCTTATCCGACTCCCCAAATGGAACAACATTAGCTATCTTAAGCGTATCTTTTCCTTCATTGACAAAGGTAATTGTCGCTTTGATGCCCCACTTAGTCGATTTTTCAAAAGTATATTTAAGACGTAATTTATTACCAAACACTACCGAACCATTTTCAGCAATACCCAATAAAGAACTATAAGGAGAACCGTTAACTAAAAACGATACCAACGGAAGCTCATAACCTGGCGCCTGAAAACCATTGAGGCTTTTAATTTCAAGTCCCTTGTTTTTATACTTTCCTAATTCAATTGATTTTAATGACTGCCCTTTTGTTTCTATGCAACAGAGCATAAACATCAGGCCTATCAAACTTGGGATAATCTTCTTCATTATTTTTAGTTTTTATATTATTTTAGTTTATTTCTGATCCAAATAAAAGCTGGTCGAAACCAAATTTTACTGTGTTTGTTTTGCTTGACGGAACACCAATAACTTCAACACCAATTTTGTTTTCTCCTTTATTCAATCTCACAGAGCCAAAATCAATAGTTGTGAGTGCCATTTTTTCCCCTGCTAGGTCAACTATAACGCTTTTATCATTTAGCGTGAACTTGAATTTGCCGGAGTTGTTGCGAATGCTGAAAACAGCGCTTACAGGTAAAGTATTTTTGGTTTTCGAAATAAAGACAAGATTCAATTTGTTGCCCATTTTTGCATTAGACCAGTTGGCTTCCATATTATCGCTCCAACCGTATTTTTCGCTATTATCGTATGCAAAATCTCCACCGCTGGCATTTTTAAAAATCATGCTTTCCGCTTGAATACGGATCGGTTTATTTTCTTTGCTATACTCGATTTCGGGTGAGATAATATCCGTTCTATTTGTTGCAACGGCACGCTTTGCACCTTCTATGTCTGGTTTACTATTTGGATCTTTATCGCCCCTGAGGTAATAAAAACTAACCGGAGCAAAATTGATTGTGGCACGTGTCCAATGCCACATTTCCATATCAAATTTAAAGCTTGTTTTAAATGGAATGCCATCTAGTGAACGGTAGCGTGAATTAACCGTATATCCAGGCACAAAATTTCCGCTCCCATCTGGTTGTGCTATAAAAGGATGATTCACTATTTTTTCTGGACGACACCAAGCATAACCATAATAATCCTCAGTACCTGTGCCAATGTGTGACGGAAATTTTTCTCCATCAACATATATTTTTTCATCCCCTTCTCCCCACCATGCATAAACAGTATTAAACAAGGTAACAGCATCACCAACATATACTCCTTTTCCAGAAAGCGTAACATAGTTGATGTCGAACGGAGCTCCGGCCAAGCCTGAATTGTTTTTCATCTCACCTGTTTTCAGATGATGGTATTCCTTCCAATATGCACCAAAATACATGCTATTATCATCCCATTTCCAAGAACCAACTTCAATTTCTCCGTTACTTATTTCAACATTCTGGTCTCCCAAGTTTATTAAACTAACAGTACAATTTTTTTCGAACGGCATTACCCACCAGGCAGACAAAACTCCATCAGAACTAACTTCAGTATACCAAGTGTTTATTTCGCGTAGTTGATAACCTGTTCCAAAAAAATCTCCTACCGGACACCAAACAGAGGTAGATGCCTTTTGATTTCCTGTTCCATCATAAGTAATATTGAGAACAGTGCTACGCAATGCTTGCTCAATATTTTTTGCTGACAATTTGATGCTAATTTTACGAATGGCTTGTGACCCATTAAAAGACAAACTTAGTTTGCCGTTTGGTTTGATCTTGCCAAGAATCTTATGTTTCTCTGTAGGAACTGCAATTGTTTTATTTAATTGGGCCAATTTATTTTCAACAGTATTTGCTACCACTTGTGCTTTATTCTTTTCAGTTGATGAATAACTTGCCAATGAAGTTCCCTTGTCGTAAGTGCGATAGTTGATGTTATAATAAACCGCTTCTCCCTTTTTTGCACCAGCATCTGTTATATTGTCCGATTGATAAGTAACTTTACAATGTTTAGCATAAGGTATTGGAAAATATAAATTATGCCCTCGCATTTCATATTTGGTTAAACTAGATACCGAAGTTCCTAAAGGGCTATTTGCTATCTTGCCGCCGCTTAATATTTCCATTGCACCACCCTCAATTGCCGGAATGGAATCATTATCAATATATATTCTTAAAATTCCTTTTCCACAATCTTTTCCTGCAAATGTCATCCAAAATCGAACAATCGCTCCTGGACCATAAGTATCCATCATTACATATTCCTTTTTGTTCCCTCGATTCTCGGTACGAATAAACATGGAACGATCCCAGTTAGCGAACCAGCCTTCTTGATCTGGAACAATGGTAGCCCTGTCATAACTACTAAATTGGGCACATGTATAATTCTGCTCTGGAAAACGTGCCAGATTATCTCTGTCAACCATTTCATTAAGCAGGCTATTAGTACTAATAATTTTATTTTCAAGCAAGGTTTTGAATGACATTAAAACGACTAAAAGAATCGGTAAAAAAAGCAAGTATGATTTTTTCATATAAAATATTATAAACATTAAGAGACTCAGCTACCTAATGCAGGTTAATTATTGTAACTATAATTTAAAAAAAAATGAAGCCTCAACATTAAAAATCATCCTTTGGTGTGGGTGCAAAATGAAAGTTCAACAGGTTATAGGTGCCATACTGCATGCGCTCTACTCGTATGACGTGTGTTCCTTTGGTCAGCGGAATTTTTGCTTCATGATAGTAATCTGCATCGTTCACTAATTTGGATATATCGTCTACATTAATTACTATTTTGTCGTCCACATAAATTTTTACGGCATAAGCAACCGAAATTCCTAGCGTATAATTACCCGCATCTGACAAGCTGATTTTTGTTGTGGCAATCTCTACGAAATTTTCGGCAGGAATATCCCTGTATCCTTTATCATTAAGCCATAAACCTGGTTGCAATTCTTTGAATACCCCAGTTTTAAAAGGTTTTTGTTGTAATAACTTTTGATAAGCTTGGGGCTGTTTGATAGGATCATTTGTCGAATCTATTTTATGCCATTGCAATTCCCAAGGAGTTTGTAGTTCAAATTTTTTATACGAAAAAATAAATGGTTTTCCTTCTGCATTCACCTTTCCTAATTTGGATATAAATTTTTTACCTGTATATTCCAAATCAATTACAATATCTGTTAGGGCTTCATTATTATCTGTTCTTTGAGCAGTAATTTGCGCCGGAACTGAGCCTTCATTTTCTGAAATAATTTGTACTCCTTTTACATTTTTCAGTTTCCAATCTCCCTTCGGGCCCACTACATCAAAATACATTTTGCCCTCACTATCTGTCTTTGTCCACCAAAGCATTGGATAACTAAAATTGTAAGGTCCCCATTCTGTCATCATCATAAATTTTCTTCCTTGCGGAAAATCTTTGGGCAACATAGCATTTATGCCACCTGCTATTGGCTTAGGGGCAAAGGACAAAATAGCTGCAACATCCTTATTTGGTGCTGTAGAGGTATCATTGTTGGTAAACGTCATTTTTTCAACTCCGCCACCGGCATTCATCAACTTTTCATTTTCTAAAAAATAATTATCCGTGATATTCAAACGCTGTGTATTCTTGATAGAAAAAACATTTTTGGAATGCTCAAAACTATTTTTTGTGATTTGGTAATCCATACTGTGCACATCCCTCTGTTTGTTGTAGGCAGAAGCAGTGTCTATTTTTGCACTTGCCCACAAGTTAATAGCAAGCCCTTCTCTTTGAAATCTGTTTTGTGAAATACTATTATTTTGACCATGTTCTATAGCAATGCCTTCCATATTATCGGCAAAATCATTACCCATAATTTTTGTTTCGTAGCTGTATCCGGCCCAGATCCCATGCCAACAACCACGTATAATATTATTGATCACATTGTTGCGACTGAAAGTAACTTCAACTCCATTAGTTGGTGCATAAGAAAAATCGTTGCCATACAATAAATTATCATTGCATCCGCCTGTGCCTTCATCCAGAGTTGTTTTTCCTGGCCATAAAAAGAATCCATCGCCTGAATGCGTAACTGAATTATAGGCAAAAACATTATTGTTGCATTGTTGAAACACTAATATTCCTGCTGAATCCTGTCCGCGATAATAAAAACCTTCGCTCATGCCACGTACATTCCAGTCCACTTTATTATGCATCACCTTATTGTCACTGCTGCGGTAAAAACCAATCCCTATGCCCGAATTGAAAGAAAAATTGTTGTTATAAATAGTCGCACCATTACATGAAGACATCATCAATCCGCATTGTCCGTTTGTAATTGTATTATTAAAAAGGGTTGCATTATTGCAATTACGTAAATAAATACCCGCTCCAAAACGGAGCCACTCATCCTTTTCATCGTTGTGATAGCTTTGCCAATCACTGTAATCTTCCCTTTCACGCGTGCTTTTCAAATGCTGGCGAAAGTTGTAACTAAAATCGTTGCTGTTAAGTTTCAAGCCATCAGAGTTTTGAGCCATGACGGCTACTTTATACCCTTTAATAATCGCGTTTTTCAACGTTACATTGTTGCCTTTTATTAAAACAGCCAAACCCTTAAATTCATCTGGGAGCGCTTTATTATTGCTACCGCGCAGTTCTGCTCCATTAAAATCAACAGTAATATTGTTTCCTTCAACCACAATAACAGAATTAGATAAAGAAGCGTCTGCCTCTAAAAAATAAACTCCCTTTTTGATAGTTGTAGACTTGGTTATACGCATACCTTTTGTCAGCGGCACAGTAGCAGCTGATGCAGTAGCAAAAAATAAAGACAATGCTGTAACAGCAAAAATTTGACTGATGTATTTCATAAAAAATTCTATCTTGGTCAGATGATTTTAAAAAGTGATCTTTTATATTTTTGCTTTCTTGTTTAGTTTGTTCTCTAATCGAACTGCCTCATTATAATTGACAACATAATGCCACCAATTGTTTAGCTTTCCATCCTTTGCACTTACACCTTTAAAATTAGGGATGTGTGTATACCACCATTCCATATAACCTAAGTGACTGCATTGCCATTCACTACAATCAACAGTGCGCGGATTTTCATCAGTAATATTTGGAAAGAAAGCCCAATTATCTGCATAAGTTTCTACCTTAGTCTTATTTGCCCAGTTATAGTCTTTTTCGCCATTAGGAGGGAAATGGATGTTACCAATATGTGATTTACCCGGGTTAAACTTATTATAGTTTTTTGTATAACCGGCATAGCGTTCCCAAGGGGTTAATTCGCTCACATTTGATTTTTTGTCATAATCCCACCATCCATATACTTTCATCATTGTCGATTCAAAACGATGACCGTAACTTTCAAGGGCACATGCCAAATCTCGCTCGTAATTTAATCCCATTATTGACAACAATTCTTTACAGTTTGCATCAGGAGTAGGTTCTGAGTTTATCCAAAAAGCACCATCTCCCATCATGTTTGACTCCGCCATACCGCCATAAGGAAAAGTCCATAACCATACTTCATTCAGTTCTCCTGCATCACATTTCTTATCAAAGCCAAAATGTGCTGCGAAAGCTTTGTAATCGAATCCCGTTTCTTGCTCTCTAAGTGTTTTCCAATTAGGTTCCTGCAACAACTCAACTACTCTCGCTTCGGTAAGTTTTTCACCTGATTTTTTTAAAAATGTAAAATATTCTTTAGTATCAATTAATTCGACTATTTGATAATCGATTGTTCCGCCACTCACTTTTTCTAAGGTCGCTTCATAATCAGCATTTAATTTAAAAGGATCGCTCCATACGCGTGTTTCGTAATTAGGCGTTTTGAATGTTTCATGCATTCGTTTTCCTTTTACAATAGGGTCTTGAATAACCACGGCGACTTTAACAACTATTTTTGCGGCCTTTGGTAATGTTTTTTGTTTATTCTGGGCATTCAAATTGGAAACGAAAAGAAGCGCTAGTAATCCTATTTTATAGATAGATTTCATATGTTTTTTTATTAAGCCCAACAGTTAAATGTTTTTCTAACTGTTGGGCTAGTAATTACTAATTATTAAATATAGTGGTCCATCAATCTTTCTGACTAATACATTAAGAAAGAAATGATAAACACATTAAATTTTTACAGGATATTAACCCACTGCCATGTTTCACCATCGGTCATATTAATGTAGGTACTTTTAAGAGTTCCTGTTAACAAGTTATCCGCAGATGTGACAGAGAAAAATAATTGACCTCCGCGTGGTTCACCAGCAGCTGGTTCAGGAAAAATCTGTAAAAGCTCAGCATTAGTAAGTTTTACAGACCCCGTAGCATCAGTCGTCTTAGTAAAATAAGAAGGGGTCATTGTCGAACCATCAGCAGGATTTACTTTAGAAATCACTACTGTCGCATTCGCATTTCGCTGCGTTTGATCGCCATTAGCGTAGACAACAACATTCAATGAAGGAGGAGTAACAGAAATCGTCTCAAATTCCATATCTCGGTCACATGAGGACAAAAGCACCAATGTCAACGAAAATAAAATTATACTGTTGATTAATTTTTTCATATCTAATTTATTTAAAAATGTTTTTTATTGAAATAATTACATCGGGTTGTTAGCACCAAATGTGTACACTGCTTGCCCATGTGAAATAAGTTCTGGCGCCGGTATTGGAAAGTGAAATACTGTTCCTGGCAATAATGTTCCTGTACGACGTTTGTCAAAGAAACCTAAATGCGGCCATACCATATCACACTCTACATAACGCTCATAAAATATTTTGTTTAGCAAATCAGGATCAGAATCTGTTGCTGCAGGCAAATTACCTATTCCTACCCTTGAGTTATTAACGAAAGCCGCTGCCCCTGATTGATTCAAACGGTATTTAGCTTCCGCGATATACAAATCATTCTCAGCTTTCAAGAAATGATCAACCGATCCGGTTTCATTTTGCACTACATCACGATAACGTGTGTATTTATATTCAGACATGATAAAAGTTCCATACCCTGGACGTGTAGCACGGGTAAAACCAAACCATCTTCCTAAATCATCGTCGTTTGAAAAATATTTACCCAATCTAGAATCAGGACAATCTGTTATAGGAGCCATACGTTTGACACCATCAGGAAAAGGATATGCTGAGTTAGGATCATTAGGCGCCATTAAATGTAAAAGCCACTGACTTGCTCTGATCCATTGCATGTTATGCAAAGCAAAATAATTCATTCCCTCATCACGAGTCATTACTTTTCCTCTCCATCCTTGTTTGTATTCAACAGAAAAATCTTGTTGCAAGCCTTTTTGTGCATACTGCCCTACTTTTGCCCAATCGGTTTGCGCATTTTCAGCTGGGGTACGAGCATTGTTTACTAATAAACGGGCCGCCATAGAGTTAGCAAACTGAAGTAGTGATGCTTTATCAAATGTTTGACCTGGTATTATTTCAATATGATCAACATCTACTGGGTCGCTTTCAATTATTGTAATTGCTTTATCAAGTTGTCCTATTGCAAAATCCATAACTTCCTTATATGATCTCGTATTAGCAACGAAATCAAATGCAATCGCATTATCTTCATCTGTAAATAAGTACGCTTTGTCATATAGCATTGCGATGTTTCCATACAATAATGCTTGCACAATTAAATTGTGGGCTTTAACACGTTGTGTATAATCGGTTCCATTCAAAACCACCTTATAGGAAGGATCCTTTAGTTGTTTTGCCAAAACCATGGTGCTACCTACTGCAGTGTAATAATTGTACCATGCCCCGTAATTGATTATAATAACAGGATCTGGTGTTGGACCGTTAAACAAGTCTTGACGAGGACGGAACCACATTGTTCCTGAGCCCCAGCCAGCTGTACCGGCCTGAAACAATTCGGCGCAAGCAAAACCAATAGTTGGACTAGCGGCTATTGATCCATTATACCAGGTGTTATAGCCATTACTAAGCAAAGAGAAAGACTCTTCGGGAGCATACATGGACTTGATGTTCGGTACGTTTTCATTTGTTTTATCGAGGCTTTCAAAATCACTACAAGAAGTGAAATTGAATATGGCAGTTATCGCCAAAACTATTATACTAATTTTTTTCATAATTATCTGATTTAAAACGTTAAAGTAAGTGATCCACTTACCAATCTTGGTGTTGGATAACGGTTGTTACTATCAAATTTAAAAGTACTTGCATCTACTCCTCCTTGGCTTGCCCCTGTTTCTGGGTCAAATCCAGGATATTCAGTTAATGTCAACAAGTTACGACCAACTAGGTTAAAGCGAATGTTTTGTATAAATTTCCAACTATCTACTTTAAAGTCATATGATAAAGAAACTTCACGAAGTTTTACAAATGTTGCATCGTATAATAATGCATCATTATCCCAGCCTAACAATCCAATGTATTGTCCGCCATTAGAGTAATAGGTCGCTGATTTAACTTCATTAGAAGGCAAGCCTGCTTGATCAAACAGTTTTGGTTCTGTCTGGTAACGAACTGAATGGTTGTAAGTGTATCCACCTTGTTGCCAACTCCATAACGTATAAAATGTGAATTTTTTGTATGAAAGTGTTGTGTTGAAGTTCATTGTAAAATCAGGAGTCGTATTTATTGCAGCTGCAGGTATTGCAATACCTTTGTCATCTGTTACTTTTACAGGAGTTTCAGCTATAGTTCCAACCTGATTACGTCTAACAACAAAACCTTGATTATTTATAACAAATAAATCATTTACTGAAGCTCCAGCAGGGACCTGGTTAGCTACCTCGTCTAAATTATGAGCAAACTTATCTAATAAAAGTGTTCCAAAATCAACACCTTCTTTAATAACAAAACGTGTTCCATCAATAAAATAAGGAGTCGCGTTTAATTCAGTCACTGTTTGAGTATATGTGTCGTATGTTGCTCTAAGATCAAGATTCCAATCAGAGTTTCTGAAAACATTATAGTTTAATGAAGCTTCAAACGTTTTTGATTCCATTGCAGCAGCATTTTGCCATTGGTAAGCAGCACCAGAAAGTGGACTAACCGGAACTTTAAGTATCAAATCAGTGTTATTTGCTATGGAGTAGTTAACACTCAAATTGAATTTTTTCAAGAAACTAATGTCAGTCCCGATTTCCCATTCTTTAGAAAATGATGGTTTCAAATTAGAATTACCCAAAGTTTCTTGGTTACCGGCAACACCTTGATTAAGAGAGAAAGTTTCATAGATAGCTCCATAAGGAGGTCTTAAACCTGCTGTTCCCAATGATGTACGGAATTTCCATTCGTCAATTCCATTAATTTTGAAATCCTCGGTGATACGCCATGCTCCAGATAAACGGTAGAAATTTTGCCATCTAACATCTGGTCCAAATAGTGAAGAAGCATCTCTACGGATCAATCCGTCAAAAATGTACTTTCCTTTGTAATCTACTGCCGAGATCAATGAATAATTGTAAGCATTAGTTGACTGGATATAAGAATTCGTTGAAGGTGTTGCACCGGCATTAAGCGTTGTTAGATCGAATCCTCCCAAAACTAAGTTTGATGCTGAACCTGACAAACTGTTATAATCTGAAGATTCATATAAAAATTGCGCTTTAGTTACAGTATTAAAATCACCAAATGGTTTAATGTATGAACCGTCAAATGCTATATTTTTTTCTTTACTTTCCCACATATTTCTAGCGATGTAACCATTCCCTTCTTCTAAGTTATAGTTTAACATCCCTTTAGGCTGCATGTAGAATGATGACCCATGAGATTGGATAGAACCATATGATGCCTTAAACTTTAAATCATTTGAGAAATCGTAATCAAGACTAAAAAATGATTGCAATGTCTTGCTGTTACTTTCGTTTTTAGTGTTGTTTATTGTGTACAGAGGATTTACTTGACCATCAGAAAATGTATTAACATTTACGAGATAAGGAGATCCGTCAGCATTTGGAAGATTTAGATCCGCATTAGGATCTGAACGCAACAATGATCCAAATATATCACCTTGAACACCTTCTGAATCAAACGAAGAGTAAAAATTAGATGTTCTCAAAGTCAACTTAGGTAATATTTTATAATCCAAGTTTAATTTAAAGTTGTTACGTTCCAATCCTTCCACCATTTTTACAATTCCCTCTTCGCGTGAATTTTGTAATGATGTGTAAATAGATATTTTGTTGTCGTTTGAATTACCTCTTAATCCAACATAATTCGTTATGAATCCTCCTGGATTAAAAAATTGTTTAACATGATCAAATGTTTTTGGATACAAATTATCATAAATTTGGTCAGGAGACACATTCGTGGTAACAACTCCGTTATCGATAATACGGTTAGTTGATTTTGATTGTTCTGGGACAAATCCCAAAGTATTTTGACCAATCTCTGTTCTAAAGTTAACCTCAACCTTACCAGCACTCAATGATGAACCACGTTTTGTTGTTATATTAATAACACCATTGGCTGCACGCGAACCATATAAAGAGGAAGCCGCAGCACCTTTTAAAACCTCAATGGAGGCAATATCATCGGAACTAATGTTCATATCCGCACCTAAAACACCATCAATAATAACTAATGGACTGGATCCACCGGTAATTGATTTTGCTCCACGCAATTGAACGTCGAAACCCGAACCTGGTGCACCATCTCTACGAATCAACTTTACTCCTGGCATTTTTCCTAACATTGCAGAAGCAGCATCATTTGCAGGTACCTGTTTAAGTTGTTTCTCTGTTAACTTCTCGATTGAAAAACCAAGTTTTTTTACCGCAGTTCCTTTAGCAACTCCCGTCACAATGATTTCATCCAAAGAAGTAGTCTCGCTAGTCATTACTATCGTGCCCAAAGATTGCCCTGTGTACACAATTTCTTTATTCAAAAGACCAATGGATGAAAAAACAAGGGTTTCCTTGTTTTGAACAGAAATAGAAAATTCTCCATCAAAGTCTGTAGAAACACCATTGGTTGTACCTTTAACAACAATATTTACTCCTGGAATCGGTACTTTATTCGCATCAACTACCTTTCCTTTTACACTTCCCTGCTGCGCATACATATTTATGGCACAAAGAGCAAATAAAATAAATCTAATTTTTTTTAACATAATTGGTTCTTTTATTTATTTTAATAATAATTTTGATATTCTGTGGAACTTTGCCCATTGCAATATCATGGCTGTACTAAAACATTCACTTCCCATCGATTAAGAGTGTGATTGTTATTCTTAAGGTGTCACTTAAAAATTCATTTTTTTGTCATAATTGTTTTGAGTTTTTTGGTTATTAATTAGTTAGGCAAGCTTTATTTAAAAAAAAATTTAATAATCTATTTTGTTTGCGTACAGGCCATCAAATTTTTTTTATTTTAAAAATTTAAAAATCAACGTACTGGAAATTCTGCAATTCTCAATTTTGTGCAACCAAAAGGAATTAATTGAATAATTTCCTCTTCATCGGACAGCTTATCACCAATTTGTGAAAAATACTGAATAGGTCCTGGCGATCCTTTGTATTCACCCCAAGGCAATCGTCTTGCTTTTACACTCAGCGTAATCGGTGCGTCTTGCAAAGTCCAAGGATAAGAAGCTATTTCTGATTTCTGGGTTACCGTAACTGATTCTTGAATCGTCTCGTCTTTTAAGTATTTATCTAGCAGGCAATAATTCCAAGGGGAGTCTGAAGTTATTTCGTGATAATTGCCAAACTTTACAGGGTCATTTTTTTGTTCCCATTTTTCATTCATTTTTAAACCATATAACAACGGTCCTCTTTCTAAAACAGCAGCTCCGTCATACCAATAACTTACCGCTACTTTCATTGGAAAATTCACTGACAACTGATCCCCATTTTTCCAATCTCTGCTAATTTTTATAATTCTGTCTACTTGAAATGACACTTCCATTTTTTTTCCATTCAAAAAAAGCACAGGCTTATCACACCAAGAAGGAACTCGAAGGTGAAATGGAAAACTGCCTTGTTTAACTTTCTTATCTACGAATTGAAAGTTAAAATTTATATTTGCTTTATATGGGTAATTTGTAGACTCTGTAATTTTTACCTGGGTACCATTTGCCACTTTTGCCACCACCTCAGAAGGCGCGTAAATCAAGGCTGCAATACCATTATCAGCCGTAGCATACCAAAGATTTTGAGTGAATTTAGGCCAGCCTTGGTGCATATTAGTCGTGCAACAAGGGTATCCTGTAAGCAAACCCATCAAGTTATCTGTGTTATTATGGGAGGTCACAAAATTTCTGGATTCCTTTGTCATCGAAATTTGATTGATTTGCTGATAATATTGTCTTTCGCTAAAATCAGCACTAATTTGAGAAGGCAAAACATTGAATGTGATACGTTCCAGTTGATCCGCCCATTGTACGTCGCCCGTGATTGCAAGCATGTTTTCAAGTGAATACATCATTTCTACTGCAGTACATAATTCAGAACCTTGTGTTGGATTTCCAAAACGCAACATTTCATCAGCAGCCCATAATCCCGTTGGAAAAGCTATGGTGTTTCGCATATCTTTTATCGCTTTTTTAGGAGCGAATGTATATTTCGAATCTTTATTGGCTTGGGAATAAATCGTTGGTGCCTTAAAACCTTGAGCCAAATTAACTCCGTGTGTACTATTTTGACGTGATAAATCATCTCTATTCAAGAACACATCAGTCCAATCAAACGTTTGTTTGTGAATCAATTCCCCTAAATCCAACAAGAATTCATCACCTGTTATAGAATAGAGCCAATACATCACCAACAAGTTGTCACCACCTCTTTGTTCTCCCCAAAAAGTCCATTTCCCTAGAGGGTCTTTAGGCAATTCCTTCAATTGGTATTTGAAATAGTTGGTCAAAAATGGAATCACTCTTTTGTCGTTTGTTGCCGAATAATACTGTTGCATTATTTTAAGCACCACCATTTTTGGCCACCAATCTTTTGCATTATCTCTCTGCAATCCAGGTTCTGGCCCACGGTCGATTTCTGGACCAAAATAGCCGCTTTCTTTTTGAGAAGCGAGAGTCCATTCTATCCAAGGTTGCACCTTGTTGATTAATTTTTGGTCTTTCATAATATAAGCCAATGGTAAAAGACCATCAACCCAGTATGGACCTCGTTCCCATACATCTCCATCTCCACCCAACCAACCGTTGCGTGAGCCAACCACTTTTGAATATTGAACATCCAAATTTCCAGTCATGCCAACAGCCATTCGTTTCATTTGTTCGTCCAACCAACCTAAAGGTTTAATGGCACCAAGTGGTAATTCGATATAAGGCTTTGCAACCAATGGGGAACGGTTGTTAGCATAATTTGCTTGCGTTGCTTCTTTTTGCGCCATCAATAGAGCAGGAAGCAGTGTTAAAATCGATATTAATTTTTTCATTAGTATTTTGGTAATTATCCGTTTTGACAAAATCAATTATTATTCTATTGGATTAAAGCTAAAACCTACTTCCTCGTTATTGGAAACTCAGTGATTCTGAGAGTAGTACAACCATATGGGATTAAGGTTATTTCCTCTTCTGGCTCAGTTTGTATTTGATATTGTACACTATAAGGTAAAGGACCTGCAGAACCATTGTACATCTTCCATTCATTCATGCGTTTTCCTTTTGCCCGTATTTCGATGGGAGCATTTTCAATATTCCAAGGGTATTTATCATTCTTAGCTCGTTTAATAACCTGGAATTTCTCTTCAGTACTTTCGGGTTTTAAATCATTTTCCGACAAGCAGTAGTTCCAAGCTGAGGTTGGTTTTACTTCGTAGTACCAATCACCATATCTTTCACCAAATTTTCTATCGTCATTTACTTTATCCCACTGCTCTCCTATTTTAAGAGCATATAATAATGGACCACGTTCTATTGCCGCTGAATCTTCGTACCAATTATCAACTTTCACTTTCATGGGTAATACTAATTCAACCACATCAGTATTTTTCCATTCTCTAGAAATCTTGACAATTACACCTCCTTCAGATTCACTCCATAGCTGACCATTTACTTTAATTGTGGCCTTTGGGCACCAGGTCGGTACACGCAAATGGAAAGGAAATACTACAGATTTAGTCTTTTTATCAAGATTGATCGAGAAACGAATTGTTTCATCAAAAGGATAATTAGTCTCTTCTTTAATATTTACCATTTTGCCATTAGCTACTTTTATGCTTGCTCTGCTAGGGCCATACACTAGGGCTGCAATCCCTTTATCTTCTGTTGCGTACCAAAGATTTTGAACAAACTTTGGCCAACCTTGATGCAGATTTGAAGTACAACATGGATAACCTGCCAATAAACCAAACAACTGGTCAGTTCCGTTATAACATGTCACAAAGTTTCGATCTTGGCGTGTAATTTCAACTTGATTCAATTGTTGGTAATATTGTCGTGCATCACAATTATCGGTGACTTGTGTGGGTAAAGCGTTGAAAGTAATGCGCTCTAAATGATCTGCCCATTGCACATCACCTGTAATTTCAAGCATTTTTTCTAAAGAGAACATCATCTCGACAGCTGTACACAGTTCCGATCCTTGAGTTGGATTCTGGGAGTGCAGCATTTCATCTGCCCCAAAAAGACCTGTTGGCCAGCCATGAGTACGGCGAAGATCATGCGCAGCTTTTTTGACTGATTCTATTTGCTTCGCTTCTTGATTACGTTGGTAATAAATAACAGGTTCCTTAAAGGCTTGTCCCAAATTAACACCATGCAAACTTTTTTGACTGGTCAACGCCTCTCCTTTCAGAAATGTACCTGTCCAATCATACGTTTGTTTGTGGATTAATTCCCCTAAATCCAACAAGAATTCATCACCTGTTATAGAATAAAGCCAATAAACTACCATAAGGTTATCACCTCCTCTTTGTTCTCCCCAAAAAGTCCATCTTCCCAGAGGATCCTTAGGCAATTCTTTCAATTGGTATTTGAAATAGTTAGTCAAAAATGGAATTACTCGTTTGTCGTTTGTTGCTGAATAATATTGTTGCATTATTTTCAAGACTACCATTTTTGGCCACCAATCTTTTGCATTGTCTCGTTGTAATCCGGCTTCTTTAGGACGATCCGTATCAGGACCGAAATAACCGCTTTCTTTTTGTGAGGCAAGAGTCCATTCTATCCAAGGTTGCACCTTGTCAATTAATTTTTGGTCTTTCATAATATATGCCATTGGCAAAAGACCATCAATCCAGTATGGACCTCGTTCCCAAACATCACCATCACCCCCCAACCAGCCGTTGCGGGAGCCAATTACTTTTGGATACAGAATATCCAAATTTCCTGTCATTCCATTGGCCATTCGTTTCATCTGTTCGTCAAGCCAACCCATAGGTTTTATGGCACCAAGTGGTAATTCGATATATGGTTTTGCAACCAATGGGGAACGGTTGTTTGCATAATTTGCTTGAGCTATTTCCTTTTGCGCTATTAATAGAACTGGAAATAGCAATAATATGGTCAATGTTTTTTTCATGTTTTGCAGATGGTTTTCAAAAAAATTAATTATTCTTATAATCAATCCATACTTTCATTTTACTATCCTCTCTGTTATCCCAAGAATAATAAGGAATAAATTTTATGACGTTTTTTGGATCCGATACTGTTTTTATTTCCATAATTCCACCTAATAAGTTGGGATTAAAAACAGTTTCAAACTTTGTTTTCTCAGAAACACTTTCAAAACCAAAATTAGTTTTGTTGTCAATTTCTTCTAGACAATACACCAATGGACCTCTTTGAATGGCTCTCTTTCCTATGTTTTCTTTCACGCGATCGTCAGCTTTAACCACCTCTACAGGCATATCCATCGAGATTCTAATTTCATCTCCTTTTTTCCATTCCTTTTCTAATACAGCATATCCATTTTCTAAAACAGGACTGGTAATTTCTTTTCCGTTTAATGAAAGAGTATATTTTTTGCACCATGAAGGGATTCTTAGTCTCATTTCTTTTTTCAAGGGAGAAGACAAGGATTGAACCGTAAGTTTCACGTCGCCATTCCAAGGATAATTGGTTTCTTGTTGTAAAACGACTTTGTTTTTCCCAACAGAAATATCTACCGAACTGCCTATATATAAGTTTATCCAAATCGCATTGTCCGATTTTCCATAAATATAATTTCCAACAGAAGGCATAAAACGGGAAATTTGACTTGGACAACAAGCAGTGCCGTACCACTCTTTTCGGTGGTGAGTTCCTTTAGATGCCAATGGATTTACATAGAAAAATTTATTCCCGCTAATAGAAACCCCGGCCAAAACAGCATTATACATGGAACGTTCTAAAACATCTACATACTTAGAATCACCAGATGATTGATTCATTCTCGAATTCCAATAACACATTCCTACTGAAGCACATGTCTCACTATAAGCATCAAGATTAGGTAAATCATAGTCTTCCGTAAACCCTTCATTTGTTTTAGAGGAGCCAATACCTCCAGTAATGTACATATTTCGTAAAACCACATCATCCCACACAGAACTTAATGCATTGGAATATTTTGATTTTCCTTCCAATTTTTCCACATCGGTCATCCCCGAAAAAAGATACATACATCGAACAGCATGTCCCGAAATATCAGTCAGTTCTGCTACAGGTTTAACATCTTGGTAATATTTCACATCCCATTCTCCTGCTACGCCCGTAGTTCCGTATCCATGTCCTCTTTCTTCCAACAACCATTTCGAAAAATCTAAATATTTCTTGTTCTTAGTAACGGTATATAATTTTACCAAAGCCAATTCAATTTCTTCGTGTCCAGGTACCCAATGACGTTTTCCTTCTCCAAAAAGAGACATCATATGATCTACCATCTTTTTGGAAACATCCAATAATTTTGTTTTTCCAGTTGCTTGATAATAAGCCACTCCTGCTTCAATAAGATGCCCAGCACAATACATCTCATGCTTGTCCATATTAGTCCATCGCTTATCTATTCCTGTTAATGTGTAATAGGTATTAATATAACCATCCTTTAATTGAGCACTTGCAATTTTAGCAATCCAATCGTCTGCTGTTTTCTCTAATTTTGGATCTGGATTATTTATTAAAGTGTATGCAATACCTTCTAATGCTTTGTATACATCCGAATCATCGTAAAAAATCCCG
>RCUJ01000361.1_pt1 | contig 26545 bp, 30 predicted proteins | sample 2166321 | NCBI WGS metagenome assembly RCUJ01 (sample SAMN09932808, study PRJNA488358) | compost metagenome | feature: garden; material: soil; isolation source: compost soil in an enriched community after 118 h of incubation | place: Germany: Experimental Botanical Garden Goettingen | collected... | reverse complement strand
GATTTTTTTTGATTTGCGCCGTTTTGTTCATCATTATAAGTTTGAGAATTCCGCATTTTTTTTCTGCGGATCACAAAATTAAGCATCAAATTCGGTTTTTTCTAGGAAATATTCATTTTAGTGTGTTAAAATAGATATAAACAGGAAAAATCTTTCGATTTGTGGTTTTGCCACGAAGTCACTAAGGCACAAAGTTTTTTAAGTTTTCTTGTATGACGAATTGAATTGCCTCCAGCTTTAGCTGGAGGTATAAAAATTGAAAATTAAAAGGCTTTAGCCAAACAATTCGTATGTTTGGCTAAAGCCTTGTTATTATAATTCTTGAGATCATCCAGCTAAAGCTGGACGCAATTCAATCTTCAATATTTAAAAGAAAAAACTTAGAGTCTTAGTGACTTCGTGGCAGAAAAAAAAAGTCTAACGCTCATAAAACTCAATTGGCAACAAATCTGGATCTGCAATAAATGTGAAACGTTTTTCTGTAGTTTCATCAATTCTAATGGGTTCCGATTCAATTTTTTTAGAATTTAAAAAAGCAATAGTTTCTTCTAGATTAATAACTTCAAAAGCCAGATGTCGCAAACCAACAGCTTCAGGTCTTGAAGGTCTTTGTGGCGGATTTGGAAAGGAGAATAATTCAACTACATATGAACCATTCAAAGCTAAATCTAATTTATACGATTGGCGTTCTTCGCGATAGATTTCTCGAATTATGGTTAAACCTAAAATTTGGGTATAGAAATGTTTCGATTTTTCGTAATCGGAGCATAAAATGGCAATATGATGAACTTTATTAAGGGTAAGCATTATTTTTTTGATTCAGGTTCTTGATTTAATTTTCGAATGACTTTTGCAGGATTTCCAACAGCTAGTGAATTGTCTGGAATATCTTTTGTAACGACAGATCCAGCTCCAATAACACAGCCTTTCCCAATTGTTACGCCTGGGCAGATAACCGAATTACCGCCGATCCAGCAATCGTCTCCAATTGTTACAGGATATGCATTTTCTAGTGTTTTTCTCAGTTCAGCGTCAAGCGGATGCGAAGCAGTATAAATCTGAACATTTGGTGCAATAAACACATTTGATCCAATATTTACTGGTGCACAGTCCAAAACCACACAATTCACATTAAAATAAACATTTTCACCAGCAAAAATATTGTAGCCATAATCGCAATGAAAAGGAGGTTCAATATAAAAACCAGCTCCAGCATTTGGAATTAGCTCTTTTAAAATCTCTTTTGCTTTTTTGGTAACTCTGTATTCTTTTACGTTTAAGCTGTGCAAAAGATTTTTTGCTGCTCTTCGTCCTTTTACCAATTCAGGATCAAAGGCGTTGTAATATTCGCCAGAGATCATTTTTTCTTTTTCTGTTTTCATATTTTACATTTTCGTCTTGGCAATTTTGTCGTGTATTTTTACAGTTTCCTGCAAAGCTGCGGTGCAGTACCAAGGCGTTAATTCGGCTTCGAGTAAATTGGCTTTTATTGCAGGATCGGTGGCAACAAGAGCTTTGGCTTCTTCTATTGTTTCGACATTAAAAACGTAAATACCGCGATAATTTCTATCATTTTTCATGAATGGTCCTGCAACAGCTAGTTTTCCTTCTTTGGCCAGTTTGCCAATATTTTCCATATGACCTGCAAAAAGTTTTTTGGTTTCTTCTTTAGAAGCAGTTGTGTTGCTTCCCGATTTTAAAAGGCAAAAAACATATTTCTTCATTCCGTATTCGTCGGCATGGAGAGATTTGGCTAAAGCTTCATCATATTTCACTTCGGTTTCCTGCGAAAAACCGATAGTGCTGAATAGTAATAATGCTAGAATAAAAAGTGAATTTTTCATTTGATATTTTAAATTTAAAGATTAGCCTCAATTTTTGTCATTTCGACGAAGGAGAAATCGCACTAGAAATTCCGCAAACCAAATTATCCAATCTATATGGAATCCCGTGTGCGATTTCTCCTTCGTCGAAATTGACAATACTGTGGGAAAGATATTTATTCCTATAACTAAAGCAATTTTTTCAAAATAACAATCTGTCCCAAATGATACACATCATGCTGAATGATTCCGTGAATATCTTCATAAAAATTGTGATTATTATTTAGATCAATTTTCTCGAAATCCTCATCATTAAAATCATTTAGACAAGCACTCCATAATTCCTGAGATTTTGCCAGACTTTGCAGTGATTGTTCCCAAGCGGGCTCAGATGAATCTATAATAGGCACAAAATAATTGTGATCAGGAGTTGTAATTATTTCTCCTTGAACACGTTTTAGTATGTTTCTTCTCCATTGTATTAGGTGATTGACAATTTCCCAAATCGTGTTTAAATTAGGATTGATTTTTTTATAAGCCTGAGCTGCAGTAACATCTTTTAAAGTATCTGCTAAGGTAACTTCAAGCCATGGATTTCCATTATAAATGGATTGATACAAATTCGAAACTCTTTTACTTTCTGACATAGTTAATAGTTTTTAGAAACACGTTAGCTAAGATACAAATTACTATTTTACAACTCATCCTCGAAAATCTACAATTGGGTTATTATATATTTTTTAACATGAATTGTTAAAATACATTTGCTTCATCAAAACCAAAGATGACATGAAAACCAAATTATTTTTTACAGTTAGTTTTTTATTTTTTACAGCTATAATTTTTGCTCAAAATACAATTTCAGGAAAAGTAGTAGATCAAAAAGGAAAACCAGTTGTTGGTGCAAATATTTATATTGATGGAACTTATGATGGTGCGACAAGTTCTGAAACAGGTGCATTTTCTTTTGAAACTACAGAAACTGGAAATAAATTTTTAGTAGTAAGCTTTTTACTTTTTGAAACTTACAAACAAGAAATTGATGTTGCTAATTATAAAGATCAAACGGTAAAATTAAGAGAAAATGTTAATACTTTAGACGCTGTGGTTATTACAGCGGGAACTTTAGAATCTGGAGAAAAGGCGAGAGTTTCTGTTTTAAAACCCTTAGATATTGTTACAACAGCTGGTTCGGCAGGAAATATTGTTGCAGCATTGCAGACTCTGCCAGGAACTCAAACTGTTGGTGAAGACGGGCGTTTATTTGTTCGTGGAGGTGAAGCAAGCGAAACTCAGACTTTTGTTGACGGAATTCGTGTTGCACAACCTTATGGCGCGACAACCAATAATTTGCCAACCAGAAGCCGTTTTTCTCCTTTTTTGTTTAGCGGAATTGCTTTTTCTACAGGTGGTTATTCTGCAGAATATGGGGAAGCTTTATCGAGCGTTTTGCTCCTAAACACACAAGACGAAGAAGATCATGAAAAAACAGATATCGGATTAATGACGGTTGGTTTGAGTTTAGGAAATACGCAGAAATTCAAAAAAAGTTCATTGAGCGTAAATATGATGTATGTGAATTTGGCGCCATATCAAGCGGTTATTCCGCAGAATGTAGATTGGAATAATCCGTATCAATCGCTTGGAGGAGAGACAGTTTATAGATACAATTTCACAAACGGAATATTTAAATTGTATGCTTCTTTTGATTCTGAAAAATTTGACTTGAATCAGAAAAATGTCAATTTCGAGAATCCGATTCGAACAGATATGAACAACAATAACTTCTATTTGAATTCATCTTATAAAGGAAGTTTCGGGACAGGATGGCAAGTAACTTCTGGAGTTAGCTACGGTTATAGCAAGAACAAATTGAAATATGATATTACAGGAATTGACAGTCAGGAAAATGCAGCACAACTGAAATTGAAATTAAGCAAGAAATTTTCAAACTACTTTAAATTGTCTTTCGGAACAGATTATTTCATAACAAAATACAATGAAGATATTGCTGATAATGTTGCTCTTGACATTACAAACGGTTACGATTCAAATATTTTTGCAGCTTATACAGAAGGGGACATTTTATTCTCTAAAAAATTAGCTTTAAAAGTTGGTTTAAGATATTCAAATAATAGCTTATTAAACGAAAACAAGATTGCACCAAGAGCTTCTTTAGGATATAAGGCTTCAAAAAACAGCCAGTTCTCGTTTGCTTACGGAGATTATTCTCAAACACCTGTTGTAGATTATATTAAATTTTCTAAATACCATCAGTTTGAAAGTGAAAAAGCGAGACACTATATTTTAAATTACACGTTTACAAGACCTGGACAAACGCTTAGAGCAGAGGCATATTACAAAGATTACAGCAATTTAGTGCAATACGACACAAGAGATATAGAATACAATTCGGTTTTTAATAATAATGGATCGGGTTATGCAAAAGGATTAGATTTATTTTGGAGAGACAGCAATTTGTACAAAAACTTAGAATATTGGATTTCATATTCTTACATAGATTCAAAAAGACAGTATAAAAACTTTCCACACATGGCAACGCCTAGTTTTATTGCCAATCATAACTTATCTGTTGTAGCAAAATATTTTATTACAGACTGGAAATCTCAGGCTAGTTTAACAAACAGTTTCAGCACAGGGCGTCCGTACAACGATCCAAATCAGACACAGTTTATGAACGGAAAAACAAAATCGTACAATAGTTTAAGTTTTAGCTGGGCGTATTTACTAACAACACAAAAAATCCTTTATTTCTCCGTTTCAAATGTTTTAGGAACTCAAAATATCTTCGGTTACGATTATGCTAAAAATCCAGATCCAAGCGGAGTTTATCAAAGACAAGCCGTAGTGCCAACAGCAGACAGATTTTTCTTCGTAGGTTTCTTCTGGACGATTAGTCAGAATAAAAATGAGAATCAGTTGAAAAACTTATAAGCCGCAAAGTAACAAAGTAACAAAGTGACAAAGTGACAAAGTAACAAAGCCTTAATAGTTTACGGGAAATACCTTTGTCACTTTGCTACTCAGAACCTTTGTCACTTAAAAAGAAACAATTCAGTAACCAAAATCAACAACTCAGCAGCATTTAATTTTAAAAGACTAAAAACCAATATACTTTTGAAGTATAAATTAACAAACCGAGTTTTAATCATCAACAAAAAAAACTTAGAACCTTAGTAACTCAGGACCTTAGAACCTTAAAAAAAAGAAATCATGACCAAAATTATTACAGTTATTACGTTATTTATTTGCAGTTTATTATCTGCTCAAACACAATTTGAACAAGGAATGAATAAGGCATTCGGACTTTGGAAAGAAGGAAAAAACACTGAAGCTTCTGCATTATTTGAAAGAATTGCTGCGGCAGAAAAAAACAGTTACTTGCCAAATTATTACGTGGCTTTAATCAATGCAACGGCTGTTTTTACAGAAAAAGACAAAACAAAAATCGATTTGTTATTGACAAAAGCGCAAGACGCATTAGATATCGAATTGATAAAAGACCAAGCCAATTCAGAATTGTATGTAATGCAGGCTTTAATTTACACAGGATACGTTGTAGCTGATCCAATGACAAACGGAATGAAATATTCTGGAAAAGTGATGGAAGCTTACGCAAAGGCTAAAACATTAGACCCAAATAATCCAAGAGCGGTTTTTGGCGAAGCAGATTATCAGTTAGGAGGCGCAAAATGGACAGGAGTTGACACTAAACCTTTATGCGCGCAAGTTGATAAATCTATTGAACTTTTTAATACTTTTAAACCAGCAACACCTTATTCTCCAAAATGGGGATTGGATAGAGCTCTGGAAATTCAAAAAACTTGTAAATAATTCAATAGTCTATAAAACATTATGATATTAAAACCCAATTTGTTAAAAGCATGTTTAGTTGGAGGAATAGTATTTTTATTTTCTTTTCTAATTCGGTTTGCTTCTTTAGGAACAGCAGTCTTTAACAAGAATCTTTCCATTTATTTCTTGTACTGCATGCTTTACAGTGTGGTTTTGTATATCGTAAACGTTGTTCTTTTTGATTTTTTAGATAGAGTTTTCCGAGAAAATCCATATTCGTTAAAGAGAATTTTAATTGGTTTTGCAAGTTCTTTTTTAATATCGATGATCGTAATTGGAGTATTGCGATTGTTTACAAGTGTAATAATCGAGAATAAGACAATTATTGGTTTTCTGGCAAATGAAAAGGCAGAAAATTATATAGAATCTGCAGTAATGACTTTTATTGTGCTTTTGTTTTTTCATGGACTTAATTTTTATAAACTCTATCAGGAAAATAAAGTAACACAGCAGAAAATTATTGCGGGAACGGCAAATGCCAAATTCGAAAGTTTAAAAAACCAGATCGACCCGCATTTTCTTTTTAACAGTTTAAACGTTCTTAGTTCTTTAATAGAAGAAAATCCGGATAATGCACAGCGTTTTACGACTTCATTATCTAAGGTTTATCGATATGTTTTAGAGCAGAAAGACAAAGAATTGGTTTCGGTTGAAGACGAATTGTCGTTTGCAAAAACCTATATGAATTTGCTGAAAATGCGTTTCGAAAACAGCTTGTTTTACGAATTGCCAACAGAAAACATTAATCCAGAGGCCAAAGTAGTGCCGCTTTCTTTACAGCTTTTGCTGGAGAATACCGTAAAACACAATGTAGTAAGCGAGCAAAAACCGCTTCATATTAGAATTTTTATTGATAAAGATTATTTGGCCATTCAGAATGATCTTCAGAAAAAAGAAGTTTTGCAGGATAGGCAAGGTGTCGGACTGCAGAATATTGTAAACAGATACGGAATTATAACCGACAGAAAAGTGAAAATTGAAGAAGATGAAAAGAATTTTACCGTTAGGATTCCAATTTTAACAAAACAAATTGCCGTTATGGAAATGAGTGCAGAATATACCGACGAAGCAAAAGCTTATTATAGAGCCAAAAAAAGAGTAGAAGAACTTAAAGGATTTTACGGAAATATCATTTCGTATTGCTGTGTGATTCCGTTTTTGATCTTTATTAATCTACAATTTTCACCAGGATTTCAATGGTTTTGGTTTTCGGCTTTAGGTTGGGGATTTGGAGTTGCCATGCATGCTTTTAAAGTGTTTGGATACAGCTCAGATTGGGAAGAAAGAAAAATTCGCGAAATTTTGGAGAAAGATAACAACCAAAAAACGTGGAAATAATGGAAAATAATTTCACAGAAACAGTTCGCTACTATGATGCTCAGAAAAAAGTAAAAGAAATAAGAGGATTTTACGAGCATTTGACTGTGTACGTTTTATGTAATCCAATTGTGATTGTGGTAAATTATATGACTTCTCCAGAATACCTTTGGTGGATTTGGTCTGTAATGGGCTGGGGAATAGCTATAATCTTGCACGGACTGAAAGTTTTTAGCCTACCGCCTTTCTTCAATAAGAAATGGGAAGAGAAAAAAATAAGCGAAATTCTAGAAAAAGAAAAGCAGCAACGTTTAGAAAATAGTCATGGAAACAGATTTGAATAACGAGCAAGAAGAAACCATTTTGAAAGAATTGGCAACAAAAAAAGTGATTCAATTAAAAAATTTTTACAAACACTTATTTGTTTATGCTATTGCAATGATACTTTTTGTTTTAAAAGAATATACCAATCTGCCACTTAATTTCTTTCCAATTCGATATTTAAATTGGGTTGTTGTAATTATTTGGTCGGCTGTTGTAGTAGGCTCTGCAATTGATTTGTTTGCATCTTATAAAATTTTTGGGCAAGAATGGGAAGAGCGCAAACTAAGAAGCATTTTAGAAAAAAAATATAAAAAACAAAAATGGGAATAGTTATGGAAAGGAATTTAAGCGACGAAGAAAAATATATCCAAGCCAAAAAGAAGGTTGAAAACATTAAAGGGTTTTACGGAAATCTTCTAGCATATATATTAGTAAATGCAATTTTGATTTTTATCAATTTATATACATCGCCAAGTTATTTATGGTTTTTCTGGCCATTGTTGTGGTGGGGAGTTGGCGTTGTTTTTCACGGATTAAAAGTTTTTGAGGTTTTTCCAGGAATGGGTAAGGAATGGGAAGAAAGAAAAATCAAAGAGTTTATGGAGAAGGAAAAACAGAATAAAAACAAGTGGAAATAATCAAAATATAGTTATGGGACGTTTTAGAAGACATATGTACAAAGATTGCACCAAACAGCATTTTGGAGAGTATACAGACGATCCAAATTACAATGCAGCTTATAGAAGAGTAAAAAAACTGAAAGGATTTTACTCGCACTTAAAAGTCTACATTATTGTAAATATCATTATCATCGTATCGAGTTTAGCCCGAGATAATTTTAATGAAGGAATGGATTTTAGTGGTTTGACGGAATGGCACACGTATTCTACTGCATTTTTTTGGGGAATTGGTTTACTGGCTCACGCATTATCTGTTTTTGGAACTGATTGGTTTTTTGGATCAGATTGGGAGAATCGAAAAATCCAGAAATACATGGCAAAAGATGTCGCAAATAAAAATAAATGGGAGTAACTTTGAATCCATATTTTTTTCAAATTTCACATTATAGTAAATGATCACATTAATTATAGAAGACGAAAAACCAGCAGCAAGATTGCTGCAAAGAAAACTTGAAAAGCTTGATGTAACCGTTGAAACAATGCTTCACTCTGTTGAAGAATCTGTTCATTGGTTTGAAAATAATCCGCATCCGGATCTGATTTTTCTAGATATCCAGCTCTCAGATGGTTTGTCGTTTGAGATTTTTGAAAAAATAGATATCAAAAGTGCTATCATTTTTACAACTGCGTATGACGAGTACGCTTTAAAAGCTTTCAAATTAAACAGTATAGATTATCTTCTAAAACCAATTGACGAAGATGATCTCGAAACAGCAGTTTCAAAATATAAATCACGTCTTCCGAAAGCTGCTGCAGAATCTTCAAATATGCAGTTAGATTTTGAGCAGATTCGCCAAATGCTTTCCAACCCTTTTGAGAAAACCTATAAAAAAAGATTTACGGTTAAAATTGGTCAGCATTTAAAAGTAATTACTACAGAAGAAATCGAATGTTTCTTTAGCGAAAATAAAGGAACTTATATTCATACGTACGATAATCGCGATTACCTGATCGATTCAACTTTAGAAATTCTAGAACAAGAACTCGATAAGAAGGAATTCTTTCGCGTAAGCAGAAAATTTATTGTTCCATTGAAAGCAATCAAAGAAATTCAGGTTTATACCAATTCGAGATTAAAGGTGATTCTTCCAACTTATAAAGAAGATGAGGTCATTGTAAGCCGAGAGAAAGTGCAGGATTTTAAAGCGTGGTTGGGATAGATCCAAATTAAATATAGAAAATAAGTAGATTTTAATTCATTTGATTAAAATTGATTATCATAAAAAAAAAAGAAGCTATCCCAAAAGTATGGCTTCTTTTTTTGCAAGCTTCAGAGAAGCGAAATATTTATAGTAAAGGATAAATGTTTTACAACATAAAGCTCCGGAGGAGCGGCATGTTTTTGTAAAGTCTACATATATGTCGCTCCTCTGGAGCTCTTTTTATTTGTCTTAATGTAATTTTATAAAAATTTCACCCCGCTAGGGTTTTCGATAAAATAAATTTTATAAATATTCCCTCCAGCAAAAAAGCTGTCCTTTTGAGACAGCTTCTTTTTATGTTTTAATATATTTCGATTTTATTTACTCAATCTATGCAATGTATACGTCATAGCACTTAAAAGGAAAAATGCCATAATTTGGTGAATTAATCCTAAAGCCAAAGGTACGCTGTATAATAAAGTGAAAACTCCCAATAAAAACTGAATGAAAACAAAAACAACTAAAGTTTTGATTCCGTTTGATTGAGTGTGAGTAAGCGTGTATTTTTTACTTTTGAAGAAAAGGAAAAGAATAATGGCTACAACTACATAAGCAAAAGTTCTGTGTACAAATTGAACACCACTTTTTCCTTCAATTAAGTTTTTTACTAAAGAAGATTGCTCAATAAAGACCGATTCGTGAATAAATTCTCCATCGCTCATTAAAGGCCAGTGATTATGAATTAGTCCAGCATTTAAGCCTGCTACAAATCCGCCGTAAATAATTTGGATTAATAAAGCGACTAAAGCATAACGCGCAATATTTCTTAAAGGTAAAATCTTGTTGATATTTCGTTCTGGATAAATCAAATCAAGTGCAACCCAAAGTGTATAAGCAAAAGTAATGAATGCGAAAGTCAAGTGCAGCGAAAGTCTAAAATGGCTTACATCTGGATTGTCAATTAATCCGCTTCTTACCATAAACCATCCTAAGAAACCTTGAAAAGCTCCCATTGCTAAAAGAACGATACATTTTTTAATCGTGTCTGTATCTAATTTCTTTTTAGCTAAAAAGTAAACGAATGGAACAAAGAAAACTAAGCCAATAATACGTCCGATAAAACGGTGAAACCATTCCCAAAAATAGATGAATTTATAATCAGCTAATTGAAAATCGTTGTGAATATTGATTTTCTGATACTCAGGAAACTTTTTATATTCGTCAAAAGCGGCTTGCCATTTAGCATCTGTTAAAGGCGGAAATGTATCGGTTACCAAATGCCAGTCGGTCATTGATAAACCTGAATTTGTCAAACGGGTAATTCCGCCAACAACAACCATTAAAAATAATAAAACACAACCCGATAGTAACCAAATGATTACTGATTTATTCTCTTTTTTCATTCTTTTCCGATTAATTCGATTTCGCTTGATTTGCTAATTTTTTTTATGTAGATTTTTATAATAAATATATTTAGAATGCAATTCAAAAAGAGAATTGCCATTAGTGTTATTAATACGCCTCCGTTTGTACTTTCGTCAATTTCGAAGTATTTTTTTAGAATAGCATTTTGAAATTTTATGTAGAAAAAGGCTATTATTGCTAGTGAAATAATATTAATGAAAAAAAATAGTAATTTATGTTTCGCTTCGTTTTTATTAATAACCTTCAGTTTTTTAATAAAAAGAAGATTAAGAAAAACCATCATTGCGAAAAGCATGATTAGAATAATAATACCAATCATATTAATTATTTTTTAGGCTTTAAGTTCAACTTCTCCGCTCTTTTAATCACAAAATCATAAGCCGCCTGATATTCATTTGGAATATCGCCTTCTAAAATAGCTTCTTTAACGGCTTCTTTTAAAATTCCGATTTCGCGTGAAGGCTTTAAATCGAATATTTCCATAATTTCTTCTCCTGTAATTGGTGGCTGAAAATTACGAACGTGATCTCGTTCTTCTACTTCAACAATCTTCTTGCGTACGAGTTCGAAATTTTTATGATATTTTTTGAATTTTGACGGATTTTTGGTTGTAATATCTGCTTCGCACAAAGTCATTAAATTTTCTACATCTTCACCAGCATCAAAAACCAAACGACGAACGGCACTGTCGGTTACAATATCCTGAGCCAAAACAATCGGACGCGAACTCATAATAACCATTTTCTGCACAAATTTCATTTTATGGTTTAATGGCATGTGCAAACGTTCAAAGATTTTCTTTGCCATTTTTCCGCCCAAGAATTCATGTCCGTGAAAAGTCCAACCTTGTTTTTTAGTGAAACGTTTTGTTGGTGCTTTTCCAATATCGTGTAATAATGCTGACCATCGCAACCAAACATCATCTGTGTTTGGACAAATATTATCGACAACTTCTAACGTATGATAAAAATTGTTTTTATGCGTATGGCCTTCAATTTCTTCTACCTGATTCAACGCTGTTAATTCTGGTAATATTAAATCTAAAAGTCCTGTTTTGTATAAAAGTAAAAATCCTGTTGAAGGTTTATCGGTCATGAGAATTTTGTTTAATTCATCAACGATTCTTTCACCAGAAATAATTTTAATGCGTTCAGCGTTTTTGGTGATGGCGTTTAGTGAATTTTCTTCAATTTCGAAATTCAATTGAGTCGCAAAACGAATCGCACGAAGCATTCTCAAAGGATCATCAGAATAGGTAATATCTGGATCCAAAGGTGTTTTGATTGTTTTGTTTTCTAAATCGGTTAATCCGTCAAATGGATCTAGAAGATCTCCGAAATTAGTTGAAATTAAAGATAAAGCCAGTGCATTAATCGTAAAATCACGACGATTTTGATCATCTTGTAAAGTTCCATTTTCAACAATCGGATTTCGGCTGTCTCTGGTATAAGATTCTTTTCGGGCGCCAACAAACTCGATATCGGTATCTTCGAAACGAAGCATTGCTGTTCCGTAAGTTTTAAAAACTTGAACTTTTGGTTTGTTCGGAAGTAAATCTGAAACTTTAAGCGCTAATTCGATGCCGCTTCCAACAGCAACTACATCAATGTCTTTTTTAGAACCTCGGTTTAAAAGCAAGTCACGAACAAATCCGCCGATCACATAAGAGTCAACATTTAATTCCTGAGAAGCTTTCGAAATAATATCGAAGATTTTGTTTTGTAAAGCAGTTTTATAGTTTGTTTGTATCGCCACGAATTCCTTAATTTTTATAAAATAATACGTTTATGTTCAAGTGAGGTAGAATTAAAGTTTGCTAAAATTGCTAATTTATTTTTGGAAACTTTTAGATAATTAAGACATTGTGAAATGTATTTTGGATGTAAATAATCGCTTGATTTTATTTCAAGTATAATTTGATCAAACAAAACAAAATCAGCATAAAATTTATGATCTAATATTATGTCTTTATAATTTACCAAATATTCTTTTTCTCTTTCAAATGGAATATTGGCTTTCTTGAATTCATATTCTAAAGCATCTTTATATACAATTTCAGAAAAGCCTCCACCTAAATTTCTATGAACATCAAATAAAATTCCCATTATCTGATAGCTTTCCTGCTGATACAATATTTTTGACATAGTCTAAATTTTTTCCGCCACGAATTCACGAATTTTTCTAATTAATTTTTTAAAAAGTTAATTCGTGAATTTGTGGCTATTATTTAGAATACAACTTTCAATTTTTGTATTGAAAATGTTTTTGGAATTTTATGGTTGCAAATTTACAACATAGAAAATGCCTTTTATAATCTACAGCCTAATTTTTTGAGTAAATTCACAATTTTTCAATTCAATTTTATGAAAATAAAAAACGGTGCAGGTAAATAGCATGAATTAATACAAATCGAACGTTCAGATTTTAAAAATTAATTCGTGAATTTCTACATGATTTAAATTTTTCCGCCACGAATTCAAGAATTAATTTTAGTTGATTAAAAAAAAGGATAGTGAATTACACAAATTCGTTCGAAATTATTCTCAAAGATTTTAAAAATAAATTCGTGAATTCGTGGCTAAAAAAAAAAATACACCGATAGAACAAATCAATTGCAAACGATAATTTTTAGAAATGCAATTTGTATTTTTGAATCATAGAAAAATGCACACATGAAAATTGTTATATCTCCAGCGAAATCATTGAATTTCGAAAAAGAATTACCAACATCTCAATATACAGAGCCTTCATTCTTAAAGGAAGCAAGAGTGGTTCATAAAGTAGTAAAACAAAAAAAGCCTTCTGAATTATCAGAACTAATGTCTATCTCAGACAAATTAGCCGATTTAAACTGGAAACGTAATCAGGAATGGAAAACCCCATTTACGCCTGAAAATGCGCGCCCAGCAGTTTATACTTTCGATGGTGATGTTTATACAGGATTAGATGCTTATAGCATTCCGTTAGAAAAATTAGATGTTTTACAAGATAAATTAAGAATCTTATCTGGACTTTATGGACTTTTAAAACCATTAGATTTAATGCAGGCGTATCGTTTGGAAATGGGAACAAAAATGCCTGTTGGTGAATCTAAAAACCTTCACGAATTCTGGAAGCCAACAGTAACAAAAGCTTTAAATAAAGAATTGAAAAAAGACGAATTATTCGTGAATTTAGCGAGTAATGAATATTTTTCGGCTGTTGATGTAAAAGCTTTAAAAGTTCCTGTAATCACTCCAGATTTTAAAGATTACAAAGACGGAAAACTAAAAATGATCAGTTTCTTTGCGAAAAAGGCGAGAGGTATGATGGTTCGTTATATTATTGATACCAATGCTGAAACGATTGATGATTTAAAAGGTTTCAATTACGAAGGATATCAGTTTGATGCGAATCTTTCTAAAGGCAATCATTTGGTTTTTACAAGATAGATTTTTTAAAGATGCTAAGGTTCTGAGATGCTGAGGTTCTAAGTTTTTTTACCGCAAAAGCACAAAGTTGTAAGTAAAGCTCATGAACTGAATACTGCCGCTGAAAACTGTGACTATTATAAAAAACAACGCCGAATTCTTGATTGAATTCGGCGTTTCTGCGTATTATAAATCTATTATTATTAATGCATTGCGTCGGCTGCACTAATTTTGTTCTTCCCTTTTTTGATAAAGAGAATAATCGGTATGCAACATAAAAACATGATTCCTAAATAAAGGAAAATATCCATATAAGCCATTACAGTACTTTGCTTCATGACTGACATTTCAATAGCCTGATACGCTTTTTTCAAAGCAACATCTGCACTATATCCTTTTGCCATAAACGCGTGCTGCATTCCTGCAATTCGCTGCTGTACTTCAAATTTGGCCGGATCTAAATTATTAATTAAATCTACTCGGTGTGATTGGCTGAAACGTGTGATGAAAGTAGTAATAATCGCAATACCAAAAGATCCACCTAACTGACGCATCATTCCTGTAAATGCTGCTCCTTCACCAATTTGTTTTCCTTTCAAAGTAGAAAGAGAAAGTGTTGTAATAGGAACGAAAAGCAATCCTAAACCAATCCCTCTTAAAATTAAAGGCCAATACATGTGTTCAACTCCAGTATCAGGTGTCATACGGCTGTACATCATAAAGGTAAAGAAGAAGAAAATTAAAAAACCTACTCCAACCATATAGCCTTGTGGCACACCTTTCTGAATCATATTACCCACAAAGGGCATCATAATCGCCGTTGTGATAGATCCTGGAATCAACAATAATCCTGCATCTGTTGCCGTCCATCCTAAAATAGATTGCGTATAAATCGGGATAATCAATGTTGAACCATACAAACCAAAACCAAGAATAAAACACATAATAGTTCCAATTCGAAGATTTCCATCTTTTAGAACGCTTAGGTTTACAATTGGATATTGATAGGTAAGCTCTCTCCAAATAAAAAGAACCAAACCGAGAACAGTAACAACACTCAAGGTTATAATTGTTGAATCGTTAAACCAGTCGTCTTGCTGTCCGTGTTCTAATACGAACTGTAAAGAACCGATAAAGGCAGTCAATAATATAATTCCCCACCAGTCAACCTGATTGGCTTTTAGTTTTTCTCCATATTTTGGACTTCTAACAAAGGTTAAAGCCAAAATAGTAGCAATAATTCCCAACGGAATATTGATATAGAAAATATAAGGCCAAGAATAATTATCTACTAAATATCCTCCCAAAGGCGGACCAAGAGTTGGACCAACAATTACACCCATTCCGTAAATAGCCTGCGCCATTCCACGTTTTGCTACGGGGTAACTTTCTGTAATAATCGTTTGGGCAGTTACTAATAATGCTCCACCGCCCATACCTTGTACGAATCGGAAAGCTACAAGTTCCCAAATATTGGTGGCATTACCACACAAAAAAGAACAGACTGTAAATATTATAATGGAAGCCACAAAATAATTACGTCTTCCAAATTGCTGCGATAGCCAGCTCGTCATCGGAATTACAATTACATTCGCAATTGCGTATGCTGTAATTACCCATGCCACATCGGTCAAGGTAGCACCAAGACTTCCGCGCATGTCAGTCAGCGCTACGTTTACAATCGTCGTATCAACAATTTCCAGCAGTGCACAAAGTACTGCTGTAATCGTAATGATAACGCGTCTGAAACCGTATTCTACTAAATCGTCGTCTTGTATTGCTGTTGCCATTTATTTTATTTCAAATGTACATCTACGTCAACGTTCATACCTGGTCTTAAAAGTTTTACTTTTTCAGGATCATTAGATTCGTCTATGGTAATTTTTACTGGTAATCTCTGAATTGTTTTTACGAAGTTTCCTGTTGCATTATCAGGTGGCAATAATGAAAAACGAGATCCTGTTGCAGGAGAAAAAGATGATACAGTTCCTTTAAATTCATAGTTTGGATAAGCATCTACTTTTAAGCTTACCTTTTGTCCCACAACCATTTTGTTCAATTGTGTTTCTTTGAAGTTAGCTACAACCCAAGCTTCATTATTGTTGATGATGTAGAATAAAGATTGTCCCGGCTGAACCAATTGTCCTGGCTGAATATCAACTTTAGAAACCTGACCATCAATCGCAGCTGTAACTACAGTATAAGAAAGGTTTAAGTGAGCAACATCTAACATTGTTTTAGCTTTTTTGATGTTTGCCGCAGCAACTTCTGTCTGTTTATCTGAAACTTTAGATTTTGACTGAATAACCGATTTTTGGTAAGAAGTAGCTTTTTGCTGTTGTTCTAAAACGCGTACTTGGTTTTCAGCTTCTTCTTTTGCAGTTAAAGCCTGCTCGTATTGCTGTTTTGTAATCGTGTGCGTTTTGTACAAGTTATTGTAACGGTTGTAATCGTTTGTAAGCTGTCTCAATCTAATTCTAGCACTTTCGATAGATCCGCTTGCAGATCTCATTTGTGCATCAGAAACAGAGATGCTTGCATAAGCACTTCCAATATCTGCTTTTGCCGCTTCAAATTGCCCTTCAGCTCCCAATAATGCTGCATTAGCTTCATCAATTTTTAATTGATAATCTCTCTTGTCAATTGTAAATAAAGTATCTCCTTTTTTTACATAATCATTATCTTTCACATAAACTTTGCTGATATATCCTGAAACTCTCGGGATAATCGGATTCATTTTTTTCTCAATTTGAGCATCATCCGTTTCTTCGTGAGCTTGGCCGTGTAGGTATTTAGATATTCCGTAAGTTCCGCCTCCTAAAATCAGAACTGCAAGTATGATGATGAATTTTTTATTTGTTTTTTTCTTTTCCATGAGAGCTATCGATTATATTTTAGAAAGATTGAATGATTGTGATAATTGTCCTGATACTGAAAGTAATTCGTAATATTTTTGAATAATGGTTGCTTTAGATAAAGCAGTTTGAATTTTGGCATTTAAATGCTCTACATCTGCTTCTACTAAATCATTAGTGTCAGATAAACCATTGTCAAACTTATCTTTTACTAATCTGTAGTTTTCTGCCGCTTGCTGTAATGCTTCTTCATAAACCACACTTTGATTAATTGCAAGGTCATAATCTTCAATAGATTTTTGAACCTCTACTTTAATGCGGTCTGTCATAATTGCTTCGGTATTTTTTACTTCCAAAGCTTTGCTTTCTGCTTCTTTTACGTGAACATTATTTTTTAGAATTCCAGATAAATCATAAGATAATCCGATTCCAAAGTTCATCGCATATTTTACAGTTACAATGTCTTTTAGGTCAAATGCAGTATAACCGCCTAAAAGTGAAATTGAAGGATAATATCCAGCTTTTGCAATTTTGACATTAGCTTCAGAAGCTTTGCTTTGCAATCTTATTGCTTCTAAATCTTTTCTGCTTTCAAGTGCAACAGCATCAGATGTTATAGAATTGCTTGTTTTAAGATTAAAGAAATCCTCTTCATTTACCTGAATTTTTACATTAGGGTCTAATTTAAGCAAAGTCGTTAGGTAGTAATTGATGTTATTAATATTATTATTAGCTTCATCAATAGATAATTGCGTTTTTGAAACTAATAATTGCGCTTTTAATAAATCATTTCTCGGAATAATTCCGTTTTTCTCCAACTCTGTAAAATCAGTAACACGCTGTTTTGCCTGTTTTTGATTTTCGTTTAAGACATCTAAAGTTTTTTGAGCCTTGTACAACGCTGTGTAATAAGTAATGGCTTTTAAAGCAACATCTTCTTTCGTTTTTGCTGCATTAGCAGTTTCAGCTTCGTACATTCCTTCATATGCATCTATGCTACTTTGAATTTTAAATCCAGCAAAAATAGGAAGACTTAAATTTGCCATTCCAAGCATTGCTCTATCTGGAGAAGCTAATGAAGCACTTTCACCTTGATTAGGCATATCAATCGATGCTTTTGTAAGACGCTGATATTGACCAGAAACTTTAAGATCTGGGTATTGATTGTTTTTTACGGTTTTTAATTCGTATTTTTTTGTGTTTACCTTAGTATTGGCAAGCGTAACTTCGTTACTCTTTTCCCAAGCCATTTGTACGGCCTCGCCCAAGGTTAAACTTGTTTTCTCTTGTGCTTCCATTGAAGATATTCCGATAAAGAAAACTCCAAAGAGCATTAATTGACTAATTTTCATAAACAAGTAGCGCTTTTATAGTTTGTTGAATGTGCTTTGTAAGATCGTTTTTAATGTAATTGTTAAACATTTCTTCGGTTTTTAAATCAAATATTTCTTCGAAGAAAGAGCGATTCATGTGAAAGTGAAAAAAGGTTCCAATAATTGTAGGCGTAATGAGTTGGATATTGACATCTTTTCTAAAAACTCCTTGGGCTTGACCTTGCTTAATAATGCTTTCAACCGACTTTAAATTTCCTTTTTTAAGTTCAGTAAAAGCTTGAAGGCTTTTTTCTCTCTTTTTGTTGTAAAGTTCAAAATGTAAAACCCTGTAAATCCCTTTGTTAAGGCAAATTCTATTGATGTAAATTTCGATTAATTTATTGACTTTTTCAAGAGGTTCGATCTCTTCTTGTAATAAATTTTCGAGTTGTAGTTTTAAATCAACAGTTTTGTAAAAAATCAGGGCTTCCAGTAGCCTTTCTTTTGAACCAAAATAATAAGAGACCATAGCAATGTTAATTTTGGCCTCTTTAGAGATATCCCGTATCGATGTACCCTCAAATCCTTTCTCAGAAAAAAGTCTTTCTGCAACATTAAGAATCTGAATTTTTTTATCGTTCAATTCGATGTGTGACATGGTATTGTTTCTAATCGAATGCAAAATTAAACACTTGTTTAATTTAAACGCTTGTTTAATTTTATTTTAACACAATATTAACATAAAGCGTTTTCGATAATTTATGTTAATTTGTTCTTTAATTAGTTAAAATAAAAAAGCTGAAACACCTTAGTATTTCAGCTTTTATCTAATTTTTATGCTCTCAAATTATCTTTTATAATTTCGATATGAGAGATAAAAAATAAAAAATCCGGCAATTAATCCAATATATAAAAGACTGCCTTCTTTCTGTTCGTATTCACTTTTATTAATTATAATCTTTCCATCTTTCTCAAGTTGAATTAGATTAATATTTATATTTTCATCTTTATTAGTATTTGCTTGATAATAGACTTTAACCTTGTCTCCAATATTTACTTTTTGCAGTAAATCATTATAGTTTTGAGACATCCTGTAAACCCCTAAATCTTTATCTAGATTTTTTAGAGATATAAAAAAGACATCTGATTTTTGTCCTTTACTTCCATAATGAATATTAATCCCTTTGTCGATTATTATACTTTCAAACTTATCTTGCTTTGATAAGTCAATGTTTCTTTTTTCGTAACCTATATAAGCTAAAAAGAAAAATAATATAGAAAATAATCCCGCGGCGTCGAAATGACAAACTAAACGGATATTATATTTTTAATCAAATTTATTTATCGAATCTCTCCAACAAATTCAGAAATTTTCCCACTTCCGCTTTCGCTTAAATGTTTGATAAAAGCACTTCCAATAATAGCGCCTTTTGCATATTTAGTCGCCTGATTAAAGGTTTCTTTGTTCGAAATTCCAAACCCAACTATTTGAGGATTTTTTAAATTCATTTCAGCAATTCTTTCAAAATATGTTTCCTGAGTATTTCCAAAACCGCTTTGTGATCCTGTAACACTTGCAGAACTTACCATATAAATAAATCCGTTTGAAACGCTGTCAATAAAACGAATACGTTCGTCTGAAGTTTGAGGCGTAATTAAAAACACGTTTATTAATCCGTATTTTTCGAAAATTGCTTTGTATTCATCAGCATAAACATCAACTGGAAGATCTGGAATAATTAAACCGTCAATTCCAATTTCGGCACACTTTGCACAAAAAGCTTCAACTCCATATTGTAACATCGGATTAAAATATCCCATAATAATCAACGGAATTTTTACGCTTTCGCGGATGTTTTTCAGCTGATCGAAAAGAATCTGAGTTGTCATTCCGTTATGAAGCGCCTGTGTAGAACTCGCCTGAATAGTTGGTCCATCTGCCAAAGGATCACTAAAAGGAAGTCCGATTTCGATTAAATCAACTCCGTTTTTTTCTAAATCCTGAATAATCTGCACGGTATCGTTTAAGTTCGGATATCCTGCAGAAAAGTAAATCGAAAGGATCTTTTTATCTTCTTGTAATTTTTGAGTTATTCTGTTCATTTTGATATGTTTTTCTATTGCAAGGCTTTCAAAACCTTGTAAGTATATTAAGTTTATTTGAAAAATATTTCACGCAGATTTAAATTGATTTAAGCTGATTCGCACAGATTTTTTTTAATGAAGATCTAATAAAATCTGCTTTAATCTGCTAAATCTGCGTGAAAAAACCTTTGTAATCTATCCAATTCTGGCATCATTTTTTAAAATTTTAAAATAGTGCTAGTCCAATTATCATTTTTATTTTCAACCAATAATAATCCAGAGTCAGAGTCATTCATTTGGGCAACTAATTCTCCTTTGTTATTCCAAAAAGCACTTTGTCCTGCCGAAGGCGAACCCCAAGATTCTCCGCTAAAATTAGACATCAAAACATTTATTTGATGTTTTTCAGCATAATGCTGTAAGTTTCTATACGCATTCGGAATTCCGTTTGGCGAAAAGAAAATGCTAGCAATATAAATGTCTGCATTATTTTTTGCAGCATTTTCAGGATGTGTCGGATTGTCAATATCAGCACAAATGGCAAATGCAATATTTTGATTTTCAATCGTAACCATCGGATTATTATCAAACGAAGACTGGAAAAATTCATCTTCACCTTCGTGTAAAAACTGTTTTGTATAAATAGAAACCGAATCGTTGGGCGCAATAATAAATTGTCCAATAAACAACTGATTTTCAATTAAAATTGGAGCGCCAGCAATAATGACAATATTATTGTCGGTTGCTAAATCTTTCAGATGATCTATTCTATAATCATCTTCGGCGAAAGCCAATTCCATAGCATTTTCTCTTTCATATCCAGTAATTGACATTTCAGGAAAAGCGATTAATTGAGCTCCATTTTGTGCCGCTAATTCAATAAACCGATAATGGTCTAATAAATTTGAAGCAATATTTCCTCGCTTTGGTTTTGTCTGTGCCGCTGCTAAAATCATTTTGTAAATTATTTATTTTCGGTATAAACCCAAGCAACTGTTCCTGATTTTAATTTGACCTGCACTCTTCTATATGAATTAGATTCGAATAAATCGACTTTTGCTAAATCTGCACTGGTAACATTAAAGACAACACCATGAATGTTTTCTTCGGCGTTTTCACTTGCAATTGCAACCACATAATCTGCCATTCCGAATTCTTCTTCTATCTGCAAACTTTTTAGTTTATAACCCAAGAGCTGATCTGGAGTTCCTACTAATACTTTTTTAAAAATCTGCATTTGAACTTGTTTCGATCTTAATGTTCCGTATGAGAATAACTTTTCCATAATATATTTTCCTCGTTAATAGTTGCGATTAGAGACGTGCAAATTAATACTTTTATTACAATTTAAAGTAATCAATATAATTATCTAAATCTTTATCGCCACGTCCAGAAAGACTGATTACGACAACATCTTCAGGTTTGAATTTCTTTTGATCCAAAACTGCAAAAGCGTGAGCGCTTTCTATTGCAGGAATAATTCCTTCTAATTTTGTCAATTGCAAACCTGCATTCATAGCATCATCATCAGTTACAGAGAAAAACTCGCCACGTCCTGTTTGTGCTAAATGTGCATGTAAAGGCCCAACTCCTGGATAATCTAATCCTGCTGAAATAGAATATGGTTCTGTAATTTGTCCATCTGGTGTTTGCATTAAAAGCGTTTTGCAACCATGAATAACACCAACTTTTCCTAATTTACTAGTTGCGGCGCTGTGTCCACTGTCAACACCTTTTCCTGCAGCTTCAACAGCAATAATTCCAACTTCTGGTTCGTGTAAAAAGTGATAATAAGTTCCTGCTGCATTACTTCCGCCGCCAATACAAGCAACAACGTAATCAGGATTTTCACGTCCTTCTTTTTCTTTTAGTTGCCATTTAATTTCTTCCGAAATAATACTCTGAAAACGAGTTACCATATCAGGATAAGGATGCGGCCCAATTGCAGATCCGATAATATAATGTGTATCAACTGGATTATTGATCCAATCGCGGATTGCCTCGTTTGTAGCATCTTTTAAAGTTCTTGAACCTGAAAGCGCCGGACGAACTTCTGCGCCTAACATTTTCATACGAGCCACGTTTGGCGCCTGACGCGCAATGTCAATTTCGCCCATATAAACAATACATTCAATTCCCATTAATGCACAAACCGTTGCAGTTGCTACACCATGTTGTCCAGCACCAGTTTCGGCAATAATTCTTTTTTTGCCTAGACGTTTTGCTAACAAAATCTGACCAATAGTATTGTTTACTTTGTGCGCTCCGGTATGGTTTAAGTCTTCTCTTTTTAGATAAACTTTGGTGTTGTATTTTTCAGATAAGCGTTTTGCAAAATACAACGGACTAGGGCGTCCTACATAATCTTTCAGCAATTGATTGAACTCAGCTTTAAAATCTGGTTCGTCCATTATGCTTAGGTATTTTTGGCGTAATTCTTCTACATTTGGATAAAGCATTTCAGGAATGTAAGCTCCTCCAAATTCTCCGTAATATCCTTTTTCGTTGACGTTAAAACTCATTTTGTTTAAAGTTTAAAAGTTGGCAACATCAAATTTTCGTTTGAAATTGCTAAATAAATTTCTGTTTTTCAGCCCGGGTTCGATTTCAAATTTACTATTTACATCGATAGCATAAATAGGTAAATTGCTTTTTGAAATTTCTTCAATGGCTTTTAATTCGTTAATTCCGATTCCGCCGCTCAAAAAGAAGGGTTTATCCGAATTGTATTTTTTTAATATCGTCCAGTCGAAAGTTGTTCCGTTTCCTCCAGGCAATTTTCCTTTCGTGTCAAACAGAAAATAATCACAGACATTTTCAAAAGGTGTAATTGTTTCAAAATCAAAATTTTCATCCGCAGAAAATACTTTTATGATTTCGATTTTCTTTGGCAATTGATTTTTTAATTCTGATAAAAATTCAACCGATTCATGCCCATGAAGCTGAACGGCTTGTAAATTGTATTTCGCAACTTTCTCCAGAATTTCTTCTTGACTTTGATCTACAAAAACACCCACTTTTTTGATTGTTTTGATCAACTCGGGAACATTCTCGTTGCAATATCTAGCGGACTTTTCCCAGAAAATAAATCCCATATAATCGGGTAGGAGCGCGCCTACTTCGAGAATGTTTTCGGGATATTTCATGCCGCATATTTTGAGTTTCATTTTTTTTATTTTTTTGCCACGAAGGCGCTAAGACACTAAGTTTTTTTGTTTTTTGCCACTAAGACGCGAAGACACTAAGTTTTTTTACAAACGAGTAAAAGTTAAATTTGTGCCTTTGTGACTTTGTGGCCAACCTTTATAGATGAAGCTTGTTAATAAATTCCGTTGCGGCTTGTCCAGCGTTATCAGTTTTCATGAAGTTTTCTCCAATTAAGAAGCCTTTGTAGCCGTATGGTTTTAGTTCATGAATGGCTTCAATTGATGAAATACCGCTTTCAGAGACTTTTACAAAATCATTCGGAATTTGTGATGCTAATTCTTTGCTGAAATCTAAGCTTACTTCGAATGTTTTTAAATTTCTGTTATTCACACCAATCATGTCTAAACTTGGCATAATCGATTTTTCTAGTTCTTCTTGATTGTGGACTTCTAAAAGAACTTCTAAACCTAATTTTTTTGCAAATTCAGATAAAGATTTGATTTCTTCACGTGTTAAAACCGCCGCGATTAGGAGAATTAAATCGGCTCCGTGGGCTTTTGCTTCTAAAATCTGGTATTCGTCTACAATAAATTCTTTTCGCAAAAGAGGAATATTTACCGAAGCTCTTGCAAGAAGTAAATCGTCCAGAGAACCTCCAAAATATTTTCCATCAGTTAAAACTGAGATTCCGCAAGCTCCCGCATTTTCATAACCTTTTACTACTTCTTCAACCGTAAAATTATTGTTAATGATTGATTTTGAAGGCGAACGACGTTTGTGTTCAGCAATAATTCCAGAATTACTTTCTTTTAATTTCTGACTAAGAGAAATAGTCTGTTTTCCAAAAAATATAGAAGTTTCCAATTGAGAAACTGGAATAATTGATTTCTTTAGAACAACTTCTCTTTTTTTATCTATTATTATTTTATCTAAAATGTTCATTGTTGTTGTTTTGCCACGAAGTCACAAAGGCGCAAATTTAATTAGTGCTAATTCGTGAAATTTGTGTTTGTTTTTATTTACTTAATTCTTGTAATTTCTGTAAAGCTTTTAATCCTTTTCCAGATAATAAACTTTCTTTTGCCAGTTCAAATCCTTCTTTTGGAGAACATTTTGTAACGGTTGAAATTGCCATTGCAGCATTGGCACAAACTACATTATTCTGTGCTTCATTTCCTTTTCCTGAAATAATATTGGTGAATATCTCAGCGGATTCTTCAATTGTTTTTCCGCCTTCGATTTCTGTTTGAGATAAAAGTTGAACGCCAAAATCTTCCGGATTTAACATTCCTTCCATATCATTAGAAATTGTTTTGGTTGGTCCGGTTAATGAAATTTCATCATAACCGTCAAGCGAATGCAAAATCGTAAAATTCACATCGGTATTTTGATATAAATAAGCATACATTCTAGCCAATTCTAAATTGAAAACTCCAACCAATTGGTTTTGAGGAAATGACGGATTTACCATTGGACCCAACATATTAAAGAATGTTTTTACTGCCAATTCTTTTCTAATTGGCCCAACGTTTTTCATCGCTGGGTGAAATAAGGGAGCGTGCAAAACGCAGATTCCAGCTTGATCGATACATTTTTCTAAAAACGAAGGATCGTTGCTGAATTTTATTCCCATTTTTTCCATTACGTTGCTTGATCCAGAAATAGATGAAACTCCATAATTTCCGTGTTTTGCTACTTTTATTCCTGCTCCAGCCGAAACAAAAGAAGCCAAAGTCGAAATATTGAAAGTGTCTTTTCCGTCACCTCCCGTTCCGCATAAATCGATTGTATTATAGGCTGATAAATCGACACGAATACATAAGTCTAATAAAGCTTCACGAAAGCCAGAAAGTTCGTCAATTGTAATGCTTCGCATCATAAAAACAGTCAAAAATGCCGAAATCTGACTTGGATTGTACTGACCGCTCGAAATATTAATCAATACTTGTTTTGCTTCTTCTTTAGAAAGCACTTCGTGATTGATCAATTTGTTTAATATAGTTTTCATTTTTTTTAAGTTGCTAAGGTTCTAAGATGCTGAGATTCTAAGTTTTTTTGTTTCATGTTTTCTGTGACTGAAAACTGAGACTGCGACTAAAAACTAACTCTTAATCCAATTCTCCAAAATCCTTTTTCCGTTTGGTGTTAAAACGCTTTCTGGGTGAAATTGAACGCCTCTTACATCATAATTTTTGTGACGTAAAGACATAATTTGTCCGTTTTCATCTACCGAAGTTGCTTCTAAATCTTCGGGTAAATTGCTGTCAACAACCCAAGAATGGTATCTTCCAACTTCAAATTCGTTTCCTAAACCTTCAAACAAAATTTCGTCGTCTACTAAAGTTTTTACATTTGTTGCAACTCCGTGATATACTTTATCAAGATTAGAAAGTGTTCCGCCAAAAACTTCTCCAATTGCCTGCTGTCCTAAACAAACTCCAAGAATACTTTTTGTTGGACTGTATTTTTCGATTACCGCTTTCAATAAACCTGCTTCATCTGGAATTCCAGGTCCTGGAGAAAGTAATATTTTCTCGAAACCAGCAATTTCGTCAATGTCAAATTCGTCATTTCTGTAAACAGTAACTTCGCAGTTTAAATCTTCTAAATAGTGCACTAAGTTGTAAGTGAAACTATCGTAATTGTCTATAACTAAAATCTTTTTCATTTTTTTTAAGGTTCTAAGTTGCTAAGGTTCTGAGGTTCTAAGTTTCCTAACTTGAAACTTGAAACAAAGAAAACTTGAAACTAAATTTTATTTATTTTTCTCGAACGTATTTTTCTACTATAACACGATCTACTCCTAATTTTTCTACTTTTTCTACTCCTTTTTGAATTAAGGTGTCGTTTTGAACTTTCATCACAAATTCAAATTTGTTGTCTTCCCAATCGCGGTTGTTGAAAAACTCTAAATATTCTGTATAAATACTGTCTTTTAAAGTATATTTTCCGCCTCCGCCAAAGAACAATGCTGCTGTTGTATCTTTTCCGTGTTTTAAATCATGATTAAAAAAGGCAAAATGTGTATCATTAATAATTTTAATCATTTTTGTTTTTGAATTGAAAGTTGAAAAAGTCGAATCTTTCTCAGTGGTTTCAGCTGATATAAGACGCCAGGTTCCTTCAATTGGATTCTCTTTTTTTTCCG
>RCUJ01000359.1_pt1 | contig 26600 bp, 20 predicted proteins | sample 2166321 | NCBI WGS metagenome assembly RCUJ01 (sample SAMN09932808, study PRJNA488358) | compost metagenome | feature: garden; material: soil; isolation source: compost soil in an enriched community after 118 h of incubation | place: Germany: Experimental Botanical Garden Goettingen | collected... | reverse complement strand
AGAGCAGGCTGGTGTACTCCTGCGCCCCTTCCACCCGGTTGTGGCCCCACAGCAGCGGATCCTCGAAGTCGTGGGCGACGTGCTTGTAGAACTCCTGGTACTCCTCATCCTTGATGTCTTTCGGATTGCGGGTCCAGAGTGCGGTGGCGCGGTTGACCTGCTCCCACTCGCCCGGGGTACCGACGATGGTTTCACCGTCTTCTTCCCGATCCGGGGTGCCCTCCTTGTACATCTCCACCGGCACCGAGATATGGTCGGAATACTTGGCGACCACGGCGCGCAGGCGCCAGTCGTCCAGGAACTCTTCTTCCTCGGCACGCAGGTGCAGGATGACGTCGGTACCGCGGCCCTCTTTGGTCACGTCGGCGACGGTGAAGGAGCCTTCACCTTCCGATTCCCACTGCACGCCCTGGCTCGGCTCGGTGCCGGCGGCGCGGGAGATCACGGTCACCTTGTCGGCGACGATGAAGGCGGAGTAGAAGCCGACCCCGAACTGACCGATCAGCTGGGAGTCCTTGCCCTGATCGCCGGACAGGTGCTTGAAGAAGTCGGCGGTGCCGGACTTGGCGATGGTGCCAAGGTGCTCGATCACCTGATCCCGGGTCATGCCGATGCCGTTATCCGAGATGGTCAGGGTCTTGTTCTCTTTGTCCACCACCAGGCGCACGCGCAGCTGGCCGTCGTTTTCGAACAAAGAGGCATCGGAAAGCGCCTTGAAGCGCAGCTTGTCCGCCGCATCGGATGCGTTGGAGATAAGCTCGCGCAGGAATACTTCTTTGTTGGAGTAGAGGCTGTGAGCCATCAGGCTCAGCAGTTGTTTGACTTCGGTTTGAAAGCCGTGGGTTTCGGCGTGAACACTTTGGGTCATCGACCAATCCTCAAAACGTCGGTTGAACAGATTCCCAACCTAGATGGGGCTGGCCCACCAAATATCAAGGGGCGAGTGTGCAATCTTGCTCACTCGCCCCTCATCACGACCTCGATTGCCGGTTTTTTGGCCGGCTCCCAGACCGGTTATTTCAGCCGCTGCCGTCCCATTAGTGAGTGGGACAGGGTGGTGCCATCCACCAGCTCCAGCTCGCCCCCCACCGGCACGCCGTGGGCGATGCGGCTCACCTCGACGCCGGCGGCGCGGGCCATGTCGGCGATGTACCAGGCGGTGGCGTCCCCCTCGATGGTGGGGTTGGTGGCCAGGATCAGTTCGCTGATGGACTCATCCTTCAGACGGCGCTCCAGGATCTCGAGCCCCAGCTCCTCCGGCCCTATGCCGTCGAGGGGTGACAGGTGCCCCATCAGCACGAAGTAACGGCCGGAGAACTGGCCCGTGTGTTCGATGGCGGCCACGTCCGCCGGGCTCTCCACCACGCACAGCAGGCCGCTCTCCTCGCGCTTGGGATTGGCGCAGATCTCGCAGCGATCGTTCTCGGTGAAGGTGCGGCAGTGGCTGCAGTGACCGATTTCGGTCAGCGCCCGATTGAGCAGGGAGGCCAGACGCAGACCGCCGCTGCGCTCGCGCTCCAGCAGGGTGAACGCCATGCGCTGGGCCGACTTGGGGCCCACGCCCGGCAAGACCTGCAGCGCCTTCATCATCTCATCGAGCAGGGGACTGAATTTCATGGGGATATCCTTTAAAGCCGCGCCGAAGGGAGGAGTCGGCCCGCTTGCCTGACGCGACGCCGACTCCTCCATCCGAACCTATCTTGTTGGCGCAGGACTATACCCGAGCCGGCCCCGAGCGCCAATCACCTGACGAGACGGGGCCGACGAAACGGGGGAGCTGTTTGTGCGGCTTAGTCCAGGCTGATGCGCTGGCGACCGCTGTAGATCTCGGCCCGGCCGGGGCGACAGAAGCCCACCAGGGTGAGGCCGGTCTGCTCCGCCCGCTCCACCGCGAGCTCGGTGGCCGCCGAGATGGCGAGCAGGATCTCGATGCCGGCGCTGGCGCATTTTTGCACCATCTCGAAGCTGGCGCGGCTGGTCACCAGGATGGCGCCATCGCGCCGACCGCTGCGGCACAGATGGCCCACCAGCTTGTCGAGCGCGATGTGGCGGCCCACGTCCTCGCGAATGGCCAGGATGTTGCCCGCCCCGTCCAGGTGCACGGCGGCATGGGTGGCACCGGTGCTCTGCCCCAGCAGTTGCAGGGGGCGCAGGGTCTCCAGCACCTTGTCGATCAGGGTCACCTCGAGGCGCTGACTGTCGGGCAGCCGCGGCAGGGTGCGCACCACCTGATCCAGGCTCTCGCTGCCACAGATGCCGCAGCCGGTGCGACCGGTCAGGGTGCGGCGCTTCTCCTTGAGGCGATGGACGCAGCGATTGGCCAGGGTGACATGCAGCTCGATGCCCTGACAGCTGGCGACCTGCTCGATGTCGTGGATGTCCTGCAGGCTGTCGATGATCCCCTCGGACAGCGAGAAGCCGATGGCGAAATCCTCCAGCTCGGTGGGGCTGCACATCATCACGGTGTGGGCGATGCCGTTGTAGACCAGCGCCACCGGGGTTTCGCAGGGCAGCAGCATGGCGCCGTCGGTGGTGACACCACGCCGCTGGTAGTGGACCACCTCGCGCCGTGCGCACAGCTCGTGCAGCGGGGTTTCGTGCTCTGACAACATCTGGGTGCCCCTTAGTCGAGGGTTTGGGGGGCTTTCGCCGAGATACCGAGCCGCTTCATCTTCGACAGCAGGGTGGTGCGCTTCATGCCGAGCCGCTGGGCGGCGCCCCGCTCCCCGGCGACGATGCCGTTGCACTCGCGCAGGGTGTCGATGATGCGCTGGCGCTCATCCCCCTCGTCAGGCTGGCCCTGGCTCTCCCGGAACAGGGTCGGCGCCGGTTCGTCATAGACCAGGGTCTCAATCTTGTGGTAGCCCTTGAGCGGCATCAGCTCGTCGGGGGAGAGGTTGAGCACATGGCCGCGGGTCATCACCACGGCCCGCTCTATGATGTTCTCCAGCTCGCGGATGTTGCCGTACCAGGGCAAGGAGACCAGCATCTTCATGGCATCGGCCGGGATCGAGGTGATGTTGCGCCGCATCCGCCTGGCGATCTTCTTGATGAAGAAGTTGACCAAGAGCGGTATGTCCTCGCGCCGCTCGCGCAGGGGCGGCAGCTCGATGGGGAAGACGTTGAGCCGGTAGTAGAGATCGCTGCGAAAGCGCTTGTTCTTGACCATGGAGAGCAGGTCGCAGTTGGTGGCCGCCACCAGCCGCACATCGATGGCGATGGGGTTGCTGTTGCCGACCCGCTCCAGCTCGTGCTCCTGCAGCACCCGCAGCAGCTTGGGTTGCAGGTCGAGCGGCATGTCCCCCACCTCGTCGAGGAAGAGGGTGCCCTTGTGGGCCCGCTCGAAGCGGCCGATGCGCTGGGTCAGGGCGCCGGTGAAGGCCCCCTTCTCGTGGCCAAACAGGTCGCTCTCGATGAGGCCGGTGGGGATGGCGGCGCAGTTCACCTTCACCATCTCCTGCTCGCGGCGGGCGCTCAGGGCGTGAATGGCCTGGGCGATCAGCTCCTTGCCGGTACCGGTCTCCCCCAGGATCAACACCGAGCAGTCGCTCTGGGCCACCAGCCTCACCTTCTCCAGCACCGCCTCCATGGCGGCGCTCTGGTAGATGATGTTGGCAAAGTCGGCGCTGGACGGCAGCTCGGCGACCCTGATGGTCTTCTCCTTAGCGCCGTTGGTGTTGGAGATCTCCTGCTGCGCCTGCACGTTGTTCATGGCAATCGCGGTGCGCGCCGCCACCTGCTCCAGCAGGGAGATGTCGATGTCGGCGAAGAAGTCCGCCTGGGGATGAGACAGGATCAGCACCCCCAGCAGGTTGCCGCGATAACGCAGCGGCAGGATGCAGGAGCTGTCCGCATCGGCCGGCAGGATCTGGGAGGTGAAGCGGCAGCTCGCGTTGCAGCCGTGGCCCTGCTCCCGGTAGATGAAGAAGGGCTCGCTGTGGCCGAGGGCCCCCTGCAGGCAGTTCTTCTCGAAGCAGGAGTGGTTGATGATGCCGGGCGCATCGCAGGCCTGCTGATTGACCAGATAGCTCTTGAAGCTGTCGGAGGTGGCGTTGTATTCGGCCAGACAGAGGCTGCTGATGGAGAAGTGGTGCTGCAGTATGGTGAACAGGCTCCTCGGCAGCTCGGCGATGCGCACCAACTTGATCACCGCATTGGTGACGTCCACCAGGATCTTGCAGCTGTCGCGCTCGAGGCGCAGGGAGTTGGCCTGCTCCAGGGTGCGCTCCTTGTCCAGCACGTTCTCCAGCGCGATGGCGACGATGGCCGCGAGCTGGGTCAGCTTGGCCAGGGTCTCCATCGGGAAGGCCTTCGCCTCGGTGCTGATGAACTCGATGCCACCCAGGTGGCTGCGGGCCGTGGTGATGGGCAGCTGGCAATAAGATTGCAGGCCATCGTAGACAGGGGTGCTGGCGAGCTTGGCGCAGCGATTCATGAAGCGGGCCGCCGGCAGTATGATGGCCTGCTCCTTGGAAAAGTGCAGATCGGCCTTGTGGCAGATCAGGTGCTGTGGCCCCTGCCCCCCCATGAAGTAGCAGACAGCCTCCTCCCCGGTGCCCAGGTTGAGGATCAGGTTGACCCGGGTCACGCCGCCGAAGCAGGCATCGATCCGGTTCAGCTTCTTGATGAAATCATCCAGGGTGACGGCGGAGAGCAGGTTCTTGGAGAGAGAGAGAAAACCGTCATCCCAGATGGGTGAGATGTCGGTCAACGGAATGGCACTCACATTCAGCATTCTGGCCTCGCATTACATCTGTATAAGCAACAAGTTGCAGGCAAATTGCGGTCAGCGACGACGGTAAACAATAAGTCAGCCAACTCCGTCAGATGTTATAATTAATTTTTAAAAAATTAACGCTTAATTATAAAAACTAACATATCTAGAAATAGCATCGCGCTGGTGTTCGCATAATAAAGTAGCCCCGCCGTCATTACAACCAAGCGGCCCTGGGCAATATTCATCAGCCGTCACAGCTATTTATTGGCAATCATCAATATATCGCCATCATGAATGTGGTAAGCGGCCGGCCCTGGCCGGATGATTCCCGTTCCCAACTCCTGCCCGTGGTCGCCCTCAAGAGGAGCTCAGCTGGTAGTTGTGGAGCTTGAGGCCGCCGAAGATGAAGCCGGCCGAAAGCAGCTGAAAGGCAACCAATAACCCACTGATATTATCGGATATTTCTTCAGAGACCGCCTGATGACTCAGGTAGATCATCAACGCAACCAGGCCCATCAGCAGGCTGTTGATCAGGGTGGTGGAGAGGAAGGCGATGAGCCAGGCCACCTGCACGCTCAGTGACGCCAGCACGGCCCCCATGGCGATCCGCGCGGCGATAAAACAGCCGAAGAAGCCAAAGCCCAGCAAGAATATCAATTCGTCGTACCACAGATAGCAGCCGACCCCCAATAACATCACCAATAAATAGGCGGAAACGTAAAAGATCCCGAACGAGACATTTAATTCATTTTTCATGATGGACACCTGCCCGCTGAAAAAAGGATGAGGGGATCCGGGCCCTGTGAACAGAGCCTGGATCCACTTTATTTAACGCTGATTAGCCTTTGGCGGCGCTGCGCAATTTCGCCTTGAGTGCACTGTATTCAGTCTGGACATAATTCTCCGCCTCAGGCTGATTCTCAATACGCTCAATTTTCACCGCGCAGTACTTGTACTCTGGGGTGTAGGAGACCGGGTCCACGTGCTCTATGGTGAGCTCGTTGCAGGCCCCGATCCACCACTGGTAGGTCATGTAGACCACACCGGCGTTGACCCTGTCGTTGTAGTTCGCCCTGGTGATCACCTTGCCGCGCCGGGACGAGATCCAGACCAGCGCCTGATCCTTCACCCCGAGCTTCTGTGCATCGCTCGGGTGGATCTGCACATAGCCAGGCTCATCGGCCAGGGTCTGCAGCGCCGAGCAGTTGCCGGTCATGGAGCGGCAGGAGTAGTGACCCACCTCCCGCACCGTGGAGAGCACCAGCGGGTAATCCGCACAGGGCTGCTCCAGCGGCGGCCGCCACTCGGAGGCGATCAGCTGCCCCTTGCCGCTCGGGGTGGTGAACACATTGCCCTCGAACAGGGTGCTGGTGCCCGGGTGATCCTCGGTCGGACAGGGCCACTGCACACTCTTGAGATCCGCCATCTTGTCGTAGCTGACCCCGGTATAGAGCGGGCAGAGCGCGCGCATCTCGTCCCAGATCTGCTGGGTGTCGCGATACTCCATGGGATACCCCATGGCGCTGGCCATCAGCGAGAAGATCGCCCAGTCCGGCTTCACGTTGTCAGGGGGCGTGACCGCCTTGTAGAAGCGCTGGAAGCCGCGATCCGCCGAGCTGTAGACCCCCTCGTGCTCGCCCCAACTGGTGGCGGGCAGGATGACGTCGGCCATCTCGGCGGTCTGGGTCATGAAGATGTCCTGCACTATCACCAGCTCCATGCCACCCAGGGTGCGCCTGAACTGGGCCAGATCCGCCTCGGTCTGGGCCGGATCTTCGCCGAAGATGTAGAAGGCCTTGCACTTGCCCTCCTCCACCTTGTGGCTGAGCTCGGTCAGACGGTAGCCGGGCTGCTGAGACAGGGACGGCACGCCCCAGGCCTTGGCAAACTTGGCGCTGATGGCGGGATCGGCCACGGACTGATAGCCCGGGAACTGGTGCGGCAGCATCCCCATGTCGCAGGTGCCCTGCACGTTGTTCTGACCGCGCACCGGGCCGCAGCCGGTACCGCGACGACCGAAGTTGCCGGTCAGCAGGGCCAGCCCCGCCAAGCCTTTCACCACGTCCACCGCCTGACCGTACTGGGTCACGCCCATGCCCCACAGGATCATGGAGGCGGGCGACTCGGCATAGGTGCGAATGGCCGCGCGGATATCCGCCGCCTTGAGGCCGGTGATCTCCTCCACGTATTCCGGGGTGTACTTGGCTACCAGCGCCTTGTAGGTCTCAAAACCCTCGGTGTAGTTGGCGACGAACGCCTTGTCATAGAGGTTCTCGGCGATCAGCACGTTGGCGAAGGCATTGACCAGCGCCATATTGGAGCCGTTTTTGAGCGGCAACCACTGATCGGCGATGCGGGCGGTTTCCACCATGCGCGGATCACAGACGATCACCTTGGCACCCTTGGCTTTCGCCTTGAGGATGTGGCGCGCCACTATGGGATGGGAGTCGGCAGCATTGTAACCAAACACCAGCAGGCACTTGGTCTCTTGAATTTCGGGAATGGCGTTGCTCATGGCGCCGTTACCTACAGTTGTCTCCAGACCGGAGACTGAGGGTGCGTGTCACACCCTCGCGCAGTGATCGACGTTGTTCGTCCCAATCACGGCGCGGGCAAATTTTTGCATCACATAGTTGGCTTCGTTGCCGGGACCGCGGGCGGAGCCTGTGGTCATGATGGCGTCGGCACCGTATTTCGCCTTGATGGCGGAGAGGCGGCTGCTGGCAAAGCCAATGGCCTCATCCCAGGAGACGGCTTCGAGCTTGCCACCGCGCTCGCGGCGGATCATCGGGTTCTTGAGACGGGGGGTCAGCAGGTTGGTGTCGTTGAGGAAATCCCAACCGTAGTAACCCTTGAGGCAGAGTTGCCCCTCGTTGGTCCGGCCGTTGGCGCCTTCGGCCCCCACCACCTTGTCGTTTTCAACCAGCAGGTTGATCTTGCAACCGGTGCCGCAATAGGGGCAGACGGTAATGACTTTTTTCATGAGTCGCACTCTTGTTTGTTAACGATAAACGGCGGGATGGCGGCCCAGTGAGCACCATCCTCCGGCTCTGGGCCTTATGCCCGCTGACTGGACGGCATGGCCTCGGCGCTGGCCAGCTGCTTCTGCCGGTTCAGGGAGTCCAGCGACGCGGGGGTCACCAGCCGCAGCGCCTGGGTGGGGCACACCTCGACGCAGGCCGGCCCCCCCTCGCGATGGCTGCAGAGATCGCACTTCAAGGCCAGCGCCTTGGTTTGCACTCCCTTGAACAGCGCACCGGCCGCGGGGGCCACCTCTTTGATCACCACGTTCATGGCGCCGTAAGGGCAGGCCACCACACAGGACTTGCAGCCGATGCAGCGCGCCTGATAGACCTTGACGTGGCCATCCTCGGTGACGATGGCGTTGTTGGGGCAGGCCTTGGCACAGGGCTTGTCTTCACACTGGCGGCAGAGCACCGGCGTGGTCACCTTGCTGCCCACCACCACCTTCAGGCGGGGCTGAAAATAGCTGTCTTTTGAGACCAGATGTCCATCTTCGATGGCAAGACGCAGACCGCCCTCCCGCTCAACGGTGCCCGCGCAGGACGCTGACTGGTGTGACACGGCGCAGGCCACCTCACAGGTACGACACCCAATACAGAGACTGGGATCGGCAATCACGAAGCTGTTCATAGAGAGGGATCCTAAATGTTTCGTTACACCCTGCCGGCCAGGCTCACAGGGGAGACAGGCCAGCCATCCCACTAGGCATTAATCAGACCAACTCAGGCCAGACGTGGGATAAAGTTCACAAGCAGCTGAAAATAAAGGAGTAATCAGGATGGCAGCCCTGCTTTATTCGGAGGGTGACGATGACGACAGGGACCAGACACGGCGATCGACACGACAAAAGTGACGAGCTCGACACCGGGTGACAGCCCCCTGCCCCGGCTGATGACTAAAAGAGGAACGGGAGATGCTCGAGAGCTAAGCCGCTATCGGCCAGAGGGAACCCAGCCGTGCAAAACGGACCATCAATGGCCCTTGCATTGCCACTGCAGGGGACAAAGCAGCGTCCCGTTGCTTAGCCCGAACCTCTGCTGCTAGAGGTATGCAAAGCCAAAGCAAACAGAAGAGCCCCTCTACTGACAAATTTATTGAACTGGAGCCGGTTTTTAACCTCTCCCACTTCTGTTTTTTATCCGGCCAGCTACTATGGCTCAGTTGGCAACAAGCTCCGACGGAGTCATTTCCATGAGACTGATAGCTCAAACATCGTGGGTTAACAACAGCAGACTAGGGGCTGGAACTTAGGGGCGGTAGCCAGAATTTGCTACTTTCAATATTCCTTACTTCTTACTTCTTACTTCTTACTTCTTACTTCTTACTTCTTACTTCTTACTTCTGTAATATACAAACCTTTTAAATTACTTATTAAAGAAACTGAAAAATGCTACTATCAAACATAAATAACCTACAAGCAGAGCACTTAAAAAGTCTAATCAAGCATTGTGACGAACGAATTATTATTGTTTCGCCATATCTTGCGGATGACATGAAGTTATTTCTTAATAATTTTGATTTTTCATCTATCAAAAAAATTGAATTAATCACTACTTTCAAACCAAGAGACATTGAACAAATAAGCAAGCCCTTCCAATTAAGAGATTTCTATCAATTTTTTGATGAAAAATATCCGAATGTTACGCCTAAAGTACATATCGATAATAACCTCCATGGCAAATTGTATTTTTCACTTGGAAGAAAAAAAGAACTAATACTAACATCTGGAAATTTCACAAATAATGGTATGTTTCATAACCATGAATGGGGGATATCTATTGTAGAGCCTAGTTTAATAGAAGATGCATTGAACCAAGTATTTGATGTAATTGAATACCCGGATGTTACACGCTTCCAAGTCGATCGGGCATGCCAATTTGCGGATGTGTATTTAGGAAATAATCCTCATTGGATAGTAAAAGAAAGCATCAGCTATGATATATTAAACTCTGTATATTCTGATTTCGACTCAAATAACTACGAACCTAAATATTATTTGAAGCCAATCGGCCATAAGGAGGCCCCTATCACGCTGGAAGAAAGGCGTGATTTTTCCGACCTACATCAAAATCTACATTTCTCAAAAAAGAAACCCAAAGGAATAAAGAAAGGTGATGTTATTATTACAACAGCTGTTGGTGCGGGGTCCTTATTGTCCTATTTTAAAGTTACTAGCGGTTTACAGAGTGTAACTGACTCTCAGATTAAAAATAATCCATGGATGGAGCGCTGGCCATGGTATCTAGAAGGGAAAAATAACAGTATTAATTTTGGAGGGAAATGGTGGAAATATAATTTAAGAAGACAAGACATGTTATCCGAATTTCATGCTAAGAACCCAGGTCAGCCTGTAACCTATGCAGGAGGTCTAACTCTTGGAACTATTAATATGGGAAGTGATAAAGTTCAGCTTTCTGAAATATTTGCGAAATTTATAATATCTAAAATCGAAGAGCACAACAATTGATTTCGCATGGCGCAGTAAGTGCAGCAAGTGCAGCAAGTGCAGCAAGTGCAGCAAGTGCAGCAAGTGCAGCATATTGCTGCCACTTTAAAATATTAGGTTAGTGGTAAAGTTCACATAATTTATTACTTCATGTGCTATAAACAGTGTTAATCCATTAAATGTTGTCGTGTTAGCTGAGCTGAATTGATGGATGTAGGAATTTATCACGAGTCTCAGGATGACGTATTTAACCTTCTTGTAGATGGTGTCAGAAAGTTCAACTTTGAGGTGATAGGTGAGGAAATATTCATGCCTTTGATGATGGCCCTTCGTGATGATAGCAGCAAGATTATCGGTGACTTTGATCGAGGTGCTTTGGGTACACGACGATAAACGAGATCAGGGGCTCGGCATTCAACTGATGGAGATCGCCGAACGCGAGGCGCAAGCGCGAGGTTGTATTGCAGCTCAAGTCGACACTCTGCCATTCCAGGCGCCCAAGTTTTATGAAAAATGGGATTTCAGATTGTCGGCAAAGTGATTGACGTTAAGGATAGCCCTGACCGTTATTTTTTACTGAAAGAATTTAATTAGATGAGAGAGTGAATCATGGATGATAAATTAATAAAAAGATACTTGAAGTATGCGAATAGTGAAGAAGCTCTTGCCGTTCTCTTTGTAAAAAAACATCTAATAAAAGCGAAAGGATATTGGATAGACATTGATAACTGTAGGCGTTATGAAATGTCCATGGATAAGATGCACTTCCGATTCGTAACTGGAGGTTTATATATAAGAGAAATCAAGCCTAAATATCCACCCAAGTCAGAATATACTGTCAATGGAAAGTTTGATGAGGATCGATACTATCTGACCGTTCGTGCTATAACTTGGGAAACGGCACACAGAGATATAGAACAACAAAAAGCAAAAAAGATATCTGTTCCTAACTTTAGGATAACTGGTGTGAGTTACGAAATAAATCGGGATAGTAGCGATTTTTTTGTTGAAAATGCACCGCCAGAAATAAAAGCTCTTGCGAAAAATCTATCAGACAGAACGAATTACCTTTGGGATATAGCATTGAAATATGTTAACAAACAAAACTTTGTTTACAAAATAAAAACAATTACGATTAGTTAGTCTCAATCACTTATATCATAAATAATTCAGTCTTATAGTGATCGCCTTTGTTGCGGTCACTTCTCCTCCCCACGCTTCCCATCCGCCCCACCAGATAAAGACTCCATTGCCTCCCCGCACCCCACTCTTTGCGACGCGATCCGGTAATTTATTGGCCAGCATTTTATCGTCTATTTTTCAGCCAGATTGATAGGAAAAACTAGCCAAAATGGATACTCAGAGAAAACAAACGCTTGCTCGCTGCCCAGGGGTTTATGTCAATCACAGAGTAATTAATGACCTCGTTCAAAAGCCCCTTTTGATTATTTATATCAGAGCCTATTCCCACAGACTCTGTGTCATCATGAGCTGAATCGCAGATGAACAGACTGTGTCCCATGATGAGCCTATTCCTATCCAGCTAACGCCCTTTCCCATTGCAATCCTTGAATACCCTCCCGAATAACGATCCCGGTTTTCCGATCGCTCGGGACCCCTGTGTTGGCGACTACGCCACCGGCAATCTGACAAGACAATTTCATGAACTGTACTAACAAACCCGCCCTGTCCGGCGTCATGCTGGCGGCGATCGGCGTGGTCTATGGCGATATCGGCACCAGCCCGCTCTATACCCTGCGCGAGTGCCTGTCGGGCCAATTCGGGTTCGGGGTCGAACCCGCCTCCATCCTGGGCTTTCTCTCGCTGATCTTCTGGCTGCTGATCCTGGTGGTCTCGGTCAAGTACCTCTCCTTCGTGATGCGGGCCGACAATGCCGGTGAAGGGGGCATCCTGACCCTGATGTCGCTGGCGACCCGCAACAGCCCCGAGAGGCTGGCCCCTGTATTGATCATTCTGGGGCTGATTGGCGGCAGCTTCTTCTATGGCGAGGTGGTGATCACCCCGGCCATGTCGGTGATGTCGGCCATCGAGGGGTTGAAGATAGTGGCCCCCTCGCTGGATCCCTACATAGTGCCGCTCTCGGTGCTGGTGCTGACCCTGCTGTTTGCCATTCAGAAACATGGCACCGCCACCGTGGGCAAGCTGTTTGCCCCCATCATGCTGACCTGGTTTCTGACCCTGGCGGTGCTGGGCCTGCGCGGCATCAGCCAGAATCCCGAGGTGCTGGGCGCGCTCAACCCCGTCTGGGCCCTGCGCTTCTTTATGACCTACCAGACCACCTCCTTCTTTGCCCTCGGCGCCGTGGTGCTGGCCATCACCGGGGTGGAGGCGCTCTATGCCGACATGGGTCACTTCGGCAAGAACCCGATCCGGCTCGCCTGGTTTGTGGTGGTGCTGCCGTCGCTGGTGCTCAACTACTTCGGCCAGGGCGCGCTGCTGCTCGGCAACCCCGAGGCCATCGCCAACCCCTTCTTCCTGCTCGCCCCCACCTGGGCGCTGCTGCCCCTGCTGTTGCTGGCGACCATGGCGACGGTGATCGCCTCGCAGGCGGTGATCTCCGGGGTCTTCTCCCTCACCCGGCAGGCGGTGCGGCTCGGTTATCTCTCACCCATCCGCATCGTCCACACCTCCGAGCAGGAGTCCGGCCAGATCTATATCCCGGTCATCAACTGGATGCTCTATGTCTCTGTGGTGATCGTCATCATGAGCTTCGAGCACTCCAGCAATCTGGCGGCCGCCTATGGCATCGCCGTGACCGGCACCATGGTGCTCACCTCCATCCTCTTCTGTTCGGTGGCGAAGAACAGCTGGCACTGGCACCCCTATCTGGTGGCCGCCCTGTTCGCCCTGCTGCTGGCCATCGATGTGCCGCTCTTTGTCGCCAACCTCGCCAAGATCTTCTCCGGCGGCTGGCTGCCCCTCACCCTGGGCGCGGTCATGTTCACCCTGATGACCAGCTGGAAGAGCGAGCGCTTTCAGCTCATTCGCCGCCTGAACGAGCACGGCAACTCGCTGGAGCCGATGATCGCCTCGCTGGAAAAATCCCCGCCGACCCGGGTGGCGGGCACCGCCGTCTATATGTCGCGGGTGGTCAATGTGATACCCCATGCGCTGCTCCACAACCTCAAGCACAACAAGGTGCTGCACGAGCGGATCATCCTGCTCACCCTGCGGGTAGAGGACGTGCCCTACGTCCACAACGTGCGCCGGGTCTGCATCGAGCAGCTCTCCCCCACCTTCTGGCGGGTGGTGGCCAGCTACGGCTGGCGCGAGACCCCGAACATGGAGGAGATCTTCCATCGCTGCAATGCGGAGGGCCTGAGCTGTCGCATGATGGAGACCTCCTTCTTCATGGCCCACGAGTCGCTGATCATGAAGGAGCGCCCCTGGTACCTCTATCTGCGCGGCCAGCTGTTTATGCTGCTGCAACGCAATGCCCTGCGGGCGCCGGATCAGTTCGAGATCCCGCCCAACCGGGTGATCGAGCTGGGCTCGCAGGTGGATATTTGATGGCATTCTGATGGCATAAAGAACGCCAGCAAGACGGAGGGAGGCTTTGGCCTCCCTCTTTTTTTGCCGTTAACCGAGATTGCCTGCCCCCTCATCCCCAGCCCTTCTCCCGCGAGGGGAGAAGGGAGCGTACCGCTGATATCGCAAGGTTGCTTTCCCTCTGACGGGATGTTCGCGTTCCCGTGCGTCCGATGACGCTGCGCTAATCGAACCTGCTTGCTGCCCCTGGTGTGACGAACCCTGTCCGGCCCTTCGTCACAAGTGACGAACGTCACGCTTCGACAGTTGCCCGCCTCTGTGATACACCCCTAGACAAAATTAAAATACACATAAAAACAGTCAGTTAATCTCATTCCTGGCGCCACACACAATCTGGCCCGCATCTTGCCATCCTGCCCCTACTTTCTCCGTTCGCGACACGACAAGGTAGGCTATGAACCGCTTCGTTATCGCTGATCCCAAACTTTGTATCGGTTGTGGCACCTGTATGGCGGCCTGCAGCACGGTTCACAAGGCCAAGGGTTTGCAACAGGCCCCCCGATTAACCGTCATGCGACACGAGCAGGCGACCATGCCGGTTCAGTGCCGTCACTGTGACGACGCCCCCTGCATCAAGGTGTGCCCGGTCGAGGCCATCTGCCAGACCGAGGATGCGGTGCAACTGAACGAGTCGCTCTGCATCGGCTGCAACCTGTGCGCCGTGGCCTGCCCCTTCGGCGCCATCAGCAGCGGCGGCAGCCGTCCGGTGGCCATGGCCACCAGCTATGACAGCTACATCCCCTGCTCGGTGCGCTCCAGCAACCCTTCCACCTCCGCCGGCCTGCGCTGCTTCGGGGAAGACCTGCTGAGCTGGGAGCCCGGCGTGCGCGCCATCGCGGTCAAATGCGATCTCTGCGCGTTTCGCGAAGAGGGCCCGGCCTGCATCGATGCCTGCCCCTCTCAGGCGCTGACCCTGGTGAGCGAGGACGACAGCGCCCGCTCCGCCCGCGAGCGTCGCCTGCAGGCCGCCCAATCCCATCCGGAAGGGGCCCCCGCATTCAGTGCCACGGCCTCGCCCTCTTCACCGCACTCATTGACAGCCAAGGGAGATCGCTGATGCTGCCCCCTCTTCTACTGGGCACCCTGTTGCTCCTTCTGGCAGGCGCGCTGCTGGGCGCCGCCGCAGGCTGGCTGCTGAACAGTGCCGCCCTCGCCAACCGCCTCAACAGCGGCTTCGCCCTGCTGGGATCCCTCTGCGGTGTCATGGTCGCCGGGCAGACCCTGGCGCGGGGCACCCCCATTGACGGCGCCCTCTGGCTGCTGGGCTCGGTGCACCTCGACATGCTGGCGGCGCTGATGCTGCTGGTGATCACGCTGGTCGGTGTGGCGGTGGCGCTCTACTCCTTTGCCTACATCAAGGAGTACCAGGGCAAGGGGGACGTCAGCATAGGCGTGCTGATGAACCTCTTCCTGTTCGCCATGGTCGCCATGGTGCTGTGCGACAACGCGCTGGGCTTCCTGCTCAGCTACGAGCTGGTGACGCTCACCAGCTACTGGCTGGTCAAGACCAACCCGGACGCCGCCAAGCAGAGCCGCCTCTATCTGGTGATGAACCACATCGGCATGGCGCTGGTGCTGGTCGCCTTCTGGCTGCTCTGCCAGGGCAGCGGCAGTCTGGAGTTCAGCGTGCTGCGCGAGCATCACCTCGGCGGCGCCCTGGCCTCGCTGGTGTTCCTGCTCAGCTTCTGCGGCTTCGGCCTGCGCGCCGGCTTCGTGCCGCTGCACGGCTGGTTGCCGGTGGCCGAGCCCGTCGCCCCCTCCCATATCTCGGCGCTGATGTCCGGGGTCATGGTCAAACTGGGGCTGTTTGGCATTCTGCGGGTGGCCATCGATTTTCTCGGCGCCAGCCAGCTCTGGTGGGGCTACATGGTGCTGATCTTCGGCGCCTGCTCGGCGGTGCTCGGGGTGCTGTTCGCGCTCGCCGAGCACGATCTCAAGCGGCTGCTCGCCTACCACACGGTGGAGAACATCGGCATCATCCTGATGGGGATGGGGATCGGCATGATTGGCCTGGCCAATCAGCAACCGACCCTGGTGGTGCTGGGGCTGCTCGGCGCCCTCTATCACCTGCTCAACCACGCCATCTTCAAGAGCCTGCTGTTCATGGGCACAGGATCTGTGATGTTCCGCCTGCACAGCCGCGACATGGACAAGATGGGTGGCCTCGCCAAGCTGATGCCCTGGACCGCGCTGGCGTTCCTCATCGGCGCCATGGCCATCTCGGCGCTGCCGCCGCTCAACGGCTTCGTCAGCGAGTGGTTCATCTATCAGGCCCTGCTCTCCATGACCAAACTCGGCACCTCGGTGGTGGCTCCGCTGGCGGTGGTGATGCTGGCGGTGACCGGCGCCATGGCGGTGATGTGCTTCGTCAAGGTCTATGGCATCTGCTTCTGCGGCGCCCCGCGCAGCGAGAAGGCGAGTCAGGCCCGCGAAGTGCCCAGCACCATGGTGGCGGGCACCCTGCTGCTGGCGGCGGTCTGTCTGGTGCTGGGGCTGGGCGCCCCCTGGATTGCCCCCCTGGTCAACGGCTACGGCCAGGCGCTGATCGCCGAGCAAGTGGCGAGCCAGGTAGCGACCGGTGCCACCCTGCTGCCGCTCGATAGCGCTCAGGCGATCCTCTCCCCGCCGGTGATTGCCCTCACCCTGCTCGGCCTGCTGCTGGTGCCGCTGCTGATCCTGGCGCTGTTCAAAGGGCCCAAGCTGGGTCGTCGTCACGCCGGCACTCCCTGGGCCTGTGGTTACGCCTATGAGGAGCGCATGAGCCTCACCTCCGGCGGTGTCACCCATACCCTGCGCCAGATCTGCGCCCCCCTCTATCGGCAGCGTCCGCGCCTCGATCTCGCCAGCTCGCTGCAAGGAGTGAGCGCGGCGCCGTCCCCCGCTGGCTGGCTGCTCCATGGCCTGGTGCTGGTGCTCTTTATCCTGATGGCTGTTGGAGTTCAATGATGCCCGCTCTCGAAATGCCAAGCTGGGGCATGCTTGCCCTGGCCCTCACCCAGGCCATCGCCATGCTGGCGCTGGCTCCGCTCGCCACCGGCTTCAACCGGGTGCTGCGTGCCAAGATGCACTCGCGCCAGGGGCCCGGCCTGCTGCAGGATTACCGCGATATCGGGAAACTGCTGCGCCGCCAGGAGGTCACCCCCGAGCCTGCCGGCATCATCTTCAACCTGATGCCGGCGGTGCTCATCGCCGCCTTGCTGCTGGTGGCCATGGCGCTGCCGACCCTGACCCATGAATCCCCCTTCCCCATCGCCGGGGATCTCATCACCGACATCTACCTGTTCGCCATCTTCCGCTTCTTCTTCTCCCTGGCGGGGCTCGACAGCGGCAGCATGTTTGCCGGCATAGGTGCCCGCCGCGAGCTGACCCTGGGGATCCTGGTCGAGCCCATCCTGGTGCTGGCCTGCTTCATCATGGCGATGATGGTGGGCAGCTCGGATCTGGGCAACATCAGCACCTACGTGGCCACCCAGCCGCTGGCCGCCCCGGTCGCCACCCTGCTGGCGGGCGCCGCCTGCGCCTTCGCGGTCTTCGTCGAGATGGGCAAGCTGCCCTTTGACTGCGCGGAAGCCGAACAGGAGCTGCAAGAGGGGCCGCTCACCGAGTATTCCGGCGCGGGCCTCGCCCTGCTCAAGCTCGGCCTTGGCCTCAAGCAGCTGGTGGTGGTGCAACTCTTCCTGGTTATCTTCCTCCCCTTCGGCAAGGCGGCGGACTGGAGCCTGCCCGCGCTGGCGGTGGCGGCGCTGATCCTCGCCTGCAAGCTGCTGGTGGCCTTCGCACTGGCGGGCCTCATCGAAAACGCCATGGCCCGCACCCAGTTCGTGCGCACCCACAAGCTGACGCGCTATGGCCTGGGGCTCGCCCTGCTGGCCCTGCTCGCCTATCTGGTCGGGATCTGAGCCATGCCCGCCACAGCCGCTTTTTCCGATTTCATATTTTCCGATTTTAAAGTGAGAACTGCATGACCATCGCCATCATGGATCGCATCGGTTGCGACTACATCCAGCAGTTGCGACAGCAACTGCCCCACGCCATCATCGACGAGCAGTGGCAGACCGTCGATCAGGCCACCCTGACCGTCAAGCCCACCGATCTGGTGGCCCTCACCAGCCTGCTGTTCCACAAGCTGGGCGGCTGGCTGTCGGTCTCCTTCGCCAACGACGAGCGCAGCCTGAACGGCCACTTCGCCGTCTACCACGTCTTCTCCATGGAGGGGGAGACCAAGAGCTGGATCACCGTCAAGGTGCTGGTCAACGCCATAGAGCAGGAGTACCCCTCCATCACCCCCACCATCCCGGCGGCGGTGTGGGGGGAGCGGGAGATCCGCGACATGTACGGCCTGCGGGCGGTAGGCCTGCCGGACGAGCGCCGGCTGGTGCTGCCCGATGACTGGCCCGAAGACATCCATCCGCTGCGCAAAGACGCCATGGATTACCGCCAGCGCCCCATGCCCACCACGGACACCGAGACCTACCCCTTCGTAAACGAGCTGGGCAACGAGGCCAACCGCATAGTGCCGGTGGGCCCGCTGCACATCACCTCGGACGAGCCGGGTCACTTCCGGCTGTTCGTGGACGGCGAAGACATCATCGACGCCGACTACCGGCTGTTCTATGTCCACCGTGGCATGGAGAAGCTGGCCGAGACCCGCATGGGCTACAACGAGGTGGCCTTCCTCACCGATCGGGTGTGCGGCATCTGCGGCTTCACCCACAGCGTCGCCTACACCACCTCGGTGGAGAACGCCATGGGCATCCAGGTGCCGGAGCGGGCCAAGATGATCCGCGCCGTGCTGCTGGAGGTGGAGCGGCTGCACAGCCACATCCTCAACATCGGCCTGTCGAGCCACTTCACCGGCTTCGACACCGGCTTCATGCAGTTCTTCCGGGTGCGGGAGAAATCCATGACCCTGGCCGAGCTGCTGACCGGGGCGCGCAAGACCTATGGCCTCAACCTCATCGGCGGGGTGCGCCGCGACATCTTCAAGGAGGATCGCATCAAGGGCACCCAGCTGGTGCGCGAACTGCGCGACGAGCTCAAGCCCCTGGTGGCCATGCTGCTCGATACCGCCAACATCAGCTCCCGTCTGGTGGGGATCGGCCGGCTCGATCCGCAAGTGGCCCGCGACTTTAGCTGCGTCGGCCCCATGGTGCGGGCCAGCGGCTTCAAGCGCGACGTGCGCCGGGTGCACGACTTCGCCGCCTACCGCGAGCTGCCGATGGAGATCCAGACCCTGGCGGGCTGCGACGTGCAGTCCCGGGTGCTGGTGCGGATCCACGAGCTCTACGACTCCCTCGACATGATCGAATTCGGCCTGCAGCACCTGCCGGAAGGGCCGCTGCTCACCGAGGGCTTCACCTACCAGCCGGGCAAGTTTGCGCTGGGCTTCACCGAGGCGCCCCGTGGCGAGAACGTGCACTGGAGCATGACCGGGGACAACCAGAAGCTGTTCCGCTGGCGCTGCCGCGCCGCCACCTACGCCAACTGGCCCGCCCTGCGCTACATGCTGCGGGGCAACACGGTGGCGGATGCGCCCCTCATCATCGGCAGCCTGGATCCCTGCTACTCCTGCACCGATCGGGTCACCCTGGTCGATCCCAAGAAGGGCAAATCCACCGTGGTCTCCTACAAGGAGATCGAGCGCTACGGTATCGATCGCAAAAACTCTCCGCTCAAGTAAGGGGTCATCATGATCAAGCTGTTCAAGACCATACTCCGGGCCGGCACGCCGACCGCCAAGTACCCCTTCGCCCCCTATGAGGTGAACCGGGATTTTCGCGGCAAGCCCGAATACCAGGCCGACAAGTGCATCGCCTGCGCCGCCTGCACCAAGGCCTGCCCGGCCAATGCGCTGATCATGGAGACCGATCTGGAGACCGGTGAGCGGCGCTGGGAGCTCTCCATGGCCCGCTGCATCTTCTGCGGCCGCTGTGAGGAGGTGTGCCCGACCCGCGCCATCGCCCTCTCCCCCAACTTCGAGCTGGCGGTGACCAACAAGGCCGATCTCTATGAGGAGGCCCGCTTCCCGCTGGCCCCCTGCTCCCTGTGCGGCACCTACTTTGCCCCGGCCCGGCTGGTGGCACTGGTGGAAGACACCCTGGCGCAGGCGGCCCAGCCGCTGGCCCACCCACAGCGGTTGCACCACTGCCCAGACTGCAAACGCAAACAGAGCATGCTGAGCCAGCCCGCATCAGGCGCCGCCACGCTCACCCAACAGGAGTCGATGTGATGAGCAAGATCAAAGGCATAGAAGCCGTTGTCGGCGATGCCCATACTCGCGCCGTGCCGCTGGCACAGGATCCGGAGATCACCCGCCTCAAGCAGACCCTGCTCAAGGACATTCGCCGCTCGGCCTATGTCTATCGGGTGGACTGCGGCGGCTGCAACGCCTGCGAAATCGAGATCTTCGCCACCATCACCCCGCTGTTCGATGCCGAGCGGTTCGGCATCAAGGTGGTCGCCTCCCCCCGCCACGCCGACATCCTGCTGTTCACCGGCGCAGTGACCCGGGCCATGCGGGTGCCGGCCCTGCGCGCCTACGAGGCGGCACCCGATCCCAAGATCTGCATCGCCTACGGCGCCTGCGGCTGTGACGGCGGCATCTTCCACGATCTCTACTGCGTCTGGGGCGGCACCGACAAGATAGTGCCGGTGGATGTCTACATCCCCGGCTGCCCGCCCACCCCGGCCGCCACCATCTACGGCTTCGCGGTGGCGCTCGGCCTGCTCGAGCAGAAACTCAAGGCCACCAGCCACGAGGTGCAGGCGGGCGAGAGGGTGGAGCTGCGCCACACCGGCATCCCGAGCGAGATCCGGGTGATGATAGAGCGCGAGGCGCGCCGCATGGCGGGCTACCGCCAGGGCCGCATCATCGCCGACGAGTTCATGGCGCTGCTGGAGGGGGCCACCCAGCAGGACGTGGATCTGCGCATCCAGGGCTACCTTGCCCAGCATGACGACCCGCGCCTCTCCGAGATCGTCAACAACCTGGCCAACGCCTGCCTCAACCGGGTGGCGGGGAAAGCAGAGGTCGCCCATGGCTGACCAGGTGTTCTTCTATCGCCTCTCCCGCAAGTTTGTGGACGAGCAGTTCGACGTGCCCGAGGAGGCGAAGGAGGTGATGTACTACAGCCTCGCCATCGGCCACCACCTCGGCATCGTCGATTGCCTCAGCGCCGATCTGGTCTGCCCCCTTGCCGGCTATCGGGACTGGGTGGCCAAGCTGCCCGCCGGCAGCGAGGCGCGCCGCAAGATGGAGGGCTTCCTCACCTTCGGCGAGATCACCGTCTATCGGGAGCACTGCCACATGCTGGCCTGCGCCTTCGACCGGCTGCGCCAGGCCGAAGGCGCCTTGAACGAGCAGGAGCGGGGCTGGACCGACACTTTCATGAACCAGCTCACCGCCCTGCATAACGATCCTCATATGTACCTGATGGTAAGGAGCCGCTGATGGGCTGCAATCTCGTGTTGACCGTGGGTAATGCCATGATGGGTGACGATGGGGCCGGCCCCTATCTGGCCGAAAAGCTGCAGGCAGCCCCCCTGCCCGGCTGGGTCCACATCGACGGCGGCATAGCGCCGGAGAACAGGGTGCACCAGGTACGGGAGCTGAAACCGGATCGGGTGCTGCTGGTGGATGCCGCCGAGCTCGGCGAGAAGGCGGGCACCCTCAAGGTGATCCCCCCCGACACCATAGCCGACATGTTCATCTTCTCGACCCACAACATGCCGCTGAACTTTCTCATCGACGAGCTCAAGCGCTTCGTGCCCGAGGTGATCTTCGTCGGGGTGCAACCCGCCATCGTCGCCTTCTCCTTCCCCATGACCGGGATGGTGAGCGGCGCCATGGATTACCTCCATCAGCATCTGGATACCGCCAAGGATACCAAGTTGTTAATACGCCAGCTCGCCCAGTGGAATAAGGTCAACGACGCGGCACTATAATTTACCGAGTTGTTAAAAACGGCCAGTCAGGAATTTAATCAGCGCCCGATGTTAAAATAAAAACATCGGGTTAATCGCCCTGTTTTTGATATAAAACAACTCTCCTTCAAATAATATAAATGCCGTTTTTATATGGCAAAAAAAGCGTTGTCAGCCAGGGGGCCTTGCCCCAAAATGGCGGCCACTGCGGAAGTTGATGGGGTCTGGTGGCCTCCTCGGTCTTCAAAACCGATGTGAGCCGAGAAGGCTCGGGCAGGTTCGATTCCTGCCTCTTCCGCCACTTTCCTATATTGGATGCATCGACTAGATACCGCTTGCCAATATTATTCCGGGATGGCTTCCTCGGTCGTAAATTAATTTGTCAGAACCGTTTCAGCATTAACACTCTGTGCAAGTTGTCCGCCCGCAAATAACCGCCAGCCCCGTCAATCTATCGGCAAACCGGTGTGCATCCGTCATCCACGCACTGCCCTGGTAACCCCCATGCCGAACCAGTCACAGCCTCAAGCGTCCGCCGTCGACCAGCCAAGCCATCGCCTGCCACAGGTCGAACAACTGCTGCAGCAAGCCTTCCTCGCCCCCCATATCGCCCGTCTGAGTCGGCCGCTGGTGACCCAGCTGGTGCGCGACACCTTGAGCGAGCTGCGCCAGAGCGAAGGCTTTCGCCAGCATGGGGTGGCGCTCGCCCGGCTTGAAGGGCTGATCGACAACCGCTGCCGGCAGTGGGTGCGCCAGCGCCAGACCCGGCTGATCAACGCCACCGGCACGCTCGTTCATACCAATTTGGGGCGCTCGCCGCTCTGCGCCGAACTGTGGGACGAGGTGCGCGAGCTCAACACCGGTTACAACAACCTGGAGCTGGATCTCGCCACCGGCAAGCGCGGCGGGCGCAAGGGGCTGATCGCCCCCCTGCTCGCCTGCCTGACCCAGGCCGAAGACTCCCTGGTGGTGAACAACAACGCGGCCTCGCTGTTTCTGCTGCTGCAGGAGATAGCCAAGGGGCGCGAGGTGATCGTCTCCCGGGGCGAGCAGATCCAGATCGGCGGCGGCTTTCGCATCCCCGACATACTGGCGCTGTCCGGCGCCCGGCTGGTGGAGGTGGGCACCACCAACATCACCACGGCCCGGGACTACCTCGATGCCATCACCGATCAGACCGCGCTGGTGCTGATGGTGCACAGATCCAACTTCGCCATTCGCGGCTTCACCGAGTCCCCCGACATCGGCGAAGTGGCCCGCGCCCTGCCGGATCACATCGTGCTGGCGGTGGATCAGGGCTCAGGCCTCACCACCGAGGAGTTCGCGCCGGACGAGACCTCGGTGCGCCAGTACCTCAAGGCGGGGGCGGATCTGGTCTGCTACTCCGGCGACAAGCTGCTGGGGGGGCCCCAGTGCGGCATCATCGGCGGCCGCGCGGATCTCATCAAGCGGCTGGAGAAGCACCCCATGATGCGCACCTTCCGCCCGAGCCGCATCGTCTACTCCCTGCTCGAGCGCCTGCTCATCCACAAGCTCAACAAGTCCCCCACCGGGGCGGGCATCGCCCAGCGCACCCTGAGCTCCCCCGCCGCCATGCAGGCCAGGGCCGACCAGTTGCTGGCCGCCCTGCCCGGTTGCTTTATACAGGTTCCCGCCCAGCTGGTGGTCGGCGGCGGCACCCTGCCGGACGAGTTCTACCCCGCCCCGGCGCTCGAATGCCGCGACCCGCGCCCGGCCCAGCAGCTGCTCGATGCGCTGCGGGAGCTGCCGGTGCCGGTGATCGCCACGGTGCGCCAGCAGAGGGTGCTGCTCAACATGGCCAGCCTGCTGGCGGACGACATGCCGCTGCTGATCGCCCAGCTGAGCGAGCTGCTCATGCCTGCCACCATGCCAGCCGCACAGGAGCCCTGATCCCATGACCTCCTACCGCGCCGTCATCGGTCTGGCCGGCCACGTGGATCACGGCAAGACGCTGCTGATCAAGGCCCTCACCGGCATCACCACGGCCCGCGCCCACGAGCAGGCCATCGGCATGACCCAGGATCTCGGCTTCGCCCACTTCGACGACGGCCAGGGCAACACCATAGGGGTGATCGACGTGCCCGGCCACGAGCGCTATGTCCGCAACATGGTGGCGGGGCTCTGGAGCCTGGATCTGGTGCTCTTGGTCATCGCCGCCGACGAGGGCTGGATGCCGATGACCGGCGATCACCTGCGCCTGCTCAGGGCCATGGGGGTGCCGCGCCTGCTGGTCTGCATCAACAAGTGCGATCTGGTGAGCCCCGACGAGCTTGAACTGCTGGAGGAGACGCTGCTGGAGCGGGTGATGGACGAGAGCGGCATGGTGCCCGATATCGTCTGCGTCAGCGCCAAGAGCGGCGACAACATCGACGGCCTGCACGCCGCCATCGTGGGCCAGCTTGCCGATGTACAAGAATCGCAGATTGCCCGCGAACAGGGCGCCCCGCGCCGCTCTCGTGAAGAGGCACCACCGCGCCTCTATGTGGACAGGGTCTTTACCGCCAGCGGCACCGGCACAGTGCTGACCGGTACATTGCAGCAGGGCAGCCTCAAGGTGGGGGACAAGCTGCGCCTCTACCCCGCCGATCGGGAGGTGCAGGTGCGCTCCCTGCAGGCCTATCACCAGAGCGTCGACGAGATAGCCGCCGTCTGCCGGGTGGCGGTGGGGCTGAAAAAAGTGCCCCACAAGGAGGTGGCCCGCGGCCACTGCCTCGGCAGCGCGGCCGGGGACTGTCAGGCGGCGACCCACCTGATAGTGCGCCTGGAGGCCGATGGCCAATCCAGCAAAGAACTGCGCACCTCTCTGCGCAACAAGGAGGTCGAGGTGGCGCTGGGCAGCTGGCATGGCCGGGCCCAGCTGATCTATATCCGCGGCGCTGACACAGAGGATGCCGATCACCCTGGGCTCGCCCGCCTCGTCTTCGCCAGTCCCCTGCCCTGCTTCTTCGGCCAGCCGCTCGCCATCATCCGCCACGGCAGCAGCGAGCTGCTGCACGGCGCCCGCATCCTCTGGTGCGGCGACATCTCCCCCGCCAGGCGCAAGGCGCTGCACGCCCTGCTGCGGGCGCTGCCGGAGGATCTCGCGGGCCACAACCCCGCCACCCTGCAGCTGGGGCTCAATGGCTATGCCCCCGCCGACCGCTTTGACGCGCCCCCCGCCGGGGCGGTGCAGCAGGGCGACTGGATGATGAGCCGGTCCTGGCTGGCGCAGACCCGCGAGGCCATGCTGGCCGCCCTGCAGGTCGAGCCATTGAGCGGCGCCGAGCTCGCCGGCAGGCTGCGCATCAGCCCCGAGGCTATCCAGCCGCTGTTGCTGGCGCTCAAGGCCGAGCAACGGATCCGGCTGCACCACGACAAGTGGCAGCCCGGCGGTGGCGAGTCGGAAGACGATCTCGGGGAAGAGGCACTGTTGGTGCTCAAACTGGTGCGAGATCAAGGCAAGGAGGGCTACCAGCCCGGTAAACTGGGCCCCGGCGGTGTGGAGATAGACCCGGTGCGTCATCTCACCCTGCCGGCCGGTTTACGGCAAAAGGGGGCGCTGCAAAAGCAGTTGCGCAATCTGGCAAGGCTCACCTACCTGATACAGCTGGAAGGTCCCATCTACTACGATGCCGAACTCTATCACCACATGGTACGGGCCGTGCTGGCAGGCCAGCGGGTCGGGGATCTGATCGACATGGGCTCGCTCAAGGAGATCACCGGCCTGTCGCGCAAATACGCCATCCCCTTCTGCCTGCGCATGGAGATGGACGGCTGGGTGCGACGGGAAGACAACGATCGCCGGGTGCTGCGCCTGCCCGAGGGCAATCCCCTGGCTGACGAGACGCCGGCATGACGGCGCCCACTACCCCAATGACCCTGCCGCCAGAGGCGAGCGCCCCGCTGCGCCTCGAGCTTCAGATCAACGGCATAGTGCAGGGGGTCGGCTTTCGCCCCTTCGTCTATGGGCTGGCGCTGCGCCACGCGCTTACCGGTTATGTGTTGAACGATGCCAACGGCGTCACCATCGGAGTCGAAGGATCCCCCGAGCAGCTGGCCGCCTTTGGCCGCGACCTGCGGGAGCTGGCACCGCCGCTCAGCCGCATCGACAGCTTCGACCAGCGGGCGCTGCCGCCGACGAGCGACCCCGATTTCGATGGCCAGTTTCATATCAGGGCCAGCCAGCAGCAGAGCGCGGCCACGGTCGCCATCTCGCCGGATCAGGGGATGTGCGAGGCGTGCGCCCGGGACATCGCCAACCCGGCGGATCGCCACCATAGATACCCCTTTACCAACTGCACCCACTGCGGCCCGCGCTACAGCATCATCCGCCGCCTCCCCTACGACAGACCCCACACCGCCATGGCCAGCTTCGCCATGTGCCCGCGCTGCGCCCGCGCCTATGAGGATCCCCTGGACAGGCGCTACCACGCCCAGCCGGTGAGCTGCCCCCAGTGCGGGCCTCATCTGACCTGGCGCAGCGGCGCCGGCGAGGCGCTGGCCAGCCGGGAGGCGGCGCTGCAGGCGGCCGCCCAGGCCCTGCAAGCGGGGGCCCTGGTCGCGGTCAAGGGGATGGGGGGCTACCACCTGATGTGTGATGCCCGCAATGAACTGACCGTGGCCCGGCTGCGCCAGCTCAAGCGCCGCGCGCGCAAGCCGCTGGCGGTGATGATGGGATCCCTCGAAGAGGCGCGGTTGCACGTGACCGGCAGCGAGGCCGAGTGGGAGCTGCTCTGCTCCCAGCCAAGACCCATCACCCTGCTGCGCAAGCGGGAGCCTGACCAGCAGTCATCCGACACAATACCGCTGGCCGACGCCATCGCCCCCGGTATCCCCTACCTGGGGGTGATGCTGCCCTACACCCCGCTGCACCAGCTGCTGCTGGAGGCCTGCGCCATGCCGCTGGTGGCCACCAGCGCC